>Ga0307963_1003209_pt1 | contig 12962 bp, 9 predicted proteins | sample OrgLakmetagen594_FD_201829 | JGI IMG/M metagenome (GOLD analysis project Ga0307963, IMG submission 201829) | Saline water microbial communities from Organic Lake, Antarctica - #594 | ecosystem: Environmental > Aquatic > Non-marine Saline and Alkaline > Saline | place: Antarctica: Organic Lake...
AACTGAAGCGTACTACCAGACCCTCATCAAGGACGGCACTGCCAATGGAGCCACTAGCAATGCTTACCTAACATCATCCGATGTCCCCTTTAAGACCAAATGTATCATGATGAAATGCAGAACAGGCACCCTATATAATCAAAAGCATGCGGTTTTGTTCAAACTCTGAACAAGTCAAACTTGCCCGCTCTGCCCACAAGTAGACAGTGCCCTACACATTTTTTCTGGGTGCCAACACACGCAAATAAGGAACATGATCACCGAAAGACACAACATAGCATGCCGCATGATCCTTAAGGCTATCAGAAAAACAGGCTCCTTAAGATCATGCATTTTTTCCATGGATATAGGCAGCAACAAACGGATGACCATGCAAAACCTCCAGATTTCTGAAACAGCTGAAAGTAGAATAGTTGCCAAATGGCTCTTCCCACCCCGCTTCTCAGATAAAGACAGATTTACCTCCAGCCGCCCAGATTTTGTGCTGGTTACTCCCATCGCTGCAAAAACAAAAAAACAACAAATTAATGTAGGGGGGTGGATTCTTTGGAGTGGCAGGGGACAACTGAGGGAGACTGGGAGCACCCCAGCAGCACCGCCAGCCACCAGTAGAGCCACCAACCCCAGACAGCACCGACCTAAAGACCTCAACAAGACTCGGCGTGACATCCACCTCGTCGAGATCAAGTGTTGTGAGGACACCAGACCTCAGAACCAGCTGAATGCCGCAAAGGAACAGCACAAAGACCTCTGCAACATTCTCCAAGGAGCCTCCGTTACTCTCCACATCATCCTTTTGGGTGTGGGTGGCACCATCTACAACACTCACACTCTGAAACCTTTCAAAGATCTGGGTCTTGATTCTCAAAGTTAAGAAGCTTGCCTCCAAGCTCCATGTGCACTCCGTGAACTTAGCTGCTAAACTTGTCCATACTAGACGTGCCCTTCCCAGTACTGTTATCAACTCTCATCAGGAGCCGGTTTCAGGCCAAGCCTGCAACCCTCTTGATCTCCATTGATTTTTCCTATCCTTTTCTCGGTGGAGGAGCTTTACGGTACTCGGTACCAAAGTGGCTCCATTTCCTTAATTAATGTGGGGAGTGGCTTTCACTGCCTGCTAGTTTTCTTTTTCTGATATTAGGGCTGAAAGTGATATTAGGATGGTCAGGTGGACTGAAAGTGATATTGTGATATTAGGACCAAAAGTTTGGGGTGGTCAGACGGACTGAAAGTGATATTAGGACTGAAAGTGATATTAAGACTGAAAGTGATATCAGGTGGTCAGAAGGACCAAAAGTGATACTAGGGTGGTCAGAAGGGAAGGACTGAAAGTGATACTGTAGGGTGGTCAGAAGGGAAGGACTGAAAGTGATACTAGGGTGGTCAGAAGGACCGAAAATTTACACGTGGTATTTGAAAATATGAAATGAGAAACATGTTAATAGTACTGCACCTGCATTGCCTGTGATTGCATGCATATTTTTTAATTTACTCTTGCCAATGGTTGGATAATGCAAGTGTAGCGAAGGGTGGCCAGCCTCCTCCTGCTCAGTTTGTGCATGCTGGTTGAGAGCAGCTTCTGCAAAATGTGTCTGATCAGAACTATAAAAGCAAAGGGGAATGCTCTTGAGGACGTCGTTAGGGGAGAGCTCCCTTTGCCTCAAGGAATTCCTGATTTGTGGCAAGGCATTATATTATGGGTGCTGATGTAAACTTTGCCATCTAACACAAGTATTACTGCATGAGGGCAAGCATCCTTCCTGCAATCCATTGATGCACCAGTGAGTGCCGATGGACCAATGCCATTTTCAGACCACATTGCCTGTGCACACTGAAGTACGTTCCATCTTTTCTCTCTCTTGTCCTGCAGATCCGTCAACATACCATCAGAAATTGCCGTTAAGGGCCACTTCTATTTCACCACAATGCACAATGCCTGTGCATTCAACACGGACCCGTGTCAAATAATTCTCTGTACTTGAAGATCCGTCAGTATGCCTGAAAGTGCCGTCGAGGCGCACTTCTATTATATTACAATGCACAATGCCTTTGCGTCCTACAAAAAAGCACATGAAAAAATCACCTTCTCCTGCAGATCCATCGAGGTGCCTGTGAGTGCTGTTGAGCCTGGGCGCATTGCAGCACGCACGTTTGCGCAAAGTCTTGAGATCCAGTCCTATGCCTTGGTCTTAGCAGATCCGTCTGATGTGTTGCCCCCTTCTCTTCCCAGTGGCAAGGTGAGTTTTGTGGCATTCATACCTATGACACCTTTTGAGGAGCTGGGTCTTGACTTTTAAAGAGTTAAGAAACTTGCTTCCTTAAGCTTCATGTCCATTCTGTCAATTACGCTGCCAAACTTGTCCGTACCAGACGTGACCTTCCCAGCACTAGTATCAACTCTCATCAGAAGACGGTTTCAGGTCAAGCAGGCAACCCTCCTGATCCCCATTGATCTTTTTTCTTATTCTTTGGTGGTGGAGTTTAACAGCACCCGGTACCAAAGTGGCTCCTTTTTCTAATTAATGTGAAAGAAAAAACTACACAGGCAGTGAGAAACATAGTGTGTTTTTCATTGCCTGTGTGATTTTCCTTTTTCTTATGATGTTTAAGGGATCAGCCTGGTGCTGTTCCTTATTTTAAGCCTCTTCCTGTCTATACTCCAGACGCATGTGCAGTGTGTTATTAAGGTACGGTTCAAAGGGAATGGATGTTGATTATTGTTGTTTGCGTGCTGGCTGAGTTAGCAGGCAGCCCACCTCACATGTTCTTTGTGAGCTTGAGGCACGAGCATATGCACTAGTACATAAACTCTTGTTCTTTGGGCTTCAGACAATGATGTCATCACGAGCATATGCATTACATGACCTCTTGTTCTGTGGGCTTCAGACAATGATGTGATCATGTTCAGCGCTTAGTATGTTTCCTTGTGAGCCTGAGGCAAGTGCACGTGCACCCTAGTGGTAGGCAAGCTGATTCTTCTTTGTGAGCCTGAGGCAAGTGCACATGCACCCTAGTGGTAGGAGGCCAATGGTAGGATAGTGGTAGGCCAGTGGTAGGAGGCCAATGGTAGGACAGTGGCAGGCCAACTACTGACTAGGGTGTCCAGAACCGTATATATGCACCGTATATGACCGTATATTTGGTGATTTCCCTGCTAAAAATACCGTGTATACACCGTATATAATATATATATGCTTATCGCCAACCCTATATATGACCTCTTATTTTGTGGGCTTGAGACGAAGATGCGATCATGTTCAGCAGTGTTTCTTTGTGTGTGTGTGTGTGTGTTTGTGTGTGTGTATGTGTGTGTGTTGATTATCGCCACATGGTCGCGATGATTAGGATTGTGCCGCGCATATTTCTTATGATATTGTTCACTTAAGAAGCTCTGATGTATTTGGCGATTGCTTACAAGTTGGTCCAAGGCCCAGGCTTTCCAGCATGCATTCCGCATTATGTCAAGTGGTTTTTGACTCCTTGGGGAATGGTATGGAAATGTGTGCCCCTGAGAGATGAGAACCACGTCCTATTGGTGCTGGTTGTGTGATGCAACTGGATGCCTAGAAACAAAACTTATGTAGGCTTGCTTTTACAAGCCCCAAATATTACGTGCAAGTCACCTTGACAAGGCGGCAACTTACGTTTATGATAGACATCATGCGTCATGCATGATACACCCCCTTCTTCCTTGAAGGTGTGATATTTGGAAGTTTCTTTTCTTTTCATGTATGATCAGGTTGCGAATACCCTGCTCATTGCTAAGCACGTCACCAAACATTGCACTCAGGTATCTCAGAAACAGCAGCAGCAGCAACAGCAGCAGCAAGAGCTGCAGGAAGATCAGCAAGAAGAGCAGCAGGCGCCTAAGCGTACGCGCCCCCACGAACAGCCTCAGCAGCTGCCACTGCAACCGCCCAGGCCATCGTCATTCATGCAGCCACCACATTCACATCACACACATTTGCCATCTTCATTGTCCTTGCACGTGCCTCTTCCACCCACACCCCCTCATCCCTCTCACCCACACCCAAACGCAGCGCAACTTCCACAACCCCTCCCAGACGCAGCAGCAGCAGCAGCGACCGATGCAGCACCAGCACCACCTGCAGAGACAGATCTTGGCACTCAGCGTTTACTTGGTAAGCCTCCTTTACCGAAGGAGTACTCTTTTCCCCCTTCAATAGCAGCGGCGGCAGCCTCAGCAGCAGCGGCGGCAGCAGCGGCTGGCGCCAATGCTGCGGCAGAAATCTTGTACCCAGGTAGGTAAGGAAGAAATTAGGTATATCAATATAAGGTTGAGTGAGGACAATCGAATTGAGAGTCATTTTTGTATATTCAAGCCATAAGGAATGGATACAGATTAAGATGCATGTGAGAAGAATGATCCCTCTAGGTAGGTGCCAAGTGAAGATGAGGGGAAACACGGCGTTTTTGTGTACGAGCTTATTGGGAGCTGTCATAAAAAATGCATACGTGCTATAAAAGCGAATCTTGGTGCCCTTCAGTTCTGAGCTGGTACCTTCTATTCATAGAATCTTTCTTCACATGCAATTTAGATTGAAAAGCAAGAGGTGTGTAAATCGGAACAGTTTCTTTATTTCCTGCAACCCTCCTGATCTCATTGATCTGTTCTCTTTTCTGTGGTGAGGGAGTTTTACGGTACCCGGTACCAAAGTGGTTCCTTTTCCTCGATTAATGTGGGGAGTGGTTTTCACTGCCTGTGTATTTCTTTCTATTTCTTTGTTGCTGCCTGCTTCAGTCACCACCAAATCAGCACATTCAGTCGCCACCAAATCAGCACATTTCAAACGCCACCAAATCAGCACATTTCAGTGACCATGTTCTGTCAAAGTGCACACCACTTCTGACTAATGCGTGCGATGCAGGCAGCGCTACACAGCGCGCACAACACGACGTTTACCAACGCAGCTTAAGTTCCGCGCTTCCTGCAGCCCACGCTGCTGTACAGCCTGTCCATTGCGGATGGCATTTCCAAGTGAGTCATGTGGGGCTTGAAGTCTATGCTGCCCATGCTTCAGCCTTTCTAATTCAGTCTTGATGCTCAAGAAGCAGTTCCAAATCAGCACAAATCATATTCTCTTGATGCTTCTTGTTTGCATGCTTGCGCTCCAATCTATTCCCGCAGTACTTTCTTCCATTCTAAATTTAATCTTTTTTGATAAGCGCTTGCCTAAACCTTGACTCTTCTAACCGCAATACGTACGTGGGTTGATGGTTAGCATGCCATACTTGCTGCATTCACAAACACCTGAAAATGGCTCTTTGCGTCCTTTATAGCGATGCGTAGGGTGATGCGCACTGTGTCACGTGCCACACATTCGTGCTGCTTTCACAAACGCCTAGGACATCTTTCTATCTGTGCACTATAATGCGATGCGTAGGGTGATGGGCACTGTGTCACACATCCGTGCTGCTTTCACAAACGCCTAGGACATCTTTCTATCTGTGCACTGTAATGCGATGCGTAGGGTGATGGGCACTGTGTCACACATTCGTGCTGCTTTCACAAACGCCTAGGACATCTTTCTATCTGTGCACTGTAATGCGATGCGTAGGTGATGGGCACTGTGTCACACATCCGTGCTGCTTTCACAAACGCCTAGGACGTCTTTCTATCTGTGCACTGTAATGCCATGCGTAGGGTATGGGCACTGTGTCACACATTCGTGCTGCTTTCACAAACGCCTAGGACGTCTTTCTATCTGTGTACTGTAATGCCATGTGCAGGGTGAGGGGTACCGTGTCATACGTGCGGCTAACCCCCCCGGGTACGAGGTGCTGATGATGGTTCCAGGGTACACTCTGAATGAGATGAGCATCAGAGCCTTTCAAGGTAGGTTATGGGTGCTGCTCCTTTTTAAATGATGTGGGGAGTGTTATTCCCCTGCCTGCGTAGAGTTTTCTTATTTTCCTGACCTTTTGGGGGTTGCGTGGCACAGCAGCACCAAAATTGGTCAAAGTAAGATGCTGCAGGAAATCAAGGGTCTTGTTGAGGTTGCATGATGGCAAAGCAGCACTTGGAATGTGAACTGGTGAACGCTGTAGGCAGCAGTAACCACTTCATTTTGGTATTTTGGTAACGTAAAACCTGTCTACCTAAGAAACCCAGCAAGAATGTGATCTGGTGAACGCCATAGGCAGCAGTAACCACTTCACGTTCATTTTGTCATTTTGGTAACGTAAAACCTGTCTGCCTAAGCAAACAACTCATTAGCAAAGCGCACCTCCCCGCAGCTGTAGCTTGTCTTTGTTTTTGTGGCCAACACCTAGCTGTGAAGTGGCCAACACCTAGTCTGAGGTGGCTGAAGACTTTGGCCCCTTCAGACACTTCAGACTAGGTGTTGGCCACTTCAGACTACTAGGTGTTGGCCACTTCAGACACTTCAGACTAGATGTTGGCCACTTCAGACACTTCAGACTAGGTGTTGGCCACTTCAGAAGTGTCTGAAGTGTCTGAAGTGGCCAACCCCTAGTCTGAAGTTTCACATGCTACGTCTTGGGCTTGCTTGCGTTTTGATGATGGGAGTGCATAGTGTCATCGTTTGAAAATCCAAACAAAGTAAGGAACGACTTAAGCATGTCTGAATCTAATAACCAGTAATTGTCAAACATCAGGATTAAGTCGTAGTGCATATGGCTGGAAACATACGACTTTACAGGGCTCTCCAATAAGGCCATGAAGCATCACATCGCTTGCAAAAGACTTGTAGAGGCGCGCAGACATAAAAGACGACACACACGCACACACTATCACCCTGTCAAAGACGATCACCCACACCCACACCCACAACCACAACCACACCCACACCCACACCCACACCCACACACACTTGCACCCACACCCTCAGGTAGCGTGGTGGTTGCGGCCGTCCCGCACGACGCCGCTGCTGCAGGCCTGTGGGGAATAGCACCCATCAACATTAGGGTGGGGCTGCCCAGTGCCATAAACCCACAAGGGGCACAGGTGTGTAGGTTCAGTGCCATAAACCCACAAGGAGCACAGGTGTGTAGGTTCAGTGCCATAAACCCACAAGGGGCACAGGTGTGTAGGTTCAGTGCCATAAACCCACACAGGGCACAGGTGTGTAGGTTCAGTGCCATAAACCCACACAGGGCACAGGTGTGTAGGTTCAGTGCCATAAACCCACACAGGGCACAGGTGTGTAGGTTCAGTGCCATAAACCCACAAGGAGCACAGGTGTGTAGGTGATTGAAGGGTGAGCAACAAGTACAAGTTTGTGTACAAGTCTTGTGTACAAGAATAGGTACAAGTGCAAGTGCTAGTCTATACTGTACAAGTACAAGTCTGTCACTGACAAGGATTTCAGGACGTCAGGTGATAGGTACCGTTGCACTCAGGTGCCAGCTGTCAGGTGTGCATATGTTTGTCAGAAAACAGTACCGTTATGGTGCTGCACCCAGATACATATATGTCCATCAGAAAGATGTACGACTTGCACATCAGAAAGCAGTACAGCTAAGCAACCTCGGAGGTGCCGCATCCAAGTAACGACACTGTAATGGCCAACTCCACCTGGTCGAATAGCCCTCCCCCCAACATTTCAACAGACCTTGGAAATGCAGCATCCTTGGATTATTCTGGATGCATTCAGTATAACCAGCAGACTTACACATGTCAGACAAAGGTCGGTTGGCTCCTGCAAATTTGTTTACGATTCTTCAATATCAACCGTTGGCTACTTCAAGCTAGTCACCTCCAATCTGTTGGCTTCTTCAAATCGGGCGTCTACAACGTTGATTACTTCAAACTTAGTAATGTGGGGAGTGGTTTTCACTGCCTGCGTAGTTTTTCTTGCCACCTACAATCTGTTGGCTTCTTTAAACTGGCATCTACAATTTGTTGGCCACTTCAAACTTGTCATCTACAACTGTTCGCCACTTCAAACTTGTCATCTACAATCTGTTGGCTTCTTTCAAACTGGCATCTACAATTTGTTGGCTACTTAAGTTTAAAATCATCTACAATTTGTTGGCCGCTTCAAAAACTTGTCATTTACGATCCTCCAACATAAAACTGTTGGCTACTTCAAATTTGTCATCTACGTCTCCGGTCTTCAAATGCATTGCAGGCGCTGTGCACCATGAGTGGACATCTCTATATCCGTGTGTACGATGATTGAGGATGATGTGACGCTGTTTGGTTTCCGCATTACCCCCTGGGAAGCATGTTCACACAAGATTATTGTACTTCGGGAAGTAATTAACCAGTGGAATAAAGAATAGCTTTTATAGAACTGATTTTGCCATGTTGGGCTCGTAGTCAGACCTTCTCTGCAGACCATAAATACATTTGTCAATTCATTTATATTTATCAATACGACCATTAAAATTCAAATTAGATCTGGGGATTTATTAAGCAAAATCGGCCTTGCCAGGCATTAAAGTGCTCCCCAACAAAAGCAGCCAGCAAAACGTGCGCAGCAGACAATATGCTCCCCCATAGACCACTATAAAGGGAAAACACAGCCAGATAGTAAGCCAGCAACGTCTTCCCTCACGCAAAACTTATTACCCTCCAGATAATACCAACCAACATCTAACCCAACAAATGCATATCAATCTCATACCGCTTGCCACAATCAGCCTGCACCACAGATGCTTACACAGACAACTATGTCCTCCATCCCACAAGACAATAGTACCAACCCCTCGACACAGCAGATAAGTAACAAAAACTCAACCTACCGCATCCACATTAACCCAACCTTTGTGAAAAAAAGACCACACAGAACCACATGCACAGCACAAGCCCCAAAGAAAAAGAAGATGCGAGCTCCTAGATGTGACCCAATGCCTACCTAGCCTTAGTCTGACTCCCTTGCGCATTACCCACGTCCAACAAAGAACTCTGGACGCACAAGAAAGACAAGGCCTTCTCTATGACACCCACGGAGTCCATCAACATGCGTTACCATGATGATCTGGATATTTTTACATTGGTGCCTGGAACAGAAGGGGTTAGGATGCTGGCCCCCCAGAGAGACAGGGACAATACCACACTTGCTACGCTACTATGATTCTAGAAAGATGGGCCCGACCTCTAAAGGTTGCTGGTGGATGCGTGCCCAAAATCACTCAAGCTGCTGCTCGCACTGACCTTAAATGCACAACCTCTGAAATGTGCTTCTACCATCTAGGACAGTATGCTGTATGTTGCGGTATGGGTGTGTTGAGCTTCTTCATTTATCAAAGCAGCAGCATATACCTCTAGCTTGTCCCTCCAAGATTTATTGTGGTGATTTTCTTAAATTGAGGGTGGTAGACTCCAGCTCCAATAGACTGAGATCCATTTTCTACGCTTGTAAGACAACTCCCGTCTGTGAAGGCCCATTCTTTCCAGAAAATAAAAAGAAACAGAAAAACTACGCTGGCAGTAAATGCCACTCCCCACATTAATTAAGGAAAAGGAGCCATTATGGTACCGAGTACCGTAAAGCTCCTCCACTGCAATAAGGATAGGAAAAATCAATGGGGATCAAGAGGGTAGCAGGCTTGGCCTAAAATCGGCTACTGATGAAAGTTGATAACAGTACTAGAAAGGGCACGTCTGGTATGGACAAGTTTAGCAGCGAAGTTCACAGAGTGCACATGGAGCTTGGAGGCAAGCTTCTTAACTCTTTGAGAGTCAAGACCCAGTTCCTTGAAAGGCTTCAGAGTGTGAGTGTTGTAGATGGTGCCGCCCACACCCAAAAGGATGATGTGGAGAGTAACAGAGGCTCCTTGGAGAATGTTTCAGAGGTCTTTGTGCTGTTCCTTTGCGGCGTTCAGCTGGTTCTGAGGTCTGGTGTCCTGACAATACTTGATCTCGACGAGTTGGATGTCATGCCGAGTCTTGTTGAGGTCTATAGGTCGGTGCTGTCTGGGGTTGGTGGCTCTACTGGTGACTGGCGGTGCTGCTAGGATGCTCCCAGTCTCCCTCAATTGCCCCCTGCCACTCCGAAGAACCCACCCCCCTACATAAATTTGCTGTTTTTGTTTTATTGCAGCGATGGGAGTAGCAACACAAAATTTGGGCGGCTGGAGGTAAATTGCCTTCATCTGAGAAGCGGGGTGGGAAGAGCCATTTGGCAACTATTCTAATTTCAGCTGTTTCAGGTATCTGGAGATTTTGCATGGTCGTCCGTTCGTTGCCGCCTAAATCCATGGAGGCAATGCATGATCCTAAGGAGTCTGTTTTTCTGATAGCCTTAAGGATCATGCGGCATGCTATGTTGTGTCTTTCGGTGATCATGTTCCTTATTTGCGTGTGTTGGCACCCAGAAAAAATGTGTAGGGCACTGTCTACTTGTGGGCAGAGGGGGCAGGTTCGACTTGTTGAGAGTTTGAACAATACCGCATGTTTTTAATTATATAGGGTGCCTGTTCTGTATTTCATATTGATACATTTGGTCTTATAAGGGGACATCGGATGATGTTAGGTAAGCATTGCTAATGGCTCCATTGGCAGTGCCGTCCTTTATGAGGGTCTGGTAGTACGCATTGTAGTTCGCTTCAGTTTTGGCATTTCCCAGTTTATGGAGAGGATGCATGTGTGCTTGAAGGGCGTCATGGTGGTTTGGTAGATACCAAAGCTTTGGGGGAGGATAATGGGCCATGTTTGTTGTATGGGTATGATTGTGAATTTTTGTTTGGTTTTCTATGTCTTCTTTTGCAAGCCAGTGTTGTGTTGAGACGCTCAGGGGTGAGCATGCCATGCCATGCCTTAACACAATGCTACTCTTTTGCTCTTCTGTTTAGCCAGAGGATAACTTCCCACCATTTTTATCTACTGCATAGTTCATCAACACACTTCAGTTTCTGCCTACTTTTGTGCTAGGCGAGTCACGCAAACACAATCGGTCGCTGGTAACCCCTTCTTTTTCCTCAACCTTTTCGCGTAATTCGTTTTTTCCTTGCAATTAATCAGAATCTCACATCTCCTTTTTCACTGCAGCCAATAAGTTTTGCAACCGCTTGGTTTAGATTGATTTCATGATCTTGCGTTTTCTTACACATTCGCCTATGAAATGCTCTGCAAAAAAGAAGTCGTCAGGCTAGTGTCAGAGATTCCTGGCACGTCCGGAGGGAACAACATAAAAAGTCTGTCCACATTTTATTGGATACGCACACAAGTCAGTGAGGAACTAGCACTTATATTTGGCACTTGCAACAGCAGACTTCTTTTCTCCTCCTGGTACGCTATTGGACCTCTCTGACTGGGCCTTTTTCGTCTGCTGGTAAAGGAGTTTTACGGGACTCGGTACCAAAGTGGCTATCTTCTCCTTAATAAATGTGGGGAGTGGTTTTCACTGCCTGCGTAGTTCTTTTAATACCAGAGTGTACCCTACAGGATGACAGCACTTAGCATCTCTGGAGGCAGAAGCGCTTGCTGGGCTGCCTGCTGCGCTCGAGGGTTGCGTCTGCATGTGTGTGTGTGTGTGTGTGTGTATGTGTGTGTGTGTGTGTGTGTATTTGCGTGTGTACAGATACGAACGTATGCACGTGAATGTGTGCGTGCAATCCTCCAGAAAACGAAACCTAAGGACGTCCTAGCTACCTGCCCACAGATATGATAAAGAGTTGTGAGGACGTCCTAGCAACCTGCTCACAGATCTGATCAAGAATTGTGAGGACATCCTAGCAACTGCTCACAGATTGATCAAGAGTTGTGAGGACGTCCTAGCAACCTGCTCACAGATCTGATCAAGAATTGTGAGGACGTCCTAGCAACTGCTCACATATTGATCAAGAGTTGTGAGGACGTACGTCCTAGCAACTGCTCACATATCTGATCAAGAGTTGTGAGGACGTCCTAGCAACTGCTCACAGATTGATCAAAATCAAGAATTCATCTCAGGCCAAGCCTGCAACCCTCCTTATCCCTTGATCTTCCTTTGTACTCCGTAGTGGACTTTACAGGAAAAGAAAAGAAAAACTACGCAGGGGTGATAACACCACAAGCTTGGATTAAGGAAACGGAGACATTGCTGTCGGACAGCAAAGTACTCACGCTACATGGCGGATTCGAACCCGCGACCCCGAAGAGTCTGGCCTGACCACGGGCCACTAGGCTTTCAGGGCAGCTACCCTAACTTTACAGGACTTGATTGGTTCTGTATCCTTGATCGAAGTGGGGAGTGGTTGTTATTGCCTGCAATCCACCTTAAATCTCAAGCACTTGTATACTGTAACGATTTACACGGAATACGATTCCAAATCGGCATCTCGAGCATGCCTTTTACACTGCGCTGCTACATATATAAAAAATGGCCAGAACCATATATATACACCGTATATTTGAAGAGATCCCTGCCAAATATACTGTATATACACCGTACATATATGGTCCTGGCCAACCCTACTTATACTGTATAGGGGTAATAAGCACCTAACATTTCATGTGAGCCAATGTTCAAGATGCCCCTGTCAATTGTATCATATACATAGGGTTGGCCAGAACCATATATATACGGTGTGTATACGGTATTTTTGGCAGGGAAATCACCAAATATAGGTCATTTACGGTATATATACACGGTTCTGGCCAACCCTATACATATACCGTGTCTGACCAGAAAGCGCACCAGATGTAGTGACTTGCTGAGTCCACACATTAAACAAGGAACATTGCAAATAACAGAGTGAAATGATCAAGGGGTTGGCGATTTGTGCAAATTTACAAATTTACTTGCCATTTCCCTAAAAAAGGTATAAACGCCTGATGTATGCGTTTAGTCTGTCAACCAATACGCAGGAGGATTAATCTACAATCGGATCACACGTGCTCGGGTAGTTTATAATGTCAGCTTCAGTTCAAGCAAGCTTGGTTCCCATTTGATGAAGCAGCGTGTGAATGGGTGCCCCTCAAAACCAAAACAAGTATTGCTTCATGACTGTTTCTTAGACGGCCCCCCCCCCCCTCAAGGTTCTTAGCGCCA
>Ga0307963_1003210_pt1:0-10000 | contig 12957 bp, 17 predicted proteins | sample OrgLakmetagen594_FD_201829 | JGI IMG/M metagenome (GOLD analysis project Ga0307963, IMG submission 201829) | Saline water microbial communities from Organic Lake, Antarctica - #594 | ecosystem: Environmental > Aquatic > Non-marine Saline and Alkaline > Saline | place: Antarctica: Organic...
ACGTAGAGGAGGCGGTGCAGGTGATGAAGCTGTTTTGCTACGAGCTCATGGACACACAAACACATACACACACGCATACACACATACAGGGGGGGACGTAGAGGAGGCGGTGCAGGTGATGAAGCTGTTTTGCTACGAGCTCATGGACACTGGCAGCTCCAGTGGTGCGCCTGTGGCGGCCCTGTTCCAGGCCAACATGGATCAAGTCATTGCCATTCTCACTTCTAGAAGTGACGAGGTGTGTGTGTGTGTGCGAACAAGCCCTGTTTCAAGCCAACATGGACCAAGTCATTGCCATACTCACGTCTATAAGTGATGAGGTGTGTGTGTGTGCGTGTGTGCGTATGTGTGTGTGTGTGCGTGTGTGCGTATGTGTGTATATGCGCGTGCGAACAAGCCGTCTGCCCCCTAGTGCTAAAAATTTGGCTGTTAACTGCATGCAGATCTTTGCTTCTGCGTGTGAGGCCGCTGCTCGTCAAGAGGCAGCCAATAGCAGGGCCTGCAAATACGCACTGAACACCCTCATGAACATCTTCCAGTCACCCTCACTGGGCCAGGTGTGTGTGTGTGTGTGTGTGTGTGTGTGTGTGTGCGCGAATGTGAGAGTATGTGTGTACGTGTTTGTGTGTGTGTGTGTGTGTGTGGGATGCGTGAGTGTGTTTATGTGTGTGTGCGTGTGTGTGTGTGCAAAAAAGGCGTCTTGCCCTCTCTTGTCCGTGCCTTCCTGCTGCAAAGAGGCTGGTAGACAATCGCACCTTGCAGCCCGCCACCCATAAATGTGTCCACATCACCGTTTCATTCAATCCCCTGTTTGTGCATGTTGCAGGTCATCAGCAAAGACACCCTACGCCCCCTCATGTCCGTGCTGCTCTGCTGCCTGGTGGATGAGATGGTGGGGGTGCTGCCGGAAGGCATGGCCATGCTCAAGGCCCTGAACCTGCTCATGATGAAGATTCTAGAAAACTCGGACAGGTGGGCCGTGTGTGCTCGTGTCATGTTCACTCTGAGCACTGTACGTGGCTGGGGGTAGAATTGCCTGAACCTGCTCATGATGAAGATCCTAGAAAACTCGGACAGGTGGGTCGTGTGTGCTCGTGGCGTGTTCACTCTGAGCATTGTACGTGGCTGGGGGTAGAATTGCCTGAATGTGCTCATGATGAAGATCCTAGAAAACTCAGACAGGTGAGTCGTGTGTGCTCGTGGCGTGTTCACTCTGAGCACTGTACGTGGCTGGGGGGTAGAATTGCCTGAACCTGCTCATGATGAAGATCCTAGAAAACTCGGACAGGTGGGTCGTGCGTGCTCGTGTCGTGTTCACTCTGAGCACTGTACGTGGCTGGGGGTAGAATTGCCTGAACATGCTCATGAATAAGATTCTAGAAAACTCAGGCAGCTACGTAAGTCTCACTTGTGATAATTGCAACGTGAGGTACTGCTCGCAAATGGGATTGAAGACGCGTCCATGCAAAGGCCCTGAATTCACTCATGATGGAAGTGCTAGAATGCTCAGACAGGGACGTAGTGTGCGCTTGAGTTCAGTCCAATTAAACCAACTGAACTGCTCGTTTCCCTACACACACACACACACACACACACACACACACACACACACACACTCTAGCATCGCAAGCCACTAGGGGTGGGAATTCCTGAATGCTTGGCCGGTGCAGAATCATCGTCTTGATTGCAGTGACGGCTTCTAGTGTCATTCTTAGGATCAACCAGGACCGTATATATACACACGACCATATACGATCATATAGGACCATATACGATTATACATGAGGTGATTTCCCTGCCGAAAATACCATGTATATACAGCCCTTTTCGACCAAATTCGTTTGCTGGCCTCCTGGAACTGCTGCTGGCATCCTGCCACTAACTCATCAATTCTAATTCCTTTAAAAATGAACTCATCTATTGATCTCATAAATGTTCATTCACACAGAACGGCTGCGTTCTCCTTTCTGTCCTGATGGAGCTACTGCTGGCATCCTGCCACTGAATTGTCAATTCCAATTCCTTTGACAAACAGCAACTCGTCCATTGATGTCGCCAAAAATTCCTTCATGTTCATTTGCACAGGACGGCTGTAACCGTTTGCTGACCTGCTGGAGCTGCTGCTGGCATCCTGTCACTGACTCGTCGATATCAAATCCTTGTACAGAATTGGAACTCGTCTATTGATCTCGTCAAAATATCATTCATTTTCATTCGCACAGGACGTCTGTGTTCTCCGCCCTGATGGAGCTGCTGCTTGCACCCCACCACCGACTGGTCTATGCCCCTGACAGCCTCAAATCAGAGCAGGGCTGGTACGACCTGGTGGTGAAATGCATGATCAAGATCACCAAGAACCTGCCTGCCACGGTCCAGCACATCAATGTACAGGTGTGTGTGTGGGTGGGTTTGTGGGTGTGAGTGTGTGACTGTGGGTGTGGGTGGGTGTGGGGGGGGTTGTGGGTTTGAGTGCGTGATTATGAGTGTGTGTGGGGCAGGGCTTGTGGGTGTGAGTGCGTGAATGTGAGTGTGAGTGTGCGTGGGTGGGTGGGTGGGTGAGTGTGTGTGTTTGTGTGAGTGTGTGACAGTGAGTGCATGATACGAGGTGACCTAAAGTTGCCTGTAGCAGTGGCATTGACCGCATCATGATTTATGTATGTGTGTGTGTGTGAGGGTGTGTGTGTACCTACTTGAGTGTGCATGATTCAGGTCACCTTGAAGATGCCTGCCACAATTGTCTGCATCAGTTCATAGGTGTGTGTGTATGTACTTGTGCGCTACAAGGTCACCAAAGCAACTCAAAACCCAGCAACCATTTCCCTGCAAGCGTGCTCGGGCGCTGTTGGTGCACCCATTATTCGTTGCTCTGCAATGCACTCTCACCAGCCTGTGCTGCCCTTCATTCATTAGGCAGACAGCACCGCTGTACGTGCCCACTTTTTCTGTCACCATTTCAACGAATGCCATCCCAGGAAACACACTCACAACAGACAGCGCTCCCCTCTGTCCTTATGCAGGCAGTGCTGCTGTACGTGCACACTTTTTTTGTCACCATTTCAGGCAATGCGCACACAACAGACAGCGCTCCCCTCTGTTCCTATGTAGGCAGTGCTCCTGTACGTGCACACTTTTTTTGTCACCATTTCAGGCAATGCGCACACAACATACATCGCTCCCCTCTGTCCTTATGCAGGCGGTGCTGCTGTACGTGCACTTTTTCTGTCACCATTTCAGGCTATGCGCACACAACACACAGCGCTCCCCTCTGTTTTTATGTAGGCAGTGCTGCTGTACGTGCACACTTTTTTTGTCACCATTTCAGGAAACACACTCACAACAGACAGCGCTCCCCTCTGCCCTTATGTAGGCAGTGCTGCTGTACGTGCACACTTTCTTTGTCACCATTTCAGGAGATGCACTCACAACATACAGCGCTCCCCTCTGTCCTTATGTAGGCAGTGTTGCTGTACGTGCACTCTTTTTTGTCACCATTTCAGGAAACACACTCACAACAGACAGCGCTCCCCTCTGCCCTTATGTAGGCAGTGCTGCTGTCGGTGCACACTTTCCTTCCCAACATTTCAGGCAATGCGCACACAACAGACAGCGCTTCCCTCTGTCCTTATGTAGGCGGTGCTGCTGTATGTGCACACTTTCCTTCCCAACATTTCAGGCAATGCGCACACAACACACAACGCTCCCCTGTGTCCTTATGTAGGCGGAGCTGCTGTATGTGCACACTTTCCTTCCCAACATTTCAGGCAATGCGTACACAACAGACAACGCTCCCCTGTGTCCTTATGCAGGCGGTGCTGCTGTCGGTGCACACCTTTTTCGATGCCCTGGGTGGGGAGGAGATTCGCAAGAGGGGCGCGCGTGAAGACAAGCCGCTGCGTATGGTCAAGACGGTGCTGCATGAGTTGTGCAAGCTCAAGGTGGGCGGGTGTGGAGAATGGGGGTTATGAGCAAGTAAGTCTGTGTGTGTGTCACGTTGGTGTGGACAGGCTGGTACGCGTATGGTTGAGACAGTGGTGCCGCTTGTGGGCTGGGCAAGCTCAAGGTGGGCGGGTGTGGAATTTGGGGGTTAAGAGCGAGTAAGTCTGTGTGCGTGTGTCACGTTGGTGTGGACAGGCCGGTACGTGTATGGTTTAGACAGTGGTGCCGCATGTGGGCTGGGCGAGCTCAGAGTAAGTGAGCGAGTGGTTTGTGCTACGTTAATCTTAGCACGTGTGGGCTACCAGGCATGTGTCAAGTAAAAGATGGTGTGTGCTGCGTTAATCTCAGCTCGTTGAGCTACCAGGAATGTGTCAAATGACAGACGGAGTGTGATGTGGTTATCTCAGCACGTGAGCTACTAGGATTGTAGAAACCAACGCATTGAACCCTACTTCACGCAACTGCACACCTAACACACACACATGCACACATGCAACAATTCACAGGGTGCTGGCATCTACAGCTTCACCCGTAAAATTCCTGGTGCCATACACACAATTACTCACACACAGGGTGCTGGCATCTACAACTTCACCCGTGATATTCCTAGTGCCATACACACACATGCACACACGCAGGGTGCTGGCATCTACAACTTCACCCGTGATATTCCTGGTGCCGACCTCGACCCCGCCCTGAAGCCCATCATCTTCCCCTACATCGATCTCAACCTCCAGGTCGGTTTGAACACAGAATAGGTAGCATTGGCTGGAACCATATTTGTACGGTACATATACAAGGTATTTTGGGCAGGGAAATCACCAAATATACGGTGTATATATACGGTTCCGGCCAACCCTAAGTATATGATGCCAGTCCGGGTTTGAGCACTTTATGGTGCCAGTCCGATGATCACGTGTTTTAAGAGTTGGCCAGAACCATATATAATACATATACGGTGCGTATCCAAGGTATTTTTGGCAGGAGAATCACCAAATATACGGTCACACACGGTGTATATATACGGTTTGGCCAACCCTACACATACGTATGCACTCACGCACAGAGCATAATCGCGTCACCCTACAGCGCACTGTGTAGGAATGCAGTGAAGGAAGTGATTTAATTTGCTTGTGAACCACATCGCTCTGAAGTCCATCATCCCTCTCTACATTGTCCTCGACCTCTGGTCAGTTGAAATTACCGTATGTACCGTATTTACCATATGTACCGTATGTACCGTATGTGCCGTATGTACCGTATGTACCGTATGTGCCGTATGTACCGTATGTACCGTAAGTACCGTATGTACCGTATGTACAGTATGTAGGGATCGGCGTATAGCGCTATATGAGGCATTTCTATAGCGCTATATAGCGATATATAGCGATATAGCGCTATATTGTGCTATATTTCAGCCGCTATATCTGCCAGAACTCCCCCTTGCCGAAGGAATTTCGGCATCGGATTTGGAAGGTATGCAGGGTACCGTGCACAATGCTCCCTGGCAAAAAATTAATTCGGAAATTTGGTTCTGTCGGGCTCTGGCAGTATTTAGGTCCAAAATATAGCGCTATACCTGTGGTTCTGTGCCACACACACATGTGGACACAGGCAAGCCTGTAGAACAGCATGTCCCCTGGCCAAAGTGTTGGACCAAGACTGAGCTGAGCGTGCATGCATGCTTATGTGCGTGTGTGCGTGCATGCCTAGGCCTGTGTGCGCGTGCATGCGTGCGTGTAAATGTGTGTGTGTGTGTGTGTGTGGTGTGTGTGTGTGTGTGTGTGTGTGTGTGCGCGCGTGCGCCCGCGAGTGCATGCGTGCGTGCGTGTGTGCACTTTCGTGCGTGCTTGTTTGCGTGCATGCATGCATGCATGCGTGTGTGCGTGTGCGTGCGTGCACAAGCGCTCGTGTGTGTGCGTGCGTGTGTGTGCGCGTGCGTGTGTGTGCGCGTACGTGCGTGTGTGTGCACGTGCGTGCGTGTGTGCGCGTGCATGCGTGTGTGTTTGTGTGCGTATGTGTGGTGTGTGTGTGCGCGCGTGCGTGTGCGTGCGTGTGTGTGTGTGTGTGTGCGTGTGCATGCGTGTGTGTGTATGTGTGTGCGCGCGCGCGTGTGCGTGTGTGTGCGTGCGTGCGTGCGTGCGTGCAAGCACTGCAGGTGTGTATGCCAGCACTTGTGTGCAAGTGCAGGCATGTCTGTGCATTTGTTCCTTGTGGTGCTCAAGATGTCTTGGATGGTACATTACTGGTGCTCATGATCCCTGTGGTGGTCCTCCCATGATATGTGGTGCCTACAGCACTCCAGAGGGTACTTGTTTGTGTTCTATGGACGCCCAAGAACGAATTTGAGCCGAGTTCGAAGCGTGGGCATGAGCCGTATTGAAGCGATTCGGATAATTCAATTTTGACACGCGCTATATTTGAAAATTATTATAGCGCTATTAGCAAACGCCGATCCCTAACAGTATGTGTCGAATGTGCCGTATGTACCGTATGTACAGGCATATTACTGTATGTCACCAGATCCATGATCGCTTTTTAACTTGCATTCCACTCAGTATGTTGCTTCAACACCTGTTACCTTCCCCTGCGTCGCCCTCATCCTCTGGGTTGGTCAAATCACTAAACATCGCCCGATGGTCTCGTCTTTTTGCATTGCTACCAAATCAAAACACACACTCACACACTCAGCCGTAACAGCCTTTGATACTGTGACCCAAACCCTATTAACAAAACGCCGGTAGCACACACACACACACACACATACACACACAGACGCTGGCCCCTGAGTACATGCGCTCCGGGACCTCTGCCCCTCCCTCCGCCCCCATCTCCCACTCCCAGCTCCAAATGCAGCAGCAATCGCGCCCAGGTATGTATGTGTGTGTGCGTGTGTGTGTATGAGTGTGAGTGTGGAAGTGCAAGTGCATGTGTGTACGTACCTGTGTGTGTATGTGTGTATGAGTGTGTACGCGCATGTGCTGTTAACGCATCTACCACCAATGTAGAGCCGATCATTCCACTGCCCTCAGGCCGCACTTGTAGGCACTATGCAGCGCATTCCAATGCCAATAATAATGCTTGTTATGAGTTATGACGCAAAGTCATAACACATTCCGATGCCAATATTAATGCTTGCTATGAGTTACGACACAAAGTCATAGCTCAATTCATGCCAATGTTAATGCTTGTAGTTGTGACGCAAAGTCATAGCACATTCCAATGCCAATATCTAAGCTTGCTAAGAGTTACGACACAAAGTCATAACTCAATTCATGCCAATGTTAATGCTTGTTATGAGTTATGACACAAAGTCATAACAATCGTAAGAGCATTACTCCATTTTTTCACTGTGTTTTGCCTGCCCGTGTGTGTGCAGGGCCCCCCACACCTGCCGCTGCTCCTAGGCCTGCCCCCCCAACCCCACAACAGCAACAGCACGACAGGCTTCCCCACTCCTCCTCGTCATCCTCCATAACACACACACATGGGCCACCTCCCGCAGGTAAGCAGCACACACACACACACACACACACACACACATGCACGTATGGGGCACCTGCAGTTAAGCAGTACACACACACACACACTTATTAACCACACATACACACACACCAACGGACATACACACGTGCTCACCAACAAATTTACGCACACACACCAACACACCAAACACGCACGCTCACACACACACACATACACACACACACATACACACACACGTACACACACACGTACACACGCACAGTATCCAGCAGCTCAAGACCGTCCGCTGATTTCCATTCTCGCCCTCCCTCCTCTGGGTCCTTAGCAGGCGATGGAGCAGCACCAGGTGCGTCCACTAATTAGCAAATGTTTCTCTCACACACACACACACACACACACACACACACACACACATTTGCGCACACACACACCCAGGTGCTACCCCCAGGGATGGAGATGCTGATGTCAACGCACACGCACACACACAGCAACAGCAACAACGGCAGCAGCAGCAACAGCAGCAGCAGGATGTCTCGGCGCAACCTGTGAGGACTAGTGTTTTGGGCTTGACACCTAGCGATGAAATTTACTGCCAGGTGAGGGGGGGGGCCTTGCCACTGGTCCTGTGTGATGTGTGTGTGTGTGTGTGTGAGTGATTGTGTGTGTATACAATTTAGTGGGTGGGTAAAACTGCCTACATTCAAATTCACATGTTTTTCCAGCCACCTGTCAACTTTGCAACTCTACGTATTGTTGCCTTTCGGCGTTGAGCATGTGTACACATTTGAAGGGTTGGCCAGAACCATATGTATACGGTGTATAAAACGGTATTTTTGGCAGGAAAACCACCAGAAATACGGTCATATACGGTGTATACGACGGTATATACGGTTTTGGCCAACCCTACACATTTGTATGGGAGCACTGTTGCCTTATGGCAGGGTACTGATTGCACACACACACACAGAGAGACACACACGCACGTACACACACACACACACACACACACACACACACGTAAACACACACACACGCACGTAAACACACACACACACACCACACACGTAAACACGAACGCTCCACAATCTTTACATGCTCGTGCAGAAAGTGGCAGACGAAACAGAAGGGCGAGCCCTACTGTCACTCATCTTCAAACGCATCGCTGAGAATTCAGCAGGTCGCCAACAGGTGGGTGTTCACTGTACACCTGCCCCTCGATTCAAGTGTGAGTGCCGTTGCTATTCAAAACTGCTTCCAAAGCTGCAGGAATAGGCTCAAGTATTTTTGTGCGAGGAGTGGGATACTCAGTTGTTGACGTTGGTTTACGGTTCTGGCATGGTGGCAAGCTAAAAACACACGCGCACGCACACGCACACACACATAGACATATACACACACGTGCACACACACACACACACACACACACACACACACACACACACACGTAAATGCAGGCACTCATTGACCTCCACTTTTTCACCCTTTCCAACCCCACCATGGACATCAACGGCATGCTGGCCGCTGCTTCGCCCACGTTCAAAAACTTCATCGTTAGAGGCCTGGAGAAGGTGAACATTGGCAACAGCAACGATTAGGGTTGGCCTGAAACGTATACATAATCGCGGTACATGGCCATATATTTGATGAAGTCCCAGCCGAAGATACCGGAAATACACCGTATATATAATATGAATCATACAATCATACAACCACTTATAATTAGGGTTGGCCAGAACCATATATATTCACCATATATGACCGTATATTTGGTGATTTCCCTGTCAGAAGTACCGTATATACACCGTATATTATGGCTCTGGCCAACCCTAGTTACAAGTGGTTGTCTGGTTGTGTGTGTGTGTGGCTTTGCAAAGGCATGTGGGGGGGTGTGTGCTCTCTGTGTCATTTTCATTTTATATTTCAAAAGCTGTGATGCCACATGAAGCACACAGCCTTGGATGTGGCCAGACAGTGAAGCTGCGGCCGGATGTCAATTTTTATTTCGAATGTAGATTGAAGCCCACACAATTTTGATTCAGAATGTAAATTAAAGCCCACGTGTGTGGCAGTGTACTAGAGCAGGCATGTATGCAGAACATGGCTATAGCCACGACGTGTAGGGCCGGTCATCACGATATTCTACGATATATATGCGGGGGGTACTCAGCAGAAAAGTCCTGAACAATGCAGTCGTGTTTGCTGCGTAGGTTGGAATTTACATGCAAGGTGTATATGTGTGTATGGTTTTAGCCGACCCTACAGATTTGCATTATAATTGAAAAGGGTGTGTATAAATGTAGAGGTCCTTCTATACTGTCGTGTATGCTGCGTGTGTACGTAATATGTATGCGATTTCTATGTATGTGTATGGTGTGCATTACAAATGGTGGCCAGGGATGTAAGGTGCTCACTCGTCATCGTTCTAGCACTCTCAACCCCAGCTGTAAACACGGACAAATCTGCTAGCGCAATTGGTTCTGCTAGCGTAATTTGGTGTTAGCAAAAAAACTACGAACAACTGTATAAGAACTGTGATATATACCAATACTTTACGGCTAAACGAACCTGCACGCAATCA
>Ga0307963_1003213_pt1 | contig 12953 bp, 6 predicted proteins | sample OrgLakmetagen594_FD_201829 | JGI IMG/M metagenome (GOLD analysis project Ga0307963, IMG submission 201829) | Saline water microbial communities from Organic Lake, Antarctica - #594 | ecosystem: Environmental > Aquatic > Non-marine Saline and Alkaline > Saline | place: Antarctica: Organic Lake...
GTGTGTTTGTGTGTGTGTGTGTGTGTGTGTGTGTGTGTGTGTGTGTGTGTGTGTGTAGGATGCGTTGCACAATTGTGCACTTTCAATTGTAAGGAAAGGAAGCAAAGCAAGCCAGCAAATTCAAAAGCCAGCAAACGCAGAAAAATGTGGTTACCTCCTCTGTTAAATTCACAACTTTTTGCCAGATATATTGTTTGACCACTTATGCACACAGATATGGGAGCCGATCATTTTGTCTCAACCTTCTGGGCAAGACTCTGTGGTAAGATGTGATTTGGTTTGCAGATGTTATATGAACCACCACCACCACCACCACCACCACCACCACCATTACCACCACCACCACCACCACCACCACCACCACCACCACCACCACCACCACCACCACCACCACCACCACCACCACTAAGAGGGAATAACAACGTACGCAGAAAGACAGAAAGAAATTTAAGGGACAAAAGGTGTAAAATCAATTAAGGGAAGAAAAGTGCAGAAACATTTATGAGGGCAGAATGGCAAAACACTTGTAAGGTTGCAGAAACACTCTAGGGACAAAGTGTGTAAAAACACCAAATTGGACAAAAGGTGCAGAAACACTCTAGGGACAAAGCGTGTAAAAACACCTAAAAGGGACAACAGGTGCAGAAACACTCTAGGGACAAAGCGTGTAAAAACACCTAAAAGGGACAACAGGTGCAGAAACACTAGGGACAAAGCGAGTAAAAGGTTGAGGTTAGGTTAAGATTACATCACTATATATGCCTCAGAGGGCATCTCAGCGGAAGCTTGAAAAAAAGCCTTTGGACAAAGGGTGTAAAAACACCTAAAAGGGACAAAAGGTGCAGAAACCAACTTCAACTTGTGGGATCTGAGCAGACAGCCCAGCAATCTTTGGTCGCTGAGCATTTCAAAAATGCAGTTTAGGAACTTTTCCTGTTGTCAGATGCCAAGTTGTAGTTGTCAGATGCCAAGTTGCAGTTGTCAGATGCCAAGTTGTCTGATGAAAACACTGCACTGTGTCACAGCAAAGGAGATAAAAACCTTTGTTTTAGTAATTTATAAGATTCAGCACATCGGCAAATACCCAACCCTAATCTGAGAACTTTAAAACTAACTGCTCGTCACACGATCTTCCGCTGCCACTGATTGGGCGTGACAAAAGTTGATCGTGCTTGTAAACATACGGGAAGGGCAATAAGGAGCAAGGAATCCCTTGCAGTCGGTCGGCTTTGTCCATACACTACAAGCAAACGGTACACAGCTCTGTGCACACTGTATGGAGTGAACACAGAATTGTATGTCCAGCACTCTAATGTCCTTTGAGCTTTTTACATCGTAGAAAGCTTTAGGCTGCCACATCAAAACACAATACTGCACAGAAAGATGGAAACGTGTCCGCATGCACTTTGGAGCTGCATCAAGGTGCTCCCTGCAGCTGCAAAGCGCAACAGGACAAAGGCTGCCACATTCCAAAGACAATACTGCACAAAGAAACGGTTTCATTTTACGCTTGCATGCCTACAGGTGCTGCAGTCCAAAGCGCTCCATGCAGCTGCAAAGCGCTGCACACTGGAGGCAGTCGAAATTTGGTCTGCAGAAGATCTGGTGCCCGATCTGCGCCCGGCATCACCTGGATTTGATCCTCTTCTCTGGTAAACTGCACACATACACGTAACAGCATATACACATACAAACACATTGATTAATATTTGCATTTTGAGGTTTCGTCAAAGCTCAAGAATAAAGTTTGTGTCACCTTGTCATTACAAAAAAATATTGTTTCTGGCAGCTGTACCTCTGCATATTTTCAAGGTCCAGGCATAGCTTCATGTGCCTCTCTGTGCATTCATATAGGAGTACATAGAACATAGGCGTCTACATAAGTGTACGTATGGCATTGGCGTCTACATAGGTGTACATAGGACATGGGTGTACAAAGGACTGAGGTGTACGTAGGATATAGGTGTACGTAGGACATAGGTGTGCATAGGACATAGGTGTACATATGACATTGGCGTCTACATAAGTGTACATATGACATTGGCGTCTACATAGGTGTACGTAGGACATAGGTGTACATAGGTGTACGTAGGACATAGGTGTACGTAGGACATAGGTGTACATAGGACATAGGTGTACATAGGACATAGGTGTACATAGGTGTACATAGGACATAGGTGTACATAGGACGTAGGTGTATATAGGACATAGGTGTACATAGGACTTCGGTGTACAAAGGACATAGGTGTACTAAGGACATAGGTGTACATAGGACATAGGTGTACAAAGGACATAGGTGTACATAGGACATAGGTGTACATAGGACATAGATAAACATAGGTGATACATAGGACATAGGTGTACAAAGGACATAGGCACAGGTATAAGTGTACATACATCATCGGCTAACCCTGACAGTCTTGAGGTTTCATTTGGCTGGTTTGCGCATGAGTACTGCATGCATGCTGTTCATTGTCATCGGCCGACCTATACTTTTTACATTACTCTTTACTTAGCTTGTCAGGGATCTAGTGGGCAACCTCAGCACGTCATTTCCAGGGGAGATCTGCACGTTCTTGGTTTTCATGCAATATGTTGTTACAACTTCTACTCTTTAAAATTGAGTCATCTGTATCTTTAGCCAAGCGGGGAGCTGTGACCCTCAGGAAAATCTTTGTTTCTTCGTCCCTGCTGCTGCAACCTGGGTCTGGAAATCTGGATAAATTTATGATTGAATAAGTCCATGGAAATCTGGTTAAATTTATGATGGAAAAGTCTGGTTTATATCGTATGTATATGTATATGTCTGTTTTATTTGAGTGTATATACATGTATATTTATCTTGTTTTTCCAAGCATGGTTGTGCTTTACTGGATTGAAATATTCCCGCTGTTGCTTGCACAGGTTTTGCTTTGCCCGTGCTTTCTTTGACGGATGGATGGAACAAGCGGGTAAGACAAGTAACAACTCAAAAATGCCTGTATAGCAAGTTCAGAAGGGGCGATCCTGTATCTGCACTCATAATGTAAACCTGCTGAGTGCTCTGCAATATGCAAAAGCTCTCGACCTTTTGGAGGCAATTGCAACCGACTGTAAGTTGGAACTGTCTTGGCACAGCTTGTGCTGTGGAAGCCATCTCTTTTATGCTTGTCCCAAGTAAGAGTTCCAGGCCTAACTAAGGAACGTAAACCTTACAGTATATCCACTCGGCCTTGTCTCTGGTTTGCATGCTTACCATGACTTTGTAAGCGGTTTTTGTAAACGGTACTGTGCTTGTACACACGCTTGCCTTTCCTGTCGTTTGCAGTGCATGAGCACGCATATCATGTGTACGCTTTTGTCTTTTTTGGCCTGCAGTGCATGAGCACGCATGTCATGTACGCCTTTGTTTTTTTTGTCTGCGTGCATGAGCATGCATGTCATGTACGCTTTTGGCTTTTGTCGTTTGCAGTGCATGAGCATGCATGTCATGTGTACGCTTTTGTATTTTTCTGTTTGCAGTACGTGACCACAAATGTCATGTGTACGCTTTTGTCTTTTGTCGTTTGCAGTGCATGAGCACGCGTGTCATGTGTACGCTTTTGTCTTCTTCTGCTTGCAGTACGTGATTACGCATGTCATGTGTACGCTTTTGTCTTTTGTCGTTTGCAGTGCATGAGCACGCATGTCATGTGTACGCTTTTGTCTTTTTCTGTTTGCAGTTCGTGAGTTTGCACGCGTCGTGCAGCCCCTCTATATCCAACGTAAGATCACAAGCGCTAGGATTGACGCGATCCCTAAAAGGCTTGAAGCGTTGGAGCTGGAGCTTGATAGCAGGATGGAGCGGGTGCGTTTATGACTGTTTATGTGTGTATGTTGTTTAATAACTGCTATGTGTACATGTGTGTATGCGTAAAGGATTGGCCAAAACCAACATGCTTACGTATTTTCGGTGTATATACAGTATTTCTGGCAGGGAAGTTACCATACATGCGGTCATATACGTGAACATTGATACTTATTTTGTTGTTCTTTTTCTGCTTGTAGGCAAGTGGTTGAGTATCTGCTTGTAGTTCAGTGTTCTAGTCAGTGTAAAAGTTATGTCAAAATATATGCATCGATATTTAAGACGCCTTTGAAGAAGCCAATTTCAGGCCAAGCTTGCAACTCTGCCCCTCTGTTAAAAATCCCTGTTCATGTCTTGGTGGGATTTAAGGGGAAGCAAACTGTGACAAGGAAAGCTGTTAATAGGAATAAACGTGACACTTGGAGCTATGATAGGAATTGAGATCAAGCTTCTAAAGACTGATCATTGTCTTTCATAATGTGTTGACTTCAATGGTGGAGAGCGCTCCCTTTGATGTTGAAATTCTATTAGTTGCCAACCTTTACCAGATTTGTGATAAATATTATGTGAGAAATACTTTGTGATATGTGCTTTCTCCTTTCAAATTTCTTCTGCGAAGTGACCTTTGCCGTCCTGAGATCCTGATGGCTCTTGGACGTCTGTGTCGACAGGCCTATTCATAGCAAAAAACATAAGAGAACTGAGACAGTACAAACAATACCAACATGGATTATGGAAAGCATGTTGTTGATAAATCCCATGGAAAGCATGTTGTTGATAAACTCATCACTGTTCATTAAACTATCAATATATGACATACTCTTGTTTTTACTTGCTTACATGGGGCACCCTGATGCTTAAATAATCGTCGCTTCTGATCCTTTCTTTTTACGTGAGGAATCTTCTCTTGCACATTGATCTGTGTCCAAACACTCGTCGCTTCTGGTCCTCTTGTTTTACTTAGAAATCTCCCCTTGCACATCGATCTGTCTGTGCCCAATTCAAGTTTGCAATAAATTTCCCTTCCTCGCACCCTTACCTTGTTCAAGTTTGCAATAAATTTCCCTTCCTCGCACCCTTACCTTGTGTTATATCCACCCCTGCTACAGCACCCGTTGCGACTGTAATTCACCACCTTCTGAAATTCACCACACGATCGGTGATTCACCACACCTTGTGTAAATCACGACATCTTCTGTAAATCACCCCACCTTCTCCACCCGTCACAGGCGGCTACAACACCCGTTGTGACTGTTATTCACCACCGCTGTCTGTATTCACCACACCTTCTGTTATTAACCACCGCTGTCTGTATTCACCACACCTTCTGTGATTCACCACCTGTGAGTCACCATACCTTATTTACTCGTCACAGGCGGCTACATCACACGGTACGACTGTTATTAACCACCGCTGTCTGTATTCACCACATCTTCTGTGATTCACCACGTGTGAGTCACCATACCTTATTTACTCCTCACAGGCGGCTGCTGAAGCTGCTGCTCAGCCCCCTTCCTCCTACGATAGGATCCCTGGGGTCACAGTGCACGGCCCGGGCTCCCCTGAGGCACAGGTGTGTGCATATGTGTGTGTATAATTGTTTGTATTTGTGTGTGTATGTGTGTCTTTGTGTGCGTAGGTATGTGTGTGTGCGTGGGTGCATGCGTGTGTGAATCATAAAAGAAAGTCAATGCATCCCACATGGCTTCCACACGGCTACACTTCAATATTTTTGTGAATGGGCACCTGTAAATGAATAATGCTCACTTCCAGGTGTGATTCAAAGCATTGTCTGCAAGAAAGTTCCTTCAAATGTATTTGATTCCCCTGAGGGGATCCAGGTGTTTGGACATGTGTGCTCATGCTGCTGACGCTGCAAAGGTGCATATAAATGCCAAATACATTACCATTTACATCCATCTAATCCTTTACAGATTTGGGTCGTGTCAACTCTGAGATGGCTTAGGGTATATCCAACTCTGAGATGGCTTAGAGTATGTCCAACTCTGAGATGGCTTAGAGCTTAGAGTATATCCAAATCGATGCACAGGCACGCCTTTGCAGCAGTGATGACTCTTTCATAGGGTTGGCCAGGACCGTATATATACACCGTATATGACCGTATATTTGGTGATTTCCCAGCCAGACATACCGTATATACACCGTATATATATGGTTCTGGCCTTTGCTGCTCTTTCATGACTGCTGCAAAGGAGTGTCTGTGCATTAGATAAACTTTAAGCCAAGTTGCTCACACCTTTGCCAAGCAGTGCTTGCAAGGTGGTTGTTTGCTAAATCGTTGAGAAGCAAGCCTCACAATGTGTCTGCAATAAAAACCAGATAACGTAGACCTGGCCAGACATGCACATGCACATGATAAATTGCTTGATCGTATGAACCCTTATATTTGTTATGGCCGTATGGCCCCCTGCTTCTCCTAACGTATAACATTTTCTAGTACGGGTCTCGCCAGCCCTACTCATAAACAAAGTCCCCGCTGTGTATGTTGTTCAGGAGGGCCTCGCTGCTTGCTTAGAAGCCATGAAGGAGCTAGATGACATGCGGAAGGCAGCACAGCCTGCTGCACAATCTGTGACAGGACAACCTCCAGTGCATGTAGATTAGATGGTTTAGTGCTGCACAATTGGTGCGACATGGTGTGACTGACGCACTCATTTTTCTTGGGTAGGCTCATCTATGTGTGAGATGGTCAATGCCTGTGACCGATTTATACTTCACTGCTTTGAAAGATTGTTGTGCTGAGACTTATACTTTGCAGTGACAGTGATTTGCTATGACAGCTTCTTGCGCTGGTGGATCTGAAGATGTGCACTTGAGACAGTGTCCGTACAGGTTTTAGCGACCTGAACTTTTGTTTCGTTTTGACAGGCGCTCTAGATTGCAGATTGGTGCACACTTGATAGCCTGATCATATTTTGTTTTGTTTGGCTTACTCACTCTCTCAGTCACCTGGACAGCTGTATTGACTTCAATTTGATCAGCCTGTCCAGGATGCTTGTATAATTTGTCGTCAGTGCACCTTTTTGTACTAGCTAGACTTGCAGCCAAATATTGTAAAACCTCACAGTTTAACGCAAGCGACTTGTATCAGTTGCTGGTGTTGCATCAGTAGATGAGGTGGCATAGAGTACGCCTTTGAGGCGTACGTAATACGCCTATTGGCCTCTTTGCGCACTCTGCACACTTGCAACTCTACAACGTTGCAGGAACAGGGACAGTGATTGCAAGAAAGAGGACAGCACGTCAAACAGGGTTTCCTTTCTTGCCAGTCTGATCTGAAAAGAGACAAAAATGAGGTTTCACACCAATTCTGGCCATGCTCTGGTGATAACACTGCTGAATCAGACCTGGCTCAATATCAATCTGTCATCTGCATATGCGTATTCTAACCCATTGATGTCAACTTGGAGCTGAGGCCCCATCTTCGTTACATCTGGAGTGGATAGATAGTGGATATCCCGTTAGATCGCTAGCGATCTTCTTCATGTATAGAGCCGTGCACGTCATTTATGTAGCCACAAGAGGTTACTTGATGTACTTGTATAACCATTTTTGCGGCGATACAAGTTTCCAGACCATCTTGCCTCATACAGACATGTACTTACCTGGCCGGGCAGAATTAGATAGGCTGGAAACGTTTGACCTGCATGTCGTAATTACAAAAAAAAACAACTGCTGGCGTGATACCTGGCGAATGTATTCCCTAATCCAGCTTTGAACACCGGAGAACCCGTGCTTTCCTTGATGCTCAACGTGTTAAACATTATTCCAATCTCTACAGCAAAGATCTTTGGTGCTCCAAATTGGTCGCGAAAGTCTTTGATGTAGCAAAGATAAATCGATTGCGCCCGTAGAAATAAATCGATTGCACACGCGTAGTGACAACCCTTCCTTTCTTAGACTGCATTTTTTAAAGCCGTTCCTAGATTATATTCCCATTATTGCACACAGCCTGATGATAAACCATAACATTATAATTAAATCCTTCAATAAACACAATGAGGCGCAGCCATTAGCAAGCCGCGGGGGCCGGGAGAAAAAAGGAGGCCGAAGGTAGGTAACCTTTAGCTGTGAATGCTGTCTCCTCAGTGGCATGTCCCTCTAAGGGGGCTCCTTTGTCCCTGCCAAACAACATGTTGCCATCATCCTCTTGGATGCGCCAGACCTGCAAGCCTCGTGTGTCTGAGCAAGCTCAGGCACAACCACTCATATATGCCTGCAGGCCGTGATGGGTGTGCTGACTTCTGCGCAGGGACAGCAGCAGGTGTGCACAATGTGTTTCAGCGTGACAAAGTGTGAAAGATGATGTATAATGTAGTATCCAAGAATGACAACGAGTCATACACGAACGCGCACACACACACACACACACGCACACACGCACGCACACACACACACACACACACACACACACACACACACGCACACACACACACACACACACACACACACATACACACACACAAACACAAACACACACATATACACATTCATCCATCCACAGGCATGGATGCGGGCAGCCTTCTACTGCTTCATCAACATCATGGCGTCTGTTTGCATTGTGTAAGTCGTACTTTGCTACAGACTAATGGCTTGAGCACACTCACAGCTGCATCCCGTTTATCGTGTACGCACATTGACAGGATTGGGTCAGGAAATTAGAAATGATGTGTATTTGCGTATAGTATCCACCAGGCAGCTGAAAGACAAGTCTTGACATGTAGCACCAGCTTGAGTTTCTTAAGGTTCTGGTCTATGATAAGGATCAGAGGAGGAATAAACCGCCATTCGTGTGACCAAGCCAGCCGGGTTAACAACTTGGCGTTCGTTGTGTGTGCACATGTGTGTGCACGCGCGTGTGTGTAATTAATCATCTTTAAAGAGCTTGAGTGAACGGAATGATGTTGAGTGGGAGAATACAAATGTAGGGTTGTCCAGAACCGTATATATACACCTTATCCGACTGTATATTTGGAAATTTCCCTTTCAAATGTGCCGTATATGCACCGTATATGCATTGTATATGCACCGTATATGCAGCGTATATGCACCGTATATGCACCGTTGGTACAAACCTACCATCGGCTACTTTCAGCATTCTATAATGAAACTTTGCTTTTGCATTCAAGCCAGCACCGTATATGCACCGATTGGGTGGTCTGCGCGAGTGAGGTAGTGCGCCTATCCACACATGTCCTTAATGCCTCAGGGTAATATGAAAGGCAAAAGATGCATCCTGCACGGAACGCTCGCTGTACGAAACGCATGTACTAGTACCAGTGTTGTGCACTTTACTGTTGACGCCGTCAACCGTCATTTGACGGTCAGGCGTACTTTACGGTTTTTACCGTCAGAAACTATTCCTCAGGCGTAATTTACGGTGATTTTAATTATTGACTAGTACAGGGAAACAAACAAGGAGAAACAGCAGCTTGAGGTGGGGCCTTGGAGGTACCTTTCTTCAATGCCCTTTGTCGCTCAAATGAATGGAGCTTTAGAAAAACTTCCTTTTCATGCCTGTTGCTGCCCAGAGGATTCTCAAATGGACGCAGCCGTTTGTGCTACTCACACTCCTGAGGTTGTGCTTTATGAAACACACACACTCATACACACACACACACACTCACACACACAAACATACACACACACACACAGGTTTGCCAACAAGCTGGTTCTCACACACTATGGCTTTAAGTTTGTCTTTCTGCTGACTTGGATTCACACGGTAGGTCTTGTGAGCTTGTTACCTCCGTGTGTGTGTGTGTTTGTGTGTGTGTGTGTGTGTGTGTGTGTGTGTTCACAACCATACGCATGTGCCTAAAGTTGATAACAACGAGTCTTGAGTCTTCGAACTTGTCTAAAGGCCAAAACACGCACAAATATCTGCAAGCGCTGCAGGAGAACAACACTTCAGTTCTTATCACTCACGTAATTTCAACTCATTGATACAACAAGCAATCGCTCTCAACATCCACATTCTGATTTTTATGTCTGTCAGATTCGACACCTTTGGCAAAAGGTTGAGCTGGCAAACATTTTGATGGTACTTGCAGGCTCCTGGCAAACACATAAGGTTAATATTAAGGTTACATCGCTATATGCCTCAAAGGGCATCTCAGCGGAAGCTGGGCAAAAGTCTGAAACCACACCTGGCTAAACAAAAGAAATAGTAGCTAGAGGAAACATGAAACAGATGTATGGCAAACATATAAAAACTCCTGGCCTTTTGCTGCAAGTACCCCAATACCCCCACCCCTCAACCCCCTCTTCTAATAGACCCTGGCACATAATAAAACATGAGTCAATTTCTGCATGCCGGGCTTCACAATAGCGGCTCAAAAGGGCGTCAGCCTTGGTGCGATCCAAAACATCCTCACACGCTAAGATCGCCTCTCACACTTCTCTATTTGTGTCGTCGTCATGTTCATCCCCTTTTCTCGTCATGTCCATCCCCTTTGCTCGTCATGTCCATCCCCTTTTCTCGTCATGTCCATCCCCTTTTCTCGTCATGTCCATCCCCTTTCTCGTCATGTCCATCCCCTTTTCTCTTCATGTCCATCCCCTTTTCTCCGTCGTCATTTATCTCCAATGTGTTCCCTCCTCAGTCCAGAGTTTTTGCAGGTTGGCATCGGTGCATGTGCTGGCATCGGTGCATGGGCTGGTTTCCCTCAACTTGTTCCCCCCCAAGACGATCCAGCCCATCAGATCTATTGTGTGATTTTTTTGCATGCAGGGTTTCACAATAGTGGGCATGCATGGGCTGGTTTCCCTCAACTTGTTCCCCCCCAAGACGATCCAGCCATCAGATCTGTTTTGTGTGATTTTGTGCATGCAGGGTTTCAAAATAGTGGGCATGCATGGGCTGGCGTCCCTCAACTTTTTCACCCCCAAGACGATCCAGCCCATCAGATCTATTTTGTGTGATTTTGTGCATGCAGGGTTTTACAATAGTGGGCATGCATGGGCTGGCGTCCCTCAACTTTTTCACCCCCAAGAAGGTCCAGCCCACCAAAGTCATCCCTTTAGCTCTAGGATTCGTGGGCTACGTGGTGGGTTTAAAAAAATGGTCTAGTTTATATTGGTTGGTTTGAACTGTCTCAGTCTGGTATGATACTGTTTGGACTACAAAGGCCTCCAGCCCACCAAAGTCATCCCTTTAGCTCTAGGATTTGTGGGCTACGTGGTGGGTATTATAAACAGGTCTAGTTTATAATGGTTGTTTTGAACTGTCTCAGTCTGGTATGATATTGTTTGGACTACAAAGGCCTCCAGCCCACCAAAGGCATCCCTTTAGCTCTAGGATACGTGGGTTACGTGGTGGGCATTTTAAATAAGGGGTCTTGTTTGAAATGGTGTGTTTTGGACCGTTTCAGTCTGGAATGATCCAGGGTTCGTGGGCTTTGTGGTGAATGCTTCATATATAGGGTTGGCCAGAACCGTATATATACGTACACATACACCGTATATTTGGTGATTTCCAAGCCAAAAATACCGTATGTACACCGTATATATATGGTTCTGGCCAACCCTATTCATATACCTGGGTCTCATTTGAAATGATGGGTTTTTACTGTTTCAGTCTGGAATGACATTTTTTGGATTACAAAGGCCTCCAGCATGCCAAAACCAATTTCTTTGGCTCTAGGGTTTGTGGGCTGCGTGGCGGGTAGTTCAGACAGGCCTCGTTTGAATGGTTTTGTTTTGGACCATATACGTATGAAATCTATTTTTTGCATTACAAAGGCCTCCAGCATGCCAAAACCAAGCTTTTTGGCTCTAGGGTGTGTGGGCTGCGTGGCAGGCCCTACTCTCCAAACCGGTTTGGATAAATGTAGTCTGGATCACAAAGGCCTCCGGCCTTGCATGGCTGCTCGCAAGAAGTGTGGAGACAAAGCACGATTTCGTCACGATTATATCATATTCCTTACATATTATGTCACTATTGTATGATATTACATATTATTTCATGATTGTATCATATTTTACGTATTATCAATTCCTGACATCATGTCTCGAATCAATCATATTATGTTGTGATTGTCATATTCCTTACATATCATGTTGTAATATTTACACCGTACGTTGATCACTGCTGAACCCTTTCTGTACACTTTTGTGCTCAAACGTGTCTTCTGGCCGATTACACTAGCGAGCAGGAACGCACCATTGTGTTAAGATGCTAATCACTTTATTTCTCCTCCTATTGTCTGTCACCCTCGTACATGCATTTCAATTGTAATGAGGTGTAAAGGGTCAGGGTAGGACCATCAAGTGCACCAGCAATTGAGTATGGCCTCGTTCTGTTGCTTAAGCTTTCGCCCTCGTACATGCCTATCTATAATCAAGTATTTGCATGGGAGTAGGGCAGCACAAACGTAGGCACCTTGCATTGGCTGTTGGATACCCAAGTTGAGTTCTGTGTTTAGCACCACGCATTGGTATTCCTGGCATACTGCCATTGCGAAGGTGCTTTGCTGTGCAAAACGTTGGTTGCCTGTTCTCTCTGTTTGAGACCCTTCAGGCTGTAAGCTCTCTCTCACAAACTGCTTGGTTTCCTGTTCGCTCACCCCTTTTTATTCTGTCGGGACCTTGCAATTGCTCCACAAGTGACACATGAGCAGCGTCTAGTCGTGTTGACAGTGCTTACGTGCTGCTGCTCCCTATGGGCCCTGCAAGTGCTCCACGAGGGAAACATGAGCAGAGCGTCTAGTTGTGTTGAAAGAGCTTACATGCTGCTGCTCCCTGCTGACGGATGACTTAAGGATGACTGCTCTGCTCATGGAGACGCATGCATGACTTATGGATGATTTATGGACGGCTTATGGATGACTACTCTACATATGCATGACGCATGCATGACTTATGGATGACTGATGGATGACTGCTCTGCATATACATGACGTATGCATGACTTATGGATGACTTATGGATGACTTATGGACGACTGCTCTACATATGCATGACGTATGCATGACGTATGCATGACTTATGGATGACTTATGGATGACTTATGGACGACTGCTCTACTTATGCATGGCGCATGCATGGCTTACGGATGACTTATGGATGACTGCTCTGCATATACATGACGTATACATGACTTATG
>Ga0307963_1003218_pt1 | contig 12945 bp, 9 predicted proteins | sample OrgLakmetagen594_FD_201829 | JGI IMG/M metagenome (GOLD analysis project Ga0307963, IMG submission 201829) | Saline water microbial communities from Organic Lake, Antarctica - #594 | ecosystem: Environmental > Aquatic > Non-marine Saline and Alkaline > Saline | place: Antarctica: Organic Lake...
TGTGTGTGTGTGTGTGTGTGTGTGTGTGTGTGTGTGTGTGTGTGTGTGTGTGTGTGTGTGTGTGTGTGTGTGTGCGTGTGTGCGTGCGTGTGTGTGTGTGCGTGCGTGTGTGCGTGCTTGTGTGTGTGTGTGTGCGTGCGCGTGCATGTGTGTGTTTCAGGGTGCATCTGTGTCAAAAAATGAGGGTACAAGGCCTTTTATGAGGGACTTCTGGTGGGCAAAAATGTGTTATGCCCATGGTGAAGTAATGTTATTAATAATTAATAAGTGTACACATATACTTTGCGGGCCTGTTTGAGTCACTTTGCCAGGGCCCCGGCCACAGTAAGTAGCTGAGCGCTCCCTGGATAGCCAGGCTCGCTTCACTACTCTAGAGGACCTCCTGCGCATTTATTTTCCCCCTGAACGTCGGACACACTTTTTCCCGGCCATTTCGTCCCCTTTTTACACAGGGAATCCGTGTACAATTTCACCGGGGGGGCTAACTGAACCTATTGGAAAGGTCTATTTTTATAGTAAATGAATGCTACATGGAGACCAGCAAGAAGACCAAAAGGGGATTGTTCTTTCTGAAGTCCCTTCAGCAAATTTTGACAGAAGACAGGGCTGATGGAGATGACGAGGAAAATGCTGAGGAGCAATTTAGTATCAGCTTGCTTGAGAAAATAAGAAGGTGACGCGCAGCACTTGCACACACACGCACACATACATTCATACATACATACACACGCACGCACGCACGCACACACTTACACGCACGCACACACACACACACACACACACACACGCGCACACACACACACACACACGCACACACACACACGCACACACACACACACACACACACACACACACACACAGACACACACACACGCACACACACACACACACATACACAAACTCTCTCACACACCCACATACACCCACACCCACACCCACATATATCCACACATACACCCACAACCACACACATGCACACGCACACGTACAAATATATACACAAAAACACACATCCAAACACACAAAGAAACACACATACACACATACACACGCATGCAGGCGCACGGCAAAACCCCAAAGGAGTGGAGCCTTGTTGGATCATAATGGAGTTAGTCCAAGGACTGTTTCCAGCATTGTGAGTTGTGCAGATTGTTGTTCGGGAATCACGCATCTATCTGTATCATAGGTTCCTGCTAATGGACAACCTTGCCATACATTCCCAGCAACTTTTAGGGCGATAGGGAAGGTGTATGCCGTGCATTCCTTATATCAAAGGAGTATCGTTTTGTTTAGAAGATGGTCCTGTACCTGCGTGCACTTTTTACATGTCGTTGGTTCGCATACTCACTCACACACAAACACACAAACACACACACACACACACACATACACACACATATATAGATGCACTCCTGTGTCTAATAAGTGTTCTCGGTGTGTGGTATGTGTGTGTAAGCGCATGCACGTGCGTGTGCGTTTGTGCCCTTGATGGCAACGTTTAATTCCTGCTTCTGTGTACGTTACTCTGCTACTGTTGAGACAATACCTGCACGTTCAGCCGAAAAGGCAAATGGTGTAAATCAGAGCTTAATCACCTTAATTACTTGGAAGTATCAAGCACAGAAACCAGTTATAACTTGTAAATTTACCATGTGCACAGGGAGCTAAAAAAATCCATGACAGTCACGTGTCAATTTCGGGCCTCCGGCCCAAAACAACCCCCCACACTTACAAATTGGGTGTCAACCTAGTCAAAATTAAAGTACCTATCTGCCTGCACAGTTCTGCCAAATAATATAATATCTGACGAGCTATAGGGCAAACACTGGTATGCGCATGCTCTTGCACTGACCACCTGTTTAGTGCACAAATCCAGCCAAAATTGTCAGCACAAATCCAGCCAAAATTATTGCCAAAGCATTTGTTTACTTCATTCATGCAACTTATGCATATTGCAATGCATGAACTGCAAGTATGGAATAAATTGCTGTAATTTGCCTGAACACACCCGCGGCCTACTTGAGGGCGTTCCATGCATTTCTGTGGCCAGGCACCCAGGCCCCCCCCTTAAATCAAATCACCCAACAAGTGTGCCAATTAAACGGGCTCAAGCTGAAGAACCCAAAATATATTTAATTCCGTGAAGGTGGCCCAGTAAAATTCTGGAGCCCCCCTTCCCCCCCAAATTCTTCGACCCCCCTGGTCCCTTCCCCCCGGACCCCCTCAGAATTAACTCATTTACATATCAATTGATAGCTTTCGACGTCAGGATTCCGAATATGTAATTCATATTTCATTTGACACGTGACGTCAAAAAGTTGTGATACTTACAGGCTCCTGTTGTGCACCTTGATTTACATGGAAGCCTAATTCACAAGGTGCTGCCTACACTTCTAGCAAGTTGCTTGTACTTCTAGCAAACCCGGTGCAGGCCCTTTGTGCAAAAGCATGCCTGGAATTGCGATTGTTCAGTCCCATGTGTGAGTCTCAAGCAAGTTGCCTTGCCTTGTAAAAAGTGTGTCCGTATCGCCCACTTGCCAGCTGTTCGTCAAGTGTACAGGGTTTGAGCACAAAGCCTTGAAATGTGAACTTGTAAAATTGTGCTCAGTCCACAGCAGCTTTTTACTGTGGTTGGATTGTGCTCCTTCTTGTTTGATGTCAATGCATGCTTTAACAGTTGTGGCTTGTGACCCATGATACCACGCTCATTTGTGGGTGCTTTATCGAGTTTGAACTTCCTGTGGTGTTTTGAATCCACTCCATTTTTCAGGATCACAGGTCACAAGTCACAACCACAAATAACTAATTCTTTTGACGAGTTTGAACTTCATGTGGTGTTTTGAATCCACTCCATTGTGCAGGATCACAGGTCACAAGTCACAAGTCACAACCACAAATAACTAACTCTTTTGTCGAGTTTGAACTTCCTGTGGTGTTTTGAATCCACTCCATTTTGCAGGATCACAAGTTACAAGGCCACAAATAACTAACTCTGCTCGATACCCATCCTAAAGTTGCACATTCTGCTTCCTCCCCACTCCAACGTACTGCTAGAGTTCAGGCGAGAAAAAGATGGAAAATAAAAAATGAAACTATGCAGGCAGAGAAAGACCACTCCCCACATAAATCGAGGAAAAGGAGTTACTTTGGCACCGGGTACCGTGAAACTCCCTCACCTAAGAAAAATATGCAAACAAGCTAGAGTAAACTTTCCCATGTCCTCGCTGTCTCAGTTTCCCTTTCTGTTGTAAATTTTCCTCTCTTTTTGTAAATGTTTTCGTCACCACAGCATGCTTGTACGCGTTCATACGGCAGTAGCACGTTCATATGGCAGTAGCACGTTCATATGGCAGTAGCACGTTCATATGGCAGTACACGTTCATATGGCAGTACACGTTCATATGGCAGTACGCGTTCATACGGCAGTAGCAGTTCAAACACACAAAGGCTTCTGAGGTCACCTCAAGAAAGCAATCCAAACGCACGCATTCAACCTCAAACAAATTGTGCACTTCGTCCTAATCTCAAACAATTTGTGCACTTTGTGCACTTCATCCTATTCTCACACAGTTTGTGCACTTCGTCCTATTATCAAACAAACTGTGCACTTTGTGCACTTCGTCCTATTCAAGGTTTTGAACGATGTTTTTAGTTTTATTGACGGAGGCCTGTTGTGTGAGGGAAGGCTTTAGACCATCCAAGAAACTCCCGTTTTAGGAAGTACTATTATAAAACCCATGCTGCGATCGCTTTGGTTTTGCACTTAGCTTTTTATTAATGGCTCAATGCCCCCATGGGAATTGTAATGCTTATTTCAGGACCTTTCCTCACTTCGTGGAGGCATACCAAGAGGCAACTGCACTGCATTTGACTCAAGCAGTAGAGCGCTTAGAGGGAGCGTGGAGCCCAGCCTGGGTAGCGTCACTGCACGTGAAAGGTGCGGCTGAAAAGGGTGTGTGTGCTGGAAATAGTGTGTCATCTCTGGTCTGAGCAGTTACGGTGGTAAAGGGGCAGGGGAGTGCAGCCTGGGTAGCGTCACTGCACGTGAAAAGTGCGGCTGAAAAGGAGGTGTGTGTGCTGGAAATAGTTTGTGTGTCATCTCTGGTCTGAGCAGTTACGGTGGTAAAGGGACAGGGGAGCCGAGCCTGGGTAGCGTCACTGCACGTGAAAGGTGAGGCTGTAAAGAAGCCCAAGAAGGGGAAAAGGAAAATAAGCACTTGTGCCATCGCTGATGCAAATTGAAAGGATGAACAGCATGGGGTCGTCAGGGTCCAGTGTTGCTTCCAATGGGATGAATTTGCTTCCAATGGGATGGATTTGCTTCCAATGGGATGAAATGCTTCCAATAGGATGAACAGCATGGGGTCATCTGGGTCCAGTGTTGCTTACTGACAGGGCCTGGAATGGCAGAGATGAAATGCACCTTGTTGGAGAAGCATAGGGTCACACAGGGGCCTGGAATGGCAGAGATGAAATGCACCTTGTTGGAGAAGCGTAGGGTCACATAAGGGCCTGGAATGGCAGAGATGAATTGCACCTTGTTGGAGAAGCGTAGGGTCACGTAGGGTTCATGGAGGGTTGCCAGAATGATCTTGCTCCTAATTACACTCACAACCCCGGTAAGATTTGCTGCAAGGACCTCTTTATTTACAATTCATTCGGTCCATTATCTTGCTCCCAAATACACGCACAACCCCGGTAAGGTTTGCTGCAAGGACCTCTGTACTCACAATACATTCAGCTCAAGTTTGCCTTCAGGTCTGGCCGACCCCACACATCTATCTGTGCTCAACGCTCGCACAGGTTTGAAGTAGAATCTATGTAATCTATGTAATCTATGTAGAATCTATGTTTTTATGCTCAACGCTCGCACAGGTTTGAAGTAGATGCCGGCGGCCGGTCTGAATCCCCAAGGTTTATGCGTTGGAGCAGACCCCAGAGGGAATCGCTAGACACTCCAAGGTACTTACGTCGGTCATTGTTCCCTCTTGGCATGGCAGCGTAGGCGCTTGTGTCAGCAATTTGACCAGCACAGCTTCTTGTGTCGGCATTGTTCTCTCTTTGCATGTCAGCACAGCTCTCTCGGTAGGCGACCGTCAAGCACATGACAGTAGCATGCCCTTTTTTGTGACAATCCTCACTCCTTTACAGGCACATGCTTATACACAGGTCTGGCCAGAACCATATACATACGGTGTATATATGGTGTTTTCTGCAGGGACTTAATTTTATCAAAATACGGTCACATACGGTTGTAATTTGTAATTATACAGTTCTGGCCAAGCCTGATTATATATTTACACAGGGATGTGTCATACGGTCATTTGGGACGTTCAATACGGTAAAATACGCGTTAAATACGGAATACGCGTTACGCATATAATACGACCGCATTTTTAAGCAATTTTGGGAGTGCCAATTTTTGACCCAATATGGACCCTATTCGCCCCAAAATCACCCAAACGTCCCCAATTCTTTTCCAATATAATATATGCTTTTTACTTATGTATCATATATTAGCATTCACTGAAAGCCTTTGTTTGGGCGGAAATTGCTTTAAAAAAGGCCCAAAAATGGCCAGAATGGCAAATTTTGCAATCGTATAATTCAGCCGGATTTGTTCAATATGGTACAATATGCGTTTAATACTATACAGCATATTATACGATACAGTGTATGACACAACCCTGCATTTACATATTGTATCCTCAGTTGCCTGTTTAAAAAATCCCAGATGTTATGTTGACCTTTTGTAGGGTTGGTCAAAGCCATACATATACCTGTACGTACAGACGGTATTCACGATTCACGGCATATTTCAAAACAGGAAAATTACCATACATACGATCATATACGGTCAGCCATACGATTCTGGCCAATCCCACATTTTTTTTCTTTTTATGCCCATGTCTGCCCTCCTGTATTTTTATGGCCCCACAAAGTGTTTTGTCGATGATGCTTCTCAAGACCTCTACCCAATGTTCGCGTCGTGAACGCAACAGGTATCTATTGAGCAGACCATAGCCATACAAAAGTGGCAACATGCTTTGATCATGGCAGGGTACTCTAGAAGCGTATACGGGTAAGACGGTGAACGTACACGGTTTCGGCCAACCTAATCTTTATTTTTTACTGTAACAAGCCCGCTCATGCTGCCCTTTACGTCTCCTACCTTGCAGCACATTACCATGCACACGCATTACGCACACAATACATATACGCATACACGCACACAGAGGACGCCCGACGTCCATAGACATGAGCACCGTAGACTCTGCTGCTCTAGAGGCTTTTCAGCTTGTCGCCATCCAGCAGCAGCAGCAGCAGGCGGCTCATCAGGTGCCAGTTGAGCCTCCGATGGAGGGCAGTAGCCGCCTGCAGGTAAGCTTGTTTTTGTGTGATTAATAGTTAGGGTTGGCCAGAACCGTACATTTGCACCGTATATGACCGTATGTAAGGTGATTTCCCTGCTAAAATACCATATGTACACCGTATATACCTATAAATGTATGGTTCTGGCCAACTCTATGAATAGTGTGGGTGTGGGTATGAGTGGTGGAAAGGCGTGGATGGTGGGATAAGTGGTATAAGTGGTGTGGGTTTGGGTAAGGTTAGGTGTGTGTGTGTGTGTGTGTGTGTTTGTGTGTGTGTGTGTGTGTGTGTGTGTGTGTGTGAATTCGGTTGAGTATTGATGCAAGTATGGGCCCTCAATCAAGCGTTATGCTGCACCTCTTACTCACACGGGTTATGAATTTCCAGCCACCACGCACCGTTGCTGCTCGTAAATAAATGGTTGCCAACCCAGTCCAGCATGCTTTCTTCTTGGCACCTGCACTTTACTCTTTACCCGCTTGCCCATCGCTGCAGCTACTGTTTGTAAGTGTAGGGGGGATTCATTGCTTTTGGGTCATTAGGAGTCGGTTTCAGGTCAAGCCTGCAACCCTCCTGATCCCCATTGGTCTTTTTTTCGGTGGAGGAGTTTTCCAGTACTCGGCACCAGAGCAGCCCCCTTATTCAATGTGGGAGTGGTTTTTCACTGCCTGCGTAGTTTCTTCTATTTGCTTATAGGCTTAATAGGTTCACGTAACCCTTATAAAAATTCACAGCTAGACACCACACATCATGGTTCTGGTCAAGTCTAGAAAGAGTGCTTGTAGAAGAGCCCAAGGCAAGGTTGTGGTTCTGGTCAAGCCTGCAAATAGTGGTCGATCCTATGGTAAGGTTATGGTTTTGGTCAAGCCTAAAAAGGGTGCATGTAGAATAGCCTAATGTTGGCTTGAATCCCTCGAAACTTGAGAGCCCAAGTCCCCACCATCAAGGTAAGGTTATGGTTTTGGTCAAGCCTAAAAAGAGTGCATGTAGAAGAGCCTAATGTTGGCTTGGCTCTCTTGAAATTTGAGAGCTCAAGTCCCCACCATTCACCAGTCTCTGTGAATTTTTGCTACCCGGAGATGCCGTACAGAAGCTGCAATGGCATGTTTACACCGCAAACTATATACAGCTTGTTACCTAATGACATAACTTATATGACTTATAACTGGTTGGAGGTGACTTATGACATAACTTTTATCACTTATAATTGGTTGAAGGCGACTTCATTTTGGTGGTGAGGGTTTTTCCTTTTCTGGTTCTGGCACTAAAGTGCTCCTACCCAGAAACCTGCTGGATGCGTGATTACCATCTGCGTTGCCTTTTTGATTTCCTTTGTTACTGGTTGCTTTTGACTCAGTTCACTTAGCGGGTTGGATTCTATACTTGGGTTTACTCGGGGGACACCCAGCCAGACTGCTCGGCTGATCGGCCTGTGACATCATTTTGCGGGTTAGACAAAACCCACCTGAAGTTGGTCCCACTCAATATGCAGGTTACACCACGACCCATTTCCATACCGCCTTTGCTTATCCCGAATGCCCCCTCTAGACAGTATGGCTCAAAATCCAACCGTGGAGGTAAGTCATCCATCTCCTCCGTCCCCCTGAGTGCACTTGTCGTTTGCAGCATTGCTTGTCCTCTCTCTCTCTCTCTCTCTTTCTCTCTCTCTCTCTCTCTCTCTCTCTCTCTCTCTCTCTCTCTCTCTCTCTCTCCCTCCCTCCCTCTACTTCACAAACGACAATGCAAAGAGACCAAAGTAGTCTTGGTCATATACGGTGGTTGAACAAATTGAACACGGTTCAAACAACGCATGGGTCACGTGGCCCACAGACGCGTGTTACACAGCTGGGTTTGGGTACACGACATAGCCTGGCTTCTTTTTGTTTACCGATATTGTATTGTAAACATGGGGCTTGACACCTATATAATGACATGGATGGTGTGTGTCTTTACCTTTTCCTAGGAGGCAGCTCCACACCACACAGCCTTGGTGTCTCACCGTCTGTCAGTACACCGCAAGCAGCAACATCTGCAGTAGCAGCAGCAGCAGCAGCAGCTGCAGCATTACCATCGTTACCAGCAGCAGCTGCATCATCACCAGCAGCAGCTGCATCATCACCAGCCGCAGCCGCAGCAGCAGCAGCACGCTTATTTGCAGCTCAGGAAGGCACGGTGAGAAGGGAGGAGGGATGGAGTGATGTAGGAGGAGGGGGTCCTCAAACACCACACGCCTGCTCATCAGCACTGGACAGTGTGCACGATTTTGCCACGGCTTTCACAAGCGCTCCGCCCCAGCTCACTTCCCAACCTGCTGCCAACGCAGCAGCGCCAAGCAGTGTAGGTGGTGACGATGGTGTTGGTGGTGGCTGTGGTGGTGGTCGTGGCCATGGAAATGGCAATCATCCACACCCAGTAGGCACTGCTACCAAACCTGCAGAAAAGAAATCACTCCTCCCCCCCCTTCCCCGCATCCCCAATGGCTTCCCTCCTCCCCCTCTCTCCCTCTCTTCGACACCCAGGCACCTTCACCCCACCATTGCTCAACCCCCCTCACATGCATCAACACCCAGACACCTCAGCAGCTTATACCACCCTAGCAGCAGCAGCAGCAGCAGCAGCAGTGGTGCTACACAGCGGGAGGAAGGTTTGGGGGGTAGCGGTTTAAATGCGAGCACACGATGCCAACTTCCCCCTCAAACCAAGCCATTACCACCACCCATACTAACACCAGCAGCACCTGCAGCAACAGCAACAGCAGCAGCAGCAGCGCTGCATGCTCACCACGCACGGGGCACCGCTGGACCCCCCTTGCTGGTGCCTGGCCTGGTGCCCAGTTTGAACTTGAACACCTTATCTGCTGCTGCGATGAACTCAAGGCGATCGATACAGGACGGGGGAGGGAGGACTAGTAGCAGGCCCGAAGCAGGTGCGTTTGATTCAACCGCATTGGGATAGAGCTGTCGTCCATCTGAAAAGCAGGGCTTCTTCATTGCATGGGTTTGGAATCAGGCCTGACAGTATTTCAGGCTTTGCCGGGACCACGTATATGCATCCAATTATGACTCTATAAAATGTTCAGCGTGGTGCTTTTGACGATGTTGGGTCTGCAGAGTTTCTGTAGAGTATATTAATTAGCAAGTGTTTAAAATTGGCAGACACTTGTCTTGCGCTCACATGAACCAGAGTCTAAACCCCCAAAAAGACCCAAAGGAAGCAGCAGAGGCTAGTGGCGATCTGGCACGTTGTGAGCGACGCGCTCTGGCCTGCATCTACTGTGTCTGTTTGGGAGCAGTAGTAAAGAGGTTGAAAGGATGATTTAATAAGGAAAACCCTTTAGTACATGATAAGCAGGGTGCAGCTTGGCATTATTCTGTGTCGTCAGAGTGGGACATCTCCTTTTGTGCATTATCTCCAGCTTAATACTTCGTCCTGCTTAACCCCTCCCTCAGAAGGCCCTGCACCAACAGCTGCTGGTGGTTACAGCTGGAGGGGTTCTAGCCGTGCTGCTCCGCCTGGATCCAGGTAGGACTTCCTGGATCCAGGTAGGACTTCCTGGATCTTGGTAGGACTTCCTGGATCTAGGTAGGACTTCCTGGATCCAGGTAGGACTTCCTGGATCCAGGTAGGACTTCCTACGTAGCCTCTTTTGTTGCTGAGATCAGATCAAGGGTTTAAGGGGTGCATACCTACTGCTGGTAGCAACACCACAAGGTTTTACAAACGCTAATGTACCAACCTTTCTGTATGCTCCCTTACGAGCCTTTGCCGCTTAAGTCACAGTGCTGATTTGCAAGCTTTGTCCTTGAGGAGTTAGGATTTTTGTGTGGCAATCTTTGTGCTCAAACTTTGGTCATCTTTTTTTGGTGAATTGTTTAGCCAGCACGCCAGCAGATCAGACCACTATTGCAGGAATTAACAGGTTAATTATTGCTTGAACCAACCTTTATTCGTGGATGTTTGAGCTTGTACGCCAGCAGATAAGACCACCATAGCAGAAATCAGCAGGAAGTGAGGGGTGTGAATGCGTGTTTGTTATGTGCAGTAAAGCTTTGTGTTTGTTACGTGCAGTAAAGCTTTGTGTTTGTTACGTGCAGTAAAGCTTTGTGTTTGTTACGTGCAGTAAAGCTTTGTGTGCTGCGCTTTTATTTAAACAGAACAAGCCTGCATAGAATGGTTCCGCAAGGAAACTTCCCCCTTCGTAGAAGAGCCTCACTTGTACAAATCCAGATGTAGATCTGAGAGAGGTTCGTTTTCAATTTCATCCTGCAACTACGCTGCCAAACTGGCCAACACCAGCATGCACTTTCTAATACTATTATCAACTCTCACCAGGAGCTGGTTTCAGGGTCAAGCCTGCAATCCTCCTGATCCCCATTGATCTTCTCTTTTCTTCGTGGTGGAGAAGTTGTACGGTACCCGTTACCAAAGTAGCTCCTTTCCCTGGATTAAAATGGCTTCCACTGCCCCTGCAGTTTTTTCATTTTTTTATTTCATACACTTTGCATAAGTGCCCATTACTCCAGCGAACATTGCTTGGAGTTTCACTTGTTCCGTGGTATTCCTGTATTTTGAAATTGGTCATGATGAGTTTAGTTTGCGTTGCCTTTTTGCCTTATCTAGCTGACTCCAACACAAGGCTCCTGCCTTCCACCCCAGTGTGCACGGTCTTTTCCAAGGCAATGATCACTTGGTAACATTCCAGCTTACGTGGAAAAATGAGTCGTACACGTACCTTTGTGCATATGCAGGAGCCCGGCTCCTGTAAATACACCTACTGCTGGTCACCTGCCATCTCAATCGCGTGGTCATTCTGATCCCTGACTTGTTATGGGGCACACACCGAAAGAACTATAAGAAGTGCAAAGCAACGGTTCACAAAGGGGCAATCAACCAGCAGCCAGGGTAGGTGGTGGGTGACTGCTGGGCCCAGCTCGCGTATAAAGGAAAGCAAGGTTGGAGTACAAGCTGGGCAGGAGGAGCAACAATAAGTTTGTGAAAAACGTCTTCAGACGTGCCTGTGCTGCACTCTGGAGCTTTATTCAACAGCGAAAGGGAGCTTATTTCAATGCGCGTACTGGAATTGCAAAACAATTAGGATTGAGGAGTATGTGATGGTGAAATGGGTACCTGGTTACATTTTTTCTAAATCAGGGATGTGCTACAGCACTAGGCTCAAAGTGCGATCTGCGTTACCTGTGAGTTGTGAGTTGTATACGTTCAGGGGCATGCAATTCTTCAACTCATTTGATGTTCATTCCTTATCATCACTGTCAGGCATAAGAAAAATGGAACTTTCGTTAATGTCGCCTAGGTTGAAGTCAAATACTTGCTTTTTGTTCCTCCCTTGTTTCCGTGATGTCAAAGACTGTCGAAAGCACTGTAACCTTCTTTTGACTGAATTGCATAGCACCACATTCCATAAAAATGTCTTGCTGGTTGGTCGGTTTCATTTAGTGTTTGATCACTGCAATGCGCCTTTCTCATCCAATCATTTTGGCTTAAAGCAACGACCGACAAGCATGGCAAAAATGATGGTGACGTCTGATGCAGTTTCATCGTGTATACTGTTTATGCACTTGTAGGACACAACTTAAAAGTGGCCAGGAATTTTGAGCAAACACCTATGTGCGCATTCTTTAATTCATTCGTACAATTGTATTCGATATTTGATTGAGGCCGTAATGGACAATTCAGGTTTACAGGTAATGCCATCAGTCAATACGTGCGAGCGACTGCTAGGCTGCGTATGTAAAACGTGTAAAAGTTGTGATGATTGTTGTAGCAGCACCAGACTTGTAGCACCTACAAAAAAGATTCTTGGAAAGGGGAAAAGGGCACAATGCTGTTTGCAACATTGCAGCACCGTCACACAAAAGGCCACAGTTGAAATTTGCGGTTGAAGCGGTTGAAATGCGGTTAAAATCACCTCTAGGTGTGTTGGCTGTAAGTGCAACACGTATGTGTGTGTTGTTGGGCATGCCTTCTAGGCTCCTTAGTAAGGAAAGGTACATGTAGAAGCCACATATTGATAGCGCAGATCAAGCGGCTGCAGACGTCGCGGTGCCACCCCTATCATGATGATCTAGACATGTAGAAGCCACATCGTGATGGCACCCAGGTACTGCACGTCACGGTAGTAGCAATAGTGCTACAAGGAAATCACCTCTGCTTGGTAGTACCCTGGCAGCTCATCCTCCTCACAACATGTGATTGAATCAACATGCTATCATATGATACGCAGTCTGCTAGTAGTACGTAAATATAGTACACTCTTTTGTTTTTAAACGTGTTATAAGTCAGTCTGTGGTCCACTCAGTGTACCATTCAGGCTGTCCGCCCATCGCTGAGGCCACCTAGTAATGAGTAATTACCTGTGAGTAGCTGCTACCCTGAGTTGGGCAACCCCAGGCTCTTGACGCCTGACACCTGACGCTCCTGACACCTAGGCAGGTTACTACACAGTTAGTTTAGTTTAGTTTAGTTTGGATTACAAAGGCCTCCAGCCTGGCATGGCTGCTCAACCTATAGGTCCCAACAAATAAATCAATCAAAAAGATCGACAGCTGCACTAAT
>Ga0307963_1003220_pt1:5000-12937 | contig 12937 bp, 20 predicted proteins | sample OrgLakmetagen594_FD_201829 | JGI IMG/M metagenome (GOLD analysis project Ga0307963, IMG submission 201829) | Saline water microbial communities from Organic Lake, Antarctica - #594 | ecosystem: Environmental > Aquatic > Non-marine Saline and Alkaline > Saline | place: Antarctica...
TGGTGCAGACGCTCAGCTGCATGGTGCAGACGCTCAGCTTCATGGTGCAGACGCTCAGTTTCATGGTGCTGACGCTCAGATTATAATGTAGACGCTCAGATTATGGTGCTGACGCTCAGTTTCATGGTGCTGACGCTCAGCTTCATGGTGCTGACGCTCAGTTTCATGGTGCAGACGCTCAGTTTCATGGTGTAGACGCTCAGTTTCATGGTGCAGACGCTCAGCTTCATGGTGCAGACGCTCATATCATGTTGCAGACGCTCATATCATGGTGCAGACGCTCATATCATGGTGCAGACGCTCAGATTATGGTGCAGACGCTCAGCTTCATGGTGCAGACTCTCAGATTATGGTGCAGACGCTCAGATTATGGTGCAGACGCTCAGATTATGGTGCAGACGCTCAGCTTCATGGTGCAGATGCTCAGCTTCATGGTGTAGACGCTCAGTTTCATGGTGTAGACGCTCAGTTTCATGGTGCAGACGCTCAGCTTCATGGGTTTAATACCAACTGGATGGGCTGCTGCCCAGGGTGGTGGGTTACCGCCCAAGTTGTGATTTTAATCCTCAGCTTGGTGGGTTAAACCCAAGGGGCAGGTCAGGAAGCCAGGGTTGCCGCCCAGGTTTGTGTCTTTGTTTAGACTCTTAATTTACAAAAAGCGCGTGTGTTTACTTCTTGAGCAGCAGCAGCAGCGGCAAGAGTATTGAGCAATTTCAGGTTACTGAGCTATTCATCAAAAGCTTTTGGGGATCGGCGGAAGCAGCAGCAGCAGCAGCAGCAGCATTGAGCAGACAGCTGTGCCCATTGCTTAGTCCACAGCTGTGCCCATTGCTTAATTCAGATGCCATTGCTTAATCCAGATGCCGTTGCTTAATCCAGATGCCATTGCTTAATCCAGCTGTGCCCTATTCCAGCTGTGCCCATGCTTAATCCAGCTGTGCCCATTGCTTATTCCACAGCTGTGTCCTTGCTTAATCCACAGCTGTGACCGTTGCTTAACCAGCTGTGTCCATTGCTTATTCCAGCTGTGCCCTATTCCAGCTGGCTTAATCCAGCTGTGTCCATTGCTTAATCCACAGCTGTGCCCATTGCTTTATCCAGCTGTGCCCGTGCTTAATCCAGCTGTGCCCATTGCTTAATCCAGCTGTGTCCATTGCTTAATCCAGCTGTGCCCTATTCCAGCTGTGCCCATTGCTTAATCCAGCTGTGTCCATGCTTAATCCACAGCTGTGCCCGTTGCTTAATCCAGCTGTGCCCATTGCTTAATCCAGATGCCATTGCTTAATCCAGCTGTGCCCTATTCCAGCTGTGCCCATTGCTTAATCCAGCTGTGTCCATGCTTAATCCAGCTGTGTCCATTGCTTAGTCCAGCTGTCCATTGCTTTATCCAGCTGAGCCCATTGCTTAATCCAGCTGTGACCGTTGCTTTATCCACAGCTGTGCCCATAGCTTGATCCACAGCTGTGCCCATAGCTTGATCCACAGCTGTGCCCATTGCTTAATCCAGATGCCACTGCAAATAAAAGGGCTCCATTGAGCAGACATCTGTGCCCATTGCTTAATCCAGATGCCACTGCGAATAGAAGGGCTACGCCCGCCCAAATTTCTGGCTTTTTGTGTATTGCTTCCAGTGTTGTGCACATACGGCGTCATTCAAAAATGGCACCGTAAATAACGATCGTAAATAACGGCGTTACCGTCACTAAACTCTGACGATTGACGGCGTGATTTACTATTTTCACCGCCAATTTGACATAAATTACGCCGTCAGCGTCATTTACCATTGACGCCGTCAAGCGTCAGGTGCACAACACTGATTGTTTCCGTTCCTACAATTACGCGGAAACAGGCCTCCTCCTGTGCACTCGCTTTGCACCATGCAGACCCGTTTTCGCTTCAAGAACAGGCTTAATCCAGATGCTACTGCGAATAGCTTGCTTCCTTGGCGGCCCACACCACACCCTTTCCTGAGGTTGAAGAGTGGTTTTACTGCCAACGTAGCGGTCTTCTCATACGCCCCTTTCCCAAGGTTGAGAGTGGTGTCACTGCCAAAATAGCGGTCTTCTCATACAACCCTTTCCTGAGGTTGAGAGTGATATCACTGCCAACGTAGCGGTCTTCTCATACACCCCTTTCCTGAGGTTGAGAGTGGTGTCACTGCCAACGTAGCGGTATTCTCATACCCCCTTTCCAGAGGTTGAGAGTGGTGTCACTGCCAAAATAGCGGTCTTCTCATACACCCCTTTCCTGAGGTTGAGAGTGGTGTCACTGCCAAAATAGCGGTCTTCTCATACACCCCTTTCCTGAGGTTGAGAGGGGTGTCACTGCCAACGTAGAGGTGGTCTTCTCATACACCCCTTTCCTGAGGTTGAGAGTGGTGTCACTGCCAACGTAGAGGTGGTCTTCTCACACACCCCTTTCCTGAGGTTGAGAGTGATATCACTGCCAAAATAGCGGTCTTCTCATACACCCCTTTCCTGAGGTTGAGAGTGATGTCACTGCCAAAATAGCGGTCTTCTCATACACCCCTTTCCTGAGGTTGAGAGTGGTGTTACTGCCAACGTAGCGGTCTTCTCATACACCCCTTTCCTGAGGTTGAGAGTGGTGTCACTGCCAAAATAGTCTTCTCATACACCCCTTTCCTGAGGTTGAGAGTGGTGTCACTGCCAAAATAGCTGTCTTCTCATACACCCCTTTCCTGAGGTTGAGAGTGGTGTCACTGCCAAAATAGCGGTCTTCTCATACACCCCTTTCCTGAGGTTGAGAGTGGTGTCACTGCCAACGTAGAGGTGGTCTTCTCATACACCCCTTTCCTGAGGTTGAGAGTGGTGTTACTGCCAACGTAGCGGTCTTCTCATACACCCCCCTCCAGAGGTTGAGAGTGGTGTCACTGCCAACGTAGCGCTAGTTTTTCATTTCTTTCTCTTGACTCTCCCTGCAAGAAAACAGGTGTTTAAATATAATATAAGGTGGCCAGGTCTTGAGCCCTTGCCTGCAGCTTTTGTAATAATAATAGCCCGGGACTACTTCGAGAGTCTATATAGTCTGGAGAGTCTGTTATGTCTGTTAGGTGATCTAACAAGCGGTCTTCTTCCCTGCCTTGCTCAGAATGCGGGAAATAAAATGGGAACAGTACGCCCACACAAACATACACACATACGCGTCACATACACACACATATACACGTACACATAATCAACGTCGAGCTGGGATGACGCACACAGATTATAGAAACATGTCATATGGCTAGTATGTATATTAACATAGACATACACACATACGCGCACACACACACACGCTCACATAAGTACACACACAAGTATACACACACACGCATGCATGTTCTCCCACACACAGACTGCTGACCTGCTGGAGCGTCACGCACACATGCACGCGCACACACGCACACACACGCACACACATACACACACATACACACACGCATACACACATACACACGTACACACACGCACGCATGCATGCATGTGCTCCCTCACACAGATCGCTGACCTGTTGGAGCGTCACGCCGCAGAAGCCACCTCCCACCGACAGGAAGCAGAAGCTGCAGCAGCAGAGGTGCAGGCGGCGCAGGAAGTCATTGCACAGAAAGAGGTGGGCTGGAAGCACGCGCACGTTTGCAGCGATGTGTGTGTGTTTGTGTGTGTGTATGTGTGTGTGCTGAATTCTTGAGGGGCGCAGGAATTCATTGCACAGAAAGAGGTGAGCTGGAAGCGCGTGCATTTTTGCAGCAATGTTTGTGTGTGTGCTAAATGTTGAAGGGGCGCAGGAAGTCATTGCACAGAAAGAGGTGGGCTGGAAGCACGCGCACGTTTGCAGCGATGTGTGTGTGCTAAATTTTGGGGGGGCGCAGGAAGTCAATGCACAGAAAGAGGTGGGCTGGAAGCACGCGCACGTTTGCAGCGATGTTTGTGTGTGTGTGTGTGTGTGTGTGTGTGTGTGTGTGTGTGTGTGTGTGTGTGTGTGTCTGTGTGCTGAATTTTGGAGGGGCGCAGGAATTCATTGCACAGAAAGAGGTGAGCTGTGGAAGCGCGTGCATGTTTGCAGCGATGTTTGTGTGTCTGTGTGTGTGTCCGTGTGTGTGTGTCCGTGTGTGTGTGTGTGTGTGTGTGTGTGTGTGTGTGTGTGTGTGTGTGTGTGTGTGTGTGCGCTGAATTTTGGGGGGGTGCAGGAAGTCAATGCACAGAAAGGTATTGATATTAGCTTGCTTCCCTTCTCAGCCTTGTGCAAATTTTTGCTCTCATAGGAGCCATACACACACAGGCACAGGCACAAGCACACGTACTTTATCCCGTACCGCTCTTACCTTCGTACTCTGCAATTTCATTTCCGTACAGGATGCCAACGAGGGCCTGCGTGCGGAGATGGCGGCCCTTGCTTCAGCCCACCACGCCACGCTGGCAGCCTTGGCCAAGTTGCAGCACTGCCTGGAATCAACCATGCCAGGTTAGTCATCATTTCATGGACTCCCACCTACTACACGGCCACACTGCGGTCACACTGCGGTCACACTAACGGTAATATTACAGCAGGGATGGGTCATACAGACTTCTGAGACGTCCCATACGGATTAATACGCCATTAATACGACATACGCAAACGTATTTTTGCTATTTTGGGGGGTACCCTGGGCTTGCACCAACCACCCTCCAACCACCACGAATTGTCCCCCCAGCCTCCAGAACATCATAATGCCTCCTGGTAAAGACCCTGAGTGGCATCGTGTTGTTGTTATGGGACAGAAGGGCAGATTTACGAGTTGCCAGATGCCGATGCCAGATGCCAGAATTCCGAGATTTCAGCAGCGGTGCCCCCCGCATCCGCGAGCACTTCATGAGGCAGACTCCCAGCGTAGGTGTAGCAGCATGCAAAGCTAACCTGGCAGGAATCCTCAGGGCGTAGTCGCAGCGCTCGCTAGCAAATGGAGAAATTGCCGACGCGAGGAGCATGCAGGAAAAGGAGAGGCACCTGCACAGGACTACAGCAAGCACATCAGCAGCAGCATCTACACAGTCATTGGACACCTGCAGCAAGAGGGCAGTGACCAAGCCTTGTGTGCATGCAGCTGTTGCACATTTCATCTGCGCTACAGGCACCACCTTCTGGGGCTCTGGGGGGCTCGTGGCTGCAAAATTCGTTAAGTGCCCAAAATCGTATTATACGGAGCAATACGGTTAAATACGTGATAAATACGTCACGACGTATAATACGCCTACGCCGTATGACCCATCCCTGTACTACAGTCTTACTCTACTACACGGTCACACTGCGGTCACACTGTGGTCACACTGCGGTCACACTACGGTCACACTGCGGTTACACTATGGTCATGCTTTGGTCACACTACGATCATACTGCAGTCACACTACGGTCACACTACGGTCACACTGCGGTCAAAACTAAGGTCAAACTACGGTTACACAACGGTCGTACTACGGTCACACTGTGGTCACACTATGGTTATATTTTGGTCAGACTACGGTCGCACTACGATCACACTGCAGTCACACTACGGTCGTACTACGATCACACTGCGGTCAAAACTAAGGTCAAACTACGGTTACACAACGGCCGTACTACGGTCACACTGTGGTCACACTATGGTTATACTTTGGTCAGACTACGGTCGCACTACGATCACACTGCAGTCACACTACGGTCACACTACGGTCACACTGCGGTCGAAACTAAGGTCATACTTTGGTCACATTACGGTTGCACAACGATCACACTACACGGTCTAAAGTTTATGACGAAAGAAAAGTATGAGCTGCCTAGTTTTGGTGTGTGTCATGGACTGCGGCATAGGGACTTTCATGGTGCCACTGGCTTTGTATGTCGGTCACATAGGGTTGACCTGAACCGTACTCACACACACACACACACACACGTAGGGTTGGACCCCAGAACCGCATGTCTGCACCATATATGAACGTATGTATGGTGATTTCCCTGCTAAAAATACCGTATGTACACCGTATATACCTATATATACACTATATATATACACACACACACACACAAACACACACACACACACATCTAAAAATACCGTATGTACATTGTATGTACCTATAATTGTATGGTTCAGGCCAACCCTAAGGTCACATGATTGCTATGTAATTCACACACGCATGCAAAAACAGCAACATCCGTAAGTGTGACCAATTGGATCTAACAGCAGCAGCAGCAAGTTCTCCATATGCCCCGATCCAGTAAGGATAGTGACATAAAGATGTGTGATGGGCTTCGCCAAAATTTCAGCGTCGCTAGCGACGCTCCCTCACTTGTCACTGTCTGCAAGTACTTTTCTTTTCTTGTTGTACTTAGGGTTGGCCAGAACCGATATGTGCACCGTATATGACCGTATATCTAGGGTTGGCCAGAACCGTATATATATACGTATATATGACCGTATGTTTGGTGATTTCCCTGCCAAAAATACCGTACATACACCGTATATATATATATATATATGGTTCTGGCCAGCCCTAGTTGTACTTGCACATCGCTGCTGGTACACAGTTTACCTCTGTGTACACTACACATACACACTCTACACACACACACACACACACACACACGCACGCACACACACACTCGCGCGCACACACACACACACAGGAGGAGAAGGAGGAGGTGCCTACGACTCCGACTTTCCTGCCTCTAAAATATCGGACCAGGGGGATGCGTACGGCAGCAGGGGGGGAGCCGGTCGCCCCTCTCCTCTCGGCCCATCACCGCACAGCACAGCACAGCGCCCCTCACAAGCTGACCAGCTGGCGCCACGCTACCTCACAAGCTTTAGTGGTGCCAGAGGAGTCGGAGGCAGTGACAGCTTGCGTGGGTTCGGAGGGAGGAGTTTTGATCGAGCAGATCGCTCGTTGGATGCCACGCATGGCTCAAGCACCTTAGCCCTACAGGACGCTCCTTTCTTTGCCTCCCACCAGGTACACTGGCAGTAGCTTTTGAATGTGCTGACATGTTCACTAAATGCTCGAAGTATGCTTAAGCATGCGCACACACTTGTCTCTCTCTCTCTCTCTTTCTCTCACACACACACACACACACACACACACACACACACACACACACACACACACACACACACACACACACTCCAGGACACCACCGTCACAGGAGACAGCAGTGAGGGCGATGGTGGTGGTGCCTCCATGAACGCTTCACTTGGTTTCAGTCGGTCAAACACAGTCGGTGATGCTGGAGGGCCTAGTACCCCAGGGCTCCTATTAGGAGCAGGTGGTGGAACTACTGCTGGGGGTGCTGCTGGGGCGAACGCAGGGCATGGGGACAAGCTGGACTGGGCTCCACAGACCGCGGAGGTGGCAGCAGCTGCGAGCATGCGTACTGACGATGCCACGGCAAACTCGTTGGAAGCCATTTCAGGTGAAGGTGTGGGGTCTTTTTTTTGCTGAGGGTTTTTGAGGGTCAAATAACGGGCTGACGTGTGTGCAACTTAGTGTGTGTGAGAGTGTGTGTGTATGTGTGTGTGTGTGTGTGGTTGTGTGTGTGTGTGTACGCAACGCAGGAATCCTGGAGCGCAGCACAGAGGCAGCCAGACACATACCACGTAGCCACCCTCACGATCTTTGTTAATGTTTGCACTGCATTGTTGTGTGTTTGTGTGTGTGTGTACGCAACGCAGGCATCCTGGAGCGCAGCACAGAGGCAGCCAGACACATACCACGTAGCCACCCTCACGATCTTTGTTATTGTTTGCACTGCATTGTTGTGTGTATGTGTGTGTGTGTGTGTGTACGCAGCCATCATTAAGTGGGGCACAGAGGCAGCCAGACACATACCACGTAGCCACCCTCACGATCTTTATTAATATATGCACTGCATTGTTGTGTGTGTGTGTGTACGCAGCCATCATTGAGTGGGGCACAGAGGCAGCC
>Ga0307963_1003226_pt1:0-2500 | contig 12927 bp, 14 predicted proteins | sample OrgLakmetagen594_FD_201829 | JGI IMG/M metagenome (GOLD analysis project Ga0307963, IMG submission 201829) | Saline water microbial communities from Organic Lake, Antarctica - #594 | ecosystem: Environmental > Aquatic > Non-marine Saline and Alkaline > Saline | place: Antarctica: Organic...
GAGAGAGGGAGAGAGAGGGGGGGGGAGAGGGGGGGAGGGGGAGAGACAGAGGAGGGGAGAGAGAGAGAGAGAGAGAGAGAGAGAGAGAGAGAGATGTCTGCGTGGACACATACCTATGTGCACGCACGCACACACAACGTCTTTGCCCCTAAACCAGCTGTCATCAGCTACTTCACCTGGTGCACATAAACACGCACACAACCACACAAACACTCACACATGCCTGTGCCTGTGGTGACGTAGCTGGAGTCAACGGAGAAGCCTCCCCAGATATGGCCCTTGCCCTCCTCGATGCTCTCCATGCCAGCCCGGCCCCTTTGTGCTCAAAGTAAACATTTTCATGTTACAAGATACGCAACTTGCTCACGTCACAAGGTATGCATGTGACAAATTATGTACCTCACAAATGGTGCATGCTACACACGTTGCATCGTGCTGCTCACAAGGTATGCATGATACTAGCTACAAGGCACACTGGACAAGGCCGTGAAATGTAACGTTGCCCTCCTCAGCGCCCTTCATGCCAGCCCCCCCCTGTGTGCCTGATGCGTGTACACAAGTTCACGCTACACATGCGAAGGCACAGACAAACACGTAACCCAATCCAGGGGAGGAGCATGCATATTAATCAGCAATGCAATATGTTAATCAGAACATTGAAGTCGACACTTGCACGCAGACACGAGCAAACGCGCCCAACCACTCCAGCTCCCCTCCCCCCTACCCAAAATGCACATACAAACATGCACACACGCACATGCATGCACATGCAAACATTGCTAATAGCTACTACCCACATACCTGAAGGCATACTTGGTCCCTGGCTCTAAGTCTGGCACGGTAAAGGTCGTGGGGGAGGGCTCTTGGCTTGAAGAGAACATGGAGGTCCACTGGCCCACTTTGTTGCCCTCAGCCTTCCTCGACTGCAGCTCGAACAGCACCTGGGTTGGGAGGGTGAAAAATAGGGAGCCGCAAGTAATGGTAAAAATGTCCAGGCCATGGTAGCAGCAGCCAAAGAGAAAGAGGAGCTGCCTTACAGCTGTCAGCTAGGAAGACACAGAGCACACTTAAAACCCACACACCCACATACATACACACAGCGTTTTGCATTACAAATGTTCCTAAGCTATACACAAACACACACGCACACACAGCAGCAGCCCACACTTTAATACACAAACACAAACACACACACGTGCAAGCACCGATCATATCCACAAACTTTGCCCATGCACACTCTTGCAGGCACGCATGCACACGTACGTACAAACACAAGTACACGCATACGCACAACGCACACACGCACCTTGCCCAGCAGCATGATCCCTTCTGCCTCTGCCTCGCCCTTACGGTCCACCGTAAGTGTAATAGAGGAGTTGGTACGAGATAGCAAGACAGGTCGAGGTCTGCATATGTTGCACGGAATAAATGAGCTAGTGTCTCCACTGTGAGTGCATACTGATGCGCATGCGTGAGAAAGCGAGACTGATTATGTTGCACTACAGGTTTGAGCTCTTACCTTTTTATGACGAGAGAAAAAAAGGGTTGAGCATGAACTATTACAACCTTGGTCATGGTGTGGGGGAGGAGCTTGTGTCAGGAGTAGCAGGAGGTGAGGCTAGCACAAGGCACGATCAACATCCACCGCACTAAGCACGCTTAAGTGGAACAGGCACCATCAGCTTCAGGACCAGATCTGTGCCTACATGTCAATATACGAGAATCATTTTCTCATAAACACAAGCACTAATTCAACCCCACAGCCAAAGCACTCACACTTAGTGCCGCGCAACCCGGCCGAGCTCAGTGCAGCCTTTCTCCCCAAACACACATACAGCCAGAGCACTCACAGCTGGTGCTGCCTGACGAAACGGAGCAGCAAAGGGTTGTCCACGGGAGGCCCAGGAGGAGGAGGGGGGGGGGTGTCCTTAGCGTAGGCATAGCTGCCTCCAGAGCGGCCTCTCCCAACGCCGCAGGGAGGCAGGTCCTCAAACTCGTCGTCTGTTGTCCACTCGTCACTCTCTGTGTACTCATCCGCATCGGTGTAATCATCGTCATCGTCATCATCATACAGGTCTGCGCAGTGGACAGCATGCCGCGCGGCGCGCGCAGAGGAACGTGAGAGCAAAGCTTGGCGCGTGTGCGCACACACTCACACACGCACACCTGAACGTGTGTCTGCTTGAATGCTGGTCAGAGTACGCCATTCGATGGGCACGCTTTGACAAGCATTCAAAGAGCAATTGCACAGATGGCAATGGCCCCCAGCCGCTGGCGTCTGCAAGCCAGCCCACAGATTTTACCTAAATATGCATGCACACCGCATGCAAGCCCTGACATGCGTACTACAGCTATGATTTAATTCCCCTGAACTAGCAGGATAGCAAATGGGAGGACACCAACGGAAATCAAAGGGCAGACAGGGGCTGAGCACAGGAGATTATATCCAGTATAAAGCTCCCGTCCTCTCTACAACAACTCAACACGCACGCACGCACAT
>Ga0307963_1003226_pt1:7500-12927 | contig 12927 bp, 14 predicted proteins | sample OrgLakmetagen594_FD_201829 | JGI IMG/M metagenome (GOLD analysis project Ga0307963, IMG submission 201829) | Saline water microbial communities from Organic Lake, Antarctica - #594 | ecosystem: Environmental > Aquatic > Non-marine Saline and Alkaline > Saline | place: Antarctica...
CTGGCTCAATACCTTTACAATTTGTGCTGATCGTCTCGCCTACACCTTACCTTAGGGTCATCATTTTTGGCCAAAGCTTGATAGGTAGTCGTGTATTGCATCCCAAAAAGAACATCATTGAACTTTTGCCCCCTCAAGTTACCTACTTCCTATGCATTTTCTGACTGATTCTGAACGCATTCTTCTGATTGTTAATGCGTTCTTCTGATCCCCTTCATTAAATGAACTTCCCTAACTGTACTTTGTGTTCAGGGTGGCAACATTGCAAGGGGCTTTGCAGCTACCAAACAAAGGGAGCAAAGTAGCTTCTGGTCGTGAAAATTAGCTTGTGGCTGCCTGCCCCTCCACTTCGCAAATTGAGTAACTATGAATGTTGGAACTCTTACATGAAACTGTGATGTGGAGTATTGTGGGTATGCAATTCTTTGTTTAATTTATTTCATTTCATTCCTGCGACAGTGTTTGTATCTCAATGCTTCTTTGACCAGTCGCAAACAGTGACTTCAGAGTCTCTACTGCTACAGCTCATTGTTATTTATGCCCCGACACAATTTTTGTGCACCTGATGCCTATATAGGGGAAGGAGCAATAAACAAGCCCTACAAGGCCCTGTTCATACTTCCCTTGGCTCAATATATTGAGTGTGCCCATATTTTTCTTTGTGACGTACTTTTTTCTTTTCGGAAAGTATTATCAGCGCAATGGCCCTTTGTTTCAATTTTTTTAGCTTCCTTAACACTAAATGCTTAATGTCATTTGCCATCTGTTAAATTAAGGAGCTACGGCCTTGTAATCTGCACGAATTTGGTAACCAACCCAGCTGCAATCTCTGTCACGCCCGACTGTTGCCAGCGACAACAAGCAGTCAGTTGGTTGACAGCTGAGAGTTTCTGTATTTCTTGTTCAATAAGCTGGATGTGCCAATCTGATTGATAGCTTGATTTGTGCGGGCTGACCGTCTTGTTGCAAATTGAAATGATACATTGACTTATCAGGTTCTGCACGCACTCCAATATTTCCCTGTGTCTCAGCTATTCTCAAATGCCATACGATCTCGCGAGTTTATCCATCTGAAACAGTTCAAGCTCGCCTTGCGCAAACATATCATCGGGAGCTGGAGAGAGCTTGACAGTTTGACACCACATCATACTCACTATTCCAGAAGAGTTATGAGTACTTATCACACACATTTTGGTGTACCTTAATGTACCTTGGAGGATTGCTCCTGGCTGGTGGGGTGACATAAAAAGAGATCACAAGCCTGTGTCTTACCTATCTACCCTCGTTTGGATAATTCCAACTATTTCAGCCGTGCACTTTCTAGCCTTCGCCTTTCTGGCCACAACTTTCTGGTCCAAAGAATGCGTCATAACAGGAATAAAAGGCCTTATGAGCTCAGGATCTGTGACAAATGTGACTGGCACTTTGTTTAGGAGGAGGAACGCATATTGCTGGACTGTCCGCTTATCTTTGCGCTAGGTTTTGCACACAGCACCGCCAGCTGGTCTTCCCACCTCAACATGAAGATAGCCCAACTCGTTTGAGGACATTTTTGAACCACCAGCCAGATATATAGTATGGTGTGGCCTCTTTTTTGGCTGAGTACCTAGCCCTTTCCCCTAGATCTTTTCTAATCTCTTTTTGCTTTTGTTACAGGCTTTTTCCAAACAAGCGTCTGTTCAGATGCCCTTCAGAGGCATATGTAGCGATGTAACCTTACTTCGATAGCTTGTTGTGCCTTCTGACCAAGAAAGGGCTTCAAGAAGTTCCATGGTGGAAAAAACATCCAGCAGAGGAATAATTAGTTGCATTATTATGTCCTATACTTTGCAGTTTAACCTGACCCTTCGTAACAAGCTAATAAAAGGCTCTGCTGGTGTGAAAGATAACACAGCCAGGGTAATGAGAGAGGAGAGAATGATGCCTAGTATGCCTACTAAGGTAAGGTAAGGTTACATCGCTACATATGCCTCAAAGGGCATCTCAGCGGAAGTTTGGCAAAAGCCTGAAACCACACCTGGTTAAACAAAAGAAACAGGAGCTAGATGAAAAAATACAGAAGTATGTAGAAAAGAAAGTGTATAGAGAAAGAGAACGCTAGTTTTGAGGAAGCGCGAAGAGAAGGCATCAGTGTTAACCTGAAAGACTGCAAGTCATGGCCCCCATCCCCGGAGCTTTTGATAACCATGCTCATTTTAGGTGTTTGTTACTGCCTGCATTTCCACAATTTTCTAAGAGCCTGTTAAAAAAAATCCCTGACAGTAACGTGTCAATTCTGGGTCTCCGGCCCAAAATGCCCTCCCTTCCCAAACCCCCCTTCCTGACCTCCCCACACTTAAAAAAAGGGTGTCAATCTGTTCAGAAAGTAGTAAGCAGCCATCTGCCTGCACAGTTCTCTTGCCTGAAGAGCTAAGGGCAAAAACTTATATGCGCACACTCTTGTATTGGCCACCTGTTTATTTAGTGCACAAATCCAGCAGAAACCTTTGCCAAAACATTTTTTTACGTCATTTGTGCAACTTCTGTGAAATGCAACAAATAAAACTGCAAATTTGGAATTAATTGCTGGTAATTTGCCTGAACACACCCCCGCGACCTACTTGGGGGCATTCCATGCATTTCTGTTACCAGGCACCCAGACCCCGCCCTTCAATCAAATCACCCAACAAGGATGCCAATCAAACGGGCTCAGCTGAGGAACCCAAAAATATATTCAATATTTCGTGAAATGTCCCAGTAATATTCTGGAGCACCACCCCACTTGACCCCCTCAGAATCGACTAATTTATATACCAAGTGGTAGATTTCGACGTCAAAATTCCGAATATATAACTTATATTTAATTTGACACGCTATCCAAAAAGTTATGATACTTACAGGCTCCTGGCTCGCTCAGTGGTAAGAAGACACGCGTCCATGAGTGTTTTTGTTCCGTAAATATAGGGACATATAACTCAACAATGTGTAGGCTTACTGATCTGATGCAGCTTTGTGCAAGTCAAGGTGCAGGCTTCCCTTGCCTGACCTAAATATTCCAGTGCAGGCAGTAGGGATATCTCATACTTGGTCTTATCATTTCATAATGTTCCAAGAAAACCAGACGTGTCCAATGCCACTTGTAGCCACGCACGCGTGGCTCTACTACACAGCAGCAGCCAAGGAATAACAGCAATATAGGCAGACCCGCTGAACAGCTTCTTATGGGGGGCGGCAAGCGTAGCTCCAATTGGCCACAGAAATCCTGGTGGCAGCTCTGCCACTGGCCATTGCCACCACAGTAAGCCTGCTCCTACTAGCAAGACAGCCTGCAGAGTGGATTGAATGAAGGCTGACTGCTGCACTGTACAGCCCTTCAGTGCAGACATCCAATGGGCATCTTGGAGCGCTTGTAAAAAAAATTATGATAAACAAGCAAGAAGCGTTTGCTTCTTTTCACACATGAACAAAGCCACACATCAGGTGTTGGCCTTTGGAGTGCAGGCACCATCTGCTATCAGGATACCATACTTTATTTTCCAATATACCTACATTATTCCATTCTACAAGGAGTGGCGGCACCATCTGCAGTGCTCACACAATAGCACCTCTCAAGGACCTGGGTCTTAATTCTTAGAGAGTCAAGCGACCTGCTTCCAAGCTCCATTAGTCTTTTGTTACTTATGCAGCTGAACTTGTCCATACCAGGCGCACATTCTCCAGTACTATTATCAACTCTCATCAAGAGCCTGTTTCAGGTCAAGTATGCAACCTCCTGATTGTCATTGATCTTATTTCCTATTTCCTTTCCTCTATGGTGGAAGATTTTTACGGCACCCAATACGAAAGTGACTCCTTTTCCTTATTTAATGTATGAAGTGGTCTTCATATCCCGCGTACGTTTTCTTTTTCCCCCTACATTATAAAGCTGGGCATCACCCTGCATGAAGGGCTTCAATAAGCTGCACTGCCATGTTGAGAGATTGTGCAGATGAGAAAAAGTAACCATTGAGTTGAGATTGCAAACAAGGCCTCACCCCACCCTTCAAATACAGAGCAACCAAAGCAACACCACAGATTATATAGTACACGTCAACAAAACAATTCACAAACATGTAAAGGGCATTTCATGGAGGGTCGGTACCGGTAGAAAGCTGTGGGCTTTAAAAGGGCCAGACGCATGCCAGGATGCCTAGCTTATCTTATAATACCTATGCCGGATCCGCATTCGTGTTTGCTTCGTTTTGTTCCTTGGTGGGGCTAGTATGAGTATTAGACGAGGATTTGCCCTTAAATACACGCTGCCGATCCTCGTGGGCGCAGACTTTCAGTTGAAATATTATTGTCAATAAGTGACAGGGCCTTCCTGCTGTGACATTTTCATCTATTTACATTAAAATTGGGATGTGAGGATTTCCTAGCCATGACTGTGTGCTGTGTAATCACTGCCTTTTTCTTTCATCTTCCTTACCACTACCATTGTTAGTACTAGTGTACCCTTTCTCCATTTCAAAATTTGCAAGGCAACTGTTGCTGCTGCTTTGAAAACAACACTGACCTGGAAGAGCCTCGAGGCTAGGACAACCTGATCCTGCCAACCCTGTAGTCTCGGATCCTTTGGAGCCGGAGTAAGGAGGGAACCTAATTCCTTCTCTTTGGCAGCAGCCTTGCGTAGTGCAATGGCGTGCTTGGAGAAAGTGCTGGGTGTGTTCAGGCGTGCAGCCTCACGGTAAAGGTCTGCAAAGCAAGAAATTAGTGTCCCTTAAATTCAGTTCTTGGTCACGAACATGCAATGGCTGCCTTAATCTGATCTTCAAAGGTCTGTCTGGAAATGATCCTGGTGTTACGGACCGGGCCAGAAAGTGTTCCGTTGTTTTGCAGAAATCTTTTTAACTGTTTAAATCTTCATTGCTTTTCAACAAGCCACACCTGAAACCTCCTGCAGCAAGGCAGATTGCTTTTGGCTTACATCCCTCGCCTGGAATTCACAAGGCAGGGGTGTTGAACGTGTTTGCACGCGTTGAAGCAAAGATACTTGAGGATAGTCATGACTGGAATCGTGTCACATGTTGTCACACAAATACATGCGTATGTGCGTGGTTGAGGTAGTACAGTGTTGTGATTAGTATGTGTGTGAAAGTGTGTGCGCGTGTGTGTATGTGTGCACGTGCGTCTGTGTATGTATGTATACGTGTGTCTGTGTGTGTGTGTGTGTGTGTGTGTGTGTGTGTGTGTGTGTGCGAGAGAGTGTGAGTGTGTGTGAGAGGGGGTGTGTGTGTGTGTGTGTGTGTGTGTGTGTGTGTGTGTGTGTGTGTTTGTGTGTGTGTGTGCGTGCGTGTGTGTGTGCGTGTGTGTGTGTGTGTGTGTGTGTGTGTGTGTGTGTGTGTTTGTGTGTGTGTGTGTGTGCGTGTGTGTGTGTGCACGTGTGTGTGTATAACTGCCCACCTTTAT
>Ga0307963_1003228_pt1 | contig 12926 bp, 17 predicted proteins | sample OrgLakmetagen594_FD_201829 | JGI IMG/M metagenome (GOLD analysis project Ga0307963, IMG submission 201829) | Saline water microbial communities from Organic Lake, Antarctica - #594 | ecosystem: Environmental > Aquatic > Non-marine Saline and Alkaline > Saline | place: Antarctica: Organic Lake...
GGGAGAGGGAGAGGGAGAGGGAGAGGGAGAGGGAGAGGGAGAGGGAGAGGGAGAGGGAGAGGGAGAGGGAGAGGGAGTGTGAGAGGGAGAGGGAGTGTGAGAGGGAGAGGGAGAGGGAGCGTATTTGTAAGTGTGTGAGGGTGTGTGTGTGAGAGAGTGAGTGTGTGTGAATCTGTGTATTCATGCTGTCTTCCTAGATCTGCATGTCTTCATAGGTCTGTCTCTTGCCATGAGCCTTGAGGCAAATGGCCTACACAATTTATTACACGCCGCAGTGGTGACAAAGGGCACATCCTCCCCCCCTTCTAATCACACGAGTGAATGCGCATTCACAAATGTGCCTCTAGTCACACAAGTGATTAATCACAACAATCTCACAAGTGAACGTGCGTTCACATATATGCCTCTAACCACACAAGTGAATGTGCATATGTGCATTCACAAATATGCTCCAATTATAGACTTCCAAACTTATGGAGCACAATTATCTTAAGAGCATGTCCTTACCTGCCAGCCCGCATCCTATCATGTTTCCTACACAAGCACAAGCAAGCGTGCTGCCACAGGCACCGATCGCACTTCAGACATTGCACTTTGAAATTCAGACAGGCACTGATCGCACTCCAGACATCGCACTTTACACTCCAGACAGGCACCGATCCCACTTCAGACATCGCATTTCGAACTTCAGACAGGCACTGATCGCACTTCAGACATCGCACTTCGAACTTCAGACAGGCACTGATCGCACTTCAGACATCGCACTTTACACTTCAGACAGGCACCGATCCCACTTCAGACATCGCACTTGACACTTCAGACAGGCACTGATCGCACTTCAGACATCGCACTTTACACTTCAGACAGGCACCGATCCCACTTCAGACATCGCACTTCGAACTTCAGACAGGCACTGATCGCACTTCAGACATCGCACTTGACACTTCAGACAGGCACCGATCCCACTTCAGACATTGCACTTTGAACTTCAGACAGGCACCGATCGCACTTCAGACATCGCACTTTGAACTTCAGACAGGCAACGATCGCACTTCAGACATCGCACTTTAAAACTCAGACATGCACCGATCCCACTTTAGACATCGCACTTAGAACTTCAGACAGGCACCGATCCCACTTCAGACATCGCACTTCGAACTTCAGACAGGCACTGATCGCACTTCAGGCATCGCACTTCAGGCATCGCACTTCAGACAGAGAGGAGCTCAGCCAACTATGAGCACACCCTTCTTCTTGTGACACCCTTAGATAGGTTGCCGAGACTTGTGACACCCTTAGATAGGTTGCCGAGAGCTGAAAGGGTGTGCTTAAAGATAAAAGATGGTGTCAAACCCTTACCTGCCGGCCTGTGTCCAATCTAGCCTTGCTTTTGCTGCCAGACTGCTGGCTAGCGTCTGCGGACCACCCACTGCAAAGCAAGGCAAAAGGTAAGGGTTTGGTAACACAACAAGTGTGTAGGGTTGGCCAGAACCATATATATATATATATATATACGGTGTATATACGGTATTTTTTGCAGGGATTTCATCGATTATACGGTCATATACGGTGTATATATATATGGTTCTGGCCAACCCTACAAGTGTGTAAAAAAAACACAGAGGTTTGTAGCGAGCTCCATAAAGAAGTTTGGAGGTTTTAATCTGTGCTGAAAATCCTGGAGCAGGGATTTTGGAAGCTTTGGTTGGTCATGCAAAGCCTCACAGCTCGAAGGAGAAGCCTGTGTAAATTGGGGCTCTGACGAGTGTGGGAATCTGACTAGTCTGAGCACTAGTGTGGGGATCTGACTAATGTGGGGATCTGATTTGCGTGAGCACTAGTGTGGGGCTCTGACTAGTGTGAGCACTAGGGTAAGGATCTGACTAGTGTGGGGATCTGACAAGTGTGAGCGCAAGTGTGGGGACTTGACTAGTGTGAGCACTAGTGTGGGGATCTGATTAGTGTGAGCACTAGCTGAATGATTTACATCCACGACGCCATTTTCCTTAATCAGCTTGGACCTTTCCCTTCTACAGCATGGGGTTCCTTCAACAGCGCTGCGGTGAAGGAAACCACCACTTATTCACACTAGCCGGAACAAAAAGAGCACTCAAATAAAGTATTATGCTCTGTAGATACCCACACTAGCCTGTGTAAACAAACTGATTTTCCCCTGTTTGTGTGCTATGGACATTTTAGGGTGATCTGGAAGATGGGAGAGCAAAGAGGGGACGTATGCATGTGTCTGCTTGCATGTCTATGCGTGTGTGTGTACGCGTGTGAGTGTGTGTGTGTGTGTGTGAGTGTGTGTGTGTAATTGGGCCCCCATAGCCTCACGGTTTCAAGTCTTAGGTAGAGGGTAGGTAAAGTTCATTACACCTCATGGCACAGATATACCTACATCCACATGCACACGCACACCCATATCCGCACTGAAACCCACGCACACTTACACCCACACCCACTAACATACAAACACGCACACACCTGCCATCCCCAGATGCCACGGCCCAGCTGTCCTCCAGCTTGAAGCCTCTGGCAGCAGCCTTAGCCACCCAGCTTTTTTGGGGCTGCTGCCCTGCGTCTTTGGCAGTTGACAGCGGGGCTGTGCTGCCCTTCCCCTTCCCAGATTGTAAAGCAGCTGGCTCTGTGGGGGAGAGGGGCAGCCATGTGGTTTCATGGGGGACGCCTGTGTTTGTGCGTGTGTGTTGTGTGTATATTTGGGTGTGAGCATGTGTGTTTAGGGGACAGAGGCAGCCATGTGGTGTCATGGGGGACGTCTGTGTGTGTGAGTATGTGTGTGCATGTCTGTGTGTGTGTGTTTGTGTGTGTGTGTGTGTGTGTGTGTGTGTGTGTGTGTGTGTGAGTATGTGTGTGCATGTCTGTGTGTGTGTTTGTGTGTGTGTGTGTGTGTGTGTTGGAAGCATAATTGTGTGTCTGTGCATGTGTGTTTAGGGGAGACGCTTCCGTTGTTTTGGCTAAATATGGTCTGATACATTCTGTGTATGGCTAGCTTAAATTGCGCGCAAAAAGCAGAAATGTAACGTTTCAGTGCGCATGTGCATTGCAGTGTGTGGCTGGCGATGGCACTGAAATGAACATTTCAGTGTGCATGTGCATTGCAGTGTGTGGCTGGCGTTGGCACTGAATGGAACATTTCAGTGTGCATGTGCATTGTAGTGTGTGGCTGGCGATGGCACTGAAATGAACATTTGAGTGTGCATGTGCATGTGCATTGTGTGGCTAGCAATGGCACTGAAAACCATGATATATTCACATTGCTAGGAAACCCTGCCATTGTTTGCAGTTGAGATTAGCCAGACAACAGAGCTCTCACGCTGCAAGTTAACATTCGCTTTGGTGTCATTTAGGGTCGGCCATAACATTTGATCTGACAGCTGTCACGCCCAATCAGTGGCAGTGACAGATCGTGTGACAGAGCAGTTTGTTAGTTGACAGTAGAGATTTTCTGAATGTCTTGTTCAAGTTTTGGTGGGGGAGACTCACGGCACTTCGGGCCAATGTGTCTCCTTTTCCTTAAGCACTTGCGTTGTAATAACTATTGTGTCTGAGATACCGACAAGTAATGAGATATGAGACGGTTCCTGAGCGGGTTTTGAGACTCGTCCTATCAGCGCACAATTAATGAGTGCCATCATCTAACGTCACGAGTGCCATCATCTAACACTTTTCACCTGTGTATCTCTGGTGCACACACACACATACATACTCATACTCGCTTTCATATCAGCATGCAAATGCCAACCCATTTCGTGTACCTGGCAAACCTGTTGTCCTACTGTCTGGACTGTTTGACAGCGCATCGTGTCTGGGGTCAGCTAGGGAGGGGTTGGTCCACACGGCTAGTGAGGCATATCTGTGTAGGATGGTTGGCACACATACATGTTGAAACACACATGTTGACAGACACATGTTGACACAACATGGGTGATTGACACGCACACACACATGTTGACAGTCACTCAGGGAGGGGTTGGTCCATACAGCTAGTGAGGCATATCTATGTAGGGTGGTTGGCACACACACATGTTGACACACATGTTGACACAGTATGGGTGGTTGGCACACACACATGTTTACAGTCAGCCAGGGAGGGGTTGGTCCACTCGGCTAGTGAGGCATATTTGTGTAGGGTGGTTGGCACACACACAAACATGTTGAGTAATGTGTTTGTGAGTATACAGGTAGATGTGGTGCAGCAGTGAGAGTGTGTGCATGTGTGGGTATGTTCTTGTGTGTGTTTGTGTGTGTGTGTGTGTGTGTGTGTGTGTGTGTGTGTGTGTGTGTGCGCACGCGTACAAAAGAGTATGCAGTAATTTAATTTCAAAGTGAAGGTTTGCCTGTACTGGAAAGCCGTCAGGACTTCAGTTGCTTGCTGAAAGAAGAACATAAGCAACACAACCACGCTAAAGTTGTGTAGCAGATAGCAAGCTAAACTTAATTGCTGCTTTCTGCAACGTACTTGCATTGAGGACACACAGCATACGTATGACAAACAGTTGCACCGAAGTTGTACGTACGTTGTACGTAGTGGAACGTGTGCTGGTGGCTGTGCCACAGCTACACGCTTGTTCAAACAGCTTGCTTATTGCATGGACTGATCAAACAACAACAATGGTCAAACAGCTTGCTTAATGCATGGATTAATCAAACAACAACAATGGTCAAACAAAAGTCACTCCTCAGTCTTGCTGATCACTCCTCAGTCCTGCTGATTTGCTGGACTTGATTCTCTTTTCATCGAGCTTATAGATTGTTGACTGATGAGGAACAGCCACAGGCCGGTCAGTTGAACAGTCTGGCTGAAGGTTCTGACCCTAAATCTAACTGACTATAAATCTAAGAACCTCTTTTCAATAACCAGCTGCACACCTTGGCAGCATACCTTGAATGGACACGATGAGGAACGCACTAAAAGGACGATCGCTAGGTGGGGAAGTGAATTGAGTAGTGCTATCCTAGCAGGGTAACCCTGACCACCCACCCACCCAGGTACAACCAACACAAGGCGAAAACTCCAGCCCAGCCCGGCCAACTACAAACATAAAAAGAGGGGAAAACACGGCAGACCTACTACGCATTTGCATCAACGGCAAACCTGCTACGCATTTGCCATAACGCATTTGCCATAACGCATTTGCCATAACGCATTCGCCATAACGCATTTGCCATAACGCATTCGCCATAACAGCATACTTAAAACGCATTTGCATCAACGGCATACCTAAAACGCATTTGCATCAACGGCATTCCTACAACGCATTTGCATCAACGGCATTCCTACAACGCATTTGCATCAACTAGACATCCAATCACAGTACACAACGCTATCTTCCTTCCTCACTGCCACCTATGCTATTGGTCAACGGACGAGCGGTGCATACACACAGTACATAAACACATTACATACACACAGCATACACACAGTACATAAACACATTACATACACACAGCATACACACACAGTATCACAAACATGTATGGTTGGCCAGAACCATATATATACGGTGCGTACGTGCGTACACGGTAATTCAAGCAGGGAATCACCAAATATACGGTCGTATACGGCTGTATACGGCTGTATACGGCTCTGTCTACAGTATATGTAAGGTTGGCCAGAACCATATATATACGGTGCGTACGTGCGTACACGGTAATTCAAGCAGGGAATCACCAAATATACGGTCATGTACGGTGTATACATACACGGTTCTGGCCAACCCTAAGTATATCACAAACGTCTCACCTGTCAGAGGAGGGATTTGCTGCTGAGACAGCCTTGCCTTCCACACAATTTCCGGAGCCCCTAGCCTGTCCCTCAGGCTGGCCTATTCCAGACATGAATCCGTGCTCAGATCCAGGCACGGAATCAGACACAGGCACAGGACCGGCAGTAGGTGCCCCAAACGGGAACGACCCTTGCATACTGGGTCCTGCTGCTGCAAGCACCCCCCCTGTGCCAAGGCCGCCAGGGCCACTGGCTGCAGTGGTTGCAGCATCAGATCCTGCTGCTGCTGCTTTGTCTGGTGCAGCCGGGGGCGTGCAGGGGAGTGTGCATGGGGGTGCGTGGGGGGGTAGCTGCGGGCTGATCACAGCTTTGTCTCCTGAGGGGGCAGCTGCAGATGGGGGATCAAACAGGGAGGCAGCTGTTTTTGTTGCTCCTAATCCAGTCAACACTGCCTCTGTCTGCTGCTGTGTTGCCGGCTGTATCCCTCGCAACGCTGGCTGCACGCCTGCTGGCAGGTTTGTGTGATTTGAGGGCTCTTGGTCAGCGGCGGCGGCAGCGGCTAGCTTGGCAGCGGCAGACCGGAACGAAGCAGGGTTGGGGGTTTTGCTGTCAGCAACTGCAGGACCTCCTGCTTTGCTGCTGCTGTCCTTTGTGGGGGTGTCTTTTGTAGGGGTGAGTGCCTGTAGGGGGGTGCTCTCTGCCTCCTCTGTTTTGCTGCTGGAGCCCAGGCAGGCCCCCTTTTCGCTCTTCTTCCCGCTGCCCTGCTGCTTGCTGCTGCTCTGCTGCTCCTTGTCCTTGTGAGGTGAGGAGCTCTTCAAAGAGAATGCACGCTTGAGCCGTTTCAGCAGGGAGCTCTTCTTCTGGGAGCTGGGCGGGCTGTACACAGGGGGATGGCCTGTGCCACTCCTACTTGCATCAGGGGTGTGAGGTTGTGCAGCTGCATTGTTGGATGGCGCAGGGCTGGCAGGGGGGAGTGCACCTGGCTGTGCATCAGCTTGTGCAATCAGCTGCGTGGCAACTTGCACAGTAGGCTGTGCGGCAGCTTGTGCATGTGGTTGTGCAGCAGCTTGTGCATGTGGCTGTGCAACAGCTTGTGCATTTGGCTGTGCAGCAAGCCGTACTTCTGGATGTGCAGCAGCTTGTGCATTTGGCTGTGCAGCAAGCCGTGCTTCTGGATGTTCAGCAGCTTGTGCATGTAGCTGTGCAGTAGCCAGCTTCAGCTGTGAAGGTTGGGGCATGCTGCTGGTGCAGTCTGGGCTGTGAGGTGCAGCGGGGCTTAAGGCAGCACCAAAACTGACTTCTGTTGCACCTCTGTATGTGTGTGTATGGGTGTGTATATGTGTTTGTACGTATGCTGCTGGTGTCGTCTGGACTGTGAGGTGCTGCGGGGCTTTAGGCAGCACAAAACTAACTTCTGCTGCACCTCTGTATGTGTATGTGTGTGTATATGTGTTTGTACGTATGCTGCTGGTGTCGTCTGGACTGTGAGGTGCTGCGGGGCTTAAGGCAGCACACAACTAGTTTCTGTTGCACCCCTCTGTGTGCATGTCAGTGTTTTTGTGTGCTCATGTCACTTATCACTTTGTGTGTTTGCCTTGTGTGTACAGTGCATGCGCACGCGTGCGTATAAAATCAAAGACGGCCATTTCCTCCTAATTGCACATACGATACAGTTTACAAACAAGGAAATCTCACACTGAGATAATCTCACACTGAGATCATGTATGCACGCAACTGTTACATACATCTGGCCACCTCTACTTTTGCATCGGTGCAGGCCCCACCTGGATGGAGTCGAAGGGGGATTAGAGGGCCGGCAGAACTCAAAGGGAGGAGGGGAGCCACTGCCTGACCTGCTGGCTGGTGGAGGTGAGGGGGGCTGCTTAGCCTTTGACCGACCAAACATACCACCAAAGGAGCTGGATTGCTTCGGTGGGGATGGTGCTGATGGGGGCACACAGGCAGCGGCAGATTGGGGGGCAGGGGGGTGTGCCATGGGGGTGTTTGGCGGCATACTCGCAGGGTGCGCTGTACCTGTTGTGTTCCAAAGCTTTTGCTGCTGCTGTGCAGCTGCTGCTGCGGTTAATGAGGTTCCACTGTGTCGTGGCAGCTGGTCGCTGGCCTTTTGTGCGAGGCGGCTAGGGCTTTGTGGAGGGGGGGTGGGGTGACGCTGCTGAGTGGAGGGGGAGGGGCTGGCTTGGCGCTGCTCCTGACGCTGCTCACGCTCGCGTTGTCGCCAGGGGGTTTGGCGGGCCTGCAGAACCAGTTTACAATGGTATTAGCTTTGCGATATACAACGTTCAATACAAAAATGTGGCAGATGTACTGTGCGCGGTGCGCAACGTTGCCTGAGTGCGAAGTTATGTGCTGTTGCCGTGGGTTGCCGTGAGCTTCTGCATACGGGGCAGCTGAGCACACAGAAGCGCAGACTCCTGCGCAGGTTAGCACACTCCATTTGTAAAATAAAGTCAATACACAAACAGAAGAACATATATACATCTTTCTCTCTCTCTCTTTCTCTCTCTCTCTTTCTCTCTCTCTCTCTCTCTCTCTCTCTCTCTCTCTCTCTCTCTCTCTCTCTCTCTCTCTCTCTCTCTCTCTGTGCCCTCTTGAACACCTGAACACTGCATGCACTCACTCCCCCCTCGCACACATTTTACCTGCTGGTCTGCATATGTCTGCTGAAGGCTGCACAGCCGGTCACGCATCTTGTCCAGCTCGCCTGTCATCTTGCCTGCAAGTGCATGCAGTGCATATAGTGCAAGTGCATGTAGTGCCATCTTGCCTGCAAGTGCATATAGTGTCATCTTGCCTGCAATTACATACGTAGGGTATATATATACCCGTATATGACCGTATATATGGTGAATTCCCTGCCTAATATACCGTAAGTACACCGTGTATATATGGTTCTGGCCAACCTTGTACATACGACAAGCAAACCTGACCGTGGCACTCAGGATTGTATAACAGGAGAAGGCACTTGTGTAGGCTCAGAAGATGCAGGAATCCTCAAGTACATACGACGAGCAAACCGTGTGTGTGTTTAAACCGCGGCACTCAGGATTGTATAACAGGAGAAGGCACTTGTGTAGGCTCAGAAGATGCAGGAATCCTCAAGTACATACGATGAGCAAACCGTGCATGTGTTTGACCGTGGCACTCAGGATTGTATAACAGGAGAAGGCACTTGTGTAGGCTCAGAAGATGCAGGAATCCTCAAGTACATACGACGAGCAAACCGTGTGTGTGTTTGACCGTGGCACTCAGGATTGTATAACAGGAGAAGGCACTTGTGTAGGCTCAGAAGATGCAGGAATCCTCAAGTACGTACGACGAGCAAACCGTGTGTGTGTTTGACCGTGGCACTCAGGATTGTATAACAGGAGAAGGCACTTGTGTAGGCTCAGAAGATGCAGGAACCCTCAAGTACATACGACGAGCAAACCGTGCATGTGTTTAACCGTGGCACTCAGGATTGTATAACAGGAAAAGGCACTTGTGTAGCTTAAGAAGATGCAGGAACCCTCAAGTACATACGACGAGCAAACTGTGTGTGTGTTTGACCGTGGCACTCAGGATTATGTAAAAGGAAAAGGCACTTGTGCAAGCTAAGAAGATGCAGGAACCCTCAGCAGAATTCAGTCCTCTGTGTATGTTGCAAACAAACAAAATCAGATAGAGAGAATGCTTGAAAACTTAGTGCTGACAAGCTATGCGATTTCAATTACCTGCAAAAAAATACCCTCAGCTGTTCTATTCCCACCTTACCTACAATATACAGCACCAGGTCAATGCCTAAAACATGCACAGTACCATAAAGCACAGATCGATTTAGGCACTACAACATGCAGCACAGCTTGCTTTAGGCACTACAACATGTGGATAAAATCGCTTCAAGCACTACAACATACAGCACAGCTCGCTTTAGGCACTACAACATATGACAAAGATCACTTCAAGCACTACAATATGCAGCACAGATCACTTTAGGCACTACAACATATGACAAAGATCGCTTCAAGCACTACAACATACAGCACAGATCATTTTAGACACTACAACATATGACAAACATCGCTTCAAGCATTACAGTATACAGCACAGATTGCTTTAGGCACTACAACATATGACAAAGATCGCTTCAAGCATTACAGTATACAGCACAGATTGCTTTAGGCACTACAACATATGACAAAGATTGCTTCAAGCATTACAGTATACAGCACAGATCGCTCCAGGCACTACAACATACAGCATAGACTGCTTCAAGCCATAGCATATAACACAGCTCACTTTAGGCACTACAAAGCACACACACACTGCAATGATCGTTCCAGGCACTACAGCTTGTTGTACAGCACAGGTAGATTAAAGCACTACAACAGATAACAAAGAATGCTCCAGGCACTACCCCCTTAACAACACACGCAACAAATGAACCAACAGCACCACCCACCTGATCTGACACGTAACTCAGATCGCTTTGAGCAGGAGTCTTGAGGAGGGTGGGCAGGCGTGGTGGTGGTACCCCTTGCATTTTCGAGTCGCTTTCCAGCGCCAACAACAGGGGGGGGAGTGCGCTGGAGACGGTACGCACTTGTCGCTCCTCCATCTCCACACACGTCGCTGCCCACTTTCAGCTCCCTCTGTTTATGTGTATGTGCACGTGTATGTGTTTGTGTGTCCGTGTGTTTGTCCGTGTGTCGATGTGCATGTGTGTGCATGTGTGTGTGCCTTGGGGGGGGGAGAGGGGATGTGTGTGTGTGTGTGTGTGTGCAATTGAGCCCCTCCATCACCACGCACACGCTGCTTGCCTCCAGCTCCTTAAATACATGTGCATATTCATGTATGATATGTTAACCCCTGCACAGCAATGCTGCCACAGTGTTTGTCGAATATACTTGTTATAATTAAACTAGTTAATATTCCCACCTCAGGAGTAGGGGCCAGCCGAGGGTGCGCTTGCGTGCCGGCAGGAGACGCTTGCTGCCCAGTGGCTTGACGGTGGTACCACTGGTCCTGCATCTGGCTTGGACTGGCTCGAGAGCCTGTGTCTTTGTGAGGCCCTGAAACGCAATGCATGGCACTCAGGAAATAAATATCTACTTTGCATGTACCTGAGCGTCTTTGTCATTGCGAGGCCCTGACGTGCAATGATGCATGGCACACAGGAAATAAATATTAATTAATCTTGCATGTACCGAGAGCCTGTGCCTCTGTGAGGCCCTGAAACGCAATGATGCATGGCCCACAGGAAATAAACATTGGCTTATCTTGCATGTACTGAGAGTCTATGGCTTTGTGAGGCCCGGAAATGCAATGCATGGCACACAGAAAATAAATATTAACTAATCTTGCATGTACCGAGGAGCATGCAACAGCTGACGGCAGCGCTGCTGCTCCTACTTTTGGCTCATGGTGAAGGTGCATGCATGCCATACCAAGTGCCATTGTGAGGGTTTGCAATGTGAACGAGGAGCGTCAGTCATGGCAGGCTTGACTCTGGTTTCCAGGGGGGCTAACAACATCTCAGATGTTACATCTGTAGGGTTGGCCAGAACCATGTATATACGGTGCGTATACGTATTTTTGGCAGGGAAATCACCATATATACGGTCATATACGGTGTATATATACGGTTCTGGCCAACCCTATACATCTGCTACCCACACTGCCCAGATTGGTGTGGGCGTTCCTACAACACACACACACGGTCAGACGCTCATGAAGTCATGAACGCTAATTAGCAAAAGGGTGGATAAAATACTTTAAAGTGCTCATCACTTTTGTAACTGTTGTGTGTGTGTGACGCATAGACCTCCCTGCCTTTACCTGGATTGGATGCAATTATAAAGTCCAGAAATACTTGTCTAGTATGCAAAGTAAAGCTCAGCCTCCTTTTACTTCCGAAAAATATAGAGCCCTCACACAAAACCACGCCTGACTGCCCTACCCCCTCCATTGCGTGTCAGAGTTGAGGCATCACAAGGAAGTTTCATTGTGTGTAAGTTCATTGTGATCTTCCACAACGAGACACTTATAAGAAGCGTTGGCACACCCTAACAACTCAGCCGCCTGTACTTCTGGCGGTTGATGCAATTCACCCACAATAGCACACACACACGTAGGGTGTGCCATAACCGTGTAAATACACGGCATATATGACACTGTATATATGAAATCCCTGCAAAAAAGATTGTATATACACATGGTTCTAGCCAACCCTATACACACAGCAATACACGCACAGGTGCAGCACAATAACCAGTCTGGCCGGACACACAAGGCCTCCTTCCCAACAATTCCACGACACCTAAACCAGGCAAGTTAAAACAAAAACAATATAACAGTATGCACCTGACGCAAGCATCTGAGCGTTCATGGTTCGGAACATGGCAGTCAGGCTCTGTCGCCGGTCTTCCTGGCAGCCCTTGCTGGGAGAGTGTGGGCCCTTTACTGTGGGGGTGGCTGTGGTGGAGGACTGGTCAAGGTCGCCAAAGTGGGTCCTGCATGCACGTGCATATGTATGTGCACGTGTGTGTGTATGTATGTATGTATGTATTATATGTGCTTTTTGAGATTAGAGCAACTATCTTGGAAGTCTTTCAGGGATTTTTATAGGGCTTTGTGTGTATGTGTGTGTGCCGGTCTTCTTATTCATGCCATGAATCATGGCTAGAGAGAGAGAGAGAGAGAGAGAGAGAGAGAGAGAGAGAGAGAGAGAGAGAGAGAGAGAGAGAGAGAGAGAGAGAGAGAGAGAGAGAGAGAGCGAGAGCAAGAGAGAGAGCGAGAGAGAGAGAGAGAGAGAGAGAGAGAGAGAGAGAGAGAGAGAGAGAAAGAGAGAGAGAGAGAGATCTGGTTGAGGCGAATCTGAAAAGAAGCAAAGCTAGGCAGGATACGTAGGTTGGGTTGCCAGAACCGTATACATACACCGTATATGACCATACATTTGATGATTTCCCTGCCAAAAATTCCGTATATACACCGTGTATATATGGTTCTGGCCATCCCTATACATTGGTGCTGACTTCAGGCCTCAGATGAGGAAACTTATGAGTTCAGTGTGAAACACTTGAACTCAGGTTCTTGAAGTGTAGCATAAAGTGAGATGTTCTCACTTTCTGCTTTTCTCCGGTTTCTGCTTCCCTTCTCCATTCTTTTTATTCCTTAGAGA
>Ga0307963_1003229_pt1 | contig 12921 bp, 17 predicted proteins | sample OrgLakmetagen594_FD_201829 | JGI IMG/M metagenome (GOLD analysis project Ga0307963, IMG submission 201829) | Saline water microbial communities from Organic Lake, Antarctica - #594 | ecosystem: Environmental > Aquatic > Non-marine Saline and Alkaline > Saline | place: Antarctica: Organic Lake...
TGCTCTTGAGTATATATGTGTACGGTGGGTGCATCCGATGCTCTTGAGTATGTTTGATGTGGATGCGTCTGGTGCTCCTGAGTAATATGTGTACGGTGGGTGCATCTGATGCTCTTGAGTATATATGTGTACGGTGGGTGCATCCGATGCTCTTGAGTATATTTGATGTGGGTGCGTCTGGTGCTCCTGAGTATATATGTGTACGGTGGGTGCATCTGATGCTCTTGAGTATATATGTGTACGGTGGGTGCATCTGATGCTCTTGAGTATATTTGATGTGGGTGCATCTGGTGCTCCCGAGTATATATGTGTACAGTGGGTGCATCAGGTGCTCTTGAGTATATTTGATGTGGGTGCATCTGGTGCTCCTGAGTATATATGTGTACTTTGGGTGCATCTGATGCTCTTGAGTATATATGTGTACGGTGGGTGCATCCGATGCTCTTGAGTATATTTGATGTGGGTGCATCTGGTGCTCCTGAGTATATATGTGTACGGTGGGTGCATCTGATGCTCTTGAGTATATATGTGTACGGTGGGTGCATCAGATGCTCTTGAGTATATTTGATGTGGGTGCATCTGGTGCTCCTGAGTAATATGTGTACGGTGGGTGCTTCTGATGCTCTTGAGTATATATGTGTACGGTGGGTGCATCTGATGCTCTTGCGTTTGTATGGTATGGTGGGTGCATCTGATGCTCTTGGCAGCAAGAACCTTGGTTGGCTAGAACCAGAATGCTTGTCCATTTGCAATGTAAGTTTACGATCCCCGTCAACACAGCACCTTGGATACTGAGCTTGGCACACACAGGCAGGGTTGGCCAGAATTATATGGATACAGCTTATATACGGTGTTTTTGGCAAGGTAATCACCTAACATACGGCCATATACGGTGTATATGTGCGGTTTTAGCCAAACCTACACACAGGCAACTAGGCAGAGACCTCTCGAGCAGCTAGGAAAGGTAGCAGGGGCGGTAGCATGATATGATGTTTGGATAGGAATGCTTTGTGGATGAAGATTTGCGGGCACTTAATTGCTCCGCAGAGACATTTGGGGCTTTTGCCCCATTCTCCACCACTCCTCCCACAAACTCTCCCTCACCTGTCTTTACACCACTCCTCCCACAAACCTCTCCCTTCGCCTCACTCGTAGGCGATGGTATTCCTGAGCTCGACTCGGATGATTATGTGGGGGAGTGTGAGGGTGGGTGCATGTTGCCGGGAAAAGCACGCTGCACATGTAGCTGTACTCATAGCTGTGATGTGTGTACCTCATCATATTGCCTGGAACGTGCTGCACGTGTGTGTGTGCGCGTGTGTGTGTGCGCGTGTGTGTGTGTGCGCGTGTGTGTGCGCGTGTGTGTGTGTGTGTGTGTGTGTGTGGCAGCATCCTTTGCACAATTTGTGCCTGTTACCTGGTAAAGCACTCTGCATGTGGATGTGCGTACCTTGTCAGTCTGTTGGAACATGCTGCACGTGTGCACGTGTGGCAGCAAGCTTTGCACACGTTTTGTGCGCTTTCGCTGTGTGGACCTAACGTGCAGCATGTTCCAACAAAATGACAAGTCCATCTGGTTATAACCCTGGTTATAGCTGCGTCTGTGTGCAAAGCATCGAGAGGGGGTCCAGCAGTCACCTAACAAGTCACTGTTGCAATCATTTGCGCTTTCGCTGTGTTGAGTCCATCTGGTTAGAACGTAGCTGCGTCTGTGTGCAAAGCATCGAGAGGGGGTCCAGCGGTCACCTAACAAGTCACTGTTGCAATCATCTGCGCTTTCGCTGTGTTGAGTCTATCTGGTTAGAACGTAGCTGCGTCTGTGTGCAAAGCATCGAGAGGGGATCCAGCAGTCACCTAACAAGTCACTGTTGCAATCATCTACAATGATCTGCTGCAATAAAAAAAGTGACTGTTGCAATGATCTACAATGATCTGCTGCAACGAAAGAAGCAACGTTGCGTATTTTACTGGTTCGGGCGGTGCTTATGTAGGGTTGGCCCGGACCATACATGAACATCGTGTATGACCGTATATTTTGTGATCTCCATGCCGATGATACCATATATACACCGTATAATTACCATATATACACCGTATATATGTATGTTTCTGGCCAACCATATGCTTTTGACTCAAGTCAATACAATTCCTGAGTTGTTAACCTCCCACTTACACTTTCCCTGTCGCTCGCACTGTGTGCAGTGCTCGCACTGTGTGCAGTGCTGCCTGTGTGTGGTACTGCCTGTGACACCTTGTGCAGTGCTGCCCGTGTGTAATACTGCCTGTGGTACCTTATGTAAGACCGCAAATTTGGAGCTAGACCTGTGAGTAGACTGTGCCTCTGCACCTCCTTTTGTATTTCTTTGGCCACCAAGTGACTCATAGCTTCTCCTCTAGACCTATGAGTAGACTGTGCCTCTGCACCTCCTTTTGTATTTCTTTGGCCACCAAGTGACTCATTGCTTCTCCTCTAGACCTATGAGTAGACTGTGCCTCTGCACCTCCTTTTGTTTTTCGTTGGCCACCAAGTGACTCATTGCTTCTCCTCCTGTGACGCGCAGATGACGAGGACTACGAGGGGAGCGATGAAGGTGAGCCTTACTTTGTACAGGTTTTGGGGAATTAGTGACAGGATCTGGGGAATTAGTGACAGGTTCTGGGGAATGAATGAGTAGAACCATGTTTAAGCGTGAAGATGAGGACTCCGAACAGGTTCTGGGGAATGTTTGAGTAAAACCATGTCTAAGCGTGAAGATGAGAACTGCAAACAGGTTCTGGGGAATGAATGAGTAGAACCATGTCTAAGCGTGAAGATGAGGACTCCGAACAGGTTCTGGGGAATGAATGAGTAGAACCATGTCTGTGCGTGAAGATGAGGACTCCGAACAGGTTCTGGGGAATGAATGAGTAGAACCATGTCTGTGCGTGAAGATGAGGACTCCGAACAGGTTCTGGGGAATGAATGAGTAGAACCATGTCTGTGCGTGAAGATGAGGACTCCGAACAGGTTCTGGGGAATGAATGAGTAGAACCATGTCTAAGCGTGAAGATGAGGACTCCGAGGTGGGCGAGATAAGTGGTCCCTGCTTTGTACATTTTTGGGAATGGATTAATACATGTGAAGAGGTTTGAGTGGGCAAGGCGTATCTCAGTTTCAAAAGATTTTTGTGCGCAACTTATGGCCACCACCACACTCACCACGAATGCTCTACCCAAGTCGTAAAGCGCTTGTGTCTGTGTTCGTGTTCACGTCCTTGCTGCCCTCATGCATGCAGTGTGTGTAGATCTACATTGATTCAGGTTTCTACATCAATGTAGATCTACGGTGTGTATAGATCTACATTGATTCAGGTTTCTACATCAATGTAGATCTACAGTGTGTGTAGATCTACATTGATTCAGCTTTCTTGCGCGTACAAGTGGCTCTGCTTATGTCCGTGGTGTCTATGTCTGTTTCGTTTCAGGTTCATGATCTTGCTGCCCTCTTGTATCCAACGTGTGTGTGATTTGATGTCACTTTCATATGTATACAGAAGGCTCAAGTGATATTTGATATAATATTTTTGATATGGCTCCGGTGATGTTTGACTTTATATTTGATACGGCTCAGGTGATGTTTGATCTCATATTTGATATGGCTCAGGTGATGTTTGTGTGTACAGATGGCTCAGGTGATATGGAGGAAGACAGCGAAGATGATGGGGAGGATGAGGAGGAGAGCAGCGAGGAGGATGAGGCCGACAAGGCGGCTGCGATCAACGAGCAGCTGCAGGCCAAGGTGGGTGGTGTGCAGGTTGGTGGGGGTGATTGAAACCCGAGCTGAGTGGTGCGCAGGATGGTTGTGGTGTTTGAGGGCCAAGCTGAATGGTGCGCAGGATGGTGGTGGTGCTTGAGGGCCAAGCTGAATGGTGCGCAGGATGGTGGTGGTGCTTGAGGGCCAAGCTGAATGGTGCGCAGGATGGTAGTGGTGCTTGAGGAAACTGTGTGTGCTTTTTTAATGAAGAGACGGCTCATACGACAGGCCTGAGGTTTTGTCACTCATCAGCTGATGCTAGCTGTCACTCATCAGCTGATTCTAGCTGTCACTCATCAGCTGATTCTAGCTGTCACTCATCAGCTGATACTAGGACGTAGAACGCGGCATGCCTTGCTTTCCATAGTGGTGGAGGAGTTTTACACGGCACCCTGTACCAAAGTGGCTCCTCTTCCTTTTTTCATGTAGGGAGTGCTCCTTAATTCATGTGGGGAATGCTTTTTACTGCCTGCGTAGCGGCCTCTGTTTCATTCCCCCCATATTAATTAAGCAACAAACTGGGTGGCTTTGACGTACTTGTCCTCATAACTCTTGCCACACTTGGTACACCTCAATTCACCCACAGTCCCATCTGCACTCAAGCCTCATTCGCTTAATCTCATCTGCACTATGCCTCACTTGCAAAAGCTCATCTGCACGCAACTTACATCCTGTTTTAGTGTATACACTGCTCCCCACGCAACTTACATCCCGTGTTACTGTATACACTGCTCCCCACGCAACTTACATCCCGTGTTACTGTATAAACTGCTCCCCATGCAATTTACACTGCTTTTTACTGTTCCCAAACATCACCGCCTCAGCCCCCGTCAGCAGTGGTCAATAGCCCCCCTTTAACCAGACGCCATTTTACTTGCCGTATGAGCAATCCATAGGAGAGAGGCGATACATAGTAGATCACATATTTCATATTTCTCTACCTCGAGCTGTACCTCCATCTCATTTCCGTGTGTGCCCCTGCAGCCACAAAACTGAGGTTCGCTGACACTAACACACGCACGCAAACACACACACACATTCACACACGCGCAAACACGCGCACACGCACACACGCACATGCACACACATGCTTGACACACACACACACACGCAGCTTACGTTCAACTCACATCTCATGTTTTGTCCCCTGCAGGTCGGCAGCAAGCGCAGCGCTCCCTCACCAGCCCCCACAGCAAAGCAGCAGAAGCAGCAGCAGCAGCAGCAGCCAACGACCCCTGCGCCTAAGAAGGCCAAGCAGGCAGCAGAGCAGCCCAAGGCACCCAACACCGCACCTGCCAAGCAGCAGCAGGAGGGGAAGCAGACGCCTGGCAAGGGTAAGTCAGTGATGGGAATAAGGGTACAGAGTATAGGGTATAGGGTCTGGGTAGGGTTGGCCAGAACCAAAATACATATGGTGCATGTACGGTATTTCGGCATAGAAATCACCAAATATACCGTCATTAACGGTGTGTATATAGACGGTTCTGGCCAACCCGAGGTATAGGAAGTAGAAGCATGAGTGAGGGTGGGGTGGAACTGGGGGTGGGGGTGGGGGTGGGGGTGGGGTAAAGGGCATGTTTGTTGAGGTGCTACCTAGGGTGTTTTCACTTAGCAGGCTACCGTGGCTGGCGTGTACATTTTCGGTTGAATTGCAGCACACAGCATGTGTGTGTGTGTGTGTGTGTCTTAATTGGTCGCCACGCTAAGGGGAAAAAAACTCCTGTCCACAAAACACAGAGGCGCTGTGAACATTTCCTGGATCACTGCCGCAGGACAACTTTTGAGTTGGCATGCCTTTGTGTTCACTGCCTTGTTATCACACGCTCCCCCTATTGTGCCCTCCACGGCAGCTGGTATATATTATATATCTAGGGTTGGCCAGAAGCATATATATACGGTGTATATACGGTATTTATGGCAGGGAAATCACCAAATATACGGTCATATACGGCGTATTTATACGGTCCTGGCCAACCCTATATATTTGGCAAGTTCCCTGCCAACAATACCGAATAACGACCGTATATGTATAGTTCTGGCCAACCCTTATAATGTGAAGGGAGTAAAAATTAATCATTGAAAACGGACACTGTGCACGTATGCACAAGTGCAGGCACAACATGGTCATACACGGTGTATTTATACGGTTCTGGCCAACCCTATATATATCCGGTCACACCATGATTCATGCCCTGGGCGTGCTCTCGAGTGGCCTTGACACTGCAACACTTTTACCTTTGCACACGCAGTTGCACCGGTGGCACCCAAAAACGAGCAGGAGTACCAAACAGCCTTGGTCACATTCCTCCGTTCACAGGTAGTGTTTCGGACGCATATGGGTCTACACTTTGATGTGTTTTTGCCTACTTCTTCTCGTGTCTGTAAGGTTAGCAATTTCCAGTTGCTTCACAGCCCTTTTTTTACTTGGTTTGTTTTGAGGTTTACCTCGTTCTCATAGGTTGAGCAGCCATTCCAGGTTGAATGCCTTTGTAATCCAAACTAAACTTAAACTTATATGGGTGAACAGAGCAGAACAGGCTAGCAAGCAGCATAAAACCTACGCCGCATGCATGGTTTGCAATGTCCCACCCTGCTTCTGCCTGACTACAACACACATGCCCTACTTCATTGAATGTATAGCCCAAGGAAAGCGCACCCTTGCCAGAGTAAGCAACGCAATCCACGTGGTTAGCACGCATGCACGCCACACCCTTTGCATGCACGCATCATGCGATCCAGCAACAACATGCCACACCCTTGCCCCAATTGGAACTAGGGTTTGCTTGTTGGCACACGCAAGCCCACACCATTAAGGTGCACTCACACACATGTACTAATACACACATCTGCGCAGCCCAACAAAACTGCACCCCTTGCCAAAATCGGAACTGCGGTCCAACGCCCCGGCGGAATCCCCAAACTCGGACCCTACACCAAATCCAAGCCGGAGCTGTTCAAATTGGACGCGAACAACCAGAACATCACTTTGCTGAAGTGATTTGGCGTACGCTCCGGGAGATTTAGTTTGGTTGTAGTGTCATTCATGTGAAGGGGACGGCAGTCGTGGGATGGAGGTGGTTCGAGGGATTGGGCGTGCGTCAATAGGTGATTGTGTACAGTGCCAAGATTAAATTTGCACGCTTACACTTGCACTTGATGAGTGATTTAAAGAATGGTCGGCGGACGTTCCTTGTGCATTTCTTAGCTCTTCCTGCACGTTAGCGTGACACAACTTGGGTGGCCAAATTTGCTGGAATCTTATCTTTTCTTGGACCCTGCTATCAGCAGCGACGAGTTGCGGGCGTTCGGGCATCAGCTTGCAGTACTACTTATTAGTAATCGGACACACAGTTTGTTTTGTGCATCTTATAGTAAAGCCAGGAAGTAAGTTCCTAAGGTGAACTTTGATGCGTACAACGCCCTTCAAGCACATATGCATCTTCTCCATAAGGTAAGGTTACATCACTATATATGCCTCAAAGGGCATCTCAGCGGAAGTTTGGAAAAAGCCTGAAACTACACCTGGCTAACAAAAGAAACAGAAGCTAGAGGAAACATGAAACAGATGTATGTAGAAGGGTAAGGGTTACACAGCTATATCCGCCAGCGAGGGCAGTTGAGCTATAGCATAAAAAAGCCAGCTTCAAGAAGAGAAAGAGGCCAGACTGAACAAGACACCAGAAAAAGAAGCTAGAATGAAGTGTATAGAGAAAGAGAACGTTTGTGTTGAAGAAGCGCGAAGAGAAAGCATCAAGGAGAACGAGAAGAAAGCTGTTGATATGTCTCAGGAAGTTTGTACAAGAAGCATGGTCAGAAACAAGAAACCAGAGTATGTAGAAGAGAAAAGTGTATAGAGAAAGAGAACGTTTGTTTTAAAAAAGCGCGAAGAAGAAGCATCAAGGAGAACGAGAAAAAAAGCTGTTGATATGTCTCAGGATGTGAGTATAAGAAGCCTCAGTCAGAAACAGGAAACCAGAGGCTGAGAGAGCCTCACAAAACCAGGAGTGCCAAGAGAACAAGTGCAGCGGAGCAGAAGAGAGAACATTCAAAGGACGCATGCAGCCCCCAAAAACAGCTCCTCTCTCTCCTCTCTAGCAGCCCACCCCACCAGCTCACCCAGCTACAGCAGACCAGTCCGATGCTGTCCTCCACAACTTGCCAATTGAACCCGTGAGCCAGGGCATGCCTGGCCGCGAAGGGAGCTGGTGCCTAACTCGCCAGGAGCAGGTCGCAAGCTACAGCCGGACCCTGGTTGTGACTGCTGCCACGGCTACCACGCTAAGGGCTGCCGTGTTGCTCCGCCGTATGAGTCTGGCTGTCACGACGAATCATGGTACCAGCTTAAACATGGATTGCAAGTATGAGCCATAAAGGGTGTTTAACGTCTTCTCCCTCTCCATGCAAGAAGGAATCGACGGCTCAAGCAACACACAAGAGGAGATGGTAGCACTCAGACTTGCAGTCTGAGGAAAGAGCGAGTTTGTTACAAGAGGCACATCTAAACTGGCCAAACAACCAAATAACCGTAAAACCGTTGCTCACATCATCAAATCCAGGGGAGATCACACGATTCGTCCATGCCACTGATTTAGCATGACAAGTCTTCTCCATAAACTGGGAAATGCCAAAACTGAATCGAACTATCATCCGTACTATCAGACCTTCATAAAGGACGGCACTGCCATTGGAGCCACTAGCAAGGCTTACCTAATATCATCCTATGTTCCCTTTAAAACCAAATGTGTCATTATGAATTACAGAACAGGAACCCTATATGATCAAAGACATGTGGTATTGTTCAAACTCTCAACAAGTCAAACTTGTCCCCTCTGCTCACAAGTAGACAGTGCCCTGCACATCCTATCTGGGTGCCAACACACGCAAATAAGGAGTATGATTGCCAAAAAAGAATATAACATAACTTATCATGCCGCATGATTCTTAAGGCTATCAGCAAAACAGGCTCCTTAGGATCATGCGTTGTCTCCATAGACATAGGCAGCAGCAAACGGATGACCATGCAAAAGCAACCTCCAGATTCCCGACACAGCTGAAAGTATAATTGCTCCCAAATGGCTCTTCCCACCCCGCTTCCCAGATAAAGACAGATTTACCTCCAGCCGCCCAGATTTTGTGCTGGTTACTCCCATCGCTGCAAAAACACAAACACAACAAACTACCATAGGGGGGTAGGTTCTTCTAAGTGGCAGGGGCGGGGCAATTGAGGGAGACTGGGAGCCCCTCGCTCAGCAGCACCGCCAGCCACTAGTACAGCCACCAACCCCAGACAGCACCGACCTAAAAACCTCAACAAAACTCGGTGCGACATCCACCTCGTCGAGATCAAGTATTGTGAAGACACCAGACCTCCGAGGTGAGTCAGAACCAGCTGAACACCGCAAATAAAGGAACAGCACGAATATCTCTGCAACATTCTCCAAGGAGCCTCCGTTACTCTCCACATCATCCTCTTAAGTGTGGGTGGCACCATCTACAACACTCACACTCTGAAGCCTTTCAAGGAAATGGGTCTTGATACTCAAAGAGTTAAGAAGCTTGCCTCCAAGCTCCATGTGCACTCTGTGAACTTTGCTGCTAAACTTGTCCATACCAGACGTGCCCTTTCCAGTACTGTTATCAGCTCTCATCAGGAGCCGGTTTCAGGCCAAGCCTGCAACCCTCCTGATCCCCATTGATTTTCCTTTCCTTTTCGCGGTGGAGGAGCTTTACGGTACTCGGTAACAAAGTGGCTCCTTTTCCCTAATTAATGTGGGGAGTGGTTTTCCCTGCCTGCGTAGTTTTTCTTTTTCTTGTTCTTTTTCTTTTTCTTTTTCCTGATCCCCAACTCCAAAAAGCAAAAGCACAGCACAGCATGCTTATGGCCAACCTAAACAGACAAGGATATAGGGAAATCAAGCTTCACGTGATCCTCGTTGGAGCTATGGGGACTATCTACAAAGACCATACAGACAAACCTCTAGCAGACCTTAACCTAGATTACGATAAGATTAAAAAATTGACACACAAACTGAATGAAGCAACACTCCATCAGACATGCATCTGCACTTAATAAAACAAGGTATGCACTGCAATATAACACAAGCAACAACAGTCAAGGATTGGGTCCGGGTGCTACGGCACACAACCCCCCTGACCCACATTAATTTCTTTAATTGTTTGCGTGGTGGGGGGTTGCCTGGTGCGGGCACCTAAGTAACCCCCTCCCTTAATCATGCATGCTGGCTGTGTCATCACTACCAACGGAGTCTTTTCTTTTCTTTTCTTTTCTTGTCTTTAGCTTTGAAAGGCACTACTACGACACTCCGTGTTCCCAGGTGATCCCTCAACCCAGTACTGATGGAGCTCAATTCAGATTGACTTGCTTCGCAGTTCTGATGAGAGGCGGTCTATTCTGAATGGTATGATCGTGGCACTAAATACTAAAATGTGTCACAGACCACCATAACGGTGGTTTTCTCAGCCAGGTGACAACCTTACATTGTTAACACCTCCATTGATCTTTTCCTTTCTTTCGCCAAAAGTTTTGGTGGAGGAGTTTTGGGGTACCCGGTACCAAAATGGCTCCTTTTTCATGACTCATGTGGGGAATGTTTTTCCACTGCCTGCATAGTTGTTTCTTTTCCTTTTTCCTGCGCCGCACAAGTAATAGGAGATACCATGCAGATAAGATACGACAATCCAAGTGCTTCCTAGGCGGAAAATAACGCTTGTTCGTTGTTGTGCTGAGTCTTGCACTTTGCCGTGACTATGATTCATCTGACAATGTCATGTAAAATCATTGCCATACGAAGCTGCCATTGGTCCCAGCGCGTTCCATGTCTAAAAGAATAATATGAGTGCCATCTTTATTACAGGTACATCACAACAATACTTCAGAGCCGTAAAATATGGTCAGCAAAGGTGCAGCAAAATGTGTGAATGTTTACACTCTTGTCCCATACATTGCTGCTTCAAAACTCGAATATCCTCCGTCCCTATCTGCTGCAGTACGGCATGCAAAAAAATGAAAGAGCTAATACTGTAAATACTGCTGGCTCAAGGTCACCCCCCATTGTAACCATTGTAAATACAGCTGGCATTAATCAGGAAAGGATGATGTTTTGTGGCATATGCGAGGATGGGGAAACTCTGCTGGTATGCTCAGCACAGCCAGGACAAAAAACCTCAACTTTTGTAACAAATCTGAAATTACTCAACGGAGGGTGCACACACACTCATGCACCCTACAAACAAATCAGGTCTTCTACTTTTTTGATGAGCAACACACATGGCAGTTGAAGCCTAAACTAGAAAAAAGAAACAAGAGAAATGGAAGCCTCTTTGGTAATGGGCGCCGTAATTACCAGAATTGGCTCATGCAGATGCAGGTTGAATTACAGGTACACTACGCCTTTAGAGGTATGAACTATGATGTATGAAAAACGTGTTAGCTCTGCCAAGGAAGCCTGAAGGACTGGGACCTTTTTTGCTCGTACGTTGTAGCGAACTCCGACACAGACAGGCGCCGCACAGGAACCAACCTGCCCCACCAGGTTTGCCGGTTTGCCTAGTCCAGACTGTATCCTAATGGGCAGTGCAAACATTCCTGCCAACCCTTCCAAGAAGGTATTGGTGCCTGCACAGCTACACACGTGCACATCTGCAGCACAATGACAATAGTATTGTCACAATACCCACGAGCTGTAAACACCGCTTGCATGAAGCATGTCAAGCCTTGTGCCAGCAGGGTCCACCCATCAGAAAATTCCAATCCAAGCAAAACCACATATCCGCGTGGAAGTTCCGCGCTGTATGTCTGTTGAGGGAGGGGTGCTCTGCGTTGGCATGCTCATACGTAGGGTTGGCCAGGACCATATATATACAGTGTTTTTGGCAGGGAAATCACCAAATATACGGTCGTATACGGTGCGCATATACGGTTCTGGCCAACTACACTCATACTTATACATGCTTCTACCCACACCAGTACGAGGGAGGGACAGTAACCCACTAACTAACGTTGTCTAGGAAAGCACTTTTTGTCCTCAACTGACTCACACACGCCCACAAATCCCCAGCTCTGCCAGCTCCTCAGCTCCTCCCTAGCAAACCCTTGAGTGCTGATATAATGCCACGGCTGGTCGACCCATGCTGCTGTGTGTCATGGCTCTCACAAAGCGCTGCTGCTGTGCTATGATGGCGCACAAAGGCTGTTATGATGCCATGGCTACCGGTAGCTTCCGCATGACCTGAAGCTCGCACATTGCCTCAACTAGTAGCCCTCAAATATATTCCACACTAAGACACGTATTTTGGCGCTCACACCTTGCTCACAAAGCGCCATGTGCCTGTTGAAGAAGCATGCAAAGCTAGTAGCCCCCAAATATGTTGAGTGTCTGGCGGCCCCCTGGAGGCTGCATGCTGACCTTGCCACAAAAAGCTCCCTTCTGCGGTCGCATGCAGAGAGGGCATTGCACTAGGCAGTTGGCACATGTGCACAGAAGAAAGCACGCGCGTGAAGAGACACGCCTTTTTTACCCACGATATATGCTGCACCAAAAACCAAACTGCTCCTGCTTAGTGTCCCTTGATGGCTTGCACTTTGGTACCATCTCTTTTCTCTTTTCGTCATGACAGCCTGACATGCACTCGTGGATTTGTGACAGACTGACTTGTTTGTTGAATTCTACATATAATTGCCAATGCGCGCGGTTAGTAACAGGGCATAGCTCTCGATACTTGCGCCTGCTTAGTGCAGCCTTGTACCCCTACTTGCGCCTGCTTAGTGCACTTAGTTGCTCCTGCATATAGTACCCCTACTTGCGCCTGCTTAGTGCACTTTGTTGCTCCTGCCTATAGTACCCCTAATCGCGCCTGCTTAGTGCACTTAATTGCTCCTGCCTATAGTACCCCTACTTGCGCCTGCTTAGTGCACATAGTTGCTCCTGCATATAGTACCCCTACTTGCGCCTGCTTAGTGCACATAGTTGCTCCTGCATATAGTACCCCTACTTGCGCCTGATTAGTGCACTTAATTGCTCCTGCCTATAGTACCCCTACTTGCGCCTGATTAGTGCACTTAGTTGCTCCTGCCTATAGTACCCCTACTTGCGCCTGCTTAGTGCACT
>Ga0307963_1003230_pt1 | contig 12920 bp, 12 predicted proteins | sample OrgLakmetagen594_FD_201829 | JGI IMG/M metagenome (GOLD analysis project Ga0307963, IMG submission 201829) | Saline water microbial communities from Organic Lake, Antarctica - #594 | ecosystem: Environmental > Aquatic > Non-marine Saline and Alkaline > Saline | place: Antarctica: Organic Lake...
TGTGTGTGTGTGTGTGTGTGTGTGTGTGTGTGTGTGTGTGTGTGTGTGTGTGTGTGTGTGTGTGTGTGTGTGTGTGTGTGTGTGTGTGTGTGTGTGTGTGTGTGTGTGTGTGCGTGCGCATATTGTTTTGTGTGCGGTGTGTGTTCATGTGTGAGCGCATGTGTATGTGTGCTTGTGCGCGTGCGTGTACACGTTCGGTTGCTGCTGACCCTCTCTTGCTGAGTAATGCACGCCCCAAGCAATTTCATTCCAAAAGGACAGCTCATCCTGTCCTGCTTTCTAGTTGATGCCAGCAGAAGCTGCAAACTGCAGTCTGCCGTCAACTAGACGTCTATCAGGCAAAAGGAGCTGCAGTCTGCTGTCATACTAGACGTCTGTCAGGCAAAAGGAACTGCAGTCTGCCGTCATACTAGACGTCTATCAGGCAAAAGGAGCTGCAGTCTGCCGTCATACTAGACGTCTGTCAGGCAAAAGGAGCTGCAGTCTGCCGTCATACTAGACGTCTATCAGGCAAAAGGAACTGCAGTCTGCCGTCATACTAGACGTCTGTCAGGCATAAGGAGCTGCAGTCTGCCTTCATACTAGACGTCTGTCAGGCAAAAGGAACTGCAGTCTGCCCCCCCCCCCCTTGTCCACAGACCTGCGCGGCCTTGTAGTCGAGGCCTGCAATGGCAGTGCCATCTTTTGTTGCGTAGCTCACAGATAGGGGCATGTCCAGGTCCCCATCATACCTCCGCACCACAACCCTGCATGCATGCACACATGTTTGGACGAACAGTTACTTTTCACAAATAGCCGACGAACATCTATGTCCAGGTCCCCATCATACCTCTGCACCACGACCCTGCATGCATGCACACATGTCTGGACAAACAATTGCGTTTCACAAATAGCCGACGAACATCTATGTCCAGGTCCCCATCATACCTCCACACCACAACGTACTCTGTGTGAGCACAAGTTGGGCACAGGTTGAGCCTTGTCACGTTTTGTGCATGAACGGGCAGCACGCACATCATTACCAACCAGGCCATTGCCAAACTTTCCCACCACCAGCCTTGCATAAACGGCCAGCACGCACATAAAAACCGGCCAGGCCATTGTTGAATTCTGCACCACTGATTTTGCATAAACAGCCAGCACGCACATCATTACCGGACAGGCCATTATTGGAATTCTGCACCACCGACCCTGCTTTTTCTACGCTCCCTTCTGTGTTCTGGGGTGCGTTGTTGCGCAAGAAGGGATGGTTAATGCATCAAGCGCACCTCGCACCTCACAAAATGCATCATCTCAACAAGGTAGAAGCTGAAACAGGTCTAGGTTTCTGCGCAATACGACCATCACATGTGCAATTGCTTCAGTATCCTTTGAGTCCCCAGCATGAAACAGCCCATGCAGCAAATTTAACCCAATTTTCTCCAAAACAAACACATGCACACACATACACACATGAACATACACACAAGCACCCAGGGCCCTGGAGTACAAAAGCACACACATACACACACACACAAGGCCATCACACATAATCACACATACACTTGCCTAGCCACCCCTTGTGCCTCCAGCACGGAGTAGTGCATGGAGCTGAATCCTAGCTTGGTGGATCCTGGGGGCGCAGCCTGCTCTGCCTTCAAGTGTTCAACAAAGCGGCCACTCAGTGTGTTCACCTGCACGTGTGTGAGTGAGTGTGCGTGTGTGTGTGTATGTGTGTGTGTATGTGTGTGTGTGTGTGCGTGTGTGTGTGTGTGTGTGTGTGTGCGTGTGACTTTTGAAAAGGTCCTAGCGTTTGTTTAATACAAAACGTGGCGGGGCCAGTTTCTCGGCAGTCTTCTCTTGACACAGCACCTGCCCTCACAAGCCCTCTCGAAAGAGCATGAACAGTTTGGTTCTCTTGACACAGCACCTGCCCTTACAAGCCCTCTTGTCAGAGCATGCACAGTCTGGTTCTCTTGACACAGCACCTGACCTTACAAGCCCTCTCGTCAGAGCATGCACAGTCTGGTTCTCTTGACACAGCACCTGCCCTCACAAGCCCTCTCGAAAGAGCATGAACAGTCTGGTTCTCTTGACACAGCACCTGACCTTACAAGCCCTCTCGTCAGAGCATGCACAGTCTGGTTCTCTTGACACAGCACCTGCCCTCACAAGCCCTCTCGTCAGAGCATGAACAGTTTGGTTCTCTTGACACAGCACCTGCCCTCACAAGGCCTCTCATCAGAGCATGAACAGTTTGGTTCTCTTGACACAGCACCTGATCTCACAAGCCCTCTCGTCAGAGCATGCACAGTTTGGCGCGTAGAAGAAGGGAACGAGGACGAGGACAGCACCTTCCCTCTTGCGCTTACGTGCTTCAGGACGGAGAGGACAGACTGAGCTTGCTATTTCTGTCCTGCTTCAACACACACACGTACACACACACACGTACACACACACGTACACACACACATACACACGTACACACGTACACACCTCATCCTGGTAGTCTGGGATGGCCCTGGGCTGGTGTTCTGCGTAGGCCAACATTTCCGGGGTCTTGCTCTCTCCTGTGTGTGTGTGTTAGCGTGTTCATGTGTGTGTTTGCATATGTATGTGTGTGTGTTGGCGTGTTCATGTGTGTGTTTGTGTGTGTGTGTGTGTGTTTGTGCATGCATGTGCACACATAAGTGCATGAAAGGGGAGAGAGGAAGGAGCTTGTTTAGTTGATTGCACGCACATGCAAATGCACATACACACGCACGCTTACAAAAACAAACTAACTTACATGCACAAGCACACACACACGCACACCCCGCACACATTTGCCACGCGCTGCACAGCTAGCATACGCTCACGCTCACGCTCACGCTCACGCTCACACACGCACACGCTCACACACAGACGCACACCCTGCACACACCTGCCATGCGCCGCACAGCTAGCATACGCTCACGCTCACGCTCACACACGCACACGCACACACGCACATACTCACACACAGACGCACACCCCGCACACACCTGCCATGCGCCGCACAGCTAGCATACGCTCACGCTCACGCTCACGCTCATGCTCACGCTCACGCTCACACACGCACACGCTCACACACAGACGCACACCCCGCACACACCTGCCATGCGCCGCACAGCTAGCATACGGTAGTACAGAATGGAGTGCTTCTGCTTGGGGGGGATAGACCCTCCTGGTGTGGTGAGGTTGATGGAGCCGTTGTGAGCTAAGGAGCCTGCGATCATTTAGTGTGTGTGAGTGAACTCTTGGGATCCGCGCACGGGGTGATGGAGCTGTTGTGGGCAATGGAACCTGCTGCCGTTAGCTTGTGTGAGTGTGAGAGTGTGTGTATGCATAGTGTGTGCACGCTTTTTACAAAATCGCGTGCGGGGCTGATGCTCCGTTGTGAGTTAAGGAGCTTTTTGTACACACTGGAGATTTCCAGGTGTGTATGGATGCAGGGTTGGCCACGACCACCATACATCAAGCTTCTTTGTGTGTGTATGTATGTGTAAAGTGTGTGTGTGTGTGTGTGGATTTTTTAGCATCCGCGCGTGGAATCAATGGAGCCATTGTGAGCCAAGGACCTTTTTGTACACACTGGAGATTTTCAGGTATGTACGGATGCAGGGTCGGCCACGACCACCTCGCTTCAAGCTTTAGCATGACCCCAACTTACCTGTCCACACTCCACTGCCTGTGGCGTTTTGTTTGCTGTCTGTGCCGTCTGCTCCGTCCGCGTTCTCTTCCACATCGTACGGCCAATCTGCCACCTGCTGATCCAAGTGTGCCAGGCAGTGCTAGCAAGTTCAGCTGAACAAGGCGTGCCAGAAACGCTTGAACGCCGATGGCTTCAGTGTGCAGGCAGTGCTAGCAAGTCAGCTGAACAAGGCGTGCCCAGAACACATAACGGTGATGGCGGGCGGAGGCCACGCATCAAATGTCTATAACACACACGCACACACACACACACGCAAACACTCCAGGTGCGTTGTATACTTGAATACGATTAGGTGCAGCAGTTTGTTACCGATGCCTGTCTGCGTGCCTCGTGGAATATGCACTTTTAAGCACTTTAATCGAGCGTGTGTGTACGTGGGTACTTCCTGCACACTCCCCAACTCCTCCGATTACGAACCTTGACGACAGTCACACATCCACCAACACTTTTGTATGCACATAGAGGCAGCATCTGCCTACCAGATCACTCGCCTGCCCTCTTCTCCACAGCCAAGGCTTTTTGTCCACAGCGTACGCGGTAATAAGCATAGCAGGGAAGAATGCCAGCGTCACAAACCCCTCCCAGATCTCTATTTCGTTTGGCGAAGTGATCTGCGGGGGTTGCCGCATGCGCATTAACAGTGGATTTTATTATTAACAGTGGATTTATTACGGGATTTTATTACTGAGTTCACAGTGCAGGGTTGCTGAGTAGTCGTTAAGTTGTGTGAGGACAGGAGCCTTGGCAGGCTTCCAGAACGCTCATCATCTCTCATCAGTCACCAGGCACACGTGGTCATACAGAATCATCAGTCATCAGTCATATAGAGTCATCAGTCATACAGAATCATCAGTCATCAGGCACACGTGGTCATACACAATCATCAGTCATCAGTCATATAGAATCATCAGTCACCAGGCACACGTGGTCATACACAATCATCAGTCATCAATCATACAGAATCATCAGTCATACAGAATCATCAGTCATCAGTCGTATAGAATCATCAGTCATACAGGATCATCAGTCACCAGGCACACGTGGTCATGCAGACAGGTGTAATGCAGAGCGGATGCGGGGGCGTGTCCTTTTTGAGGGGCGGAGCGAATTGAAAACTGGCATGCATGTGCATGATCATTTGGTGTGGCTTGCATGCATGTGTGGGAGTATGTACTTGTTGAGAACATGTGTGTACGCAAACGTTTAAATGGTGAAAGCTTTTGTTTGGAGTGTCCTGGAATGTTATAGGGAGCCTACAAAGCACATGGTGACATACGCATCAGTTTAAATGGAGAAAGCTCTTGTTTGGAGTGTCCTGGAGTGTTTTAGGAGCCTACAAAGCACGTGGTGACATTTCAATGGCTTCTTGCTTCTTGCGCACGAGGCACCCAAAGAGCACTCAAAGAGGATTAGTACCTCTTTCTCTCTCTGCACAGTACCTCTTTCTCTCTCTGCACTTCTGCACACGCAACCTCAGCAATCAAGGTCTTGGGTGTAGGGGGTCAAATCTGAGATTCGGTACAAGTGCAGGACTTGCAGCTAGGCTACTCCAGTCCGCAAATAACTAGATGCACGAGATATGCCCACGTAGAGGGCCTGAAACAGACTCGCAGTTTTCTTTTTTCATCATTCGGTACTCACCGCGAGCACGATGAACATCCAGATGTACGCCCACACAGACCATAGGGCGGTGGTTATGAAAACGTAGATGTGCTCTAGCTTCCTAAACTCCCCTACAGACAGGTGCACATACACGAGGAGGGTTTGAGGGCTGTTGCTAGGGTTGGCCAGGACCATACACAGTGTATATACAATGTTTTTGGCAGGAAAACTATCAAATAAACGGTAATATACGCTGTATATACGGTTCTGGCCAACCTTAAGTAATGCCAATGTGCGCATCTCCACCCATGATCATCTCATACACCCACATCTTCACCCACGATAGTCTAATCAAGTGTGGCATCAGTCAATGGTCTATCAGCATGTGGTGTTTATATTAAGCAACTGAGGGATATGCATTTTAAGCAGTTTTCACAATGATATTACTTCTTGCATGACGTTTATAATTGAGTGCTGTAACATGGATGCATGTGCGCGTGTGTATTGTGTAAATCGGCTTTTTGAGTCTATGTGTGTATACAAGTTTATCACGTGTGCGTAAGTGTCTTAAGAGTGTGTGTGTGTGTGCGTGTGTGTGCGCGCGTGCGTGTGTGGGTTTCGCACCTGGAGGAATTGCTATGCTGCAGATCCCCGGGATAAGGAAGTACTGGAGGCAGTGGGGCGTGTGTTTGAGTGTGTGAGTATTTGAGTGTGTGTGTGAGTGTGTGTGTGTGAGTGTGTGTGTGTGCGCATTTCAGGTGTTTTAATAGGAAGAGCGCAGGTGACACTAATTGCTTCCTCATTTTACACCAAACTCAGACTCTGTGTGCCCAGTATTTTTTGAGCGAATGGCATGTAAATATTTGCAGTGTGCAGGGCACATAATCGCTCACATTGTAGGCTGCGCTGCCAACGATTGTACTCGCCCCTAACTGCCCCCCTTTAGAACCCAGCTGCGTCAGCGTCTCCACAACCCTGTTCCGACAAAGACAGCGTTGTTTTGTTTGTGCACATGTGCAACTGAAGACGCAGCATTGCAAAGATTTTGTATGTTCTGCAGTAGATCTGTTAAGCAGATAATAATAGGCTCCTGCCAAAAACCAGGAGCAAGAACATAGGAGTAGTTCCCATTAACTCACGAGAGCAGGATCTCCGGGGCTGAGGTGCCAAAAGCCATGAGCGAGATGTTGGCAACAACCCAATTCCAGACCTTTTCCTCAACAACAATGATTTCTGCATGCAAGAAACACAGTTTACACATTTAGAAAGCAGACTGCCAGGACCAGGAACCAATTAGTTGTGGCTAGTAGCATGCAAGCACATGTGCACATGTGTGCGCGTCAGGTACAAAGAACACCCTCACCTCCTGTCCGTGGGTGCTTCTTTTGCACTTTTTTGGTCGAGCTCGTGATGTTCTGCGTGTTCAGATGTACAGGAGTAGATATGAGCGGCATGTGGCTTTGAAGGTGAAATGCCTCCATCTAGAGGAAGGGAGCTGAGCACGTGTCATTCTCCTTCCTTCTCTCACCTCTATAGCCTCAGAGAATATGTCTGCACATGAGGTAAGAAAAGGAAACATGTAAGAAAAAGTGGACATGCCACACGACCTCTAGGTAGCCTTTCAAAGCGGGACGGGGTACCCACCTGAGGTGATGGCGATGCCGAAGAAGAGCCACACGAAGAACAATGCATACGCCACTGCAGATGTGCGCAAGACGGGGAAAGGGGCAAATAGACCTATTTCGAGACTTCGACCACCGGAATAATGAGCGCTAGGTTTGCTAGTTACATTGCAGTATTGACAATTACATAACAGCTCTCTCACCGATGAGCACTCCTCGGTGCATGAGGTTGAAGCCGGGCACAAAAATGATAGAGTCCGAGCAGTCTGCCCTTGCATCCTGTGTGCATGTGTGCATGTGTGTGTGTATATAAGTTTAAGTCATAGGGGAACACATGTAAGTGACAGAAGAGCCTCTAAGATGTCCGCGGAATGTGCACACACACAGGCAACCGCGTAGGCTGAACCTGTACGCGTATCAAACAAACAAATGCGCAGCACGCGGTCCTCAGTCACTCACGCTCCATATAATGTAGCCTCTCCCAGGGGAGGGCCTCTGCCAACAGGTCCCAGAGAAGAACAAGCTGCACTCGTTCAACTGGTCCTTGGCAAAATCAATGACGCCCTCGTACTCATCCTGCCCAGGATTCCCAGGGTTGGGATCCAAAGCAGCCATGACAACTGTTAATTCAAGCCAACAACCATTGCAATGTAGACATGCCTACTCCAGATTCAGGTATCTATTTATTATAATTTTGATTCCCAGGGTTGGGATCCAAAGCAGCCATGACAACTGTTAATTCAAGCCAACAACCATTGCAATGTAGACATGCCTACTCCAGATTCAGGTATCTATTTATTATAATTTTGATTAGAAAAATTTAGAACAATATGTAGGTATGCACACAGTTGAAACGGTGCAAAGTCTTGCCTTCAATCAGGTGACACACACGCACATACATACACACACACATACACACATACACACACATGCACACACACACGCACACACACACGCATACAGACACACACACGCACAGGCACGCGCACACGCACAGGCACGCGCACACACACACGCACGCACACACACGCACACATGCACGCACACACACACACACACGCACACACACACACGCACACACATACATGCGCAAGACACGCATACACACACACACGCACACACATACACATACATACATACAACGCACCTGCACCTTGTAATAAAATTTACGTACCTATTTATGTTTTCTTTTTGTGCACAGGACAGCACTTGCATCTGTTTAGGGACTTGCACAGGCATCGTCATTTACTGCTGCAACAATAGGAAATGCATTTACAGCTATGTCATGGGGTCCATCAGGTAGGCACAACAACAATTGAAACGAGAAAGGCGTTTTACAAGCGCTGGGACAGGTTGTCGAGTGCGCTGTGGAACCCTTTTGGGGGAGCATGTTTGGCCAGATCCCTGTGTGTATCTTCAAACTTGAATACAGATAACCATGTGATGTGTTTGCCTGTACAGATTTGGCATGCCCAAATAACTGAGATATTGCATGTATTTGACTGTTCCCGCTATCTCGAAAGACTAACCTACCGGCCGCCCCCTGATCTTGAGTACCTGATCTTGAATAATTGTCCACACCTGGCTTTGAATTCCCCCACACTTGACACGTCTGAGGGGTCTAAACGTCTAAACTCTATGCTGATCCAAACACCAAAGCCTAATGCTTCTATATCCTGGGACAGTGCTCTTCTGGGCTAAAGTTTAGAGAAGGGTTTTTACAGTACCCGGAACCCCAAACGGTGCCTTCTTTTTCCTTTAATCGCGTCAGGAGTGAACTCTAGAAACGTCCCTCGTCGTATCGAAACCCATGACAATATTGGAGGTACACAGGCGATGATTACAAAATAATGTATATATGAACACAGCTCCAATAGGATCCAAGAGTGTGGTTTTCACTGCCTGCGCTGCGCAGGTTTACCTTGTTTTTTGTTCTAAGGATCAAACCATATGACATGCCTCTGTGCGCACGTCACTGACTTGCAGCATTGCAGAGTTGCTGTACAGCACCTCATTGCTGGCAGTGGTGGGGAGCGGGCTTCAGCCAAGCTTGACCCCCAGGTGGGGGTGTAGTGTGTAGTGTGTACAGCAAGTCTGCATTGTGCGTGTGAGGAACACATTGTGCGTCAGGAAACGCTGGGCAGCCTAGCAGCACTGCAGGCAGGACTGTAAGCAGCTGTCACACTTATTTAAGCAGCAGTCACTCTCCGTTTTTCCCCTTGATCTTTTCAAATTTTGCTTGTTCTTATTGCTTTAATCCTTTATTACTACCGACCTAATGATATGAGCTCGCGTCAGGCAGTCGTGTACAGCACTTCAAACCATTCCAGTATATTGTGCTTGCATCAGGCACCTATAAACAGCAGCCGCACCATTCCAGTCCAGTAAACATTCCAGTAAACTGCGCTTGCACCCGTGAGCGCCAAAGGTGTACAAAAAGCTTGCAAAGTCAAGACAGCCGACCGACGGTAAACATACCTGAAAGTTGTCTGAACTGGAGCAACTTTGTGTGCAGGACCTTGATGGAACGGCGCGCTCAGGTTGGGTTTGCTAGAATCATATTTTACATTTATACACCGCATATGGCTGTATGTCAAGCTGCTATACCCTCCTAATAAATGGTATGTACAAATGTATGTACGGCCAGCCCTAATCATATTTAGCAGGAGTCAATGCAGGGTGCACCCCCTTGCTCTTTGTCCTAGTAATTTTGGTAAGTGCTTGCAGCACGTGCCAGGAAGCTTTTCCTAGATTCCCAAGTCCTTTTTTTGTCCCCCAATCATTTGCAAATCATAAAAGCATGCGAGGAATAGGAAGGAAGACGGAAAATTTGTGCACAGGTAGAGGAAACCACTCCCCACATCAATCAAGGAGAAGGAGCCACTCGGTACAAGGCAGCGACTGTTAGTGTGTCTCACCTACATCATTGCAATCGCTTGGTAGACTTTCGACTTGCAGCTCCCACTTTAGCCAAAGCCCTACCAAATTATTTGCGCAGCGATCCTTTTAAACTAGATATTTACACAGCAAATGCAAATGTGCACACATCTGAGTCATCCAGTACACCAGAGCCAACCTTTTATTCTGAGTCATCCAGTACACCAAACCCAACCTTTTTTGTGTGTGCGTGTCTGCTTGTTAGTCTTCTCTGCCTAACAGAGCTGATCCTCATGACTCTATGTTTGCTTCCTCACTTCTTCTGCCTAACAAAGCTGATTTCATGCCTACGCATTTGCTCGCTCACTTATTTTGCCTTACAAAGCTGATTCTCACGCCTCTGCATTCACTCGCTCACTTATTTTGCCTAACAAGGTTTACAAGGTTTACAAAATAAGGCCTTCATTTGCTCGCTCACTTATTTTGCCTAACAAAGCTGATCTTTATAATTTTGCACCTCCTCATTTGCTTATTTGTGCCGCAGGAAGCTGATCCTCATGAACCAAGCTGACAGGAGCACCATCCAGAGCCTGAATTTTACCACCGCCGTTCTGGCGGTCCACATGGACAAGCAGCGGTGCGTGTGGGTGTGGGTGTGAACAAGCAGGGGTGTGCAAAATGTTCTGCCTTTCTGTTGGCTTGCTCTTCTGCTATTCAGACAAACCTTTGCTGCGCTCTTTGTCTTTGCAATCAAGGCACGCAAGCGTTATGTGTGCTTGGGTTGGTCAGAATCATAAAAATATATGGTGCATATACGATATTTTCGGCAGGGAAATCGCCAAATATACGGTCATGTACAGTGTATACATACGATTCTGGCCTACCCTAGACACGACCCCAATTGTTGAACAAGTGACTTTGTATGTATTAGCTTTTGAAACCTTCTGCTGATGTCATTTTGCACATCCTTACGCTGTGAATGCTTACAGTCCTAGCTCACAGCCCATGCAGCACTTCCAGGTTTTGTGTTGGAGACTGACTGAAAAATTAAAAGGATTCACAGGATGAGACTGAAATGGAACTAGAACACATTTTGGCAATGGTGAGCGACGATGACATTGCAGAGCACACAAGCAAAACCCTTGCTTCCAATTAAGGACACACAGAGACGCTTTAAGAGCGACAACCCCAAATCCCTCTACCTGGAGGGATCAGCCTTGCCATTCATGCTCAGCTGTGCAAGGGGGCATTCATTTCTTACACGTACAGCCACAGAGCTAGTACCATAGCCTGGCTAGCCTAGCCTACTCATAGCTAGCCTACTCATGCAATCCAGTCCTGTGCCGATGTACACATGAGCTTGTGTCAACGTTAACGTGATGTGTGTGTGTGTGTGTTTGTGAGCTGCCTATGAGAAGTCTATGCTGTTTGTACGTGAGCTGCTGCATCACGTCATGCTGTTGTGCTGTTATTTTGCAGCTGTGTTACCTTTGCTGCTATGTGAGAAATAGGTGACCGCACTTTGGCATTCAAAGTCCAACAATGAGCAAAGCCATTGCAAACGAAGCACGCCATGGCTGGTTAACATAGAACACAGTTTTTCTAGAAAGGGGCTCAGGCTCATATTCTGTGACCACGTTAAGCCATTGCAGAAAAAAGTGTGTGTGTATGTGTGTGTATGTGTGTGTGTGTGTGTGTGCAGGCCAGTGACCACAATAAATTAAAGCCTAACAGACCAGGGCTTGGGCACATTTGAGAACCAGCCGGGATCTTGCTTGAGTTTCATAAGCATGCCAGACCCATGCTGGCACAAGCTTCTACTTTTTCCTTGAATTCAACAACCTTGCACTGCAGGGTTCCTAGGTTTCGCTGCCTGCCACACAGACCTGCACATTCTGGTCATTGCTCAATTTCAAAAGCACACTTGGTAACACTCAAGCACTCCGGGCAACCTTTCCTACACAATCCCACAACAGCAATGGAATGAGCTGCTGTTTGCTGCTTCACGCCAACGACGCCTGCATGTGTCTCATAGAAACAGCCCACACATCCGGGCAGGTTGGTGCATGTGTCTCATAAAAACAGCCCACACATCCGCGCAGGTTGGTGCGTGTGTCTCCGTGCAGGTAATAATAAAAATAAGGTAAAAATCACAAGGTAATCATAAAAACAGCCCACACATCCGTGCAGGTTGGTGCATGCGTCTTATAAAAACAGCCCACACATCCGGGCAGGTTGGTGCATGTGTCTCATAAAAACAGCCCACACATCCGCGCAGGTTGGTGCATGTGTCTCCGCGCAGGTAATAATAAAAATGAGGTAAAAACCATAAGGTAATCATAAAAACAGCCCACACATCCGTGCAGGTTGGTGCATGTGTCTCATAAGAACAGCCCACACATCCGCGCAGGTTGGTGGCCGTGCTGCAGTATGTTGCCTGAATGGATGAGCTGCAGAGCTCTGAAATGCCATAGAGACCTGCACCTTAATGTTGAACTTTTAATACACTCCAACGTTGAACTTTCTATACACAGCAACGTTGAACTTTTAATACACAGCAACGTTGAACTTTTAATACACTCCAACGTTGAACTTTTAATACACTCCAACGTTGAACTTTTAATACACAGCAACGTTGAACTTTATTACACTCCAACGTTGAAATATCAATACACAATCATGCAGGTTGGTGGCCGTGCTGCAGTCAGTCGCCTTTGTGTATGAGCTGCAGAGCTGTTTGCTCCTACGTGCCATCGACACTCCGCCCAATCCCCAAGGCACTTCCTGCCTTAGTAGCACGCCTGAAGGGGGAAGCTTGCTTGCACTCCCGTGTGAGCCTGCATGCGGGAAATTCAGGTGCTCCTGCTTGAGTGTGTGTGTGCTGGCTGTCATTTTGCAGGAGTGTGTGTATGCGTGTTGTTTGTTTCTATCCGGTGATCTTGCACGCCCAGGTGCGTCCTGCTCGTGTGTATGTTCATTGTAATTTTGCATGAGTATATGTGTGTTATTTGCTTGCACTCCCGTGTGAGCCTGCATGCGGGAAATTCAGGTGCTCCTGCTTGAGTGTGTGTGTGCTGGCTGTCATTTTGCAGGAGTGTGTGTATGCG
>Ga0307963_1003232_pt1 | contig 12920 bp, 8 predicted proteins | sample OrgLakmetagen594_FD_201829 | JGI IMG/M metagenome (GOLD analysis project Ga0307963, IMG submission 201829) | Saline water microbial communities from Organic Lake, Antarctica - #594 | ecosystem: Environmental > Aquatic > Non-marine Saline and Alkaline > Saline | place: Antarctica: Organic Lake...
ATTGCGCACAGTGTGCTCCTGTCTGTGCTTCAACACACAATGCGCTCTGGCCATTGCGCACAGTGTGCTCCTGTCTGTGCTTCAACACACAATGCGCTCTGGCCATTGCGCACAGTGCGCTCCTAAAATGCGCACAGGTACCTTGTGTACATGCTTCGACACACAGTGCGCTCCTATCCATGCTTCAACGCACACCTTTATATGTGCTTCAACACAGTGCGCCCTGGCCATTGCGCACAGTGCGCTCCTAAAATGCACACAGGTACCTCGTGTACATCTGTGCTTCGACACACAGTGCGCTCCTATCCATGCTTCAACACACACTCTTATCTGTGCTTCAACACACAATGCGACCTGGCCATTACGCACACTGTGCTCCTAAAATGCGCACAGGTACCTTGTGCACATCTGTGCTTCGACACACACTGCACTTCTATCCATGCTTCAACGCACACTCTTATCTGTGCTTCAACACACAATGCGACCTGGCCAATACGCACACTGTGCTCCTAAAATGCGCTCAGGTACCTTGTATACATCTTTTTCATCGACTTTCAAAATGCGCACAGGTACCTTGTGTACATTTTTTTCATTGACCACAACAGACACAAACGCCCCATTGGAAGCGCTCCCATCAGAAAGTGAGTGACGCTTATAAAGTAATGCAACTTTAGATCATTACATCTTGAGAATGCCTTTCACAGTGTGTTGCAAGTTGCAACAGAGTATCAAATGACACGTGCCCTACTTTTACCTTATAGACGTAGGTTGCACGCTCTCACCTTAGAGCCTCCTGTTTTATTTGCGTTGGTGATCATGTTGATCGCAAGAGTGCACCAAACTGGCTCATTTCATTCCCTTCTATTGTGTGTTAAGTGCATATTGTTGCTTGCGGGGTGTTTCTTAATCAGTTGTCTCAAAATGGTCAGTGCATACGGCTGAAAAGTCAAGCATCTTGGTTGAAGGGTTTGCGGCCCTCACCTCAGGCTCGCCAAACCTTTCGACAGATGAATGTACGTTGTCACCAAAACCTGAAAGAGCTCGTTTGTTGATTAAACAAAGGTAGTAAAAACCGATGTTTCGACTAGCTAGTCAGAGCCCCGTTAGTGACAGCGTACCATCATATCAGGCATGCATGCAAAATTGGTGGCGTGGTACTGCCTTCAGGTGGTCAGTAGCGTTAAATATTAGTGGCGTGGTAAATTAAAAATTAGTGGCGTGGTAATATATATATTAGTGGCGTGGTACTGGCTTCAGTTGATCAGTAGCGTTAAAATTTAGTGGCGTGGTAAAGTAAAAATTAGTGGCGTGGTACTGCCTTCAGGTGATCAGTAGCGTTAAAATTTGTGGCGTGGTAAATTAAATGTTAGTGGCGTGGTAAATTAAAAATTAGTGGCGTGGTAAATTAAATATTAGTGGCGTGGTAAATTAAAATTTAGTGGCGTGGTAAATTAAATATTAGTGGCGTGGTACTGCCTGCAGGTGATCAGTAGTGCTAAAAATGAGTGGCGTGGTAAATTAAATATTAGTGGCGTGGTAAATTAAAAATTAGTGGCGTGGTAAATTAAATATTAGTGGCGTGGTACTGCCTGCAGGTGATCAGTAGTGCTAAAAATGAGTGGCGTGGTAAATTAAATATTAGTGGCGTGGTAAATTAAAAATTAGTGGCGTGGAAAATAAATATTAGTGGCGTGGTACTGCCTGCAGGTGATCAGTAGCGTAAAATATTAGTGGCGTGGTAAATTGAATATTAGTGGCGTGGTAAATTAAAAATTAGTGGCGTGGTAAATTAAAAATTAGTGGCGTGGAAAATAAATATTAGTGGCGTGGTACTCTAACTTCTGGTGATTAGCAGCATTAGGGTTTCCATAAGTTTGCATTCATTTTTTCACAATCGTTCCTGTTACCAACACATTCAGTACTCAAAACCCTGTGAGTGACAGCATGTTATGCAAGCATTCAGTATTCAGAGCCCCGTGAGTGACAGCATGTCATGCAAGCTTTCGGTATTCAAAGCCCCGTGGTTGACAGCATGTTATGCAGGCATGCAGTGTTTAGAGCCCTGTTAGTGACGGCATGTCATGCAAGCTTTCAATATTCAGAGCCGTGGTTGACAGCATGTTATGCAAGATTTCAGTATTCAAAGCCCCGTTAGTGACAGCATGTTATGCAAGCTTGCATACTTTGTGGCATGTTAATAGCATAAGGTTGTCAGTGGCATCAGGTAATCCATCATTTTGCGTTTAGTGTTTCCATAATCTTCCCCGTATACCATCAGAAAGAAAAAGAAAGAAAAGAAAAGAAAAGAAAAAGAAGAGCTACGCGGGCAGCATAACACTCCCTGCATCAATTAAGGTATACCCTCACCGTATACCCTCAGTAAGGCCATTGCTTTCAGGTTGTCCCTCAGCGCGCGATGCTTGAAGCAGTTTCTTAAAAGTCGGAGCAATAACGATGTCATCAGGAGCATTAAAAATGTCTGTTGCAACTCTTCCCGTCTCAGGTTCAGGACCTGCATGGGAGTAATTAATCAAGATAATGTTTGGAAGCTGGACCTATTCACTAACATGGCGCACGCATACATACAAACATGCACACGTGCACACACAGACAGACAGACACATACACACGCACATCCGCAGGCTTGCATTTTGGAAGAACCTTGCCGAGTATTTTCCGGCGAGCTTGGTAAAGACTGCAGAGCTGGATAGGCACAAGAACTACATATTTTGCGCCCACCCGCATGGTAAGCTACAGAGCTAGACATAGGTACTAAACGCTATGTGTCCGACCACACGGCAGATTGCAGGGCTAGACACACACGTGGAGAAATCATATCATGCCCACCTGCGAGGTAAGCTACTGAGCCAAAAATAGATACGCGCAAGTGTGCATCTGACCACACAGCAAATTGCAGGAGACACGCACATGAAAAAAATGGTCATGCGAGGTAAGATACTGAGCCAAATGTAGATACGCGCAAGCATTTCGTGCCTTTCTGCACAACCAGCTGCCACGTTGTTGCAACTTCCTGCACAACCTTCCATGCCTTTCTGCACAACCAGCTGCCACGTTTCAACTTTCTGCACAGCATTATGTGCCTTTCTGCACAACCAGCTGTCACGTTGCAACTTCCTGCACAGCATTCCCTTGCCTTTCTGCACAACCAGCTGTCGCGTTGCAACTTCCTGCACAACATTTTGTGCCTTTCTGCACAACCAGCTGTCACGTTGCAACTTCCTGCACAACATTCCCTTGCCTTTCTGCACAACGGGCTGCCACGTTTTCAAAGCTTGCCTTGCCAAGTCAAGCAGCTGCTCCCTTGGTGAACATACACTTTCCATGCATTTTTGGTGAACATACGCCTTGTATGCATTTTTGATGAACATACGCCTTGTATGCATTTTTGGTGAACATACACTTTGTATGCATTTTTGGTGAACATACGCCTTGTATGCATTTTTGGTGAACATACACCTCCCCTGGTGCACTTGGTGAACATACGCCCTCCAAGCAGCTGCACCTTTGGTGGACATACACTTTCCATGCATTTTTGGTGAACATACGCCTTGTATGCATTTTTGGTGAACATACGCCTTGTATGCATTTTTGGTGAACATACACTTTGTATGCATTTTTGGTGAACATACACCTTGTATGCATTTTTGGTGAACATACACTTTGTATGCATTTTTGGTGAGCATACACCTTGTATGCATTTTTGGTGAACATACACCTTGTATGCATTTTTGGTGAACATACACTTTGTATGCATTTCTGGTAAACATACACCTTGTACGCATTTTTGGTGAACATACACCTCCCCTGGTGCACTTGGTGAACATACGCCTTCCAAGCAGCTTCTCCCTTGGTGAACATACACTTTCCATGCATTTTTGTTGAACATACACCTTGTATGCATTTTTGGTGAACATACGCCTTGTATGCATTTTTGGTGAACATACACCTTGTATGCATTTTTGGTGAACATACACCTTGTATGCATTTTTGGTGAACATACACTTTCCATGCATTTTTGGTGAACATACACCTTGTATGCATTTCTGGTAAACATACGCCTTGTATGCATTTTTGGTGAACATACACCTTGTATGCATTTTTGGTGAACATACACCTTGTATGCATTTTTGGTGAACATACACTTTCCATGCATTTTTGGTGAACATACACCTTGTATGCATTTTTGGTGAACATACGCCTTGTATGCATTTTTGGTGAACATACACCTTGTATGCATTTCTGGTAAACATACACCTTGTACGCATTTTTAATGAACATACACTTTGTATGCATTTTTGGTGAACATACACCTTGTATGCATTTTTGGTGAACATACACCTTGTATGCATTTTTGGTGAACATACACCTTCCACGCAAGGCAAATGTTACAATTTCTGTAGTTGCTCTTCCTTCCTCACAAGGCAGGAGGTGTCGTTCCTGCAATTACTCTTCCTTCCTTACAAGACAAATGATATAATTTCTGTGGTTGCTCTTCCTTCCTCACAAGGCAGAAGGTGTCGTTCCTGCAGTTACTCTTCCTTCCTTACAAGGCAAATGATATAATCTCTGTAGTTGCTCTTCCTTCCTCACAAGGCAAATGATATAATCTCTGTAGTTGCTCTTCCTTCCTCACAAGGCAAAAGGTAACGTTCCTGAATCGCTCTTCCTTCCTCACAGGCAAATGGTATCTTTTCAGTTGTCGCTCTTCCATCCATACAAGGCGAAATGTAACTTTTTTATACAAGGCAGAATTGTAACATACAAGGCAAAATGTAAATTTTCTATACAAGGCAAAATTATAACTTTTCTATACAAGGCAAAATGTACCTCTTCTATACAAGGCAAAATGTAACTTTTCTATACAAGGCAAAATGTAACTTTTCTATACAAGGCAAAATTGTAACTTTTCTATACAAGGCAAAATGTAACTTTTCTATACAAGGCAAAATGTAACTTTTCTATACAAGGCAAAATGTAACTTTTCTATACAAGGCAAAATGTACATCTTCTATGCAAGGCAAACGTAACTTTTCTAAGGCTACTTGCCAGCTTCCCTTTTGTTGCTCTCACCAGGATCCATTCAAAGCTGTCAAATGTCTGGTGGATTGCAGATTTTTGAGAGACAGGCTCTAAAAGCAAACACAGGCCAAACATAGGCATGATGCCCCACAATTTGGGTTGGCCAGAACCATATATATACGGTGCATATACGGTGCATATACGGTACATGTGGCAGGGAAATCACCAAATGTACGGTGTGTATATACAGTTCTGGCCAACCCTACCTACAATGCGTGAAGCACTTGCTCATAACAAATAGGGCTTGACACAGCTAAATGAGCGTAAAAAAAGCCAAAACCTATATTAAGGAAGGCATAACGCCACTTGAAATTTCTAGCAGCGTTGTTCCCGTTAACTGTTCTCCATAACCGACAATTACACCCTTTCAATTCATTCTTCTAGTTTGTATTAGAACCAAAGACGCACACACACACACACGCACACACACACACACATACATACACACACATACACACACATACACAAACACATGCACGCAGGAGTGTGCTGTTTCAGCCACGTGGCCAACTTTCTTACTGAAGCAACTGGGTTCTCAGAAACGTTTCCTGGTGCGTGTGTGTGTGCAAGGGGTTGGTATGTTGAAGCGAGTGTAGTGATATGCTTGGAGCAAAAGAATCTATCCCTTGGCTAGGTTGAGTTTGTAATGCTCTTTTGTACACTGATAAATAAATATGCTGATATCAGGAGGCTGTTTATTTTATTTTTTGGAAGGCACGTTTTTTGCGGTGGACACCCCCGGGCGACCACTCACCCCCCAAACCCCCTTCCAGTGCCCCCACCCAGACAGAATGGGTACCAATCTGCTCCTTTTTAAATTCTGCATCCATCTGCATACTCATCAAGACCTGAAACTGAAGTGTTGCAGAGTTATGGGGCAAAAACTGTGATACGGACGCCCATGCACACGTGACCTACCAGGCACCCATAAGCTGCTTGCACGGTCTCACATTGCTTCCATTTCTTCTTAATTTCACTGACTATCTCATGCTGGCACAATCCTGGAAGTTTGAAGTGAAATGCTGCTTCATTGGCTTGACTCCTCCCGCGGCCTGCACTGAGTGCGTGTGCCTCTGACTTTTGGAAATGTCCACAGACCCCCCGTTTACCCAATTTACTCAAAGAGGGTGCCAATCGACTGGGCTTGAGCTAAGGATTCCGATGATATCTTTAAAAATCCGTGGAAGTGGCCCAAAAGAAACTGGAGACCCCCCCAAAAATAATATAACCACATCGGGGGACCACCCCACCCCACGCCTCCCCGATTCAACCCATATATATACCAATCAATAGCTCTTGACGTCAGGATTCCGAATATATAGTTTTTAATCAATTTGACACGTGCCGTCCGAAAGTTATGCTTCCTGCAGCCTCCATAAATGCTAATAAAAAGTATTGGTACATTAAAAGTCTTGCGTTCCCCACATAAGCCAAGTACAAGGAGGCACTGCAGTATCAAATAATCATAAGACATGTCATTGTAATACCGCAGCAACTGCTTGTGTGTGTGTACGTGCGTCGTGCACGCACCCATGCAAGAGTACGCATTAAACGGACGTACAATTTTCTGTGCTTTAGCTAAGAGTAAGGATTAAAAAGATGTAAGCAATTAATATATGTAAGCATTTAATTAAGTTTGTATTAAATAGAGTACGCATTAAATATTTGCATTAGCTAAGAGTAAGCATTAAATAGACGTACAATTTCCTGTGCTTCAGCTAAGAAATCATTTTGTGTCATGCCCACTTTGGCATCTACGCGTCCGTACGTATACTTTCTACTATTTTGTTCACAAACTTACTCCAACCCACCATTCCAATGCAAGACATGTGAGTGACTTGACCATGCACGCTCAAACTGCAGTTCAACATGCGTCATGTCCGTCCATGCACTCTGGCATGCAGGCATCTTTGTGTGTCTCTGTGTGTGTGTGTGTGTCTGTGTGTGTCTGTGTGTGTGCCCTCTCTGCTACTGGCTTTTTGTTGCCCACTTCGACTCGCGCCATTTCAGTACCAATAACCAGTGCTTTCACTGCGCGTGCTCAGACAGCAGCTCAGCATGTGTCGTAAAGTCACATTTAATATATACTTGTGCCATGTCCATACATGTGTCAAATCCAAACAGACATGACCAAACATGTATCACATCCAAACATGTGCAATGTCCATGCATGTGTCAAATCCAAATAAACATGTCCAAACATGTATCACATCCAAACATGTGCAATGTCCATGCATGTGTCAAATCCAAATAAACATGTCCAAACATGTATCACATTCAAACATGTGCAATGTCCAAGCATGTGTCAAATCCAAACAAACATGTCCAAACATGTATCACATCCAAACATGTGCAATGTCCATGCATGTGTCAAATCCAAATAAACATGTCCAAACATGTATCACATCCAAACATGTGCAATGTCCAAGCATGTGTCAAATCCAAACAAGTGCCATGTTTAAACATGGGTCATATCGTTATATCCATACATGCATCATATCATCATGCAGGCATCCGTATGTACCCGCTGCTGCTAGACGCCCACTTCTTTGCGCCCTTCCATCGTGATATTGCTCATCTCTCAGGATTCAAAGGCGCGAGCAAGGGCGCCATCCAGAACCTTCTCAACACGTGAGCGCTTACGTATTTGTCCAAAACTGATCAAGTCATACCTTAGGTCACAACATAAATAATGATACCAGTTTGTTGGGTTGACCAAAACCGTATATACACACCGTATACGACCGTATGTATGGTGATTTCCCTGCCAAAAATACCGTGTAATCACACCGTATATGACCGTATGTATGGTGATCCCCCTGCCAAAGCTACTGTTTATATACTGTATGTTCCTATAAATGTATGGTTTTGGCCAACCCTAAACATGAGTCATGACACAGGTTTTGACATGAGTCTAATATGTTTCAGCTCGATTTATGAGTGCCTATATGGAACTGCTCACTCCTTGCTGTTTCGTTGCTGGATGCCCACTTCTTTGCGCCCACCCATCGAGAGATCGCTTCACCTCTTAGCCTTAGCCTTTTGAAAGCATACCATTAGAATTGTCCACAACCGTATGTATACACCGTATTTGACCGTATTTTTAGTGATTTCCCTGCCAAAAATACCGTATACACACCGTATATATATGGCTCTGGTCAACTCTACATACCATACACATGCTGAACTTATGCCTGTTCATACTTGCGTGCCTGTCCTTGCATGCAACGATTTGACACCAATCTGATCGATGCATGCCTGATTTGACATCAACCTGATCGCTGCATACCTGTCTTTGCATGCAACGATTTGACATCGATCTGATCGTTGCATGCCTGATTTGACATCGATCTGATCGTTGCATGCCTGATTTGACATCGATCTGATCGTTGCATGCCTGATTTGACATCGATCTGATCGTTGCATGCCTGATTTGACATCAACCTGATCGCTGCATGCCTGTCTTTGCATGCAACAATTCGACATCAATCTAAAATTTACTCAGATTGCAGAAACTAGCCAGATGCGTAATGGGTGTATGCGTGCCTTCTTTGAGTCTTCTTAAATCGTGGAAGCTAGTCTGAAGCTGCTCACAGCCGTTTTGGAGTCCTACTCAAATCGTGGAAGCTAGTCTGAAGCTGCTCAATGCCGTTTTGGAGTCCTACTTAAATCGTGGAAGTTAATCTGAAGCTGCTCAATGTTGTTTTGGAGTCCTACTCAGATCGTGGAAGCTACTCTGAAGTTGCTCAATGTCGTTTTGGAGTCCTACTTAAGTCGTGGAAGTTAGTCTGAAGCTGCTCAATGCCGGAGTCCTTCATAAATCGTGCAAGTTAGTCTGGAGCTGCTCAATTAGATTGTTTACAGGCTGGACATCTAGCCTGACCCTGCCCTATGTTGCCCACTCATGCTCTTTTTGCCTCGTTCTGTGTCTACGAGGGCTCAGTGCTGCTCAAAGACAGGCACCTAATCGAAAACGATGTAAGCTTTTTGTCCAGCAGCAGTGTTATCAAGTGGTAGGCTGCCTCGTCTTCTCTCTTCCTCCAACGGGCCGCCTCGTCTTCTTTCTTCGTTCCTTTTATGCTGTGCAAAGCACAAGCCGTGCAGAGGCGCTGCTTCTGCAGCTCGTTCCGTATTTGTTTTGCTGCTCTGTATCAAGGCCAGGTTGCTGGCCATTTTGGCACCCGCTTTCATAAATGTGTAGGGTTGGCCAGACCGTATACGTACGCTGTATATGACCGTATATTTCACAGAATCCCGCAAAAAATAGTGTATATACACCGTGTATATATGGTTTTGGCCAACCCTAAAATTGTGGGCTCTCCTGGAATCGTGCTCCTGCTGGTATCGTTTTTTAAGGTAGCCTGCTTCCCCCTTTGTTGCTCTGTATCAAGGCCAGGTCGCTGGCCGTTTTAACCCCCGCTGTCATAATTGTGGGCCCCCTTAAATCATGCTGGTATCATTCTCAAGGTAGCCTGCCTCCCCCTTTGTTGCTTTGTAGTCCCCCCCTGTCTCTCTCAACTAAGACAGTCTTAGTATCCCTGCCTCTCTTCATTAAGACAGTCCTAGTATCCCTGCCTCTCTCAACTAAGACAGTCCAAGTATCCCTGCCTCTCTCTATTTAGAAAGCCCTAGTATCCATGTCTCTCTCTAGTATTTAGAGAGTCCTGGTATCCCTGTTGCATTTTGTCTACTTTGCTGCTTCTCACATCTGTCTGACGTGTTGGCCTCATCGCATGCATGCATAAACACACGCATACACACATGCACATACACACACATATATATGCACACACAAACATAGCTTTTTCTTACATCGTTTGTGTACACAGATCAGACAAAGGCACTGCCGTGCTGCTCATCCCAGGAGGGGCTTCAGAGGCCCTGCAATCTGAGCCTGGGCACTATGACATTGTGAGTTGCAACAGGTTCACATTCTTGCTTGGGTAATAAAGTATGGAGGAACATGGTTACGTGTGTGTCTGTTTGGGCACTGCGACAGTGTGAAATGCATGTTCACGTTCTTGTGTGGTAAAAGAGTGTGAAGGGACATTTGGTTATGTGTGTGTATGTATGGGCACTATGACATTGTGAGTTGCAACAGGTTCACGTTCTTGCGTGGGTAATAAAGTATGGAGGAACATTTGGTTACGTGTGTGTCTGTTTGGGCACTGCGACAGTGTGAGTTGCATGTTCACGGTCTTGCATGATAAAAGAGTGTGGAGGAACATTTGGTTACGTGTGTGTCTGTTTGGGCACTGCGACAGTGTGAGTTGCATGTTCACGGTCTTGCATGATAAAAGAGTGTGAAGGAACATTTGGTTACGTGTGCGTCTGTATGGGCACTGCAACATTGTGAATTGCATGTTCACGATCTTGCGTGGTAAGAGAGTGTGAGCTGCATATTCACGTTATTGTGTGGTAAAAGAGCGTAAAAGAGTGTAAAAGAGTGTAATGGCATACATATTTTATCACATTCGTTACATACGATTATATACGATTATATGCTTAAGTTCTTTCGTAGGTACACGTAGGTAAGAAAGTATGAAGAGACACATGTTTGCATGACCGCGTTCTTGCGTGGTAGATAAGTCTACATGAAGACATGATTGCATGTCCATGTTTTCGCGTGCATAGAAGAGTGTGAAGGAGCATATGATTGCATGTGTATGGGTTTGTGTACGTACATGATGCCATGCACATGTATATGAACGTGTGCACGTCAGGTATTGAAGGGCGGATGAGAATGGGTGGGAGTGAGAGATCTCTAGGCGCGGCATCCTCCCCTCGTGCAGACTGAGCTTACGCTCTTCTGTGTTATCAGTGTCATAGATTTTTGGTCACTTGCATGCTCATAGGCTGATGTGTGATTGTAGGATGAAGGCACGCACACACTCTTTATTGGTCATGTGTTGAAATTACGTAATACAGTGCCTGGAACGACTGTGTGCTGGATTGTAATTGTGGGCTAAAGAAATGATGCTCACTGACATCACTGCATAAGGACCCGGCCACCATACCATTGCGTGTGGGTGTGCTTATTAGACCGTAAGAGTAGGATCAGCTCCTCCAATGCATGTACTCTTTCGTGCCGTCAGGGTTCCTTTGATTTGGGTTGAAGTCGTGTGATAAGGTGTCAATGACATGTTTGAGTTTAAGGATTTACCGGGTTACCTATAGGGTTTAGGTCAGGGTAGATTGAAACCCTAGGGTTTTTAAAAATGTCATGCCGTCAGCGTTCCCATGAATTGGGGTGTAGTTGTGGGTTGGGGTGTCAATAATTTTATGTCAAAGGAAGGCCGTACGCGGGCACCACCCCCAATAGCTCGGCCACCAAACCATATTGTTGTGTCTTGTTGGCGACACTGGATGTTATATGGCTAGGTATCTGAGTTAGTGAGCATCTGCCCCAAGAAAAGACAGCATGTAGATTGTGCAGGTTTGGCCGTATATATCGTATATACACGCCGTATATGACTATATGACCGTATGTTAATTAAATCCCTGCAACCAATCAAGTGTATACACCGTATATTTATGGTTCTGGCCAACCCTACAGGTTTGTGGGTAGAGGAAGCTTTGCTATTAGGACAAGGTCCAGATCAGCCGTGCTGTGAGGCAAAACTTGTTGAACCTTGTGTGTGCCGTATTCCCACCAAAACATAATTTAATATACCACTTGTGATGATATCTTCATCAAAACATAATTAAAAAAGGATACACCAGTTGTGATGATATCTTGACCAAAATATAATTTATCAAAGCGTGCGCCACTTGTGATGATATCTACACCAAAACATAAATTAAAAAAGAATATGCCTTTTGTGATGATATCTTGACCAAAACATAATTAATTAAAGCGTGCGCCACTTGTGATGATATCTACACCAAAACAATTCAAAAAGGATATGCCAGTTGTGATGATATCTTGACCATTCTTGTCTACTCCTGCCTGAGTCGTCATTGGGTGCTGGGTCGCAGGTTTGCTTTTCGCTACTGCACTCACACGCACACACACACACACACACACACACACACACACACACACACACACACACACACACAAACACACACACGCACACACACAAACATGGCGCAGGCCCTGTATTCTCTTTGGACCACACTCGAGTCTTGCTCCTAATTCAGTTGTGATTGCTCTACTGCTGTCTGATGAGTTTTGTATGTGCTGTGCTCTGCACAGATCATAAAAAAACGCAAGGGCTTCATCAGAATGGCCCTTCAGTCTGGGGCCTCCCTCGTGCCTGTTCTGGCTTTTGGAGAGACCTCACTCTTTCAATTGAGCCCGCCAAAGCCCGGAAGCCTGGGAGAGCGCATTCAAAAGTGAGTGTGTGTGTGTGTGTGTGTGTGCTTGTGTATGTATATTTGTGTGTTCATGGTTATGCGTGTGTATGTGCGTGTTTGCATGCGTGCGTGTATGCGTATTTGTGCTTGTGTGATGCAATGTAAATAATGAAATATGAACTTGGCAAACCTTTAATATCTGAAGGCTAATAGATGTGCTCATGGTTTTGTGTGTGTGTTTGCATGCGTGTGTGTTTGTGTTTAATTGTGTGATGTAACAGGAGGGTGTTATTTTTTTTTGGACGACACGTTTACTTTTTGGGGTGGACACCCCTGAGGGACCACCCACCCCCCAAACCCCCCTTCCAGTGCCCCCACCAGACAAAAAAGGGTACCATTCTGCTCCTTTTGAAATTCTGCATCCATCTGCATACTCATCAATACCTGAAACTATAATGCCGCAGAGTTATGGAGCAAAAACTGTGATACGGACGCCCATGCACACGTGACCCACCAGGCAC
>Ga0307963_1003233_pt1 | contig 12918 bp, 16 predicted proteins | sample OrgLakmetagen594_FD_201829 | JGI IMG/M metagenome (GOLD analysis project Ga0307963, IMG submission 201829) | Saline water microbial communities from Organic Lake, Antarctica - #594 | ecosystem: Environmental > Aquatic > Non-marine Saline and Alkaline > Saline | place: Antarctica: Organic Lake...
TTGGTTGGGAGAGAGAAGAAATGTTGGTATTCTTACAATGGTACAGTTCCCAAACAGGTGACCATGCGCTCTTTCCACGTGCATCTCCTTTCTGATTGCTTTAGGGCCCCATACCTGAATTGTTGAGCAGGTGGTCACAACACGAAACCCTGATCTATTTTAACCAAAAGGTGTAGGCCACTTGCCTGAATTGCTTGAGCAGGCGGTCATAGGGTGTGAGGCGCGCACGCCGCTGAGCTGCCACCATGTGGTCTGAAGTCGCCGCCCGCTCGTTCTGGCCACGGATGAAGAACCTGAGCGGGACTCGTGCGTGTGTGTGTGCGTGTGTTTGTGTGTGCGTGTTTGCGTGTGCATGTGTGTGTTGAACCTAAGCAGGCAAACCAGCAGTTTGTAAGAGCATGAACCAAGCGTTGTCGCATCAGATACGCTAGGGTCCACAGTGACGGCACACATACCCACACACCACACACATATATTTCACACACACAAAACCATACAAATGCACAACTGAAGTTTACGACTGTCAGCTTTGGCCCATGCTTCTTGCACAACACGGGGGTAGTATTGGGGCCCTCAGTGAAAGCTCACGTAGGCACACACACACACACACACAAACACACACACTCACATACACGCACGTACTCACACAAATGCAAAGGCACGCACACACACGCGCACGCTAATACGCGCACATGACATGCCATCCACATCAAACAACGTGCGCACCTGAAGTTGGCAGCCGTCAGCTTTGGCCCATACTTCTTGCGCCGCACGGGGGCAGCACTGGGGCCCACAGTGATTGCGCGCGGTCGATCGTGGCGACGCATGCTGAACGTGCCGTCTGCCATACCAACGGCAAGAGTGCCACAGTCGGGAGAGAGGCCGAGGGACAAGATGGGAGCTGGGTAGCGCGAGGCGTGGGTGACTTTGAAGTCATCAAGCTCAATGACCTGTGTGTGGGATTTTTGTGTGTTTGTTGCATTGTGTGGGTATATGTGTGTATGTGTGTTGCATTGTGTGGGTATGTGTGTGTGTTGCAATGCGTGTGTATGTGTGTGTGTGTTGCAATGTGTGGGTATATACGTGTGTGTTGCAATGCGTGTATGTGTGCTGTGTTGGGTGTGTGAAGGCATGTGCGTGCGTGTGGTGTGATGTGATGCTTGTACATGCTGTTTTAAGGGAAAGGCGACACATACATACACACGCGCACGCTCACATACACACACACGCACACATTCACACACACACACACACCTTGACGTGGCCGTCCAACGAGCCTGCCAGCAATCGAGGGGCAGCCATGGAGTCAGGTCCAGCCATGGGGGAGAGGCGTACAGCGGTCACTGTTTTTTGAAAGTTGGAAAGCTTTTTCAGCAGCCGCCCCCCGCCAACCAAGTCCCACACGCACAGCTGGTTACCGCCCGCAGTCACCGCAAGGGAGCCTGTGTGTGTGTTTGTGTGTGGGGGGGGGGGGAGGGGGGGGCGGTGCGTGTGTGTGTGTGCGTCCGTGTGCGTCCGTGTGTGTGCGTGCGTGTGTGTGCGTGCATGTGTGTGCATGTGTGTGCGTGCGTGCGTGCATGCGTGTGTGTGTGTGGGTTTGCGTGCGTGTGCGGGTGTGGGTGCGTGCGGGTGTGTGTGTGTGTGCGTGCGAGTGCGTGAGCGTGTGTGTGTATGTGTGCGCACATGCATCACCAGCTTGTTGCCACCTACGCACCTACGCAGCAGCAGAAGATGTCTGCATATGTATGTTTGTATGTATTTATGCATGCACGCACGCTTGTTGCACCTGTTATTTACTCTGTGTGGGTCAACAGCTGGTATCTGCTTGTGGCCACAGTATGTGCATATATATATGTATGTGTGTGTGTGTGTGCTAGTACATTTGTGATTGCGTGTTCAGACACGTGTGCCCTGGCTTGTGACTTGCCATCAGTCAGGGTATGGGTGTGGCCAGCTCCCAATCACTTTCTCTCACACTCCTCGGCAGCTAGTCAGGAACATTCAATCTCTTGCATCCCACAACCGGCTACCAATGAAGCCAGTAACATGCTTCGCTTCAACCTACCTGAGGTGAAACATGAAATCTTTTAATAGGAGCCCTGTGGTTCATGCGCATCACGGCACCTCATCCACGGGTCCCTCACACCCGACTCAGGTCACACACAGATTGAAAATCATTGGAGGAAACCATGCTCAGCATTCACCCACCTGAAGGGAAGAATGCCAGGTCCTCAATGGGAGCCCCGTGGTCCATGTTCATCACAGCACCCCCCCGTGGGTCCCTCACATCCCACAGTTTGCACACGTGGTCGTAACCGCCTGTGGCCCAGGTCTCCATGTTGGTAGGGCTCACGGCACCCGCACGCACGTAATCTGCATGTCCGTCAAATCGTGAGACCTGCAGGCGCACGTGTGTGTGTACGTATGTGTTTGTGTGTTTGTGTGTGTGTGAGTGTGTGTGTGTGTGCGTGTGTGTGTGTGTGTGTGTGTGTGTGTGTGTGTGTGTGTGTGTGTGTGTGTGTGTGTGTGTGTGTGTGTGCGTGTGTGTGAAAGGGCTCACGGCAGCCGCGTACGCATAGTCTGCATGCCGGTCAAAGCATGAGACCAGCAGGCAAATGTATGTGTACTCATTTGCGTGTATGTGCATGCACTTGTGCGTGTGTGTGTGTGTGTGTGTGTGTGTGCACATGTTACTAATGCTGCTAGATGGTGTTTGCACTTTGCTTTGGCATGGGTTTGTGTGTGGGAGTGTGTAGTGTGTGCGTGTGTGTGCCTGCATTTGTATGAGAGGGCAAGGCATTGACACGCTAGTGAGCATGGGCGTCAGGGTCAGGGTCAGGGCAAACATGGTGTGCAGGAGGAGCAGCACTCAGGTGCAGTGGTGTGCAGGTGCAGGTGCAGGTGCAGGTGCAGGTGCAGGTGCAGGTGCAGGTGCAGGAGCAGGTGCAGGTGCAGGTGCAGGTGCAGGTGCAGGTGCAGGTGCACGAGCAGGTGCAGGTGCAGGTGCAGGTGCAGGTGCAGGTGCAGTGGTGTGTGGGAGGAACAGCACTCAGGTGCAGTGGTAAAACGAGGATGGTGCAAGCATTTATCAATTAAGTAAAGAGCATGTAAGTAAGAAGCAGCACGCCTTTTTATAGCAGGCACACACACGCGCACATCACAACCCCACCCCCAACCCCCCACCCACACATGCAAAACAGCCATCCCCACGCACCTGCACGCCCTGCGTGATGTCCCACCACCTTACTGTCACATCGTCGCTGCCACTGAGGGCGTGCAGCTTGCTAGGGGAGAAGCACGCCACGTGGGTGGGCCGCTTGTGCGCTTTAAACTGACGCAGCACGCCTCGGCTGTTAGCATCAAACACCTGGAGCATGTGTACGGGTATTTGTATGTGTGTGTGTGTGTGTTCGGGTGTGTGTGTGTGCGTGTGTGCGTGTGTGTGTGTGTGTGTTTGGGTGTGTGTGTATGTGTGTATGTGTGTGCGCGCGCGCGTGTGTGTGTGTGTGTGTGTGTGTGTGTGAGAGAGAGTTTAATGCGTGTGAGTATGCGTGCGTGGGTGTATGTGTATTTGCTCTTCGCAAAAAGCAACGTGGAACATTTGGTGTGGAAGCACCCATCAGTTTGTTGTATTGTGTAGTGCAACTGGCGCTCAACGCATGGAGAATTCGCGAAACTTGATTGCCTTCTAGGCACGGCCTTTCCTGAAACTGCCAAGCACACATGCCACTGCTTCAGCGCGCTTAACCATGTCTCATCACTTTCCACACAGTTCCTAGTTCCTTTTTAGTCCAATCTGCACCAGCAACAAGGCTGTTAGCAAGGCCTGTGCTCAATGGCCATGCTTAATGACAATTTTATTTACATAAAGAAAGAAGCGTCAGCTTAGCACGTGAATCTACATCAGGTGGTCATGCAGTGTTGTCAACCAAGGGGACGCATGTATTGCATGACTATAACTGGGAATTCTTGCGCCCACAACACTCCTTTCTCCAATAATTAACACACTGACACTCTATTGCAGGAAGTCCTCGATTCTTTCCAACTGCAGCTGTTTGATTCTACAGTCATGCATGGCAAATCTGATCCTAATCCCCTCAACGTTCAAAGCCCCCACCCAAACACCTGATGCAATGGCATACACTAGCGCACGAACACACACCACGCAAGCACACACATACACCTACCTCACTCTCTCCTACTCATCCATTCGCATTTTTCTTGCCTTGCACTTCCTACGCACCTGCACCATTCCATTCTGCCCACCAGCCACAAGCAATTTTCCGTCTGAGCGGAAGCAGCCGGAGTAGGCTGTGTCCTTGAACCGAGAAAAGGTGCGGCCAACCTGCCTTGTCAGGCCGTTGTAGACAAGCACCTGCCCAGCAACAAGTGTGTGTGTTTGTGTGTGTAATTGTGTGTGTTTTTGTGTATGTGTGTGTGTCCTGCTTTGGCTTGGCTCGCCAAAACTTGTTAGTTTTGTTATGTCCTATGGCTGCACACGCAAGACACCTTGCCCAAGGGGTGCCTTGTCATGCAAAAAGTGTCTGTTTGCTTTTATGTGGGTGCAGCTACTGTACGCACGTATATTTAATTATTTAAAAGACCGTAGCCATGTTTGCATGCCTTGCGAGTTATAGAGAACCTTGCAAATAACGAGCAGGAAAGTGCTGGAGTGGAGCACAACTTCAGGAACAAGCCTCACCCTTGTGGAGGCTGTGACCGCGCAGTGGTACGGGTAGACATCACAGAAGTCTATATGAGTTGCAGGGCCGAACTGCATGCACACATGGCGGCAGGAGTAAAACAAGGTTTGGACACCCAACCCACGTCATGTGCGTGACTGCATTTTGCTTGGCTGCAGTCAGGGAAGTTGAAGCACCAAGAGCACCTGTTTCACGACCGAGGGCGCTCTAAATCTCCTCCAGTATTTCCCCTCAGCAGTTTCCCTCTCAGCCCGTGCGGGGTACTGCTTGAGCTGTAGTTTTTGGTATTCAGCTATATCCAGGTCCATGCTGTGATTGAAGCAGGCTAGAGAAGCCTACTCAAACTCATGCATGAGCTTGTGCGCCATGCAATGGCGGCTTTCTTCCCCTAATATTTCCTTATTTATTATATTACAATAAAGGTTGCAAGTATTGTCGTGTTGAATACAAACGAGCAAAATTAAAATCTCGTTTGGCATCTTTCTTGACAGTGACAAAACTACATATTAAAAATAGCACAGGCGTGCATCGTAGCTGGGAGGTTTAACCTAGGTAGTGGGAGGGACTAATGCGTGAGTGCTATCGTTGGGTTTTTTTGCTTCTTTGCCTGGCTTAGTTCCAAATGGAGGGAAGTGCGGACCCGACCAAAAAGCCCCTGGAGGAAGCATTGGTCTCCCCATTTTCCTCCCTATCGCAAGGCCCAAGTGCAGAAACTCAGGAGGAGGTAGGTATATATGTGTAGAGAGAGAGGCTAGCTTGCACGGAGAGGCTAGCTTGCACGGAATTCCACCGCAAATGCGTGAGTCATTTTTTCTCACCCTTCACCAACCCAATCCAGGATGGCAGCCCCGCTGCTGGGACCGCTGCTACGCGCTTACAAACCTTAAACTCAGACATGGTAAGTGCCACGCTCAAAGTGTAACATGGTACATGCCACGCACATGCACTTGCAAAGCGCTCGTCTTTTGCACGTGTGTCACATCGCAGGCACAGCTTCTGGCCTTAAATGCCGTTCCTTCATCTCCTTCATCTCAAGGACTACCACAGCTACAGCAACAGCAGCAGGAGCCTGTCAGACCAATTGAGGATCTTGTCGAGCCCAGTAATGGCGAAGAGCAAGCTATCGAGCAGCAGCTGTATGAGCTGCAACATCAACAGTTGTTACTTCAGCAGCAGCAGTTGACCCTACAGACACAGCTGCTTCACCAGAAGCACAGGGAAAATTTGCAGAAGCGGGGCATTCACGCTGACGGACCAATTGAGCGCCTGCAGCAGCAACCCACTCCTCAACCCTCGCAACAAGGACGACAATCTGCAGGTTAGAAGCACTTGGATCAGAAGCTCACAGCTAGGCTTGTATGTGGAGACAATCTTGTTTTGTACTTGCTGGAAAGGCGGCAACTAGGCCTGTAATCGTGTATCACCTGTCCTTAGGGTCCACCTCCACCTCCCCCCCTGTGTACCACCTGTGCGCCTGAATTCTGTACACCTGGATTCCGTACGAAGAATTACGTACTCTTCCTGCACCATTTGCAGGCTTGCACGCGCTGCACTCTGCCAACCTGATCATTCACCACCAGGGGTACGGAGGAGAGGGAGGAGGTGGAGGTGGAGGAGCTGCGGAGCAAAACAATTCGCCCTCAGGAACAGAGAGGGGGGGGGGGGGCGGGGTTGGTATGGACCCTGCTGAAAATTATAGCAACAGCAAAAGGCCTGAGTCTGACGCCTCCAGCTCAATCAGCGAAGCCACAGATATCAGCATGATGAAAGCGCAGGTGTGTATTGTACGTGTGCTACTGTGTGTGTAGGTATACCAAATGTACGAGTTTCAAGGACATTGCACACTTTCTCTGCACGCAAAGTGCTGCATATATCCCTTAGAGTTTGCGTTGCTTCGCGTACTAATTCCTTATTTATGTTAAGGATGGGGGGAGTGGTCTCACTCTCCGTGCAGTTACTCTCCTTCTATGACACAGGAGCACCACCCCTTGTTAGTTCACATTTCATTGAGCGCGCTTGTTTTCTTTTTAGGCCACACCTATTACATACAACGCACGCACAGGATTTGTCAGAGCTGTTTGGAAATGCGTCAAAGGCTTCAATGGCTTTGATGATGAAGGGTGGAGGAGGAGCACATGCAGGTTTGCAAACCAGAAAAAGATGAATGCCAGAATGTCATCCATTGTGCTGTAGAGTTGTGTTGCAGTCTGTTGGGATTGCATGATTTGCCTCGTCCAATGCGTACGCAATTGTCCAAGCTGATTTAATTTTGGTGGTGTAGTCACACGCACTTGGAGGAGGGATGGTTGTTCCTGCCTTGTAGTGTTGCTATTAACGTCAAGCCTGATCCTTGCCTTGGACACACTGCACACTGCATATTGCACACTGCACATTGCTTTGGACACACTGCACAGGAGGCCTACCCCCCACCGATCGTACTGCCAGCGAGCGAAGACGGAACCAGGCAGCTGTCCGGAGGTGAGGGTAAAATAGGTTGAAATTGATCGCATTTGTGTGTGTGTGTGTTTGTGTGTGTGTGTGCATGTGTGTGCCTGTGTGTCTACGTGCATGCGTAAGTGTGCCTAGAAGTAGGTATGTGCAAACAAATGTGTGTAAGTGTGTGTGGGTGTGTTAAAAGCTTAGGTTTACAGACACAGAGCAAGGGACAAGTGCATTGCAAGGCACCAAGCTTATGTTTTTTTGCTGTTCGCCACGGACCGTTTCGTTCAAGTGCACAGCTTTGTGCGTGCTGCTCCTATCACCAGGAATTTCCTGTAAATCATAAACAGTCTCCACCGTCCGTGTGATTTTCGTTTCTATGCTCTCAATACGCTCAAGGAACGAAATCCGGTTTTTCATGCGGTCCTTCGTAGGCTCACCCACCACCTGGACCCTCAAAACAAGGACTCCCCCTCCCGTCTCTCAGTGTGTGGGTTGCAGCAGGTGAGTTCGATGCTTGAGCTTTTTGGCATGTGTGCGTGTTGTGCTGTGTGTGGGCTGCAGCAGGTGAGGACATTGCTGGAGCTTTTTGGCGTGTGTGTGTGTGCTGCGGCCTGTAGCGGGTATGGCAGCTCACTTATTAAACAAACTTGCTTTTGAACTGGGTGGCGTGTATCAGTTGAGCCTCATGCAAAGAAGCAGCTAAACCATATTGGCGGTGGCCAGCTTGATGGAAGCAACGGTGATGCTCTCTGTAATCTCTCAGCTAACTAATCGATGAGGATGGGCTAACTGACTAATTGACTTGACTCGACCAGCCCATGGATTTCATCATGTGTTTGAAACAGAAAGGCAGCTTACCTGGTCATGCTGGTTTCCTGCAATTGTAAAAACTCCATAATCTCAGCGCTCTACCCCTCTTTATTCTGCTGCTGCAGAATGTCAAAGTCTTGCACACTGAGGATGGTTGTTATTGGAGCTGCAACTCGTGTCTACGCTGACTCAATTTTCTTTGACCGCTGCATGCGTGCCGCTGTGACACTCTACAGGGCACAACGCACTCACGCGTTGATGACCGAGCAGCCTTTTTTTCCCTTCCTTGGCGCCCTTGAAGCCTAACCCACACGCGTGTGCAACACCCTGCAGGGTACAACGCACTCACGCATTGATGACCGAGCTGCCTTTTTTCCCTTCCTTGGTGCCCTTGTAGCCTAAACCACACGCGCGTGCCGTACCCTGCAGGGTACCATCTACTCACGCGTTGATGACCGAGCAGCCTTATCATTCCCTTCCTTGGTGCCCTTGTAGCCTAATCCACACGCGCGTGCCGTACCCTGCAGGGTACCATGCACTCACGCGTTGATGACCGAGCAGCCTTATCATTCCCTTCCTTGGTGCCCTTGTAGCCTAATCCACACGCGCGTGCCGTACCCTGCAGGGTACCACGCACTCGCGCGTTGATGACCAAGCACCCTTGTTCTTACCTTCCTTGGTGCCCTTGTAGCCTAACCCACACCCTGCAGGGCACCAGGCGCGCTTTGAGCACCTGCTCACGTTGATTTGTCTTTCTCCTTGGTGCCCTTACAGCCTGCGACACTTACGTCACTTACCACTTACCACAAAACACCAGGCAATTAAAGCACAGGCGTTTCAGCCACTTTTCTATCCCTGTTCTGTACCGCTGCAACATGGGGTTGTGGGTTTCACACTGCAGAACGCCAGACACTCACAAACTGATGATGGCGCAGCAGTCGCACATGCGCTTCAGCTACTTTCTTATCTAGGTCCTTGTAACTGCAACATGTGTACGTGTGTGGGTGTCACGCTGCAGAACGCCAGGCACTCACGCATTGATGACGAGACAGCTCTGGCACGCTTGCGGCGCCCAAGCTACCGCTCCCTTCACCACACAAACTCTGCAACGAGGCATCCGACGGAGCAGTTTTATAAGTGCGTGAGTGCCTCAGCTTCCTCTGACAGGGCGTGTGGCAAGTGCAAGCAGCCAAAGCAGCACGATAAAACACAGACGCTGGCGCTAACGTAGACGCGCACACACACACACACTTCCACACGCACGCACACATGCACATACACATATACGCACACACATGCGCCTCTCAGCGCCAAGTGCCTCAGATTCCTCTGGCAGGGCAAACCGGCATCTACAACTGGAGCTTACTGTCACACAGTTGCTGGTACTAACACACTCAAACACATATGCAAATGTACACAAGTGCACACCTGCCCACACATCCACTTTCACACACACACATACACACACACACATAAATAAACACACACACATTCAAATGTGTACTTGCCATGCACTTCTTAGCTCTGAGCGCCCCAGTCCCGCTGGCACGGCAACAGACCAATACAACGGCAGCAGCCCTGGTGGCCCTTCTAGCTCTTCTGCCTTACCCCCTCCTACTCTGGACTCCGCACTCGCCCCCATAAGCCTCAACCCTTTCAATCAACAGCAGCAGCAGCAGCAGAAGCAACAGCAGCAGCAGCAGCATACAAACGAGGCAGGCCCTGGTCAACCTAACATCGACCCGTCAAATGATGGTTCAATTAGTCCTTGCTTCTCGCAGCCCTCTATTGGTGCACCTGCAAGTACGGACGCTAGTTTAAGAGCGGGCGCACAGTTCCACACAGTAGCACCTCCCTTGCCTTCTCTAGGAGGCCATGAAAGCCTCGGTAATGAACCCCAGAGCGAAGACCTACTTGCTTCCCAGGCTGAGGGCAGCCCGTCCAACCCAAAGGTAGGGGTGCTAGTGCTCATTGGGAGAGCGTTGCTTTTTTTCATGTGTGTGTGTGTGTAAGTGTGTGTGTGCGTGTGAGTGTGCGTGTGCGTGTGCGAGTGTGTGTGTGCGTGTGTGTGTGTGTGTGTGCGTGCGTGTGTGTGTGTGCGTGTGTGTGCGTGCGTGTGTGTGTGCGTGTGTGTGTATGTGTGTGTGTGTGTGTGCATTTGTGTATGCACATGTGTGTCACAATGGCTGTGTTCGAGGGCAACAGAAAAGCACTGAAGCTCATCTTTTGGGCCACAGCTTGCAACGCGTTTGTTTTTTGTTAGGCATGTAGGTACTTAGCTGCCCGGCAGTCTGCTCGACGGACCTGTGTAAAATTCTTTGAGTTGTCACCAGAGTCAGGGTGATTATACCTACTAAGAACCAAGAAGACACACCCACACCCTCACGCCCACATCTACACCCACACCCACACCCACACCCACACCCACACCCACACCCACACCCACACCCACACCAGACAGGGTGGTTTTACATTTTAAGCACAATGTCAGTCAATGCGATCCACCGCCACCTGTCTGCATAGGCCCCCACTGGTCCTGCAACTTTGAAGCGAAGTCCCACCCTTGCGCACATTGATGAAGTGCTAGTTGACAGGGACAACAGCAAGAGGTGCGTTTGGCACAACGCACGTCAGCATGTGACGACCTCCCAAATTTGCACACTCACGCACATGCCGGGGATTGCATTGCAAACTGAATGACCAGGTTGCGTTGGTGCAATGTGTGCGTGAATGGCGTGTGTGTGTGCATGAATTGTGTGTGTGTCACTGGGTGCCATTTTTAAGTGCAGATGCCTGGGTGTGTACTTTGCTGTTGAGTTGTGCCTGGCAGGGGCTCTGGCTAAAATGCCTTGTTTTTTGTGTATGTTGGGCATCAAGCAGAAGCAAGCTTTCTGCTATGGAAAAGCTGCCACTTTAAATTCAGCCTTAAGCAGGGATGTTTCATACGGACTTTTGAGACGTTCCAAACGTATAATCCGTCTAATTACAAAATAAGCGTAGTACGATCGTATTTTAAGCTATTTTGGAAGTGCCGATTCTTGCCTCAAAATGGACCTGATTCACCCCAACTTCATTCAAATCATTTCCAATTCTTTAGATTATATCATCAATGTTATATTTTGGCATTACAAGCTCGCAATAAGGCTGCTTCTGGTCGACAAATTGCCTTAAAATGCCAAAATTGCCTGGAATGTCCAAAAAACGTAATTATATAATACAGCCCGGTTTTCCAATACGGTAAAATACGTGTTAAATACAATATAACATATTATACAAATACGTCATATGAAACATCCCTTGCCTTACACAAGTATTATGTGTTCCCATCAACAGAGCCTTCGGCAGTCACGCTAACAGAAGTTAGGGGTAGGGTTAGTTGAAAGCGCAACAGCAACCTTCTTCCTCTGCTGGTTGTGCTAACATTCTAGCTCTGTTTGACTACAATTGCACTGTCCTCTTGCCTGCGAGGAGAAGTATGCTATTTCAAGCTTTAATGAACCTCTGTCCAACACTCCCGCCCTGTCGTCTTGCCGGAAACAACCGCAATTTCGAATATGCAAGGATCCAAGTGCTGCCAAGGACCTCAATGCATGCTCACAGACATAGTGACAAAAAGCTCCCCCAGTCGTAGAGCCGTGCTATCACAATAGGCACAGGGCAGCATGCTTTTTGCTGGCTTCAGTCTTGCCTGTAGGGCAGCCATGCAAACAGGGATGGGGGACCTGTAAAAGGTCTTTCATGCACACTCAAGGCACTTTTTGGCTGAATTTTCTTGCCTGCAGGGCAGCTAACGCAAACAAGGATGGAACCGCCTCCGGAGGAGCTGCTGAAGGGCCCAAAGGGCTTTTTGCAGACGAGGTACTTAAGCAAAAGAAAAGAGAAAAGTACGTAGGCAGCGAAAGACCACTCCCCACACTTATTAAGGAAAAGGAGCTTTGGTACCGGGTACCGTAAAACTCCACCAATAGATAAAGAAAATTACCCATGGGGATCAGGAGGGTTGCAGGCTTGACCTGAAACCGGCTCCTGAGGAGAGTTGATAATAGTGCTGGAAAGGGCATGTCTGGTACGGACAAGTTTGGCAGCGTATTTGACAGAATGAACATGAAGCTTGAAAGCAAGTTTCTTAACTATTTGAGAATCAAGACCCAGCTCCTTAAACAGCTCCAGCGTGTGATTGTTGTAGATTGTTCCACCCAATCCCAAAAGGATGGTGTGGAGGGTAACAGAGGCTCCTTGAAGGATGGAGCAAAGGCATTTGTGCTGTTCCTGTGCGGCGCCCAGCTGGTTTTGCGGTCTAGTGTCCTCACAGTACTTGATCTCGATGAGGTGAATGTCACGTTGAAGAATACTGAGATCTTTGGGCCGGTGCTGTCTTGAGAAGGTGGATCTGCTAGTGGCGACTGGCGGTGAAGTGCTTCCATTCTCCCTCAGTTGCCCCCGACGAGGTACTTACAAAGAGTGCGCTGCTTCTTTATTATTTACACGGTCTTCATTTTCACGTGGTCTTCAATTTCTCCGAAAGGATGTGTCATACAGTCATTTGGAACGTTCAATGCAGTAAAATACGCGTATGATACGATCGTATTCTAAAGCAATTTTGGGAGTACCGATTTTTGACCCAAAATGGACCTGATTCGCCCCAAAATCACCCAAAATCTTTCCAATTCTTCTCCAATATATTGCATGTTATTAATATATTATATAATATAATAGCATTGGAAGCTCGCTGAATGGCCGTCTTTGGGGCGGAAATTGCCAAAAAGGCCAACAATCACCAAAAAATCATCAGTTCTCTGATTCAGCTGTAGAACTGGAGTTCTTGCGTAGTGAGCGTAGGCTGAGATCTGGCAGGCACTTTGCATAAAGTGCTGTGTACTCTCGTTTTAGGCATTCTTTTTATGCCTTGCTTTTGCTCGGGTTGTAAGCCCTCCCCCCCCCCCTCAGCTTGTGCTTTGACTTG
>Ga0307963_1003234_pt1 | contig 12917 bp, 7 predicted proteins | sample OrgLakmetagen594_FD_201829 | JGI IMG/M metagenome (GOLD analysis project Ga0307963, IMG submission 201829) | Saline water microbial communities from Organic Lake, Antarctica - #594 | ecosystem: Environmental > Aquatic > Non-marine Saline and Alkaline > Saline | place: Antarctica: Organic Lake...
TGTGTGTGTGGGTGTGTGTGTGTGTGTGTGTGTGTGTGTGTGTGTGTGTGTGTGCGTGTGTGTGTGTGTGTGTGTGTGTGTGTGTGTGTGTACTGTATGTGTGTATATTGTGCATGCAGTGAAGCGCTCCCGCCCGTTGAGAGAAGTTGCTGAAAGAATACCGAGCCTGTTGCCCTCCTCTCTCTCACCTTCAGCTCTCTCAGCCAGGAATATCATGCCAGCACAGGTGCCCCAGATGGGCTTGCCAGCGGCCTGGAAGTCTCGCAGCAGGGGGATGAGTCCCCACCTCTCCGCCACAAGTGCCATGGTGGTGGATTCTCCGCCTGGGATGACCAGGCCTTGTACGCCGGCCAACTCTTCGGGGGTGCGGACCTCAACAACAGACACACCCGGCACGCGCTTGAGCAGCGCGGCGTGCTCGCGGAAGGAGCCTTGCAAGGCTAAGACGCCGATGGATAGCATCACTTATGTCGAAAAAATAATTATAACTAATTTAAAATGTTGGAAAGCCGAGGAGCTCAACGGCCCAGCCAGTGGAGATGAACGGTCGTAACTGCCGCGCTGTCGCACAGCCTACCCTCTGGTTTCTTCTGTTAATAAAATATATTTAACTTCCCATCGTCGCACTTGCACGCACTTGCACTTTCAAGGATAGGAACATTTAGAAAAGGGGGGAAAAGTATTCATTAACCTCTCTTGCTAGCAATTAAGCTGGTTAGAATGAACTGTATTTAATGCAACTCGCTGAATGGTTGGATGCTGCCACAAACCCCTCTTCATGCTAATATCTTACATAAAATGAAACATTCCTTTCAATGTGCGTTCAAACAGAGTTCTTTTTTGAAATACAACGCAGCTCCTTTGTTCAGGCTTGCTGCTCAGCCAAAGGGCGGGTGTTCACGCGCAGCCATTCCAGGATCTCGGGGTTGTTCTGCACCCGTGGCGAGACAGAATTCCACACCTGGAAAATTGCAAAAGTAATATTGAGTGAAATAAGCTGCGGCTTGCTGTGCCCGTACTTCAAGGCGTGACAAACACTCCCTATTGCAAACAAGTTTCATCCTTCTGTTGCCAATCAGCTTGCCAATCACGCTCATACTCAACCTGTCCTGCTTAGGGGCCACGGCTTTAAAAACGAGGTTCCGCTAAATGCCAATCGTCCTGCTACCAAATACCGGTGGCAGTGGCCTGGCGATGAGGGGCTCTTTGGTACTGGCATGTGTTCCTTCCCTTAATCATGCTGGATTTGTCACAACCAGCATTGCCCTTTTCCCTTCCTTCAATCCCCTCATTGACTGGGTGTGCTTTGGCTGGCATTTGCACACCAATAAGCAGTCCAAATGCAACTCGACAACAATTGGATAGCGGAGTCCGTCGTTCATCCTTGTGCATTTTTCCAAGTTCATGCCGATAGAGTCAACACCATCAGGGCTCAATTTTGTTTGCCAGTCATTCCTACGCGCACCTGCTGGATGCACTGGTCCGGCCGCGACGATTCTTCAGCACTCATGATGGCAGTCTCCAATACAGTTCTACGCGTATTTGCTGGAGGTATTGGTCCATCCACAATGCCTCTTCAGCACTCATGATGGCAGTCTCCAACACATTTCTACGCGCACCTGCTGGAGGTACTGGTCCAGCCACAATACCTCTTCAGCACTCATGATGGCAGTCTCCAATACATTTCTACGCGCACCTGCTGGTGGTACTGGTCCAGCCACGACACCTCTTCAGCACTCATGATGGCGGTCTCCACCAACTTGGTGCTGATGGGCACCAACGTGAGGCGCTCAAAGCCAAGGGACGGCAGGCCCCCAAACCTGCAGCGAGTCATTACATGTGCAATTCCGTTTGAGCGTGCGTGCAGTTGTAGGTACCAACGTGAGGCGCTCAAAGCCAGGGGACGGCAGGCCCCCAAACCCGCAGCAGAAATGCGACATGTAATTATACATGTATGGACATTTTAATATCACATCAACGCCAAAAGGTGGGCACAGTGTGAGGCGCTTAGAGCAATAGATGGTCTAAAAGTCACAATCATATTACTTTTTGTTGCACTTGTGCACGTTCATGTGCGTGCGTGCGTGTGCGCGTGCGTGTGCGTGTGCGTGCGTGTGTGTGCGTGTGTGTGTGCGTGTGTGCGTGTGTGTGTGTGTGTGTGTGCGCGCGTGAGTGTGTATGTGTGTGTGTGTGTGTGTGTGTGTGTGTGTGCACGCGAGTGTGTGTGTGTGTGTGCATTTGCAACAGTTGAAACTGCTCATTCCGTTTCCACAAAGCTCGCGTGACACCAGCTCCATGAACAAATCACACCTGAAAGGCGTGGGCACCTCCTTAGTGCTCATCAGGTTCTCAATGCGCACACCAAATGAGCCGTCCTCGTAGTAGCCAGGCTCATTGCTGACCACCTGATTTAAGCAGATGTGGATGGTGTACGTGTGTGTATGGGTGTATGTGTGTGTGTGTGTGTGTGTGTGTGTGTGTGTGTGTGCATGTACAAGCGTGAGAATACAAACGTCTGATGACGGAACAACTGAATTTGGAGAAACCACAACGGTAACTACAACGACGAAGCCACACACCAGCCAGACCTTAGCCAAGCACGAAGACTTTTATCGGGTGGTTCCACAAGCAAAGGAAGTGTAAAAAGACTTTTAGACCTTGTAACCGATCAATTCTCTAAGTGCGGACTGCTTGAGTAGAAGGCCCCATAAACTCGGTCAAAGCCTTTCAGAGAAACAGCCCTGAATTCCTTAGCGTAACGTTCAATCTGTGTTTCAGTGAACACCTGGCAGGTTGTTTTTAGTCAATACCAGCCCCCCCCATCGCTCTTGATACGCGCAACTGCTTCTCACACATCTGAAAGCTTCTCACACATCTGAAAGCTTGAAAACCACCAACTTTGACCCACCATTTTGGCTGCCAGGGGTGTGGTGATGTGGTAGCGTGTGGAGATGGATTGCGGGCCTTCATGCACGTTCAGGTGTGCTCCCACACCATGGCCAGTGCCTGTGTAAAAGAGTGTGCGTGAGTACACGCATGTGTGTATATGTGTGTGTTTGTGTGTGTTGTGTGTGTGTGTGTCTGTGTGTGTGTGTGTGTGTGGTGTGTGTGTGTGTGTGTGTGTGTGTGTGTGTGTGTGTGTGTGTGTGTGACGTTTGTGTGGCGACGTGTTTTGGACCACAAAGCAATGAACTAACACTCAGGATGTGATAAAACTTCCAGATGACTTAGGCTTTACGGATTGGGTTTTAAATTAGAATTGGACCGTGTTTGCATGTTAGACCTCCTTCTAGACAGGAGTGTGCATGTCATAGAATGGCAGCGTACACAATTGCACAACACAGATACGTGCGTGTCACATACTGTGCCTGCAGCTCAAGCCTTCCTTCAACAAGGTGATGCGAGATAGGGCGTTAGAGGCAACACACAAATGAACACGGCCAGAGACATACATACATACCACACCACACTACACCCTTGTGTGTGTCACGTACCGTGCCTGTAGTTCAGGCCTTCCTTCCACAAGGGGATGCGAGCAAGGGTATCAAGGGCGGCTCCCACAGTTCCTTCTGGGAAGATGGCTTGGTCTAAACCAATGTGACCCTGCGTGTGTGTGTGTGTGTGTGTGTGTGTGTGTGTGTGTGTGTGTGTGTGTGTGTGTGTGTGTGTGTGTGTGTGTGTGTGTGTATGTGCGCGCGTGTGACCACCAAACCTCCACCATTTGCCAAACAATAAAAGTGAGAAGCAAGTGGTACGTGCAGCAGTTAGGAAATGCGAGTTGGTTAGGTGCGTCTCATCAAATACCTATCACTTTCTTATGCTCTACACCCCAACACCGCAACTACACCCACCCCAATTTGACATATCACAAGCAAATCCTTACCTAGAGCACGCACGTGTAATTGTGTATGTATACGTGTGTGTATGTATATGTGTGTGTTTACGTGTGTATGTGTATGCGTGTATACGTGTGTGCATGTGTATGTGTACGTGTCCCTAAAAACCATCAAAACACCAAGCAATTTCACCATCCCACTATTAACACATACAGCACAGAGACAGAGCAAAATACACAAACTATTTGTGGGGCATGCACGCCCTCCAACAATCATCACACGTGAGCAGCATCACCCCGCTTTGACCACCAACCTTGACCACGACACCATGCAACCTCACAGACACACACACACGCAGACACACATGCATAGACACACACATGAACACACAGCATCACCCCGCTTTGACCACCGACCTTGACCACGACACCATGCAACCTCACAGACACACACACGCAGACACACATGCACATACACACACACACACACACACACACATGAACACACAGCATCACCCCGCTTTGAACACCAACCTTGACCCAACACCATGCAACCTCACAGACACACACACGCAGACACACATGCACAGACACACACACATGAACACACACACACACATTTACACACACAGCACCACCCCACCTGCAGCACGCGCGTGTAGCATCGCTTCTGGTATTCAGAGGGCGTGCCGTAGTGCATGGTGCGTGTGATGTCAGTGGTGCCGCACTCAAACTGTGCACCAGAGTCTATGAGCAGCATGGTGTCCGCGTCTACGGTACGACAGGTGCCTGGCTGGGCGCGGTAGTGGATAACAGCGCCATTGGGGCCCGCACCTACAGAGACACAAACGTACACAGGTGCGCACTTTGAGGGATGCGCAACAGCAAAAATGATTGCTGGACTGAATGGACAGCGTGGGGCTCGCACCTACAGAGACACAAACATACACAGGTGCGCACTTTTCGAGGGATGCGCAACAGCAAAAAGGATTGCTGGACTGAATGGACAGCGTGGGGCCCGCACCTACAGAGACATAAATATGGATGGCCAGACCCATACATTGTTAGGTATTTACGGTGTATATACGGTATTTTTGGCAGGGAAATCACCATACATACGGTCATATACAGTGGAGATATAAAGTTCTGGCCAACCCTAGACATAAACATACACAGGTGCGCACTTTGAGAGGCGCAACAGCAACAAGGATTGCTGGACTCAGTGACAACATCCTTTCCAAATCCAAGCCGGTAGTGTTTACACTGTCTGCGTGCTTTTTCTGTTCTTGCTGGACAGAGCGGACAGCGGCAGCCTTCAGGCCAAGAATGCTTAGCTCTGCAACGCAGCAAAGCAGTGGCTGACTACTATTGATCTAGTACAAGATGAGCGCACACACACACACACACACACACACATTCCAGCATAGGTATTCGTGGCGTGCATGATGCAAGATGTCACCAACAAACAAGGAGACATTTTCAGTGCTCCATCTCTAGGGTTGGCCAGAATTGCATGTACATATATACCGTATATGACCATATGTTTGATGATTTCCCTGCCAGAATTACCGTATGCACACCGTATCTATATGGTTCTGGCCAACCCTATACATCTCCCATTATGCATTTTATAAGGTGCCTGGACTCTACACGGGCTTATGGAGCGTGCAGCCCAATTTGACAGGAGCTCCATGAAGAAGAAGCTCCATGGAGAAGAAGCTCCATAAAGAAGAAGCTCCATGAAGAAGAATGCACAGCGTCAAGTTTGCAAGGCAAAGCAGTGACCATGACACAGCAAGCTCAGATCACGCGGCAAAGTCAGGAATGCAGTGGAACATGACGTGAACTGTGCGGTATCGCCAAGAACACATCAGCGGAATCCGATTAGCTACAGAAAAAATCCAATGCAGTGGAACATGACGTGACATGTACGGTATAGCCAAGAACACAACAGCGGAATCCGACCAGCTACAGAAAAAACCAGTTAGCACACGATTGCAAACATTGGCACTGCGGACAGCCAGGCTTTCCTAGTGAAGGGCATAATTCCAGCCCAAAAACCTACTCGTATATTGTACTTCTTAATAAAGTGGTTGCCCATCTGTTGGAGCCAGCGATACAACTTTCTGTGCTCAGTACCAAAGTGGCTCCTCGGTACCAAAGTGGCTCCTTTGCCTCAATGGATGTGAACAATGCTTCTGCACAGCCCGTACGTTTTCTCCTTTGCCTCAATCAAAGTGGCTCCTTGCCTCGATCAATGTGGCTCCTCTGCCTCGATCAATGTGAGCAATGCTTCTGCACAGCCCGTACATTTTCTCCTTTGCCTCAATCAAAGTGGCTCCTACGCCTCAATGAATGTGAGCAATGCTTCTGCACAGCCCGTTCATTTCCTCCTTTTCAGTTCCTTCGTACACACCTGCGATGGTGGCAAAGCTCGGCTCCACAAACCCTGGCTGTGCTGCCCTCCTGCTGGTCAGCAGCTCGTCCACTTCCACCTCAGTGAAGGTCTTGCCAGCTGCGATCTGTAATACAGGCATGAGGTAAAAAATAAATTAGACCTGTCCACTTCCACCTCAGTGAAGGTCTTGCCTGCTGCGATCTGTAATACAGGCATGAGGTAAAAAATAAGTTAGACCTGTCCACCTCCACCTCAGTGAAGATCTTGCCTGCTGCGATCTGTAATACAGACATGAGGTAAATTTAAATTAGATCTGTCCACCTCCACCTCAGTGAAGGTCTTGCCTGCTGCGATCTGTAATACAAGCCCGAGGTAAAAAGTGGATTGCGGATTTCACGAAAAAGTTTCGACCAACATAACCTGAATTACAGGCACAAATACCAAGTTGGCAAGCGATCTGTATTTCAGGCACGAGGTACAAGGTTGGTCAGCAACCTCCACCTCCGCCGAAAGGCTGTGACTGACGTTACCTGAATGTCAAAATTCAGGTGTGTGTGTAGAGAAGCCTTTGGGCTTTGTTTTAAGTGACACTCACCATAATTTTATTATATGATTTCATTATCTTTGTTTTTAGTGACCAGGCACTCACCATGATATTATCATATGATTTTATTATCTTTGTTTCAAGGGACCACACACTCACCATGAATTAATATATGATTTCATTATCTTTGTTTTAGCGACCAGGCACTCACCATGATTTTATTATATGACCGGCATCAAGTGCACACTACGCAACACTTGTAGGGACAGTCATGGATGGTGTGTATGGTGTAAACGGTTTCGGCAAACCCTAATACACACAGCACTCACCCCCTTCTGCCGATGTATTGCAGCTCACTCCATACGTATCAAACACGTGCTGCATAGCACACACTCTAGTGCACCGTACACACCACACACACATACACACACAGCACTCACCCCTAACTCCAGAGTACGCAGCAGCTCACTCCATGGGCGCCAAATAACGCACGCATGCTGCATAACATACTTGTATGCTCACTACACACTACACATCACTCATCACCGACACTCACCCCCTTCTCCAGAGTGTACAGCAGTTCGCACAGAGCCACTGCATCCCTCAAGTGTGCTTCACGCATGCCGTCAAGTTCAGCCTCATTTTTGATGGCCTGTATGTGTGTGTATGTGTGTGTGCGTGTGTGTATGTGTGTGTATGTGTGTGTGTGTGTGTGTGTGTGTGTGTGTGTGCGCGTGCGTGAACGCTAGTGAGTATTTTAGATGTTATTGGAAGCCTGTCTGAAAGACTGATACATTTTGGTACAAAGGAACCACCATCACGGCATTTTCTTACTTGAAGTTGGCTTACTTGATGTCTATAAGGTAATTTTCACCTGGGCAAAGTGCATCGAACGGTAGGCAGAACAATGCGACACCCGTGGGGCATCTGTGGAAATGGTGCCCCTGCTTGCAGAGTACCCTGCTTGCAGAATACTTTGAATGGCCCTGCTTGCAGAGTACTTTGAACGACCCTGCTTGCAGAGAACTTTGAGCTGGCCCTTGCTTGCAGAGTACTTTAAATGGCCCCTGCTTGCAGAGTACTTTAAACTGGCCCGGCTTCCAGAGTACTTTGAATGGCCCTGCTTATAAAGTAATTTAAATGGCACTGCTTTCAGAGTACCCTGCTTGCAGATTAGTTTATATGAGGGACACACACCTCTTTCGACGAGCAGAGCAAGCAGATCAGCCTCTCTCTTTTTGCAAACATCCTTGCATTGCTCACAGGCAAAACGCTAACTAGTTGATTGATCTGGTGTCTGCAAGGCATCTGCGGGAGTGGCGCCTGCGCTTGCTAAGTAAGCACAAACAATGGACAGGCACACCTCTTTTTCTTTTATCAAAAAGCAGAGCCGATGGCGTCAAGCAGAGCAAGCAGAGCAAGAAGGTCTCTTTCTTCCACACTTGTTGCACTGTTCACACCTCGTGCATTGTTCACACCTTTTCCATTGTTAACACTTTTTGCACACCTTCAGTATTGTTCACACCTTTTGCATTGTTCACACATTTCGTACACCTTTGCATTGTTCACACCTTTTGCATTGTTCACACATTTCGTACACCTTTGCATTGTTCACACATTTCGTACACCTTTGCATTGTTCACACATTTCGTACACCTTTGCATTGTTCACACATTCCGTACACCTTTGCATTGTTCACACCTTTTGCTTTGTTCACACATTCTGCACACCTTTGCATTATTCACGGGCGAAGCAAACTCAATGATTTGTGGTGTCTGTGAGGCGTCTGCAGGAGTTGCAACCCCTGTTGCTGCTGCTGCTGGGGCTGCACTGCCATCTTCTCTCTTTGCTCGTTTGCTGCTGGGCGCTCCGTTTCCTGCTTGCCAGCATGTGTGTATGTAAGTACGTGTTTTTGCGTGTGTGTGTTTGTGTGTGTGTGTGTGTGTGTGTGTGTGTGTGTGTGTGTGTGTGTGTGTGTGTGTGTGTGTGTGAGTGTGTGTGCGCGTGCATAGCGCATAGGCCCGAAAGAGCACACGGGCACCAAAGACAAACGCCAAGCAATTTGGTCAGGACAACATAAATATATGTACGTATGTATACCTGTGCGGTTTTACTTGCGGGGACATCTCAAGGTACACAGTGGGTGCACGGTGTACATTTGCATTGTAGGTATGAGGCTTTCACAAAAACCTACTGCTGTGTTCACCTGAACTTGCCACATCATTTGGCTTGGCAAGAACCATACGTATACGGTGTGTATACGGTATTTTTGGCAGGGATATCATCAAATATACGGTGAATATATACGGTGTATACATATACGGTTTTGGCCAACCCTACACATCACGCCGGCCTGCTTTGTGGCTTGAAGGACAACAAAATTTCCATGCATGGATTTCCCACAACAAATCCCAAAATGTGTGTTCGAATCTCGGCTCTGTTCTCCAACTTACTCCTGTACAATCTCAGCACCCACATGGAATGCTCACCCTGGGCAGCAGGGCCTGCTATGTGGTGTTGAAGAAACCCTTATATATCACGGTCACTAGTCACTAGTCACCCCTCTTAAAGACAACTGCCTACATGGAAGCCTACTTTTGACCCCTGGAATTTGCAGTTTCCTCACCTCGGGAAGGCAGAGGCCTGTTGGCGGTGCAGAGGCCTGTTGGCGGTGCTGAAGATGGCAAACTTTAAAAACTGACCACTCCCCCCCACCCAACAACTGCGTCAAAACATGCAGCTTCCTCACCTCGGGAAGCAGAGGCCTGTTTGTGGTGCTGAAGATGGCAAACTTTAAAAACTGACCACTCCCTCCCACCCAACAACTGCGTCAAAGCACGCAGCTTCCTCACCCTTGGCAGCAGAAGCCTGCTTTGCGGCGTTGAAGATGGCATATTCCACATAACCATCTCCCCCCTCCCCCAAACAACTACGTCAAAGCGCGCAGCTTCCTCACCTTGGGCAGCGTAAGCCTGCTTTGCGGCGTTGAAGATGGCAAAGGAAACCTTTGAGGAGTCCAGCCACACCGCCTTGCCCGCAGATGCTGCGGCCGCCACATCAGCCACAAAGGCTGAGTACTCCTTGACAGTGACGGAGGCCTCCTGTAGGGTGCAAGCACACCAACTCAGTTGCTTTCATTGCTGTTTTTAGTGAGTACTCCTTGACGCTGACAGAGGCCTCCTTTGGGGTGCAAGCACACCAATTCAGTTACATTCATTGCTGCTTTTAGTGAGCACTCCTTGACGGTGACGGAGGCCTCCTGTGAGGTGCAAACACACCAATTCACTCGTTTTCACTACGACGTTTGGCGTTGTTGCAGCTTTTGGCATCCTTTTAAATGTGAAAATGTGCCATGAATGCTGCCTAACCACCAAAAAAAGGCTGAGCACCCCATAATGGTGGCAGAGGCCTCCTGTGGGATGGTTGCACGCGCACCAAATAAATTGTTGCCATTACATCTGTGTGTGTGCAGTGCCCAAATTATTGCCAAACCACCCACAAAGGCTGAGCTCTTCATAACGACCGCATCAGCCTTCTATGGGGTGCGAACGTAAACCCTGCTTCCACACATGCAGCACACGCGCAATATGAAGTAAGCGTTATCGATGCGTCATTGGTGTTTTGGGTAATCAACACACACACACACACGCTGCTGCAGCCACGCTACACGCCACTCACAAAGGCTGAGCGCTCCTTGCCAGAGATTGACAGGGGCTTCCTGCAGCAATGTTTGATGACATTTCAGAGATGCTAGGTGCTTCTACAAGGTCTGACCCTCCATGACCTGTCGCCCACTGCTGCGCCACCGCAAGAACATACTTCATACATGGAATTGACCAAAACCATGTATGTTCGCTGTATATACAGTATTTTTGGCAGGGATTTGATCAAATATATGGCGCATATATACTTTTCTGGCCAACCCTATTCATATACAGTACAGGCCAAGCATTGTCTGTATGCGAGTATGTCCTTACCACGCCACCACAAGAACATGCTTCATATACAGTAGAGGCCAAGCATTGCCTGTAAACAAAGTCGTTTTTGACGTGGCGCAAGCTGGGCTTTTTTGTTTTGCAACATAAGACAACTCGTGTTATGGACAGAGGCCAGCACTGACAGAGGCCAAAGCACTATCTGTATACGAAGCCGTAGCATAAGCTGGGCTAAATTATTTTGCATCAAAAAACAACTTGTGTTATTGACGGAGGCCTCCTGGAAACGTAGCAAGAACTATAGTTGTCATTTTTAGGGTTGGCCAGAACCATATATATACGGTGTATATACGCTATTTTTGGCAGGGAAATCACCAAAAATACGGTCATATACGGTGTATATATACTGTTCTGGCCATTCCTCAACATAAACATACACAGGTGCGCACTTTGAGAGGCGCAACAGCAACAAGGATTGCTGGACTGAGTGACAACGTCATTTTCCTTATCCCAAGAGGTGCACAGCGACCTGGAGTTGGTTTCGCCAGCATCATTGTACGGGTGATCAATACATCGCAGGATGCTGCAAAAATACATTGCAGGATGCTGCAAGAGGCAGCTTACACGCAGCGACCGAGTGCTCTTTCACATTGGAACAAGCTTTCTGCGCACATGTGATTATTGATCAGCACTCCTGGACAGTCACAAAGCTCCCTGTGTCAAAATGTATGATCATAAACACACAACAGCCTTCCTCTGTGTCTCATGACCCCAGACAAGCACAGCGCTTACAAGTGGCCTTCTGTTCAAAAAAGTCCACTTATTTATGCTGTCACGTGCATTATACATAATGCACTCAATGCAGTCGTCACATAAGCTATAGGAATTACTGCAAAGCTTTTATAAATAGCCTGAATAATATACACAGCAGCAAAGGCAACACATGCACGCACACATGCACATGCACACCTGCATCCACTCAACCTCCTGCCCCCCCCAACACACACACACACGCACGAACGCACACACACACACACACACACACGCACGCACGCACGCACGCACGCACGCACGCACACACACACAAACACACACACACTGAACAAAGAGCAGTCAGACATACGCACTTTCAAGTGCAAACACATGAAGAAAAGCGCAAGCAACCCACCTTCAAGTGTGCCACCACTCCCTCTGTGAGCTTCCCACTCTCCACGTACAGCACAGCCTTCCCATCGGCACCCACAGTCGCGTAGCTCAGAAACACAGGATTGCACTGCACATCGCTCCCACGGAGATTGAACAGCCAGGCCACCTGTGCGTGTGTGTTCATGTGTGTGTGTCCATGTGAGTGTGTCCATGTGTGTGTGTGTGTGTGTGTGTGTGTGTGTGTGTGTGTGTGTGTGTTTGTGTGTGTGTGTGTGTGTGTGTGTGTGTGTGTGTTTCAATGAGGCTTTCAGTTGTTGCAAGCCAGTGCATGCAAAGAATGAGGAGACATGTGTGGTGTCACCTATATGGACACACACACACACATAAACACACATCTTGCACACTTCTTCGGGGATTTAAGGTAAATGAAGGGTACGCAAATCAGTATGTGTGTGCTGTCTGTGTATGTGAGTGTAAGAGGATTGCACCACCTATGATGGCTAAAACAATTGTCTGATACACACACAAACAAGACATACAGTCATACAATCATACACGCGCACACAAGTCATACGGTCATACAGTCATACAATCATCATACACGCGCACACAAGTCATACGGTCATACAGTCATACAATCATCATACGCGCGCACACAAGTCATACGGTCATACAATCATACAATCATCATACACGCGCACACAAGTCATACAGTCATACAGTCATCATACACGCACACACAAGTCATACAGTCATACAGTCATACAATCATACAAACGCACAAAAGTCATACAGTCATACAGTCATACAGTCATACAATCATACACACGCACACAAGTCATACATTCATACACAATAAGGGCAATTAAAAGGAGACACAACTCACCCTCCTGCCTTTTAGAACCAAACCCACACGCACAATCGTATCCTCACTTTCACCCTCACCCTCACCCACCCCCACTCAAACCCACACACACAACCAAACCTTCACCTTCACCTTCACCCTCACCCTCACCCTCACCCTCACCCTCACCCTCACCCTCACCCTCACCCTCACCG
>Ga0307963_1003236_pt1 | contig 12915 bp, 18 predicted proteins | sample OrgLakmetagen594_FD_201829 | JGI IMG/M metagenome (GOLD analysis project Ga0307963, IMG submission 201829) | Saline water microbial communities from Organic Lake, Antarctica - #594 | ecosystem: Environmental > Aquatic > Non-marine Saline and Alkaline > Saline | place: Antarctica: Organic Lake...
TCTCTGTCTCTCTCTGTGTGTCTCTCTGTCTCTCTCTCTCTCTCTCTCTCTCTCTCTCTCTCTCTCTCACACACACACACACACACACACAAACACACACACACATACCCCACTGGCACACTTACGCATGTGCCTCACCCACACGCAGCCTGGCCAGGATGGCTGCATCCCTTTCTCTCTCATACTCACATGCACACATCTCACAGACTCATACACAGACTCACACACATCCCACAGGCTCATACACATCCCACAGACTCATATTCACGCGCTTCATTCACACGCAGCCTTGCCAGGATGGGCCGGATCTCTCCAGAAGCTTTGGCCGCTGCTAACAGCAAGTGCGTTGCGCTGGCAGCAGCAGGCCTCCTAGAGAGTGCGTCAGACGTGTCAACGCTGGAGACCAAGGTCCTGTGCTTTGATGAAATGCAAGTGGGTGCACACTTCCGTGTTATTTTTTATTTGCATCGTGAGCTGTTGTGGGATGGAATTTTATTACCAAGGAGCAGTTTGTTGAGTGGTGTACATCTCCGTGTTCTTTTCGGTTTGCATCGTGATATGCAGTAGGCAGGGGATTAATTGCCAAGGAGCAGTTTGTTGAGTGGTGTACATCTCCGCGTTCTTTTTGGTTTGCGTCGTGATATGCAGTAGGCAGGGGATTCATTACCAAGGAGCAGTTTGTTGAGTGGTGTACATCTCCGCATTCTTTTTGGTTTGCGTCGTGATATGCAGTAGGCAGGGGATTAATTACCAAGGTGCAGTTTGTTGAGTGGTGTACATCTCCGCATTCTTTTTGGTTTGCGTCGTGATATGCAGTAGGCAGGGGATTAATTACCAAGGAGCAGTTTGTTGAGTGGTGTACATCTCCGCGTTCTTTTTGGTTTGCGTCGTGATATGCAGTAGGCAGGGGATTCATTACCAAGGAGCAGTTTGTTGAGTGGTGTACATCTCCGCGTTCAGTTTGGTTTACATCGTGATATGCAGTAGGCAGGGGATTAATTACCAAGGAGCAGTTTGTTGAGTTGTTATTGCGTGTGGACAAAAAGCAGGAGAGCAAGGTCCTGTGCTTTGAGGAGGTGTGGGCGGGTGCACATTCCAGTGTTGCTGAGTTGTCTTGCGGTGTGGCCAAAAAGCTGGAGAGCAAGGTCCTGTGCTTTGATGAGATGCAGGTGGGTGTAAAGTTTGTTTGTGTGCTTTGATTGTCACCTTTCAGTTGTGCTGTTATAAAGCAAGGACATACGATAGACATAGCCAAGCTGGAGACCAAACTCCTGCGCTCCAAGGCAGGCATATGCAGGCAGGATGCATCCCACTTTTTTTGCTGTTCAATTCTCAAGAGTCACGTCCTCGTAACATTGGTAGGCATGGCCAGCCTGGAATTTAAAAGTGTCCTGTGCATTGATGTGCTGTTGTTTTTTCAAGGGCATGTGATGTGAAGCACACACTTTCTTCGCACAGCACGCGTGCATGACAGGCACGTATGCCTTGTATAATCACGCATGCATGACAGGCATGTATGCCTTGTATAATCATGCATGCATGACAGGCACGTATGCCTTGTATAATCACGCATGCATGACAGGCACGTATGCCTTGTATAATCACGCATGCATGACAGGCATGTATGCCTTGTATAATCATGCATGCATGACAGGCACGTATGCCTTGTAAAATCACGCATGCATGACAGGCACGTATGCCTTGTATAATCACGCATGCATGACAGGCACGTATGCCTTGTAAAATCACGCCTGCATGACAGGCACGTATGCCTTGTAAAATCACGCATGCATGACTCAACTGATTTGCCCTTTTGGGTACGGTTACCGACCCTCCTTAAAGGAGTTGGTTCCCAACCAAGCCTGCATCCCTCCTGATTTTCATTCGTATTTCTTTTTTCTTTTTGTGCTACCGTGGTGGAGGAGTTTTATGATGCCCGGCACCAAAGTGGCGTATATAATGTGTAGGGTTGGCCAGAACCATACATTTATAGGTATATACGGTGTATATACGGTATTTTTGGCTGGGAATTCACCATACATACGGTCATACACGGTGCAGATATACGGTTCTGGCCAACCCTAGTAGTGTGGGAATGGGAACTCACTGCCCTGCGTGGGTCCTCCTTTTTTCTAGAGCCTGTAAGGAGAGAGCAAAAGAATTAAGGTCCGAGCTTAGATCCGCAACGCTTGCACTGGTAATTCACACTGTGGTAAGTTTCAACACGATGTACGTGTTTATGTGGTATTTTACACTGTGGTAATTCACTATATGGTAATTCACTTGTGGTAATTTATACAGTGGTAATTCACACTGTGGTAAGTTTCAACACGATGTACGTGTTTATGTGGTATTTCACACTGTGGTAATTCACAACGTGGAAATTCACTCGTGGTAATTTATACAGTGGTAATTCACACTTTGGTAAGTTTCAACACGATGTACGTGTTTATGTGGTATTTCGCACTGTGGTAATTCACACTGGTAATTCACTGCAGGTGGCTGACGTGTTTTCAGCGGTTGCCTTGAAAGGCGTGGTGGAGTGGATCACCGGTTGTTCAGGTGCGGTTGTTGGTTTAATTTTGGGTCTTTCTTACTTCCGGGTAACCACTGGCTTCCAAGTGAGCACACAGCAGCAAGAAGCGCACTGGGTCTTTCTTATTTCCGGGTAAACTTACACAGAGCTGTGGAGTAGGGTTGGCCAGAACCATATATGCAATGTGTATTTCCACAAACCATACATGACCGCATGTACGGTGATTTCTTTGCTTTAAATTCCGTATTTGAAACGGATATACGTGTATATGTCTGATTCTGGCTAACCCAACTCATTTACCTTACCCAACGTGGGAGAGCTGGATTGCAAGCTGCAGAGGGATGTTTGTTAGGTTCATGATTACCACGTGGAACGGGCTGGATTTCTAAATTGGTCGTAGAGGATTGACAGAAAAAGAAGAAGAGAAAGAACGCAAATAGTGTAAACACTAACGGCATGGATTAGGAAAGGATTGACTGTTGAAGTGCTCGTGTGCGCTTCCTGCTGCTGTGTGCTGACTTGGAAGCCAGTGGTTACCCGGAAGTAAGAAAATTGTGGGTTCGCTCACAAGGGAAAAAAGCTTGTGTTGTCTCTCATCCCCTGGTCTCTGATGAGCCGACTGTGTGTGTAGCTGTGTGTGTGTGTGCACGTGCATGTGTGTGTCAGTATGACGATGCGTGTGTGTTTGTGCACGTGCATGTGTGTGTAAGTATGACGATGCGTGTGTGTTTGTGCACGTGCATGTGTGTATCAGTATGACGATGCGTGTGTGTTTGTGCACGTGCATGTGTGTGTAAGTATGACGATGTGTGTGTGTTTGTGCACGTGCATGTGTGTGTCAGTATGACGATGCGTGTATGTTCGTGCACGTGCAATTGTGTGTAAGTATGACGATGCGTGCGTGTGTTTGTGCACGTGCATGTATGTATCAGTATGACGATGTGTGTGTGAATCAAGTGTGCCTATATACCTCGTACACACACACATCTTCTTTTTGTATGTGTGTGTGTCTCAGGTGTCTTGGTCCTTACATCTAACAGAGCTCCTCACGAATTGCCCAAGCACGGGCTGCATGAGGTGAGCTGGAGAGTGTGTATGTGATCAATGCCGCATGAAGTGGGCTGATGAGTGTTTGTATGTGTGTGTGTGTGTGTGTGTGTGTGTGTGTGTGTGTGTGTGTGTGTGTGTGTGTGTGTGTGTGTGGTCAGTACAGCACAAAGTTTGCTTGAGAGGGCGTGTGATTGTGTGTGTTTATTTCTGAGTGAGGTAAGCTGAAGAGGGCGTGTGCTTGTGGGGGTTTGTTGCTGTATGAATTGAGCTCGATCAGAGTCTGTGCGTGTATGTAGGTAAATTGTGTGTATGCTGCACGAGTTGAGCTAATCAGGGCCTATAGCTGCTATAGGTGAGCTTGGGTGTTGATTGTGTGTGTGTGTGTGCGTGTGCGTGTGCGTGTGCGTGTGCGTGTGCGTGTGCGTGTGCGTGTGCGTGTGCGTGTGTGTGTGTGTGTGTGTGTGTGTGTGTGTGTGTGTGTGTGGTCAATACAGCACAAGGTAAGCTCAAGCTGAAGAGGGCGTGTGTGTGTGTGTGTGTGTGTGTGGGAATGTTGCAGCATGGAGTGAGCTTGATCAGAGTCTGTGCATGTTTGTAGTTAATGTGTGTGTATGCTGCACAAGTCGAGCTGAACAGGGCATATAGCTGCAATAAGTGAGCTTGAATGTTTGATTGTGTGTGTGTATGTGTGTGTTTGTGTGTGTGTGTGTGTGTGTGTGTGTGTGTGTGTGTGTGTGTGGGTGTGTGTGTGAAAGCCTGTATTTTTTGCGGGAGTGTTTGATGGCCATGTGTCAATGTTGGCTGCCCACTGAATTAGTCATTGCATTTGAAGCTGCAAAGTGAATGATATGCTTTTCTGCAGGCTTTATTATTTGCACCGCGTTTGCAGGTTATGAAATATTTGCAAGCTAACAAGTACACAAGCTTCTTTATAAATCCCATCTCATTTGGCAAACATTTTCAAGCTTGCTTTCTTGGCCAATCTGAGATAATTTGCTTCTCCTCCGAATAGTTGTAGTGTGTTGCACGTATTCCAAAAACTAATCAAGCATTTGCTCTCATTACTACTGCTGCTGTTGTATAAATGTGGCAGGGTATGTTTCAACATTTTGTGGATGCCCTAGGCAAAACATGCCACGTGGTAAACTTGAGCAGCCCCACAGACTACAGGTGAATGTTCATATAAGCAAATTCATGTGGTGTGTGGTGTGTGACGTGCCATGTGGTAAATCTGAGCAGCCCCACAGATTGCAGGTGAATATTCGTGTAAGCAAGTTCATGTGGTGTGTGGTGTGTGACGTGCCATGTGGTAAATCTGAGCAGCTTCACAGATTACAGGTGAATATTCGTGTAAGCAAATTCATGTGGTGTGTGGTGTGTGGTGTGTGACGTGCCATGTGGTAAATCTGAGCAGCTCCACAGATTGCAGGTGAATATCCGTGTAAGCAAGTTCATGTGGTGTGTGGTGTGTGGTGTGTGACGTGCCACGTGGTAAATCTGAGCAGCTCCACAGATTACAGGTGAATATTCATATAAGCAAATTCATGTGGTGTGTGGTGTGTGGTGTGTGATGTGCCATGTGGTAAATCTAAGCAGCTCCACAGATTGCAGGTGAATATTCGTGTAAGCAAATTCATGTGGTGTGTGGTGTGTGATGTGCCATGTGGTAAATCTGAGCAGCTCCACAGATTGCAGGTGAATATTTGTGTAAGCAAATTCATGTGGTGTGTGGTGTGTGACGTGGTAAATCTGAGCAGCTCCACAGACAACAGGTGAATATTCATATAAGCAAATTCATGTGGTGTGTGGTGTGTGACGTGCCATGTGGTAAATCTGAGCAGCTCCACAGATTACTGGTGAATATTCGTGTAAGCAAGTTCATGTAGTGTGTGACGTGTCATGTGGTAAATCTGAGCAGCTCCACAGATTGCAGGTGAATATTTGTGTAAGCAAGTTCATGTGGTGTGTGGTGTGTGACGTGCCATGTGGTAAATCTAAGCAGCTCCACAGATTACTGGTGAATATTCGTGTAAGCAAGTTCATGTAGTGTGTGACGTGTCATGTGGTAAATCTGAGCAGCTCCACAAATTACTTGTGAATATTCGTGTAAGCAAATTCATGTGGTGTGTGGTGTGTGATGTGCCATGTGGTAAATCTAAGCAGCTCCACAGATCGCAGGTGAATATTCGTGTAAGCAAATTTATGTGGTGTGTGACGTGCCATGTGGTAAATCTGAGCAGCTCCACAGATCGCAGGTGAATATTCGTGTAAGCAAATTTATGTGGTGTGTGACATGCCATGTGGTAAATCTGAGCAGCTCCACAGATTACAGGTGAATATCTGTGTAAGCATGTTTATGTGGTGTGTGACGTGTCATGTGGTGAACCTGAGCAGCTCCACAGATTGCACAGGTGAATATTCGTGTCGCAAATTCATGTGGTGTGTGGTGTGTGATGTGGTGAATTTGAGTGAAACTTGCTGCAGCAGGGTGTTTAGCAATAGTGACAGACATGCACGGTCAATCGCACGCACACACACACACACACACACACACACACACGCACACACACACACACATGGATCATCTGCAACAACATTCAACCGTGACCCACGCACAGGGTGCAAATGCTGCAGCAGACTATTTAGCATACCAACAGACATGCACAGTCAACCGCACACACACACACACCATTGATCATCTGCAACAACATTCAACCGTGACCCATGCGCAGGGTGCAAATGCTGCAGCAGACTATTTAGCATACCAACAGACATGCACAGTCAACCGCACACACACATTGATCATCTGCAACAACATTCAACCGTGACCCACACACAGGGTGCAAATGCTGCAGCAGACTATTTAGCATACCAACAGACATGCACAGTCAACCGCACACACACACACAATGATCATCTGCAACAACATTAAACCGTGACCCACACACAGGGTGCAAATGCTGCAGCAGACTATTTAGCATACCAACAGACATGCACAGTCAACCGCACACACACACACACACACACACAATGATCATCTGCAACAACATTAAATCGTGACCCACACACAGGGTGCAAATGCTGCAGCAGACTATTTAGCATACCAACAGACATGCACAGTCAACCGCACACACACATTAATCATCTGCAACAACATTCAACCGTGACCCACGCACAGGGTGCAAATGCTGCAGCAGGGTATTCAGCAGCAGCAGCAGCAGCAACGCTCAGAGACAGCATCCTCCTCCTCCCCCCCATCATCATCATCATCATCATCATCATCATCACTAAATCCTTTAATAAGCAAATCTGAGTGCATGGCACTAAGCGACCTGGCCTTTTCTCAAGTATATGCTAGCCCGCTGAGTGCGGTCACGGAGCAGCATTTGGGTGGTCTGTGGGCAACAGTGACGCAGGCAAGTGTGTGTGTGTGCGTGTGTGTGTGTGTACGTGTGTGTACTGCAGCCACAAAGCAGCACTTGGGTGGTTTGGGCAACTGTGACGCAGGCAAGTGTGTGTGTACGTGTGTGCGTGTGTGTGTACGTGTGTGTGTACTGCAGCCACAGAGCAGCACTTGGGTGGTCTGTGGGCAACTGTGACGCAGGCAAGTGTGTGTGTACGTGTGTGCGTGTGTGTGTACATGTGTGTGTACTGCAGCTACAGAGCAGCACTTGGGTGGTCTGTGGGTGACAGTAACGCAGGCAAGTGTGTATGTGTATGTATGTGTATATGCGTATGTGTACGTGTGTGTGTACATGTGTGTGTATGTGCATGTGTATGTGTGTGCATGTGCATGTGTATGTGTGTGTTCAGATTTGTGGAAGATTCTGCGTGCAGGCAGTTTGTGGGTGAGCGTAGGCTAAAGGCACAAGACGCAGTGAGTTGCTGAGTACATGCTGGCGTGAATGGCGTGAAGAGTTATGTTTGGGGAAAACGCTTGAAGGGTCTCTCATTAAAATGGAAAGTAAGGTAATGACGGTAGACGGTGGGTGAAAATTGAGAGGCATAAATAAAGGCATGCAGATGATTCTATGCACATTCTAAAGGTAATCAGCAGGGATGGTAGCATGCTTTAGATGACCTCTTGTTTACAAACACACACACACACACGCACACACACACACACGCACACACAAACGTACACATGTGCACACATACACTCTTACACACATACATGAGTACATGCGCACACATACACCCTGACACACGTTCACAAGAACAGACAATCATACACAGGCACACACACAGGTGCATATGTCACACGCGTGCACACACACACACACACACACATGAACACACGCACACACATACACACGAATACCACCCATGTTTTTCAGGGAGCTCAAGATGGAGCAGAAACAGTGCCCATTCTTTTTGGGCGCACAGTGAACGTAAAAAAAGCAGCCAGAGGTACGTGTGCCGTTTTGTGTTGTACCTATGTCAGTCATGTTGCTTAAAAGCACATGAGCACACATTGAAAGTGAAGAAACCACACAGCAAAAGAGGTCACAGTACAAGCGAAGGCAGATCACAGTACAAGCGAAGGCAGATCACAGTACAAGCAAAGGCGGATCACAGTACAAGCGAAGGCAGATCACAGTACAAGCGAAGGCAGATCACGGTAGAAGAGAGACTATGCAAGATCTCTGCGTGGATTGAGCAGCCAGGTAGGTGCCAGCAGCAACAAACGTACAGAAGCGGAGAACGGGTTTTGTGTGAAAACGTCACATTTGAGGCGATGGCGAATTTAGTGTTAAAAAGTCACGTTTGAGGAGATGGCGAATTTTGTGTGAAATTGTCACGTTTGAGGAGATGGCAAATTTTGCGTGAAAACATCACGTTTGAGGAGATGGCATGCAAATTTACATACACTGCATGACAAGTGCTGCGCACGAGTTACACAAAAAGCCTGGAAAGGAAGTTCTTTGTGTGCAAGCAGAACCAGGTTTAAACAGTTCTGTATGCAAGCACAACCACGATAACAGTTCTGCGTGCAAGCAGAATCACAAGAACAGTTCTGGGTGCAAGCAGAATTACAATGACCGTTCTGTGTGCAAGCAGAGCTATGTTTAACGATTCTGTGTGCAAGCATGCAAGCAGAAGCACGTTTAAACGATTCTGTGTGCAAACAGAACCAGGTTAAAACGGTTTTGTGTGCAAGCAGATCCAGGTTTAAACGGTTCTGTGTGCAAGCACGCAAGCAAAAGCACGTATAAACGGTTCTGTGTGCAAGCAGAACCACGTTAAAACGGTTTTGTGTGCAAGCAGAACCAGGTTAAAACGGTTCTGTGTGCAAGCACGCAAGCAGAAGCACGTTAAAATGGTGCTATGTGCAAGCAGAACCACTTTAAAACGGTTTTGTGTGCAAGCACAACCACGTTAACAGCTCTATGTGCAAGCAGAAGCACAAGGAGTCACGCTTCTCTCAGGCCTAAACTCTTTGCTGGCAAACTCACCATTTGCAGCTGCCTCCTCCACTTGTCAGAACAACGCACGGCCGTCACGCTCCTCTCATTCCTGACTCTTCGCTCGCAAATTGGTCACCTTTCGCAGGAGCCGCTTCCTTCCACTTTTCAGAGCAGCGTGCAGCCGTCATGTTGATTCAAAGCTGAACTCTTTGCTCGTGAACTCATCTCCATTCGCAGGAGCCGCTTCCTTCCACTGTTCAGAGCAGCGTGCAGCTGTCATGTTTCTTCAAGGATGAACTCTTTGCTCATGAACTCATCTCCATTCGCAGGAGCCGCTTCCTTCCACTTTTCAGAGCTCTGCGCGGCAGTCACAGGCCCTGCTGACTTCACTGCCCTCGCACAGCACTACCACACGCTCTTCATCACCGGAGTGCCTGCAATGTCGATGCAGGTGGGGTGTGCTTTGTGTAGGGGGTTGGTAGGAGGCAGGGAGAGTGTCAGTCACGTCTTATGTGTGGTTTGTGCAATTATGAAATTGTTGTAGCTGTTGTACCCTGGCCTACGGAAACCGTTTGCAGCAGATTGGTTGTGGCCATGTGTGTGTGCACCAGACGTAGAAGGTGGGCCACTACGATTCCCTCCCGCATGACCATTAACATAAGGGGGTGGAGCGGGGGGCGGCATAGGAAAAGATTGCTGAAAAGTAGGGGCCAGATGGAGTGGTGCATTATAATGTTGTTGAGGCAAGGAGTGGTTCAAAGTCTGAGTGGTAAAAGGTGGGCGGCGTTTGGAGTTAAGTGTCAGCGGCAAGAACAAAAGCAAGTGCCCCGCCGTGTACAAGCCAGGTTGCAGCCTCCTCCATCAGGGCTGTAGCGAGCCCACCAGCAAACGTTGCGACAGAGTCAAGAGTCTCAAGCGTCAGGAGCGAGAAAAGACAAGGGCCTACTGGGTCGTGGGTCAAGAATTGGGGCGCATAGCGCCTTGCAGGAAGCAACCTAGAATAGAAGTATGTTAAAGAGAGTTTTGTGTTCTACAAGGAATAAAAAGAATGGAGAAAGGAAGCAGAAACCGGAGAAAACCAGAAAGTGAGGACATCTCGCCTTGACTCGTGCAATGCCTGTACCACCCACGACCATGAAGTGAGCAATGTGAAACCGTGCTACTCAGTAAAAATACAGTGGCATCAGGTGTATGGAGTTTGAGTGTTTAAATGACCTGCTCCTACGTGCAATGCATTTACGTATTGCCTTGACTCACGCGATACAGCTGACCTGCTCCTACGTGCAATGTATTAATGTATTGCCTGGGCTCATGCAGATACGGCTGACCTGCTCCTACGTGCAATGTATTAATGTATGGCCTTGACACATGCAGATACGGCTGACCTGATTCCACGTGCAATGCATTAATGTATTGACTCATGCAGATACGCGACCAAGCCCGGCGCTTCATCACCCTTGTGGATGAGCTGTACAACAATAAGGTGATCTGAAACACCCTATTACACCATTTACTGTGCCCACGGTGTTCAAATGGTTTTTTAGTATTTTGCTTGTTGCGTGGATGAGTCAGACAACAACAAGGTGATCTTGGACGTCCTATTGCACCATCTACTGTGCCCACGATGTCCGAATGGTCTTTAAATATTCATGTTTGTTGCCGTGGATGAGTCAGACAACAACAAAATGATCTGGGACGCCCTATTGCACCATTTAATGTGCCCACGGTGTCCGAATGGTCTTTAAATATTCATGTTTGTTGCCGTGGATGAGTCAGACAACAACAATAAGGTGATCTGAAACACCCTATTACACCATTTACTGTGCCCACGGTGTTCAAATGGTTTTTTAAGTATTTTGCCTTTGCCGTGGATGAGTCAGACAACAATAAGGTGATCTGAAACACCCTATTACACTATTTACTGTGCCCACAGTGTTCAAATGGTTTTTAAGTATTTTGCCTGTTGCGTGGATGAGTCAGACAACAACAAGGTGATCTAGGACGTCGTATTGCACCATTTACTGTGCCCACGATGTTCGGATGGTTTTAAATATTCATGTTTGTTGCCGTGGATGAGTGAGACAACAACAAGGTGATCTGGGACGCCCTATTGCACCATTTACTGTGCCCACGACGTTTGGTTGCTTATCAATTGTGGTGCCATGGATGCGTGTGTGTGTGTGTGTGTGTGTCCGTACAACAGCAAGGTGATCTGGGTATGCCCTCTTACCCACCCTATTACTCCATTCATTTTGCCCACGACGTTTGGATGATACTCAAAATTTCGTGTCTGTTGCCATGCAACAACAAGGAGGTCTGGGAATGCCTTGCTGCACCATCTGTTGTGCTTATGCCATTAACGGCATCACGTGTGACACGTTGCAATATTACATTACATAACGTATTCATGTCTGTTGCCGTGGATGAGTGAGACAACAACAAGGTGATCTGGGACGCCCTATTGCACCATTTATTGTGCCCGCGATGTAGTTGGCAGTATACATTACATAAATGTGTTACGTAACGTTGCAATAATACGCAGTAACGACGTAGTTGGCAATAACATAGTGGCATCACGTCGTGACACAGTCCATCATTTGTTCATAGTTGTGGGTGATCTGTGCGATGACTTCCGGCTTGCTTGTGGTACGATCTGAACCCTGCTGGCAAGATGTCACAGGTGTTGATGTACCACCCTTTGTAATGACACCGTACTACAAGAAGTTATACAACACGTAATGACCGTACTAGGAGTTATGTGTGTGTGTATATATATACAACATGCACGTCCTCTGACAATTGCACGTCCTTTGGCATTTGCATACGCGTAGAAGTTATACAACACGTACTGACCGTACAAGGAGTTATGTATATATATATACATATATATACAACATGCACGTCCTCTGACATTTGCACGTCCTCTGACATTTGCACGTCCTTTGGCATTTGCATACGCGTAGGTGCTGCTAGTGGTGAGCAGCGAAGTGCCAGCCGACCAGCTGTTCTGCTCTGCCAGCCGGAATGACTTTTTGGAGGTCCCTATATTGGACTTGGAGCAGCTGCAGTATGAGGGTGCTGTCGAAGGTAGGAGTGGCTGGACTAATTGAGCAAAGTGAATGAGATTGTGATGAAACAGGTCTGGAGCAGCTGGAGTGTGATGGTGCTTTAGAAGGTAGGAGTGGCTGACGAAACAGATCTGGAGCAGCGGCAGTGCAAGGTGCTGTGCATCTTATTTTTGCAACTTTTCATACACAATCGATTGCTTGCAGGGAACAAGCTGTATACTGACCTTTCTTACACACAACTTCATACAAATGCACACAATTTCACACACACACAATTTCATACACCTACTCATACACACACTTTCATACACGATCGATTGCTTGTAGGGAGCAAGCTGCGTACTGAGCTTTCATACACAAAATTTATTGCTTGTAGGGAGCAAGCGGCGTACTGAGCTTTCATACACAATTCATTGCTTGTAGGGAGCAAGCTGCGTACTGAGCTTTTATACACAAACTTCATTGCTTGTAGGGAACAAGCTGCGTACTGAGCTTTCATACGCAATTCATTGCTTGTAAGGAGCAAGCTGCGTACTGAGCTTTCATACACAAAATCCATCGCTTGTAGGGAGCAAGCTGCGTACTGAGCTTTCATACACAAAATTCATTGCTTGTAGGGAGCAAGCTGCGTACTGAGCTTTCATACACAAAATCCATTGCTTGTAGGGAGCAAGCTGCGTACTGAGCTTTTATACACAAACTTCATTGCTTGTAGGGAGCAAGCTGCGTACTGAGCTTTTATACACAATCCATTGCTTGTAGGGAGCAAGCTGCGTACTGAGCTTTTATACACAAACTTCATTGCTTGTAGGGAACAAGCTGCGTACTGAGCTTTCATACGCAATTCATTGCT
>Ga0307963_1003237_pt1 | contig 12914 bp, 12 predicted proteins | sample OrgLakmetagen594_FD_201829 | JGI IMG/M metagenome (GOLD analysis project Ga0307963, IMG submission 201829) | Saline water microbial communities from Organic Lake, Antarctica - #594 | ecosystem: Environmental > Aquatic > Non-marine Saline and Alkaline > Saline | place: Antarctica: Organic Lake...
GCACGCATACATACAACACACACACACGGATGCATATACGCACGTACACATGCTTGCATGTGCGTGTGCTCACAAATATGTTTACACGCATACGAGCGCACATATTTAAGTAAATACCTATACGCATACGCATATGTACACACACATATATAAATTACATATAACCGTACACATATGCATACAATTCGTACAACTCTTACACTCATCTCTACAAGAGAGAAGCATGGCTGCCTGCAAGTTCCATTGCTGTGTGGCTATTTGCATGTAAAGGCATGCTGCAATGTGGGCTTTTCTGACAGGAGGGTTCAATTTCTCTAAAGATGCATGTGCAGACCTAATTGTCAGGTTGCGCTGAAACGTTGCGCTCAGGACAAGCCAAGGAGAAGATGAAACTGGCGTACAGGATGATGTGATCGGATATTTACCCGGCTATGCCATCCCCTCCATCTCTAGCCTTCTGCCGGGGTTTGCCAACTCGGAGCAGGATTTCATAAATCGGACTTTCACCACTGGGAACTACAACTTCATCAAGCACTTACCAGATGACATCAAGCACCAGCATGTGAGTTGAAGACTAGTTTTGGTGGTGTAAGTCACGGATTTCAAAGAAGACTTTACTGTACGCTGATCTGACCATATTTCCTGGAATTAGGAGACACATCCTTGCGTTGAGTGTGATGAATGATGACAATTTCCATGCTGTGCCCTAAAGCGCTGATGCGGCAACGCCATCTCAGTCTAAAAGCCTGGCTAGACTGCAGCTCACGCAATATGCTTTTTGTTCTAGCTCCTCATCCCCATCGCATAGATCACACAATTCCTATTAGTAACGTGTGTAACGAAATGTCATGCCGTACACCTTGCTATTTATACCAGGTCAACAATTTAGTAAAGTCATACTTCTGCTACAAATATAGAGCCGGCATCCACACCATCCTTGCCTTCTACATGACAATATTGAGTGATCAACTGCAAATTGGCTGCCCATTGCGGTGTGCTTACGCAGGAAGGCACATACGTATTCAGACATTATGTGCCTATTCCTAGCAAACATTGTGATGGCAACATACAGAATCTTGAGAACAAAGCATAGAGTGTGTTACTCCATTCTTGCTACACCCTTCATGTCTATGACTAGCGTTGTAGGGATGTCAGCAAGGACATTGACAGGTTTGATGCAAATCACAACTTTCAGGTGGCAAGCAGCAGGGCCTCTCGTATGGAAGCAACACGTCAATCCCTAATGCCGGCCCTGAGTGGGCCTCTCCTGAAATCTGGAGCAGACAACTCCAAAGGCCTTTTCCAGGTGCTGCCACTCAAACCTTTTAAGCTACGCACGAAGCTTGGATATAAAATCACCTTCCTGTGTAGCGTGCCAGGGGGCTGATGACTTGATGTGCACCAGCAGGTCTCCTTGCTTCACATCCTGCTGTTGCTGCTATTTTCTGTTTTCCTGTTTGCTAAAAGAGCAGGCAATGAAGCAAAAAAAGAAAAAACAGGAACAGCAGGCTGTGAGAGGCAGGAACACTGCAGAAAGTCACACTGCAGAAAGTCAATTGTACACATAAAAGCGGCGCACACCGCTCTATATTGTCTTGATCTTCTGGTTCCGATCCATGCTTCTTTTAGCTTTGTTTACTGCCACCCTCAAGCCTTACTTATTGCCACAACTGTTGCTCCAGTTCCATTTGGGCTCATGTATGCCAGCAAAACGACATGTCATACATCAGAAAATCCTTGATTTCTCTCAGCAAGGGGGACGTCATTTTGTTCTTGGGTAAACCTCCTTTAACCACTATCTGGCTACCTTGCTCCCGTCTTTGTGACCATTCCCCACATTTGCTTATATTGAATAGTGAAGCCATTTATGCATCTCTCAACTTCCGTGCCTGTGTGCAGGCCTTTGGGTACATACCGAGCAGGCTCAGCCTTGCAGATGAGCAGAAGAGTAAGGACCGTGTGGAGAGCGAAGCAAAGCGTATGGCAGTGAGTGATGCTTGGTCCGTGCGTATGTGTGTACCCTGTCTGTGGTAGTTCTTCTTTGACGGGTTTCTGCCGTGATGTGGCTGATTTCTCACGGCATGACGGAGCGAGGAGGCTTGCCCTTAAACATAAAAAAAATTACATTCACAGGTTTTTCTGGTTTCTGCCTTGATGTTTGCTGACTTCTCAGCATATCACATCATGACGGAGCGAGGCGGCTTGCCTTTGAGCATGGAAAGCACAGAGTATTCTGAGTATTTCACCTTCGCTTTTTTCTCTCTGGCACCACAAAGTGGTTGAAGCTTATGAATTATGAAAATTTCAGGGTTGTCCCTGGATCACATGCCCTTGGTCTTCAGTCGTGTAACAGAGACACTCGTGTGTGTCACCCCTGTGTTGAGCAATTGCATGAGTGACTGGTGCTCAGATGCTGTGTAAATGTTTGTCCTTCATCATTGTCAGATGCCTGATGCACACATTCTATTTGGAATCACTACCAGTCACACAGCACCCCCCAAACCAATGCAACCCAGGTTGGTGGCAAAGAATTTACTCCGACTGGAATGCTGGCAATGAGCAAGAACGAGGATATGACTGGAAGTAAAACCTACCCTTATCTGGGGGGGGAGTACGAGAGTTTAGACCAGACACGTCTAATGTACAGGTGAGTAAGAAAGAAGTCTTGCAAATTTGAGTGTGTGAGTGAATAGCATCCCTTACAGCCTCTTATGCTTGTTATACAGGTATACAGCTCGTGTTCCTGTACATTGGTTGTCAAATAGCATTGCAGTAAGGGTGACTACTGCCACCTTCTACACACATGTTCCTTGACGCAGTTTTCCCTACCGCCAATGTCCGTTCTGGCTAGCAATCAAGTTTACCAGAGGCATTGGCCTATTAGCCCTTCATCATTTCGCAACATTCTTCTTGGTACAAGCCCAAAAAGTCGTTCCCGGTCACACAAGGAAGGCTTTGGCCAGGTCCCTTTTAATTGAGCATAAAGCTTGACCTGCAAGTTTTGCAAAACGTGTAATTCATATTTGTGCCGTCTTGTGCGATTGCGTAGCTTTCCAGCCTTCCAAGTGGGAGATGTACGGATTGTCTTTGTCACTTTCACCATCTTTAATTGTTTTGCTCATCTTGCTAGGGCAACGGAGCATGCAAAGATGCAGCCCCAACCCTTTGTGCCCCCTGGCAGCAGCAAGCTCAAAGACAAGCCTACAAAAGCTGATACTGCAACAATGATGGACAACCTTTGTAAATGGATCATGCAGGTGGGATCATCGTTCGCATTGTTGTCGCACAGTGTTATCGATAGCTCATGTGATGTGACCAGCAAGTTCAAAAGTAATCGACACAGGTTGAGCACCCGTTGCAACCACAAGGTTGTGCTTGCGCACAACATGCGACAAGTTGCATAAACCAACTAGCACTGAAGAAGTTGAAAATGTCTTGCTCAGTACGTCTTAACTGCTCAGCAAATTGCTTGGCTCATTCACGTAGGGATCCATCACACAGTGCTCACTTCCTCTTTTTTCTTCTGTGACCGTTCAGGATTGGGAGGGCATGGAAGTATCCATATTCGAAAACCAGCAGGACAGTTGGGTCCTAAAGATCAACTTGAGCACCGTGGAATCTCTCGATGGTCTGCTGGCGTACATGAACGTGTTTGTGCGCTGCAACAAGATTGTCAACCAGTATCGGCTCACCAAGGTCGGTACTGTCCAAAACTTGACTAAAAGAGGTTAATGTCTAGCTGAACTGGTGTGTTTCTGCTACACTAAAACCGAAAACACAGAGAAACGTGCAGCAATTTTGGTTGTACTTGTTATTAGTTTGGCCTACAGTCAGAAAACGACATGCAACTAGGACTCAGGAGGGAGTTACAGATGACCTTGTGTGCGAGCTTAAAGGAGGAATGGATTGCCTAAAACACTACACACTGGATTAACTGGGTGGTCTTTTCCTACGCTCTGTCCCTTGCACAATGTTTGTCTATAACAATTACTTGGTGCGCACACATCAAACTTAGGTGTCTATTGGGGGAGCCAATAGGCATAAGTGGCATCATGGCCTGGTCATTCTTGGCAGGAATTTAGGGTATTTGGCCATAAAAAGCGACTTTAAAGCTTGTTTTTTAACGATAGCAATTTCATAGCGTGACAGATGTTCAGGTATGGGTTTGGAGGAGGATGGGAAGTGGCCTTTTCCGCAACGTCTTGACTGGTTTTAAGATATGTAAGTTGAGGAATGGCTGGGATTAAGAACCTGCTAACCCACTGAGTCAGTTTACAATGGTCAAGTCTGGGTCATTTTAAGACATACCCACCCTTTCCTGGCCAAATAGTGTCAACGAGCTTGAATCGTCCAAATGATTCCAACCTTTTTCCGGATGTAATCATGCCAATTTTATATAGTTGAATGCCAGCAAAATAAGCTTGCAAAAGACCCAGTAGGTAGCTCACAATCTGGAGATTTTTAATGCCACAGTGCGAGGACAGGCATTGCTGTTCATGCTGCACCCATCGAAACTCTTGAGATTAACAAAGCTTGGAATTTCCTGCAACTCTGCTGTGAGTGAGAATTCAAAAAGGGCATATAGTGCACATGAATATGCTGCGTGTAGGGAGGACGAACTGTCCTTGAAGACAAATTTAATATATTCCTGCAGCTCTGCAAGCGAAAACTGGGCTAAAGCTTACAGTAGCTATACAGCGGTTTTTCTTGGTCCCCTGTGTCCCTTGTGTGAACGCCTTCCACTTGCAAGCTTCCCCAGCACCTGTGCCCCAATCTCAGCTCACAGCATCATTCACTGTCATATATGTTGGTTGTACCCGGAACAGATATTGATCAGTGCAAGTTCAGACATGCACCATCATACAGCTGAAGTGAATGCAAGATAGGAAAGGGCTCAACACAGCTCCCCAGAACCCCAACTTTCCAGCGAAGCTCAGTGGTATAATTTCATAAACTAGTCTATTGCAATCAGATGTGATAGGAACTTTTACATGGGTGAAGAGCTTGTTGGCACTCCTCAGGGTTTTTTATCTTGGGGGGGACCTGTGATTAAAGAGCCCAATTTAAATTTTATTTCAAGTGTACTTGGGTCACTGGGTCACGCAGTGATTTGATAGCTAAACTTTATGGAAGTCGACATGCGCACTACTGCCAGTCATCTGTCCCCCACATCGCAGGAAGCTCCAAATTTGTGTCCTTGTTGTTTGTATTAATTATAATTACAAAGTCAGCAATTTGGAGGACGCATGATCCAAATAACTTTGAACATGTCCATTTAAGGCCTCATTTAACCCCCTCCACGAAAGTTATGCGTAGTAGTTGCGTGCTTAAAATTATTATGCGAGCAAAGATCAGTGTAAATTCAGAAAAGACTTTCACCTAATGCTCACACAAGCCAACGCAACATTGTTTAGATCTCTGTGTGGAAGATTATGTGCAGTCAAAACTTTGTGCCTTAGGAGGAAGTGAGCAAAATTGTTCCGTCCGTGGGCGCTTTCACACAGGACGTGCTTGGATCAGAAAACAGCTGAGTTTAGTGTAAAACACACAAAGCTCAGTTCTTGTAGTGCAGCATGAGTGATGTGCTACTTTATCGCTCTTGCTTTCTATCTGTGCTTCTCTGTTGTTTATCCATCGTTTCTTTCCTTTCCTTTAGAGCAAGTTGTGAGGGATTTCAAGCAGTTATCAGTTTTCCTTGGTAACAAATACCTCGCCTACTGCAATTCACGACGCGAACAAAAGAGAACTACGCCGTCGTCCAGGGTCTGCAGAGGTGCATCTATGCGGGCACCATGCTTGCGTTGAGCAGCTTAACCCATCCAAAGTCCATACGTGTATACCATTTGGAATGCATCAACGTCCACATATACACAGGCAGTGGAGCTATGGGGCACCCAGCCTGAGGACGGTCACGTGTACTTCGTGGTGCGGCCGCCCTGGGTCAGCCCTGACAGGCTGCAGGCTTTCTACACGCTTTTTCCAGAGGAGCAGGAGTGGAAGACTGGCCATGCTGCACAGACACAACAACGATCACGGGAGGAAGAGGAAGAGGAAGACAATGGGGAAATTCCTGCGAGCAAACTACCGACCCCGCTGTCATACGCAAGCCGACTTCAATGGGGGACAAATTTTTACGCTGGCACTCCTGCATCTGCTCGGCTAGGCACTGGACATGTTTTTTAAAATCGTGCTGGGTTGGCTGTCTACGCTGTGGCCGCTCTGTATCTTATATTTTGCTGGTGTATCTGCACTGTCAACTTGGAGATTATGCCCTAGAGCACCATTTTGCGGCCTCTTTGAGAGTCAACCTGCTCCACCTCCTTCTTTTCTTTCCTTCATATTAGCTTGGATGTCACTTTTCTAATATGTCAGGACGAGATGGCAAGTTTGCCACTGTATGTATCCGATTCTCCTGTATATTTTTACATTTCGCTAACCAAATATTTGAGGTCAATGAGCTAGACGACATTGGAACCCTCATCCGAAGGACTTTGGGTTCCCACGATATTCAAGTCCCGCACCGCTATGAAAAAACACCAGCTAAGGTAAGGTACGGTTACATTGCTAGTATATATGCCTCTGGTGGGCATCTGAGCGGAAGCTGGAAAAAAGCCTGTAACCAAACCAAAAAAAGCTAGAAAAATCAAGGGAACAGGGCTAGGCACTTAGCTACAAAAGAGGCAGCACCAAAAATATCAGGTTGGTTTATAAAGGTCCTCAAACGAGCTGGGCCATCCTCAAACTGAGGTGGGAAGATAAGCTGTTGCTGTGCGTACCTGGAAGCCGTAGTAATACACCAGCTAAATAACAATACATTCAGCAATAAACTATATCACCAGGAGACAACAACAAAAAAGAGGAAGTTCGCAAGCCTCAAGAGTCTCTCATTCGCGGGCAGCCAATATTGAAGTCACATCAAGGCAGCATACGTTATAATTAAGGTAAGTGATTTTGTGTCGAGCAACACGTTTTTCTTTTTTACAAATTTGAACATTTCGTACACATTTTATTAAACCAATTTTAGGTTCGGTTTGACAAGATAAAACGACCGTGCGTGAGGACGTCTCAATTCTGAAGTTCCACAAATTTTATAATATTACTCTCAAAATCGTGGTCAATCATGACGAAGCACGGAGTAATCCTGCTCGCCATTTACATGCTTGTACCATTTGGAGCTGCGCAGGTAGGCGTGTTTGCAGGGAAGAAAAAGGAAGAACAGTGGACCCATGCACTGAGACCTCGCACAACCGTTGTGTGCTCTTGTTCTTGCAGCCTACCTCGTTGCAAGGAGGGTCTGGCGGGTGCCTGGAAGAGAAGCCAAGTCCACCGACCAATTTGGAGGTTCAGGAAAAGGTAAGCTACATATTTAGTGTTTGTTTAGGTATGAGGGGCAAGTTTGGTTTCTTTGCGGATCATGATAAGGCTTTATTGCCTATAATAATGGCAGTGCAGCTTCGTGCAGTACTCATGTTTGGTATGCATTTGGTACACACACTTATTGTAGGACAAGGCCCTGATCATCACCTGGGATAAGCCACGTGGGAATGAATGCGTTGACACATATTTGATTGATCTGTACATCCCTGGCCAAGACCAGCCTGTCCGCAGCTCGTCCACGTCAGGGAAAAAGCACACGATTGAGGTGAGTGAAGAACTATAAAGCCTCTACGGATACCTGTGGACCTCATATAACTCCCCGCGCAGTCTTATATACCCCCCGCGCAATTCAAAAGCCCTTTACGGGTACCCGTGGGCTTCAGCCTACTACCCGTACGTGGGGGCATACTTCCGTAGGGAGCTGCTCTGATCAGTTGCAGTGTACACAGTGTGGTTGGTTGTAAGACTGTGTGCCGTGATCTTGCGCATATTTTTGCGCAGGGCCTTGAAAACGACAAAAAGTACACCGTTCAAGTGAAGGCCTTCTCCTATGAAAGTAAAGATGGCGAGCCCGCAAAAACAGAAGCCTCTCCAAACACAAAGTATGTGCATCGTTTTGTTGCATCCACAAAAGAACAACAAAATACTGCACTGCTTCATTCATTGCTTCGTACATACCGAGATTACCTAGCAGTCACATCCTGTTCTTTTTATGACAGGTGTAAAGACATTAAGCCCTCCAGGTTGAACGACCTGAGGGTCGCACCAGGCGATAATATGGTCGAGCTATGCTGGGATGGGGTGGAAAACAACGCTTGCATTGATCGTTACGAGTAAGTGATGTGGGGTTAGTGTGGCTTTTGCGCACAACATACATTGCTCGGAATGAAAAACAGACCACAAAGGTACCCGAGACATTTAGCACTGCCTTATTCACCATAGCAATATATCAATCCCCACTTCCCAAGGCTGCACAAATGGCTCTTGTACTTGCAACACAGGCTGTCTTATCAACAGGTGAGCAACTCGAGGTCCAGCTCCCGAAATTCCAGCACAAGCTCGGTGAAATCAGGAGGATGCAAAATCATCTCCAAGCTGGATAACAATGTGGAATAGTAAGTTCCCGCAATAAAACTTTTGTATGGATTTGACAGGCACAAAAAATCGGTTTGCACACATTTGTCCGATCTGTTGATGTGTGCTAAGTCCTATACTTGCAGTGACGGTGATTGGATTTGGATCTGACAAACTATCACTCAACCTGTGCAGTGAGTTTGAGGTCATTGCCGTGAGTGATAAAGGCAATTCTCCACCAGCGCGTACAACTTCCATTGTGGGAAGCTCGTCAGGCATCCGAGACCTGTGAGTAGATCGTAAATCCTTTTTTCATGCCGCTGCCTGAACAAATTAAATACGTTCCTGGTAGCCAATGTTCGACCTAAAAAACTGTTTCTCCCAGGAATGGCTGGACATGCAAGCTGTTTACAGGTTGCATGCCTGACAAGCCCATTTCCACCTGCTCCATATTTAGCTGCCAGGTAGGTATTGCTACCGCACCTTTAAACCGTGTTGCTTAAGACTACTTTGGCGCATTGCTTGAAACATGCAAATTGCACTTCCTTTATCAGACAGTCAGCCGGTTGGGTCTGTGTGGAGCTCCTCAATTGTACAACCTCAACTATTTTGAACGTGTGGTGAGTGCAATGTGTCACATTTATGCAAGCCGCAGCTTGTCGCTAAATTTTAGCCATCCTTGTTATATCTCACCTGCGTAAATGCACTAAACTTGCAGATGCATTTACATTTGGTGGGGCAAGTGTGAGCACTTGCTGAGGGTCGTTTGTAAGTGCACACTGACCTAACCAGTATCGTCCGCTATTCGCCTTTTTCCCAAGGTTTCACCCCAAAATGATATTATAACAGCTACCCGCATATAATTACCGCGATTGGCAAGCTTTTCAAGCACTATTGTTTGAACCTGTCTACAGTAGACGTGCCTGATAATAAATATTAAGCCATGGCGAGGACCCCATTATTTGCTGCCTAAATGCCATAGTAGTTAATCCTCTGCACTTCCGTGCATTTGTGTCCAAGTAAAATTAAGAATATTGCGAAAGGAATGAAGTGGAAAGACCAAGTGTTTGGCGTACATTTTTGGAGTGGTGTAGGAGAGGTTGCTCATAGAATGGAAAGAAACATGTTTGGGCTTGTTGACTGGACTGAAAAGTCCACCCCCCCTGTACTTTCTTCCCACTTGTGCTCCTGCCAGGTTGAGCAGTGGTGCGCAGAAGAGTGTGGATGTGATACCTCTTTACCCCTTACTTGGATGCCTGCCCGCTTTGGGGCGTTTAACGGGCTGCAAGAGTCTTTTCAGCTTTCTAAAATTGTGAGCACTTTCAACGAGGCTCTAGAAGGTAAGCTTGGCCCCTATATAAGCAGCAAAACACTATGCTGCCAGAACGTGTTATGGCATTTCCGCACCAGATACCATTTTACTTGTTGCCTAATTGCTTCGGTTGTGACCATCAGCTGGCCAAACATGATTGCTCACATTCTTTGATTACATGAGAATAATAGACGTGGGCAATAGCTTAGGGAATTGTACCAACATGTTACACACCACTCTTTTTGTCGTTTTAGGCGGCAGCAATGACAATGACGGCAATATACTTGAAAATGCTCAAGCATCTCTGCAGCAAGGATCGGAACAAGTCAATGATGCTATCCGAGATGCAATAAGCAATGCATACCAGCAGGCCCAAGAGGAAGGAAACCTTTTCGGTGGGGGAGTCACTCAAAATGTGTTGCAGCAGGCTGCTGAGAGTGGTGTTCTTGGAGAGGCAGTTGGGAAATTTTTAGGTGAAACGCTCAATAACATTGTGAAGGAAGGAATCAATAATGTGGTGAACAGTTGGGTGGGTGCATTCTCACAGCTGCTACAAAGTGTGGGATGAAGTCCTACAACTTCTTAGCTGCCGGAGGATTCAGTAGTCTGACAAAGAAGTGTGATTGAAAGCCTTGTGATTTCTTTGTAATTTGTAAATTTATAGCAAGCCTATAAATCAACAGTGTCACTGGCTGAGGTTGGTGAGGGAAACCTGATTACACTTTTGAAGCCCGGCCTTGTGACTTGGATGTTGCTGGCGTACTCTTATATTGGACACTGAGCTGGTAGTGATTCCTGTTTTTGTGTGACTTGGAATTAATAGTTTAAACTTGGACACTTAGCTGGTAGGGACTCCGACCTGTCTCTGAAATCATGAAGTGTTCCCGGATATTTACAGATTACGGCAGAAAGGGGCGTGCGTATAGCCCCAAACAGTGGAAAATGCCAAGAAAAGAGACAAGCCTATGGATTTAGAATTTGTATACACTAAAACAAAGCACTTATACAGACGTTAACAAAAGGTCAAGGTCACGCAAAGCTTAACAAAAAGCGAGCCACGGATATCTCCAGAATTTAAACCATTACTAAATTAATCACACACTGGATCCAAACTGCATTTCGAAGACACAAGAAAATGTTCAAGACATCGTGAGAAAGCCTGCCCCTACAGGATATGTCCAAGGCCCTTGACACAAGGGTGTGTATTTACAGAAACAGGGCTCAAAATTAAACCAGTTGTTTTGTACCTTGCGAGGACACGCTTGTACAACCGCCTTTATGTATGTATGTACACTAGCATATCATCCTAAAACCTGTCTCCGTCACGCATGTGCATTATAATCTTTACAGATGTGCTGTCCCAGGATCTACTTTGTCCTACACAAAACGTCACAGGGCCAAGGTAGAACTGCTTTGCCTGTGGAAAAGGGTTCAAAACATTAGCAGATTAGTCATTTTCTGTGCTAAATAAGGAAATTCACATCTCTTCTCCTTACCTTTAAAAGGGAGCAGATCACTCAGTCAGTGGCTCGCCATCATTGTCCTTGAAAGCGCAAGACACTCCATCCTGCACAGGCGATAGAAGCAATCTCACTTTATTCGAGTACAGTTGTTATTATTGGCCACACCATTTATGCACTTGCTTGTGAACCGTCGTAATCTCACCTCATATCCCCAGAAACGGCCACTTTCGTCTTCTGCATTTTTGTTGAACTTGCCCTTGCACTTTGGGGCAGCGGCGAAAGAAACAGGCGGCAAGGATGTCACAATGGCCTTTGTACCAGGCTCGACCACAACCTTGTCAACTGCGGCTACCAAGAGAGGCTTGCCTGATGCATCCTTATAGACACAGGCTGTGCTGTTTTCTACACTCCAGCAGAATCCCTGCAAGTTTAGAGTAGGACACGCAGGTTGTTTTGAGAAAATCAGAGAAGGAAAAGGCAATAACTGTAGTGCTAAAGAGTGATGATCGCTGAATGCTCAAGCTCACCTCGCTGTCAAGGTAGCAATCTCCAGGAACTTTAGTGCACGCAGGAGTCGCGTCAAACAGCCCTGCAAACGGAACACAAACCAAAGACGTTAGATACTGCTGTCGCGGAGCATGCACATGGCAAGATTATGAGGTTCGAATGAGTGCATGCAAACCTACCTTGGTTGCTGGACCCTGACGCGTTGGGCGAGGGAGGAGGAGGGGATGGGGTTGGGTTTAGGGAAGGGGAAGGGGAGGGGGAGGCAGCAGGTGGCTCCTGGTCTTCTTGTCCTTCTTGCACGCACCTCTTAAATTCAACACTGTTTTCAGCATACCTGCAGAGAGGACGCAAGATCAATTTTCCACAATATTGTGCAGGCTGTACATTATCTGCATTTGACAAATAATATGGACATATACTCCAAGTTTACAGCAGATTAAACAAAAGGCTCACGCTTCGCACTCCACAAGAACTTTCTCTCCCTCCTCAGCAGTCCCGGTGGCATCAGTCTGAGCTAGGGTAGGAGTGCCGTCTGTAGACTTTGCATCTGCAATTGAACGGACAACAATATTAGTGCAAGCAATAGGGAAATTTCTGCACAGAGAAAAAGAAATATTCCATACCTGATGTAGACACAACGACAACATTTCCTCCATTTGATAAAGCATTTGCACGAGAGGAAGCGACAGTCTGCCTCAGCTTGCGGCCGGCTCCTGCAGGGAGACAAGAGAAAAACTGCTTATGGCAGGATACTTAAGCGCACGGTAACACACTGCAAAGTCTTTTAGCTACTGCAAAGCGCAAATAAAGTTGATGCTCCACATAACCTACCGTTTGCCTTGGCGACGGCAGATGCACGGGCAATGGCTGCTGCAACGCTTCCCTTGCCTGATTGAGGGATGGAAAGATGTGTAGGCAATTTGCGTAAGCAGCAGATCACTGGCACCAAATTCTGCAGCTAGGACATTATTATAACAGGCAAGCGTGCAGGTCGTCCTTAAGTATGCATACTCACCCTCAGAGGAGGCTTGGGAGAAGGCCTGTGCAAGCAAAAAAAAGCAAAAAGAAAACAGTGCATCAGTAAGGTCCTCGTATTTGTTGGTCCTTGAGAGAAGTGCAGCAGCAGCGGCCAGTCTGTAATCTGAAAGCGACAGCCCAAAGTAGAGCCGACACAACTAAAG
>Ga0307963_1003239_pt1 | contig 12906 bp, 14 predicted proteins | sample OrgLakmetagen594_FD_201829 | JGI IMG/M metagenome (GOLD analysis project Ga0307963, IMG submission 201829) | Saline water microbial communities from Organic Lake, Antarctica - #594 | ecosystem: Environmental > Aquatic > Non-marine Saline and Alkaline > Saline | place: Antarctica: Organic Lake...
CATTTTCGGTGCTCCCCCTCCGCATGCACCCCATCCCCCTGTCTTCGGAGCCCCTCCCTATCCTCTCCTGCAGCAAACCCCATCACCAGCAGCACCAGCAGCAGCACAAGCAGTACAAGCACCACGTCCTGCATTTGGAGCTCTCCCTGCGCCAGCCACGGAAGCAACAGCCGCGACAGGTGTGGGTGTATGCTTGTGTTTGTGTACGTGTGTGAGATGAGGCAGGGAAGTGGATGTAGGTACCTTACGTTACCATACTCATTCCGCAACCCAAATTTCAGATGTTTTGTTTAATCTCGCACTTTCTCACACCCCAAAAATAAACATGTTATACCCTTACCGCTGTCATTCCCCAGGGCTTTTAGCCCTGTTCAGCACCAATAAGCTTTGAACAAAATAGAACACCACATAAGGGAAAAGGAAAGTCATCATGCTGTTTGCATGTGGTTAGCTTGACGCTCTTTGTTTTACTGCCCTACGCCTCTACAGCCCTTCCCCTCCAAAATCCTGCCTCTGCTTCATCTAACCACTATCACTGCTGCTGGCGCTCTCCTCGCTCTTCTCGCTGCTTCTGCTGCTGCAGCTGCTGCTGGGTGCCTTGCTTGTCCTTGTGCATGCTTGGCCATGCAGCAGCTTGGCTCAGTCGGTTGCCAGCTGCTGCTCTGGAGGAGGCCAGGGGGGCCTCTTGTCGCGCGTGACTCGCAGCGACCCAAAAATCTTATTTTACACCAATCCCGCACAACCCTGCAGGGTCAAAAAAGATACATACCTAAGCTTACCGCAGTCACCCCGTAGGGCAGACAACGATATTCATGCGGGGTGTTGTAGGAAAGGTACGATATGCTGTTATACGCCATGCAATGCGCACGCACACATGCAGTGCGCACATGCACATACACCAGGGTAGTACGCTGGGTACCCAAATTATTCGGGCACACCCAGAACAGCCTGTAAAATCTTTCAGGGTTCCCTGGAACTGCTTTTGAATTTATACAGGGTGTTACAATTTCCCAAGCGCGGTGTTGCTTCTTTTCAGGTACTATAGGAGTCAAGCAGGAGTCAAGGGCATCGGTGTACAAACAGGGATTTTTGCAAAACTGTGTGTATGTACGTGCGTGTTTTTGTTAATGTGTGTGTATGTGCGTGTATGTGCGTGCGTGTGTGCGTGCGTGCATGCGTGCGTGCGTGCGTGTGTGCGTGCGTGTGTGTATGTGTGTGCGTGCGTGTGTGCGTGTGTGTGTACGTGTGTGTATGTATGTGCGTGTGTGTGCGTGCGTGCAAGCGTGTGTGCGTGCGCGCGCGTGCGTGCGTTAGGTTTGCGCATGGCTGCTGGTTGAGCCTCATCAGGGCCAGGGGCAGGGGGAGGGCAGGAAGCAGAGGGAGGAGGAGCGGGGAGCTTCCATCTGGAGGTATTTTCATTTCTCAGTCAGTTTGGTGCAAGCTGCCAAGTTGCAAGCTGCCACGCAAGATGCAAGCACTGAAGCCCAGCACTCACATGCTTCGTAGGGAGGCCTGGTCAGGAGGGGGAGCCTCCTCCTGGGGTGACCTCTCCCCCATCTTACTGGCTGACCCTACCCTCTTCTTCCCATTCTCACAATGTCATTCTCTGTCATTTCCCAAAGTCACTGCAAATTACCCAGAACTACATCTAAAAATTAACCGGGGCTCCCAAAATCGCAGGGGCTGTCGCCCTCCGGGGCAGCCCAAAACTTTGTTATTCATCCCGGTCCCAGACGGGGTGTACTACCCTGACATACACACACGCACACACACACACACACACACACACTCACACGCTCACATGCAACATGGAGGAACGCATACACATGCACATTCAGATTCACCCGCACGCGCCTGCTCACATGCATGTTTATACCGTACGCTCACCCCACCCCAAAATTAATATTTCACCATAAAACAGCAACCACCCCCTCCTAGAAGTAATATCTTACAGCAAAATTCAGCAACCACCCTTCTCCCTCCATGCTGCTGCTGCTGCTGCTGCTGCTGCTGCATGCATGGGTTGTGCTAGCTTTCCGTGCTGCTTGGGTGCTATAGTTAAAGCGTGCGTGGGTGTGTGGGTACGTGTTTGTATGTATAAGCGTGCGTGCGTGCGTGTGTGCAAGGGTGCTAGAGTGTGTGTGTGCACGTGCATATCATTCCTGCTGCTGCATGCTTGCATCCCTGTCTCAACTTCATTTGTTGCATAATCACAGAATGCATTGCCAATATGCTAACTATACAATCCTTTGGGGGCAAACCAAGGTTTGCCAGGCCTGCCTGGCGGTGTCTTGTTCTAGCACTCATCCGCCTCTCGCTCAGCCCGGTCTCCTCTTGCCTGCTACAGGCAGGCGAGGTCTGGGGGGGAAGGGTCAGGCGGAGTGGGGGGGCATCCTGACCATATCACTGCTTAGAAACCTATATTTTAGCTACTGTCCTTAAATTGCCCCCCTAGAAAAGAATATATAATAAACCTCTGTTTATTGAGTGTTCCCTCACCACCAAAATACGATAATTAGGTGCGTGATATACAAACACACTCAACGCACATGCACGCGCATACAGATCATAAGATGTCAGCCACCGCCTACCTGCAGCAGCAAAGTGTTCCGTGCTTTGCCTCATTGCTCATATCTGGCGTGCGTAGCCGTCAGCAATCCCTGACACGCCCATGATATTGCACAGATGAGATGCCACCCCTACTTGAACATAAACCAAAAGGCCTTGTGTGTGGATAAATAGCAACTAACGGACTTATTGATTGCGTCATCTGACCTGCACCACCACGCAGTGCTGTCATAGACATCACACACTCACACTCACAAACACACTTGCACACACGTACACACAACCATTATAGATCTCTGTATGCCACCATGTGCCCGCATCATGGTAGCATGACAGAATTATCATCCCCCCTACCTGCAGCACAAGCACCACCCCTCTCCTCTCCAGCCGCCACCCTCGCGACAGTGACACAGGCCCAGGTGCGTGTGTATGCTGGGTGGTTCTCACTTTCCCAACCAGCCATAGTTGCTTGATGATGAGTGAGCAATGTCTACAGGAGTTATGGTACACACAGGTGCTCATTTTTGAGGGAGCTCCATTTTTTGTTGTCTAAGCACGCACACTGTCCACTTTCAAACCAGCAATACTAACGAATGTGACCATACAAAACTGCCTCAACTGCAAGCTTCTGGGTGTGCACGCACAGTAAAAACGCTTGCCTCTCATGACGTGCAGCATGTTTCAGTGGTGCCCTAAATCATGCCAAGTCTGAGTTCCGCACATATGCATACACATGCACACATGTACAAATATGGTCGTGTGCGCATAAGCTTTAGCTTAGCCAGCACCCACGCTCACACACATGCACGCACATGCGTTTGCACGCTCACACACACCTTAGCCAGCACCCACGCTCACACACATGCACGCACACACGTTTGCTTGTGTATGAAGGCTGCAGCAGAGGCGGCTATCAGCCAAGCACGAGCGCAGGAGGCGCAGGCACGACAAACACAAGAAGCATTGCAGCAGCAGGTAAAGAGGAGGCCAAGGAATTTCCTACAGGGACAGATTCAGAGGAAACCACCGCTCCTTCTTAGGCTTTCCCCTCTAATTTTTCTACCACTGGGTGTGTTTGGCAAAAGGGGGTGGTATCTCTGTCTGCTGGCTTTCTCCACACTGTGCACAACCAGGTATGTTTGCTTACATGTAGGATGGGCCAGAAGCATGCATAAACGGCTCACATATGGTTCTCTTTGGCAGGAAGTTTAATCGATACGTGTACAATAAAGTACGGCTCTGGCCAGTGCTATGCCTGTTCATGTGCTTCAGGCGCCTCTCCCTTATTTACAAGTGCTTCTATGAAGTTCCATACTTACCTGACTCACAAGGAACAACGCTTTGATTGCATCTCGTGCCCGTGCAGGTGACAGCACAGGCAGCAAAGATGCAGCAGCACGCGCTACACACGCAGCAGCACCACATGAGGTGTGTTTCTTTGTGGCTGTAGCAGTGGCTGTGTGTGTGCGTGCACGTCTGTGTCTGTCTGTATCTGTGTGTGCATGTTTGTATGAACATTGTGTATGTGTATGTGTGTGTTGCGTACATGCGTGCATGTACTGAGTGTGATGGTCTTGTACTTACGCCTTTGCATGCCCACCACCTAGCTCTACGCCAATACTTATACACCCACTTCTTACCCGCTCACCAGCCTGTGTACTGTCCATGCGGACTACCTGTTTTTGCCCTACGTGAAAGCATTGAAACTTAGGCTAATGCGTACCCCCCACCCACCCAGTCAAACAGCATGGCACAGCCTTGCCACCTCCTCAAAGCATCGTGCTGTGTCAAGTGAAGCACTTGCTCATCCTCCATATGGTGTATGTGCAGGCAGCTGGAAGAGCTGCAGCGCAGTGCCTGGCAGCAAACAGAGTCACTGCGGCAACAGGTGTGTATGTTTGCGTGGGTTTGAGTGGGCGTCTATGTATCTGCAAGCGTGCATGTGTCTGTCCATGCCTGCAATTGTTTTCTTGTGTACGTGTGTGCATGTGAATTTTGGTGTGTATGTGTGTTTGTGTGTATTTGTATTTGTGCGCTGTTTGTGTGTGCATGTTAGTATATGCGTGTGTGTGTGTGTGTGTGTGTGCGTGTGTGTGTGTGTGGAATCATGCGGGGCCCATGCTTTCAGCCAGTTTAATGTTTTAGGCACCTGGGAGCCAGGTCGCTTACCTTGATCATGCTTGTCTGCGTGTAAATGTGTGTGTCTGCATGACAGCCAGGCTAGTCTATCAGGTTGATTTGCTGAAGCACTGCGGTTTGATTTAGTCGGCCTAACACTGGCGTGTCTTGTTTTGCGTGATCACATACCCATACACAGAGCTGGCCAAATGCACACGTATGAAAGATGGCGTACTCGTAACATGGAGAAATGTACAGGGAACTGAGCTGTTTTAACTCATGGTTGGGTCCAGCTCTACTCCCCACCCATGCTTGTACGTCCACATGTGCATGCGCACCAGGTGGCTGCACAGTCTATTCAGCTAGAGGCTTTGGTTCAAGAGCGGCAGCAGGCTGAAGCAAAGCTGCACAAGCGGCGCGTTCACGACCAGGTGTGTGTGCAAAAAAACACAAATTAGGTGCTGTGCAGACGGTAATTGTAAGAAAGGTGCAAAATGCATGAGACGTGTGTGTGTGGTTGTACTTACATGCATGTGTTTGTGCTCCCTGATGAGTCGATTGCTTTGTGTCTTTTGCTTTACCAGCAGAGTATTTTATGCTGGTGACTCCATTCCCCCGAATCCTCAAATGCCATGACTTGTCTACCACTGCACCTTTAAGATCCGTAATTTTGTGTCTCTTTATTAGACATAATCTGTATTTGATTCAAAACTTGGGTGATTCGAGGTTATGGGATTCTTTATGTGTAACTACATTTCATACAGATATCTTCATACAAGTTTCTCTTGCTTCTGTTTTCAGCATGTTGGCCAATTTGCAATTATTGAGTCACACTCTCACAAACATGCACGCACATATATGCACAAGCTTGAGCACAAACAAAATCATACATACACCTCCATACCCACACACTCACACATACGCACTCATACTAACACATACACACCCATACATACACAAACAAATACACCCACCAGGGCGAGAAGCTCCGAGTATCTCTAGCGCATAGGCTGCAACTGCGCACATTGTCAAGGTGGCAAGCTGGCACATTGTCTCGGAAAGAGCAAGAAGCCCGCACACAGGTTGGTTGGAAAGCAATAGCACTCTGCAACATCAACAATTCAAATCTGGTTTCAGGATTGGCAGTGCACCTTGCATACATGCCTGAAGACGCATTTGCGTAAGCAGAATAAAGATGTGCAAGCATCTCATGCCCATGCCTCGTCACACATGCACAATGTTCACACACATATACACACACCCCTTGTGAATGCAGGAGCAGCTGGCTCGCTGCCGAATTGACAAAGTGACTCAGGGTACGCCTTCTCCGCTCTTCCGCCTGCCCCCTCGCACGCTCGCCTCATGGCCTGCACACCCTGCATCCTACACCAGCAGCCCCACAGAGCCTACTGTGCAGCACACAGCTGCAGGAAAGCGAAGGTACAAATGAACAAGGAAAAGAAAAAGCACGCAGGCAGGCAGTTGAACCTCTCCTTACATCTACCAAGGATTAAGAGCAAAGCAAGAGGATGCGTTTGGTGGGCGAGCAGGATTTGGGGTGCTTGTGTCATTATATTGCGGACGCCCCTCTGTTGGTATCACTCCCTCGCTACCAATGTAGCGTTTGAGTTGTGCACTCAGGAGTGCTGGCTGCCCTTGTTGTAACCAAAATAGATGGGTACCATGCTGAGGTGTTGTTTACCTAGTAACTGGATCAAAACCTTGGCCGTGCACATATGCCTTACATTTAAATCACCTGTGGGCAAGCATCCACCTTGGGGAACGTCTACGCCATAAGATGTTTGTGTTGAGTTTTATAAACCAATACCATAGCATTCGTGTTGGGCTGAGTCAGGATTCCTTCCTAGTTCTCCTTCTGTCTTCTGTGGGTCCGTCCAATATTACATGAGACATTGATTTGAATGACATGTTGTGCACGCACCCCTTCCATGAGACATCAATTTGAATGACAAGTTGTGCATGCATGCCCTCCATGAGACATCGATTTGAATGACATGTTGTGCACGCACCCATTTCTCCATGAAACATCAATTTGAATGACAAGTTGTGCACGCACCCATTCCCTCCATGAAACATCAATTTGAATGACAAGTTGTGCACGCACCCATTCCCTCCATGAGACATCAATTTGAATGACATGTTGTGCACGCACCCATTCCCTCCATGAAACATCAATTTGAATGACATGTTGTGCACGCACCCATTCCCTCCATGAGACATCAATTTGAATGACAAGTTGTGCACGCACCCATTCCCTCCATGAAACATCAATTTGAATGACAAGTTGTGCACGCACCCATTCCATGAGACATCAATTTGAATGACGAGTTGTGCACGCACCCAATCCCTCCATGAGACATCAATTTGAATGACATGTTGTGCACGCACCCCCTCCATGACACAAATTGCAGGCGGCAAGAGAGCAACCTCGGCAGCGCCACCACCGGCTTCAACCCCCCCCCTGCACTACAACCCCAAACATCCTCCCCCACCCTCCAGCCCTACCTCCCCACCCACCTACCCCTCCAAAGCATCGTACTGCCTCAGCTACGCTCTGCACTCATGCGCGCCTCTGCAGCCACACAAGAAGCAGCAGCGGCAGCAGAACTGGCATCGCCGGCAGGGTCTTGGGCTCAAAGGTGCGTCACCGAATTCTGGTCGCTGCAACAAGCACAAATACGGTTGTTTTGTTACTACAAGTAAACAGCTGCAGGCAGCACTGCAGCTGAGAGGCGTCACAATAAGAGGGTATTTTTCTGAGTAGAGTGGGATCACTTGTTAGTGACCGCTGTGTGGGGCTGTGACAGCCAGGTCCAGCATAAAGCAAATGGCCTCTGGCGCTGATTCAAGTGTGTTTCACGCTTCTAACAGGATCACAGCATTCTTGGTGAGCGTGGTAGGTGAGCAGCACGGCTTTACAGGCCTGTCCACACCATCATCCTACAGCACACATACGCATGCACATGCACATGATAGAACGTACACACATACAGCATGGCACGGCATGGTTTTGCTGGCCTGTCCACACCATCATCCTGAAACACACATACGCACGCACATGCACACAATAGAATGCACACACATACAGCATGGCACAGCACATCCCGGCACGCTCGCACAAAGTAGCTCAGGCCATAATAACAATCATACTCCTCACACCAAATGCTACTGTGCGTTTGATTTGCTATGCAGGGCCCAAGGAGGTGTGCCTTCAGGTTGGGGTGGTCTGTCACATCCACCCTCCCAGCACCACAGACGCCTCAGCCGGGTCCTGCCTACTCCCTCACACCTGCAGCAACATGCTCAAGTAGGAAAAGTGTACGTGCTTGTTTATATGTGTGTGAGTGTGTGTGTTTGTGTCCATATGTGTGTGTGTGTGAGAGCATGCGTGTGTGTGTGAGCATGTGAGGGAGAATGCTGAATATTGAACCGGGCTGGTATGCAAGGTTCACATATAGGGTTGGCCAGAACCGTGTATCTGCACCGTATATGATCGTATGTATGGTGATTCCCCTGCTAAAAATACCGTGTGTACACCGTATATACCTATTAATGTATGGTTCTGGCCAACCCTATTCACATAACTTTCGTGTGCTTGCTCTTATGAATGAATAATTGCAGAGGTGGTCGACCGAGCCTCAAAAAAGGGTGTTTTTAAAATGTGGATTGAGCATGGTGGCCCCAACTGGCTGACTCTAATCACCCAAAGGTGGCCCGTGCTCTGAATTTTTGATAGCACCTGAGGTTCAAGTCAGCCAATTGGGGCCACATGCCCTGTCGTCCGCGGCGTGAACCCCACTTTTCACCACAAAATCTTCACAGCAGATCACCCACTCCACCAAATGGCATAATTTTGTGTGGTATGGTGTTGTTGGAATAAAAAAATATGATTGCAAAAAAATCAAGTGAAAAGATGAAGTGCGTGGTGATGTGGCTCAACATGTGCTGTTTTCCAATAGAAAGGCACCAAATTAGGGTTTGGGCAGTCAAGTGAGCTTTGACCCCCGTCAATTTGCGCACACTGTGACTTACATGGATATAAGCACATCCTTGTGCAGCTTACAATATCAGCTTTCAATCAAAGCCAGGATGGTGTCAGTTGGCTGAGTGGGCAGTGAATGGCTGGATTCAGAGTGCAAAAAGGGCACATATTTGGACATTTCCTCAGTCAGCCCCCTCTGGAATAATTGTCATCAGGTACCAGCATCAGCATGACGTCCTGAATATATAAGTGCATGTGTGAATCGTGCCTTCCCTCTTCCGTCCCCCACATGTGTTCTCGCTCATTGGCACGTCAGCGTGGCGCGCAAGAACAATCACGCCGCATGTACGCCCACCACTCAACAAAAGCATGGCAGCGTATCTCGCAAGAACATACACACGCTGCAACGCTGCACGTACCCCCCACCACGTTGGCGCAGGTGCAGCAAGCGCAGCAGGCGCCACTCTTTTGGAAGGTTGTGCTGAGCACGGGGGTGCCTGCCCAAGGAATGGAGAGGGGTGCGTCGAAGAGGCCGCCCTCCGGGCATGGTACTCCTCTGCAGATGCATCCTGTATCGTCTATGCAGGTGTGTGGGTTAGTGGGGGGGTACATTGTCATATTGTACCTGTATCGTGTATGCAGGTGTGTGGGTGTGGGTTGTAGCAGATGCATCCTGTATCGTGTATGCAGGTGTGGGTGTGGGTTGTAGCAGATGCATCCTGTATCGTGTATGCAGGTGTGGGTGTGGGTTGTAGCAGATGCATCCTGTATCGTGTATGCTGGTGTGTGGGTGGGTTGTAGCAGATGCATCCTGTATCGTGTATGCAGGTGTGTGGGTGTGGGTTGTAGCAGATGCGAGACAGCTGGTCCCTTTGGGGGAACCTAGCGATGCTCCCATCCCTTTTTTTGTAAGTAATGGTAGGATTTGTACATTTTGCTCCAACGCGTAATTGTACGTCTGTGGTTTTCCCAGGAAAACCAGATGTGCAAGGTTGCAGATCAAGATTCTGTCAACTAACTAATTATACTGATTCAGCTGACTGAATCTGTCAACTTATGCTGGGTTGATAAAGCCTGCTAACCTTCAACTTGTTGGTCTGTATGTTGGGCGATTTTGCCACTGGGACATGGGAGCTGAACCAGCTCCCCACATTCCTGAGCTTGCGTAACGCGTCAAGGTGTCAACAAATACAGTGCAGATAACAGTGTCATTAGTCCTAGGGCAAGGAAAGGCCAGATGCTGAGCAATCTTGCACATAAGGACACTATTTTGGAGTGGTCCTGTGGCCAACTCAATCCATGCCAGCCTTTCCAATTTTCTCCCACTTTCACTCGATGGCAGGTGTCGGCTGCAGCTTGGTTGCGAGCAAAGCTAGCTTGCGGACGAAACGGTGCCCCCTTCCACAGCCGTGCTGGTGGGTGCCCTGTCCTTCTCTGCTCTTCGTCTGCAATCCTGCCGTGCTGATTCATGTCTGCTGCTGAGCGTGTACGATAGAGACCTCCTCTAGAGAGGGCTACACAAGTCCTTGGTGGGAGCAGTAGCAATTGAACAAATCAGGTCCCACCTGGGTTATGAAAGAAACAAAGGTTCACCCTTGGGTGTCTACCTGGGGCGCTATACTTCAATTGCTCCATAGTCTTTGGAAGTGTGTGACACAAGTTAAGGCTCACAAAAATCACCACATAACGCTGCTTAAATTCTCTGCCTGCTCTCATCCATCGACGCACTCAATTAAAAATTGTATAATTCATTTGTCTCCATGACCTAATTAGGATGATCTAATTTACTTATATCGCCACCATCTAAAGCACCTGCAACACATCTCAGGTGAGGTTTTGACGCTCCTACACCTCCCGTTGGACCCTGTTGCTGAAGCACACAGCATTCCCATACCCAGGTGAGAGGTTTTAGTGTGTTACTATGCACGAGCTCGTAGGCGTGTAACGTATCAAGATATCGAGTTATCAAGACTAGCTGCACATGACTCTGTTCAGGACTCACTTATTGCAAAGGCTACGAAAGTTGAGAAAATACTGGTCACGTTTGTGCTTTGTGCGTGCTGTGTATGTGTCTGCTGACACAGACGTTTGTTCCATCGTTATAATGAATTTTCCGTGATGGTGCCAGTACGTAAAGATGCCTTGTTCATAGCTTTCTTAAATGTCTTTATACTTATGCTGTAGGTACAGTATATTTACACAAAAACTTCACACCCCAGCCACTCCTCCTCCTCCTGTGTGTTGGTGCCCTCTACCTTCATGCTCACAAAATCATGCACCAGCAGAATCTCAGGCGCTCGTGCAGTAGCACTTTCATCCATGCTACCCATTGCACAAAAAACCTTGTGCATACTCTATCTCTCACACACACACACACACACACACACACACACACACACACACACACACACATGTGCAAGCAGCCACGCCATCCTCTGTATCGAATACCTGGACCCCTCAGCTGTCGCTGCCAACCCCCCCCCCCTCCCCCGCTACAGCAATCACAGCATGGCAGCCACGTCAGGCATCATGCTCCTGGTCAGCGGTCCAGTCCCCCCTCCCACGCCCCACGCGCAGCTCCCCCATTCGCAGCACCCAGCACAATCGCAGCAGCAGCACCATTCACCTGTGCCTGCCACCTCTTCAGTAGCAGCTCAACATTACCTTGCCAACGGGAACAGCAGCAGCCCAGCCCAGCAGCAGCTGCTTGCTGTTCAGGATAGAGGGAGCAGGGGGGTAAATGTTGGCGCTCCTGCTGCATTAAGTGCGGGGGTACAAGCAGAGCTGGCAGGCTCTTGGGAGGACCTGGCAATGCTACTGTCCGGAATGGCCTCTGGAGTGCAAGTAAGTGCGTGTGTGTATTTGTGTGTGCTTGTAGGAGGGATTTCTGTGGAATTGGGTTTGCAAGGTGTAAATTGTTTGTGCATGTGCTCGCTGGTTGAGTCTGAGCAGGTGTGCTGCATGGCGGTCTTGCGTGATGCTCTTTGGTCTACCTACACAAACGATCACAGACAGGGACATACACAGGCAAGCACTCCTCGTGCATTCACAAGCCCTCCCCCTTCCCCACCCTCAACACACACACACACACGGCAATCATGTATAGGTACCCCTTGTGGTCCTTGCCCTCACGGATGCTGAGGGTGTGGCTGCCGTGCGCCACCACCTAGAGGCCACGGCGAGCAGATGGCCTGCACAGCTCACAGCACGCGTAGCCTCCTGCACTGTGGTGCCCTTGCTGCCACAAAAACAGGTGTGTAGGGCTAGGTGCAGACGGTGTCCTTGCTGCCACGGCGACAGGCGTGTGTGGTTAAATGCAGGCAGTGCCCTTGCTGCCATAGCAACATGTGTGTGTGGGTTGGGAGCAGACAGTGCCCTTGCTGCCACAGCAACAGGCGTTTGTAGGCTGAATGCAGGCAGCGCCCTTGCTGCCCGGCAACAGGTGGGGGTGGGTGAACACGGATAAATGTGGGTTGGAGGGAGAGTTTTTGGGGGTGGGGTGCTTGCGATTGGGTCCTTGCTTTTTCCACGCTGCAGTATATACTGCGCGGCGTAGGGTGCAGCGTCTCAATGGCTGCATATAGACAGCAAGGTTTCGGATTTAATGGGAGCGTGTCGGGTCTACTTATGTGCGCTATGTGCTATGTGTCTGTAAGGAGTAAATTGCAGGCATAGTCTACACTGTGTGCAATTCTGCGTATCCCTGTACCCACTATGTATGCAATGCAGCAACAGGATGCGCTTCCTGAAGTTGATGCTATGCATATGTGCATGTTGCGTTTGGGAGCCTGTGACCCATGGTGCATACCTTTTTGTCCTGTTTTTCCATGTACCGTACCTTTGCGAATCCGTCCCGGTGCCTTAATTTCAGAAATATTAAACGTAACCCCGGGTTACCCCGGAGCCTCAAAATAAATATTCTAGTCATTCCCGCACGAATCAAGTTGGGCATTTACCCCAGGCAGTGCGTGTGCGTGTGTGAGTATGCGTGCACATGCACGTGTGTGCGTGCGCATGTGTGTCGTGCTGTGTGTGTATGTGCGTGTGTGTGTGTGTGGTGCTGGGGCGCATGTGTGTTGTGCTCCAGGTGCTGTCCAGGAGTGTCGTGCTCCAGGTGCTGGGGCGCATGTGTGTCGTGCTGCAGGTGCTGGGGCTGCTGCAGGTGCTGGGGCAGTGCTGGGGCTGGTGCTGCAGGTGCTGGGGCTGGGGCGGGGGTG
>Ga0307963_1003241_pt1 | contig 12901 bp, 11 predicted proteins | sample OrgLakmetagen594_FD_201829 | JGI IMG/M metagenome (GOLD analysis project Ga0307963, IMG submission 201829) | Saline water microbial communities from Organic Lake, Antarctica - #594 | ecosystem: Environmental > Aquatic > Non-marine Saline and Alkaline > Saline | place: Antarctica: Organic Lake...
TATATATATATATATATATATATAAGGTTGGCCAGAACCATACATTTATGCTTATATACGGTACACATTTATACGTATATACGGTGTACACACGATGTTTTTGGCAGGGAAATCACCATACATACGGTCATATACAGTGTGTATATAAAGGGTTGGCCAGAACCATACATTTATACGTATATACGGTGTACATACGGTATTTTTGGCAGGGAAATCACCATAGAAGGGCTCCGCCCGCCCAAATTTTGACACAGTAATTTTTGTGTTTTATGTTTCTGTTTTCAAGCGCTGGCTTTTTCGTGCCCTCCCTGCTTCTGCCTTGCAAGTCAACACAGTCTAACTTGTATTTTCTACTGAGTTTGACAACACTTGAGACCTGAGACCCTCTTTGCCTAAATCCTCACTTAATTATTCATGCAACCCTCTGATTCTAGCCTGCCAGAGTCGCTGCAACAGCTGAACGTATTTTAATTTGTCCGACAGGTCTGGCACACAAGCTGCTCTATTTTCTTTTTGAGTTTCTTCTTGAGTAGACTTTTTTGCAACACATGACTGTGTCCTGCCTTTATTCCATCTGCGAGGTTGGCATATTTAGAAGTGTCAGATGCACTCTTCAAGATTCACAGAGTCTCTAGCAAACAAGTCAGGAAGACAAGCAGTAGACATAAAATTATAGTTTATAACAGCATATCAGCGGCACTAAAATGTCTGAAAAAGTCGCCGACCAAAAATCCCTCCTCGGAGGTCTCCATGCAGGCACAGAAAGCGACAGCGCATGATAACTGCACGATTCCTGAACGGAATCAAGTAAAAATCAAAACAGTTAATTCCGCAGTTTGAGGCCGTCACAACGCGCCGCTCTGCAGCCCTTCTCGTCACCAAAAGTCCGACCCTCACAGCTTGCCACGAAATTCAATAGACCTGTAGATTGGCACCTGCCACAATTGTCTACAGAATCTTACGCAGAACGGACGCCCGACCGCGGAGCTATTCAGCCCCAAAGTGCGCCCAACCGAATCGGTTAAAACCCAGACTTCACAGATTTCTTAGAAATTTGGGTATACATACGGTCATATACGTAGGGTTGGCCAGAACCGTATATATATACACCGTATATGACCGTATATTTGGTGATTTCCCTGCCAAAAATACCGTATGTAAACCGTATATATATGGTTCTGGCCAACCCTACATATACGGTGTCAATAAATGGTTCTGGCCAACTCTACGTGTACACACCGTGTATATGACCGTACATTGGGTGATTTCCCCTGCCGACATACATACTGTAGATACACCGTGTATATATATATAAATACAGTTCTGGCCAACCCTACAAATGCACAATCATAAACGGCGTATATATACACACATTTACGGTTCTGGCCAACCCTATATGTACACGTTTCTAGCCAACCAGGAGCCAAAAAAAGAAAGAATTGTTCATGACAGGCACATGTCAAATTTAAGCCTCCAGCCCAAAATAGCCAACCAGGAGCAAAAAAAAGTAAGATTTGTTCATGACAGTCACATGTCAAATCTAAGCCTCCAGCCCAATATAGCCCCCCCCCCTTAATCATTTTCCTGACCCCGTTCCTGTGGGGCCCGGGCAACTTCTGAAATGCACCTTTTCCCTGCCAAAGTGGGTGCAAAGTACGCACCGGGCCCCACAGAACCCCCCAGAATGCCAGATTTCCAGCAAATGTCAATGATTTAGATATAACATCAAGTATCTTGCATTCAGATAGATGAGGTATAGGGGGCTTTGAATTGGGTGGATAGCTAAGTGAGACTGGTTGGGGGGTTTTGTTTATGGGGACAGCCTAGGACAAGAACTGATGCGCACGCTCTTGCACTGACCACCTGTTTAGTGCACAAGTCCAGCCAAAACCTTTGCCAAAGCACATGTTTACTCCATTTATGCAACTTATGCATAATGCGATGCGTGAACTGCAAGTTTAATATCAATTGCTGGTAATTTGCCTGACCCACCCCCGCACCCAAACCCTCACTCGCACCCCCGCACCCACCCCTGCACCCACACCCAGACACCAACCCACTCACACCCCCACCCCCACACACTCACTCACCGTGTGTCCGTGAACCAAGCCTCCTTGTAGCTCACAAGGAAGGCCGTGAGCGTAAAAGTAACAGAGATGGTCAGCTTCCAGGCGGACTCCAGGACCTTCTGCCGCCATTCTCTGTGCTGTTCTTCACTCATCTTAAGCCGGCGCTGGCCACACATGTAATTGGCGGCTGGCTGAAAGGTGGGAGATGCAGTCAGTGGGGTAGAGACACTGGTTAGTTCAGTGCGCTTGCCAGGCTTTTCATTCTAGTTTTCGCTTACACTGCCGTGTTGGCCGGGCAAATCAATGTAGTTGTCAAGAACACTGCCGTGTTGGCCGGGCTTAACATTGTAGTTTTTGCTTACACTGCCGTGTTGCCTTTTCTGGCATGATGCGTCCTGTGCGCCCTTACTAGTGTTCACACTGACTAAACTGACGCAACCCTGTGCGCCCTCACTAGTGCTCACACCCACACACCCACACTCGCACACCCACACCCACTCACACTGCTTAAAACAAACGCTTAAAGCTGTTTCCTAGCAGCTGCTTTGAGTCTGCTCTTGGTGAGCCTAGGTGAGTCCGACCACCCCCCACCATGCCTGCACACACACACGCACACACACACACGCACACACATACACGCACACACACATAAACACATAAACACACACACGTCTTTGGCCTGAAAACACCGGGTCGCACCATATTGTCAAGCCAAATCAATGGGGTTGGCTAGAACCGTATGTATGCACCGTACATGCACCGTACATTTGGTGATTCCGCTGCCAAAATACCGTTTATGTATGGTTCTGGCCAACCCTACCATTCAAGGAAGGAAGGGGGGGGGGGGAAACCAAGAGTGAGGGTTGTCATCAGGGTTAAGGTTATTAAAGAATTATAAGTAGAGGCCAAAGCAGGTAAGGTGAGGCGGTTGACTGAGGGCAGCTGCTGATTAATGCAGAAGCCTCTTTTCACAGAGGATGCCAACAGGGAGGTCCAGCAGGTGCAGGTGCAGGTGCAGGTCTTGGTCATGATTTTGGGGGCAACTCAAGGCAAGTGCATCGTCAGACAGAGGGGAAAGGATTTGCTATAATAACGCACTCAGCTAGGGTTGGCCAGAACCGTATAAATACCACCGCTTATGACTGTACATTTGGTGAATTTTCTGCCAAAAATACTGTATATAGTATATACGCTGTTAATCCAGGGTTCTGGCCAACTCTGCCCACACTGAACTGCAAGAAGGAACCAGGCTCAAAGAAAGCAGCTACAAACCTCGAAAATTGTAGTATTCAGGATCACGCGCAAAATAGGGAAGGCGAGGGCAAAGACCAGAGCGAGCCCGAAATCAAACCAACGGTTGCCCAGCAGAAATTCTTGCTCTGGCTGGGGACTGCTGTCCACATCCACTTCGAAATCGTGCTGTGGTAGAAAGGCCTTTGCGTAGCGCCTGCGAAAAGGAAATGTAAAACACTTGTTCAGTTAGCATACTGAGGGCGACAAAACAAAAGAGTACGATCAGTGTGTTGAATCCAGCACACATACAGCATACGCAGAAAGTGCGCAATGAACATTCGTGCGTGCGTGCGTCCGTAGGTGTTTCGTACGTGCGTGAGCATAAAACTACGCTGTGTACTACGAATGAGTGTGCAGCCATGTTGCAAGGAGTGTGTGCAGGGTGCATGTGATGTACCACACGAACACAGTACCTTATATCATCACCGTAGCTTCCTAAGAGTGCCATACTGCACTCCCCCCGTCAACGCTTTGTTTCTGTACTGTGCCGCGAGCCGGCAAACAAAAGATGCGAACAAAGATGCGATTTTATAAATCCCACACAAAAAGGCGCAAATCAATAAACTCCTAAATAAAAGAATTTAAAATGAATTGGCTTTCGTACGGAACCTGCTGAAGATATATCTTGCAATGCGTAATGTTGGATAAATTCAGGTTGCCTATAATTTACCATTCGGGAAAATCCAAACTATTCGCAAACGCAAACGTAGGTCTACTGGATTGCCCTGGATGAAAATCACCCTTCTAATCCTAAATTCCTCCCTTAACTAAGTCTCTTTCTTGCCCTCTCTGCTGGGCAAGTCCTCTTCCCCCTTTGCGTGCCCCTCCCAGGCACTCCCATGCATATGCATGAGTCAAAGTACAGTCCAGAACATCCTGGATGAAAGAGAGCCGGTGCCCCCGTGCCCGTAGTTTATTTGGCGGTCTGTCACTGGCCAAATGTTGGTCACTTGCACATTTCAGAACAATTTGGATCAGGTAACAGTGTCGGGCAAGTTTGGCGTTGAGGGAATAAATGCACCGAGCAAACAAAAAGCCTCAGCATGTCATCTGGGCGAGGATCCTTTGAGACCCCAGGTGGTAGCGCTTGTACCAGCTGGACGCCACGACAAAAAAGCAGCCAGCACATATATCTCTTTAATCGCAGCAATCTGACATGTCTCCCTTGATTACGCACAAGCACGCACACATACACACACATGCACACACATGCACGCTCACATACACATACAAATACATATGCATCGCAAGGAACACTAGGTCTTCATTCTCGTAGAACCCAAAATCTTGCTAGGTCTTCATTCTCGTAGAACCCAACATCTGGCTTGAATGCGAAAGCAAAGTTTCATTATAGAAGCTTGTCATATGCCAGGTATCGTTGTCGGCTGTCATTTACTTTGCTTAGGCTCTTGCCTAGCAAGGGGGGTTGTGCTACAACTCTTTGTACAGACCTACCATCGGCTACTTTCAGCATTTTGCCACTTCTATAACCAATGCTTATTCAACTCATTTCGTCAAGTCTTCTGGCTTGAATGAGGAGGCTCAAAGCTCAAAGCACTTTAATGCCAGCCTTCACGCTGTTGAAAGCTGTTCAGTCCAGCTAGAAAACTCTTTTCACTGTTGAGACCGCCAGGAGCCCAATTTGTAAGGTCAGGCCTGCAAATTTCAGAACCCCACTTATCTCTCATGATCTCATGTTCTCTCCCTCTTTTTTGTGGTGGAGGAATTTAACGACGCTTAGCGCCTTCGTGCTTCCATTTTGCAAAGCTGGGATGACAAAAATGCCTGCCTATTCAGCAAGCTGGAAACAGGAAAAAGAACGCAGGTAGTGTAAGCCAAAAACCATTCCTGACCTATGCCTTCTTGTTTGACGGTTTTATTGTTTATGATGAACCAGTTTAAAATTTTATAAAGCACACGAGTTTAATTTCCATTCTTCCCCCTTCCAAAGTGGCTTCTTTTCCTTTCCTAATTAATGTGAGGAGCGGTTTTACGAATTGTATCGTGTTTTCTTATCTTTTCTCTTCATTTCTTTCATTCTTTCCTGACGTTCAGAATGGTTTAGATCAAGCCACATGTAGTGTTATTTAATTCCTTATACGCAAAAGGAGGTGAACATGATGTAAAATACCAGAACTTGTAACTACTCAGTACCCAAATGGGGGTGTCCAGAACAACTTTTTTTGTGAAAGCAAAAGTGCAGTGTAATCGGGCGGCGATGTATACCCTGTCACATTTTGCGCTGCTAAATATTATGAGGTAGCCGAGCCCTCTCCTTCCAGATTAACCGTTGCCAGCCAACTCTCAACAATTGATCAGAGCCGCTGCAAAGCCAAGCCTGCATCCCTCCTTAAAATCCCATCGAGGAGAATCCCACCCCTTTTTGGTCGAGAAGTTTTGCAGTACTTGGTGCCATTTGGGCTTCACCTATTCTTTCCTTTCAAGGAAGGTCAAATTAAATATGTGCCTTACCCTAAACCCTAGCGTAATCCGAACCTAGAAGGCATAAATTCATTAATATGGGACACAACTACTCCCTGCTCCAATATTCGGATTAACTGCCTGAGTAGTTTCTTATTTTCTGGTTCATAGTGCTATTAAATTGCTCCGGTCTACGTGAAGCCGTATTGCACTACTCAGGTGGCAAGTACCGCCTGTATCCCAGCCCGCTTCTACCAACGGACTCCATATTTATGAAATACAACATAATTTTGATATTCCAGTGTGCATGTCTGGCCGTATCAGGGCTCGAATCAAGGGAGTTCTCTCGCAGGGGATGTTGTATTTATAAATTAAAACATAGATTTGATTTTCCAGAGTCCATGTCTGGCCGTATCAGGGCTCGAATCAAGGGAGTTCTCTCGCAGGGGAGGGAACGAAGTAAAGCGTGCAACTTTCATTTCCTACAAAATCCTGGCTCGAAAAGAACCGGCATCCAAAGAATTCGAAAGGATCCGAATCGCAACATTCGCAAAGGGAATTAATTGAAAGCTACGTTTTAAAAGAGCTCCCCCACCACGAATGAACTAAGCGTAATAGCCATCGGATCGCCAGCATCAACTCAACGAGCAAAGTGACCAGCAGCATCATGGGTGCAGGTAGCTCACCCGCTTGCCTTGCTGCTTGTCCTCCTGGAGGAATGCAAGCTCAGTTCTCAATGGCATCAGAGCCCTGGCAGGCAAGTACCATTGTGCCCCTCCCTCCTCTTCCTTTCTTCCCCAGGTGGCAATGATGGGCGCTCAATCGTGGCTGACACCCGTAGAGACAAGGACATTACACGGAGGAAGAGCAGCTTCTCCGGGCTCAAGGCCAAGCTGCCCAGCAAGGCAAATATCAAGGAGCAGCTGCAGAACGACCTGACCGTGCTGCGCCACATCTGGTTCACCAAAGCACAAGGCGACGACCACGCCTCGCGTCTGGAGAGCTTTTACGGGCCGCAGGCAAAGGCTTGTGAGTGTTGCGCGAGAAAAGCATCAGATTTTCCCGCCTAGGGGCCTACGGCGAGGAAGAGAAGGCTGGAACGTCACTATAAATTTCCACGCACATTGGCAATTAGATGCTGTACTCACACGATCGGCGTTCATTCCATCTGGCGCAGATGACAAGTTCCGGGCCAACTTTTTGTGGGGACGCAAGCCGATGCTGGCTGCTTGTGCTGCCAGGCTCTCCCAATGCAAGGACCTGATCTGGGTGGACCTGGGAGGAGGCACTGGGGTGGGTATGCTTGAGCTGGTTGGCCTGGTTAAATCCTCAGGCAGCCTGTCCAAGAGGACCTTGCCTTCTTCTCAGCACGCCACGGGCAGCATTTCGTCGTTGACACTTCACGTTAGTTTGCTCAGATGTGCACAGACACCACATGCATGCGTGAGGTCGCACGTGAGCATGCGCACGCTGTACTCAAAGCACTGCACTCACTTCCACCCGCTGCAGGAGAACGTGGATATGATGTTTGAGTACATGCCCATCGAGTGCTTCAAGGCCATCTACGTTGTGGACCTCTGCCACTCCTTGTGTGAGGTGTGTGAACGCTCACCCTATTGTGCACCTTCCACCCAACATTGGCCATCATAGCCAACAATGAGCATATAAGCCTGTCCAACCTCATTTCACCAGTGGTGGTCGCATGCATACAAGCCTGTGCTGTGACTTGCATTTGCGAACAAACGCAACATCATCAAGTGCCATCACACACAATCATGAAGCACTCGCTCTTGCATGGGTGCAACCACACGCACACGCACATGAACAAACGTGCACACAAATGCACACAAAGACACATACAAACGCACCCAACACACACGCACATGCCCACACGCCCACACACATGCACACACACACACTCACACACATGCTTACACACATGGCAGGTGGCCAAGCTCAAGGTGCAGGAGAGAGGATGGAAGAACGTGCACGTTGTGGAGAGCGATGCCTGCACCTTTTCTCCCCCTGAGGGCTCAGCATCTCTTGTCACCTTCTCCTACTCGTTATCAAGTGCGTGTCGCCATTATTATTTAGGTTGACCAGAACCGTATATGGCCGTTTATTTGGTGATTTCCCTGCCAAAAATACCGTGTATACACTTACACGATTTTAGCCAACCCCATTATTACCAGTTGAAAATGAGAGGCTGCACGTTTCTTGGACAATACTCCTGACACACAAACAACAATCACACAAGCACACACAAGCACGCACGTGCACACGCAAGCATTAACACACATGCATATGCACATCCAAGCACATGCACATGCGCATGCACATCCATACACGTGTGCACATACGTGTTCGCACGCACACACACACTCACACACGCTCACACTCACACACACACACACTCGCACACACACACACACACACTTGCACACACACATACGCCCTGCAGTGATCCCTCCCTTCCACAACGCTGTAGACGCTGCATGCTCCTACCTCACCAACGATGGATACCTGGGTGTGGCTGACTTCTATGTGTCCAGCAAGTACGACCTGCCAATGCGACAGATGCCATGGCTGCGGCGGTTTTTCTGGAGGTGGGCGAGGCTTGGTTGTGTGCGTGTGTGTGTGTGCGTGTGTGTGAGTGTGTGTGTATTTACGAGTGCGCGTATTAGTGGGTTTGGCTGCATATGTGTGTGTGTGTGTACGTGTGCACCTGCGTGTGTACAATACTCCTGCCTGTTTGCTCGTCGCGCGCACCCTAGCGTTTAGCTTGCACACTTGCAGCATACACTTCCACATGCACACACACGCACGCGTGCACACACACACACACACTCTGTGGGCTGTTTTAGGGCAACCTTTGACACAGACAACATTGACATCGGCCCCGAGCGCCGTAACTACATTGAGCACAGGCTAGAGCGCGTGTGGGAGGTCAACAGCCAGGTGGGGGTGTGGCAGTGTGTGTGTGTGTTCACGTGTGTGTGTGTGTGTGTGTGTATGTGTGTGTGTGTGTGAGGGGGGGGGTAGTGGGCGTGTGGTGGGGGTGTTTTTTTTTGTGTTGCAGGCCAAAAGCCCAATCTAATATTTTTAGCAGGCTTTCCATATACACGGTCACATATTGTGTGTGTTTGTGCATGAGTTTCTGGTCAACCCTGCATATTATCTACCACACACTTGCTGGGCTTGATATTCTGCCTACAGCACGACTGACCTGATGGCTCCTCCTTTTGTGTGTGTGTGTGTGCGTGCTTTCGATCAATACCCTACGTCTCCTACCTTGTGGATGTCATCGCCAGACGTCACGTCTGACCTGATGGCTCCTCCTTGTGTGTGCGTGTTTGTGTGTGCTTTCGATCAATACCCTACATCTCCTACCTTGTGGATGTCATCGCCAGACGTCAGGTCTCACCTGATGGCTCCTTTTCTCTGTGTGTGTTTCTGCACACGTACCTTCAGGGCTCAATACCCTACGTCCCCTACCATGTGAAGTAAAGTCGTTGTCACAAGCCACGTCTGACGTTGATGCCACACATATGGTCCAACCTGACGATGACTCATACTATTTTCTGCTTGTGCCTATATGCCTGCAGGGCTCGATACCCTACGTCCCCTACCTCCGTGCCCCTTATTACGTGTGGATTGGCCGCAAGCACCAAATGGGACGTGAGTGCGCGTTGCCTTTAACCTGCGGTTTGCATCATTTTTAGGGCTGGCCAGAACCACATATGTACCTAGGAGTTACATTACACTCGTTGCTTTTGAGGAATGGCAGCCTTGCGTGCACAATCAGTTTTTGGCGAAGCCCCCCTCTTGGGGGCGTGGGCCACTAGCGTTGATAGCTTCCCAGTGGGAAGTTCCCACCCCACTTCACACCGGCCTCCCCAGGCTCACCCAGGCCACCCCACGGGCTGAAACTCGACATAGGATCCCAACCAATACTCGTACCGCACCTTATGAATTCTGTGACCCTGGGGTGCAGTGTGTGAAGTGTTAGAGACAAGTTTTGTTTTGGGGGGGTCTAGCCCTCCTCCCCAGGCCCCTCCACGGTTCCTCCCGGGCTGGGACTCGACATAGGCTCCTAACCAAACACTTCACCGCACCAGATAAATTCTTGGACCCTAAGGTGCCATGTGTAAAGTTTTGGAGACAAGTTTTATGTTTGGAAGCCCCAGGACTCGTCCTGTGTGTATGTAGGGTATCGTACACACAGGACGAGTGCACGCAGTCAATTTGCTTGTTTTTGTGCACACACACACACACACACACACACACACAGGATGAGTGCTACACACAGGACGAGTGCACGCAGTCAATTTGCTTGTTTTTGTGCAAACACGCAGGACGAGTGCATACACACAGGACGAGTGCACGCAGTCAATTTGCTTTAATTTGTGCATACACAGGACGAGTGCATACACGCAGGACGAGTGCATAAATACAGGACGAGTGCACGCAGTCAATTTGCTTGATTTTGTGCATACACACAGGACGAGTGCATACACACAGGACGAGTGCACGCAGTCAATTTGCTTGTTCTTGTGCAAACACGCAGGACGAGTGCTTACACACAGGACGAGTGCACGCAGCCAATTTGCCCGTTTCTTGTGCAAACACGCAGGACGAGTGCATACATACAGGACGAGTGCACGCAGTCAATTTGCTATATTTTGTGCATACAGCCAGGACGAGTGCATACACACAGGACAAGTGCACGCAGTTAATTTGCTTGATTTTGTGGGGCATGTCTGCACTCACAGAGGGCGATGCCCCACTAAAGCAAGAAGATTGACTGCGTGCACTCGTCCTCTGTGCATGCAATGATGCCCAACAAAAAAAGGAAGTTGACTGCGTTCGATCGTCGTCTGTGTGTGCAATGATGCCCCACAAAAGCAAGAAATTGACTGCGTGCACTCGTCCTCTGTGCATGCAATGATGCCCAACAAAAAAAGGAATTTGACTGCGTGCGATCGTCGTCTGTGTGTGCAATGATGCCCCACAAAAGCAAGAAAATTGACTGCGTGCACTCGTCCTCTGTGCATGCAATGATGCCCAACAAAAAAAGGAAGTTGACTGTGTGCAATCGTCGTCTGTGTGTGCAATAATGCCCCACTTAAGCAAGAAAATTGACTGTGTGCACTCGTCCTCTGTGCATGCAATGATGCCCAACAAAAAAAGGAAGTTGACTGCGTGCAATTGTTGTCTGTGATTGCAGACATGCCCCACGAAAACAAGGTGGACCGCCCAGCATTGTTTCCCCCTACCTTCCTGTATACCCAATCCTGGGAGGACCCAGAGCCAGACATGCAGGTGTGGGTTGTTCGGTGTGCTTGATCTGAAGCAAGCGCTTTCGTGATTCGCAAACAGCAAAAACCTCTGCTTTCCTTTGGGTTGCGTGGCGTGCGTGCACCACCCACAGCTGCTTTTAGCCCGTTGCTTGCTGTATATGCAATCCTGGGAGAGAGAGCCCAGAGCCAGACATGCAGGTGTGCGTTGTTCGGTGTGCTTAATCTGAAGTGAGCGCTTTCGTGATTTGCAAACAGCAAAAACCTCTGCTTTCCTTTGGGTTGTGTGGCGTGCGTACACCCACAGCTGCTTTTAGCCTGTTGCTTGCTGTGTACCCAATCCTGGGAGAGAGAGCCCAGAATCAGACAGGTGCAGGTGCGGGTTGTTCGGTGTGCTTGATCTAAAGCGTAGTTGTGTGATTCACAAACAGCGCAAGCTTTATAGATTGCTTTGTGTTGGGCATCAGGCTCGGATCATCAACTGATGCGATACGCCATTTGTCATTTCAACAGGTGTAATCTGAAAACTCTTATCAGGCCGATTTCTCTGCAAGAGAATGCAGTGTGTCCTGCTTCTCTGTTGAATGTACCGTACCGTACCGTACTCACCCCGGTGCCCAAATTTCAGAAATATTAAAAGTAACCCCAGGTAACCTGTAAATAAATATTTTAGCCTTCCCTGCACCAACTCCGGTGGGCATTTACCCAGCCAGTGCCTGCACAAGTGTGTGAGTATGCATGCACATGCGCGTTTGTGCGTGTGCATGTGTGTTTCTGTTTCACGTTTGTTGTGCGAGTGCGTATTCGTGCGTGTGCGTGTTCATGCGTGTGCGTGTGCGCGTGTGCGTGTGCATGTGTGCTTCTGCTTCACGCTGAGCCCGCTCATCTTTTGCCTGCTGCAGCCTGGCTAGGTCGGCTTTCTGCTGCTCCTCCTTTTGCTGCTGCAAAGCTTTTTCCCCTGCTATAGCTGCCGACTTGACGTAAAAGCAAACACACCTTTGGGCGCAACTGGTGCTGCTGACGCTGGGGCTGGTGTTGGTGCTAAGGTCGGGGCGGGGCCTGGGAGGGGAGCGGGGAGGGCGGGGGGGCCTTCTCCGCTCATCGCTGTTTGGCCACCCACCAAACTTAATTTTCGCCAAACCCCGGAAACCCCGGAGCCTCTGAATAAATATATATTTTACGATGCCGATATCACGCCGGAGGGCAAAAAACGTTATTTACCCGGGGTGAGTTAAGAAAGGTACGGTAACCAAAATAAACAAAAACAAGGGTGACCGCATTACACCAAAAATGCAAAGCCACGTACTCGCTGCAATATCTGTACGCGCGTGTGTGTGTATGTGTGCCTGCACAGGTGATGAACATCAACCCCAACAACCGCGTGCTCACGCTTACGAGTGGGGGGTGCTAAATCTCGTGCTTGCTGCATTACCTCTTGCTCCTGTGCGTGTGTATGTGCCTGCACAGGTGATGAACATCAACCCCAACGATCGCGTGCTCACGCTCACGAGTGGCGGGTGCAATGCGCTCAACCTGTTGCTGGAGGGTGCGGGTGAGGTGGTGTCTGTGGACTGCAACCCTGCGCAGGTGGGTGTGGGTGTTGGTTTTACGTGTGGGTGTGTGTGGGTGCGGTGAAGTTGGTGTCTGTGGACAGCTACCCTGCACATATATGTGTGTATGTATGGGGGGGTCAGGCTGGAAGTGGGAGTGGGAGTATGGCTGTACATGTGGGTGCAGGTAAATTGGTGTCTGCGGACTGCAACCCTGCGCGGGTGGGTGTGGGTGTACGTGTGGCTGTTGGTTTTAAGTGTGTGTGGGGGG
>Ga0307963_1003243_pt1 | contig 12900 bp, 14 predicted proteins | sample OrgLakmetagen594_FD_201829 | JGI IMG/M metagenome (GOLD analysis project Ga0307963, IMG submission 201829) | Saline water microbial communities from Organic Lake, Antarctica - #594 | ecosystem: Environmental > Aquatic > Non-marine Saline and Alkaline > Saline | place: Antarctica: Organic Lake...
GGTTCAGGTACCCAGGGGGGGGGGGGGGTATTTGCACTGTGTGATTATGTGGGTGTGGGTGTGGGTGCGGGTGCGGGTGCGGGTGCGGGTGCGGGTGCGGGTGTGGGTGTGGGTGTGGGTGTGGGTGTGAGAGTGGGTGTGAGAGTGGGTGTGAGAGTGAGAGTGGGTGTGGGTGTGGGTGTGGGTGTGAGAGTGTGTGTGAGAGTGAGAGTGGGTGTGGGTGTGAGTTCGGGCGTGGGCGTGGGCGCGGGCGTGGGTGTGGGTGTGGGTGAAGGTGTAGGTGTTGGTACGAGTGTGGGTGAGGGTGGGGGTGTGGGTGGGGTTTGGTACAGACGGCTACTTTGTATGTTCTCTCAAAACATACCTATGTATACACTAACACACAATTAGAGTGCAGAACACACAAATACATACACATATATACACATAAAAACACACGCACGTTCACAACGCATGCACACTGTACCCACACAAAGACACACACACATGCACAACGCATGCACATCCATACCCACACAAAAACACACGCACATGCACAACGCATGCACACCATACCCACACAAAAACACACGCATACACACAACGCATGCACACCATACCCACACAAAAACACACGCACATGCACAACGCATGCACACCATACCCACGTACACACGCATATGCACGACGCACGCAGGCACTTCACCCACGTACACACAAACATGCACGACGCACGCAGGCACTTCACCCACGTACACACGCACATGCACGACGCACGCAGGCACTTCACCCCCTTGGAGCAGCGTGCAGCAGAGCAGCAGCAGCAGCAGAAGCAAGTGGACACGCTCGCATCCCTGGAGCCTTCAAACGCATATCAGCGCCGCACAGCAGGCAGCCAGTGGGCTTGATGAGTGGCTGGAGCCTTCAAACGCGTATCAGCGTCGCACAGCAGGCAGCCAGTGGGCTTGATGAGTGGCTGGAGCCCTCAAACGCGTATCAGCGTCGCACAGCAGGCAGCCAGTGGGCTTGATGCGTCCCTGGAGCCTCCAAACGCATATCAGCGCCGCACAGCAGGCAGCCAGTGGGCTTGATGAGTGGCTGTGCGTAGTAGGGTGTCAGTGGGCCTCAATCTTAGTACGTGCCCTTATGTATCAGCACCACTTTTGAAGGGTGTTCGGTGGACTGTATAAGCACCACTTTTGATGGGTGTCCAATGGACTGTATCAGCACCACTTTTGATGGGTGTTCAGTGGACTGTATCAGCACCACTTTTGATGGGTGTCTAATGGACTGTATCAGCACCACTTTTGATGGGTGTTCAGTGGACGTGGACTAGTTAGTGCGTAGCAGGCAGCCAGTGGGTATAGAGTCATGTGTTTCTGGTCAGTGCGTCAACCGATTTGGCGTCTTGTGTGTGTCAACCGATTTGGCGTCTTGTGTCAACCGATTTGGCGTCTTCTGTGTGTCAACCGATTTGGCGTCTTGTGTGTGTCAACCGATTTGGCGTCTTGTGTGTGTCAGCCGCCTCTCGTCTGCAGGAGTCTACGTGTGTGGGGTTTGGCTTTTTTACGTGTGTGTGTGTGTTTGTGTGTGTGTGGGTGTATGTGTGTGTGTGTGTGTGGTGGACGCGTGAGGTCCACTGCTTTGCACGTGGAATCTGTTAAGAGGGTCACGGTGGGTGCCGTGTGTGTGTATGTGTGTGTATGTGTGTTACACCTATTGCTGTGCAGGACGTTTGGCTGCTTTCGGTCTGTCTGTGTGTGTATATATTTGGGAAAGGTTAGCCCAGATGGGCCCGTAACCCATGCCGGTAGTGTTTACACTACCTGTGTTATTATTCTTCTTTATTTTGTGGGGCTTGATTTGAGCAGTGGTGTGTGTGTGTGTGTTTTGTAAGCTAGCCTTGCGGTGACCTGATCTGGCTACCAATTTGTTTGCCTTTGCCCAAGTTGGGCTCACAATGAGGCAACTCATGTGGTATCCCTTTATTTTCAATCAGGCTGCAGGTATCGGTGCAACTTATCCGGTCAAAGGCGTTCTTCCTCATTTTGCTTCTCTTTTAGAGCTGTGAGACTGTTTTGGTAGTGAACCAGATATGTCTGCTTTTCGGGGTACATATGATTCATATTAGACAGTCCTGCTCGTGTACTTGGGAGATGCTTATACTTTATTTCAAACAAGTGTGTAAACAAGGAGGACATGTATCAGCTCCTTGACGGTCGTATTAGGACGTCGCCTTTAGGAAGACGGCTAGTTTGAGCTAGACCAACAAACTTGTCCATTTATTAGAGATCCTTTGCTGTAACTCTGATCAATCGTATCTCTTGTTTTGTTTTTCTGATTTACCTTTCCATTCATCAAATTTGGCGCAACTTTTTGATTTGTAAGCTTCCTTTCCTTAACGATGAAACATGGAGTTTCAGGGTTTACAAGGTTTACAAATAAAGGCCTTCAGTCAAGAAATGCAACTGCTAGCCATGGAGTTTCCACAACCAGGTCCTTTGCATAAGAAGAGCTTTGCAATTTAAAAACTGCTACCATCATGTCACGCGTGTGCTGCCGTCAGTTATTGTGACATGCCTTGGGAGTGAAGGGGGGCTTGGAAAGTTCAAGCAATACGTCACGAGTGTATCGAGGTGTATTGAATTGTATGTAAGGGTGAGGGTAAGGGTTACACAGCTATATCCGCCAGCGAGGGCAGTTGAGCTATAGCAAAAAAAAAAAAGGCAGCTTCAAGAAGAGAAGGAGGCCAGACTGAACAAGACACCAGAAAAAAAGACAAGGTCAGTGATCAAACAGAGCAAGGCATTTGTCCGCAAAATCAGCTACTCCTACGGCATCAGACTGATTGATGAATTGTATGTAAAGGCTAGCAACTGCATGCGTCGAGTACCTGCCCTTCAGGCAGCCTGGCAAGACGCATTTACAGCAAGCACTCTCCCACCATCAATTCTACTGTGAGCATTGTTGGTTGCACCTCCTTTTTTTGTGAAAGCTCCCCGGCACCCCTGAGAACACAATCCCGCCCCTATCCAAAGGAAAAGCCTGCACCTAGCAGTCAGGGAAGAAGGGTGCTTTTTGCTGATCTCAACTTACAGCTATTTAAGTGCATGCTGGACTGCTCAATTGCAGAGCACCTTCCAAGGACTGCTTGGGTGTGAGTCGTATGTACGAGCTGTTTAAACTGGGCGTGCTATTCCCATGCAAGAGTTTACTGCAGATTTGAAGCATAGGATGAGAGGTTTTGGAGAAACGCTGAGTTGGTGGACCCCAACACGCACAACAACAAACTGGCCACTTATCAATCCTTTTTTTTATGATGGCAAACTTCCTACTTTGAGGTTGAAACAAACCGAAAGTTGATAAATAATAAGGGAGCAAGAGAGGCAGGGTGGAAGCAATAACAGAAAGTAGGGGGGACAACCAGGTTGATGAGAAAAAGGGCAAAACGTATACGAGAAGGTCAAGCACGGGAAAGAAAGAAGGAAGGAAAGCCTGCGCACCTTGGTGCCCACGTAAAAAGAACAAGAAAGTTTAGGAAGACAGGGCTAGTAAAGAGTTAAAGGGCAACGGGCCGAGGGCACGTCTAGCTACACCACCGCGAGGCACTCATCATAAAAAACTAGGGAAGCTAAGAGTTAGACAGGATAACAGCAATTAAGCCATTGCGATGACTGGTGCGCCAAAACCAACTCCAACACAACCCAAAGAGAAGAGATGTTCTCCTACATACAACGCAGCTGCACCAACACGTCACTCTCAACATTACCAGCCTATACCAGGGAGACGAAAGGAGTACAGTGAGCTAAAGTTTTAGATAACAACAGTGGGTTATTCTGCAAGGAGCCGAGAGCAAGGGTAAGCAGGCCAACATATATCTTGATCAAGGAGGTAGACACGCTAGGGAGGGAGCTGCAGTGAAACTAAGCCTGAAGGGCCTATGGGCCCACGGAACTACTACCAACCCAGAAAAGATGAATCAGGTGACCATACACCAGAAATAAACCCCACAAACAGGCCAGATGGCCTAATATCCAGCCTTAAAGCAATCACCATCAACGTGAAGGGCATGTACAAAAGCAAAGACGCCCTTAATGCTCTCATTGCACAACATGACCCAGATATACATTGCGCACCATATATATGACCCATATATCACCATATCACCATATATATGACCCATAAATACATTGCGCACCATGACCCATATATATATACCCAGGTATTATCTCGTTCACAGAAACAAGAATTAGTAGTAATATAGACCCGCCGGCCTGGCTGTACCCCTAGTTGAAAGAGTACTCATGGCAGTGCCCACCCCACAGTGCAGGTACCTTAATTTGCTTGCGCAAAAACATGGACCCGCCGGCCATCCCGAGACTCAACCTCAGCGCTCCAACAAAGAGACAATATTGCTTTCGATATAAACCAAGTCATCAATTCACAAAGGTGTATCCCCATTATCCTAGGGGATATGAACGCCACCTTTTAAGAAAATGACAGATCTAGTCATATTTCCTATCGAAAGGATGCCCACTACCAAAAATTCACACAAGACAACCATCTTGTACCTATCGATTATAAGTTATAAACTATAACCATGCTAAACGACCTTAGACCTTAGTATGTGCACCTCGTCTGCCCTCAACTCCCACCCTACAACCTGTCTCGATAACATACTTCTTCCTAACGCTTGTAAAAACCAAAGACACCCTGAGCTGTTTTGCTACCCAGATGACAGAGGTTGCAAACACAGCGACCACATTCCTCTCATAGCAAACATCCCCCTCTCCTTTTTTGGGGTTGCAGTCAAGAACATCCAGCAGCAAGCACCGGCAACTAAAAGAGAGAAGGTCCTGGTGCTCCGCCTAATTAAAAATGTGACCAAGAAAAATTGCAGTGCGCCCTTAAAGATCCTACCTATCAGCCCACCATCCAACATGCAGAACCCCTGCCATTATTAAAAACTATGCATGACGCAGCACAAAGGCACCTTGCGCGGCTGGAAGATAAGTGTCCCAAACTACCAAATAGGTTGACACACTTTCAAGGATCCCCAGCAACTATCTGTGCAGAAAACATGGCAGACAAAGTTGTGAACCTCATAAATGAATGCCACAAGACTGCACTCCAAAAGTGTGCTACAAAAACCTAAACCACTGGCAAACCCACTCTAAACCAAGAAAAATAAACAAGTTGCGGAAGATCTTATGTAACAAACATAAAACACCTACGCTTCTTAATGAAGCAAGGACAACACTTTCAAACTGCCATGGATTTGGATGAAGTAATGAACGCTAGCCGCAATGTTTACCAAGCACTCACCCACCCAAGTGTATACCTTAGTTAGCCAAGACATCAGCCATCCCCAGATCGAAGGGAGGACACTGACACAACAAATTAAAGACAAGCACGATGCTATAAAACAAGAAATCTATAAAATTGACGAAGGACACGGTTCCAAATCAATTAAGAAATAGAAACAAAAGAAAATATCGAAGCAGCCAGCTCAGGCAAACCAAGAAATCCTGGTGGGGGAAATAGAACAACACTCTGATACCCAAGCTCTTATGGACCCAGCATCCAACACAGTGCAAACTGAACCGAGTGAAAAAAGTTCCACTAAAAGCATGGAATCCCCATCGATTTAAACAGGAAACTACCTGTCTACAGATCCTGATGCTGCCCGTAACTACCCTTGGACGAGCAGCCAATGCTATGATCGACACAAACTTGAACCCCCTGTAACTAGGGTAGAGACAAACACCAACACAGAAAGACCTGGCTGCACAGTTCTATCCTAGATTCGTGCAACTTCCAGGAATGCCTTAAATCGCTTACAAATTACAAAGCCCCTGGCCCTGGTGGTATTGTTAACGAGCTCTTGAAAGCCATTCTTCTAGAATACCAAACAATACACAAGCTGCTCATAATTATGTGGGCAACAGGGATAATCCCAAAGGATTGGAAAGCTAGTAAAACTATTCTGACTTACAAGGAAAAAGTATCTCTTTTCCAGTTTACCCCTGCTCCCTAAGTGTCCTAAATCAATGGGACACACAAATTTTAGCAGCCACAAAAAGCTAGTATAAGCTATGGATGTGCACTTCAACTGCACAGCTCCGAGAAGATAAATTACACTACGGCTTGACTTTTCCTTGAGAATTGAATACCACTACAGAAATGCCCTTGCACTTATCACTAGCCTGAGCAATAAGGCAAAGCATGGTAGGCTCACCAAAGCTCTCCTCGACCATCAAACTCCGCAACTAAAAGCTGCAGCACAAGGCCACTTGGGACCTCAGTGTCAAACACCAAAGTACCTTCAAAAGCATTTACAATATAAATATATGTTAAGAGCACGGCAGTACGTTAGCATCCATTATAGCAATTTGCGTCTCACACTCCAAGGACGACCCATTCTTACAGAAAGTTTCGACAGTATTTCAAAAGCACTCTGGACATTCAACCTGCCTACTCTGGAAACCCTAATCAAACACATTGCATTCTCTCTTATGGACTCCGGGATCTCCAGCCTTTCAGGGCTACTTAGCCTAGACGGCACACACATACTAAATGGCAACAACTTCAAATTCAAGTTTGGCAGCAAAATTATTGCAATGACAAATTATTGCAATGAACAGGCTTGCTTCTCTGTTGAACTCAGAGAATATAACCCCCCAGCTCATCAGTGACTTACATAAAAACAAGGACACGACACCTAACAAAGAAGAAAGGGTTAGGAAAAGCATTTGCTACTGCTCTAGATGCAGTTAAGGCTTACACTCCCATAGGATGGGCCTGGTCAGACGTACAGGTTTTGCAACGCCAACAGATCCAATCTCCTGCTCAGCAAACAGTCTCCACAAGGAGAACAAGACACACAATTCAGAGGCAGACAGAATGAATAGACATGATCCAGGCTGCTCCAACACACAACCCAATACTCCTTCCCACCAAACACGAACCGACAACAACCCCCCATCACAACCTAACAAAAGGCAGAAGAGGAATCCCATCCACTTCATGGAGCTCACTAAAGTTCCCACTGATTCACTACCTAACTCTCCAGAGCCTCTGCAACCAAGTGAGACTGCGGCAACTAAAATATGGCATCATAAACATAACAATGCGGCTTTTTATGGCAATGTCAAGGCCTGTAACACAATTTTTAAGTATGATTATCAAATCCGGGAGGTGTTGGACTGGCAGCAAATAGCAAACTTAATCGTAACACCAACGCAACTTCACAGGCGCAATACAAAATCCAATTACAACCTGTTACTATTGAAGAATGGGCATTACACTTGTTCCAGAGCACAGGGCTGAAAGCAGCAAAATCAGAGCCCTTTCCAAGAAGCTAACAGGTAGACGATTGCTACCAAATTTGCTGGATCCCGGTCAGCCAAGAGCATCCATAAAGAAAAGAAAACTACGAGGATATGCCACAATATGATACGTGCCAACGCACCTACCATTGGAATGTCTGACCGACCTGAATGCTTGCTCACACACTGCAAGACAAGCCGCAGAAAATATTGAAGACTGGCACTGCCCAGCCTGTACTGACCTAACCCAAGCGGAAAAGGACACCAGAAATCTTATGCAGAAGAAAAGAAATGATAAAAGTGATCTGGCAACCCACATGGGAAGCAGCAGCAGAACTGCTCTTAGCCAACCCTGACTTCAAAGCTTATGCAGATAGCTATGAATATGCTTATACTAGCACTTAGGCTTATACTAGGCTTATACTAGCACTTAAATCCCTGAACACAGAACCTGTCAAGCAGTCTGTGCGTATGACATCCACGGCAAGTGCACAGGCATGCTATCCCTAGAACGTCTCAACATTTTGCTACATGCTTACAACCAATTTAAACGGATTGGTCTACACAGTACTACACAACCACCTGTGCAAGACGCGGCAACTGAAATTGTAGGTCTGCTATAAAGGTATTTACTTCAAATGAGCTCACTTCACAACATTGGTAAAAAGGCAAGAGATTCCAATACGTACTGCACCCCGAGGCACATTACGACCTCTCTCCAAAAAGGGCACTAGTAACCAAGCAAAAGTTTGCTAGCCCCCTAGATTTTGACAATAGTTACCAAGCCTACTGGAGCGAAAATACCAGAGACACAGTATTTGGGGCAAGCACTAATGCTTTTGACACTAATTTCAGAGGCTTCTCCTTTTGCCACCCGATTTATTGCGACTACCTTCTGCATTCACTTGTGGGACATGCATATCAATCAACAAACTCCAGAAGCACTCAAGAAGCTACAGCAACATTCCTACTCCTCCCTGATTGGCTTGGTTGGAATAAGAACGGGTACATGACTTGGATAAACGACTACCCTGAGCATGCATGCGTTCTAGCCAAGTTTTCTGCAGACAGCATGCTCTTAAAAACCTACAGAAGCTTGGTTAGACGCTCCACCCCAGCCTCAGCACAACAAGAATCAATAGAACAAGCAGAAAAGGAGATTTCAACTCCTACACCCAGATACTTCCATTGCTGCTAACATCAGCCAGTGGCAAATGCTTCATAACACAAACGCCAACCAGTACAAGAGCCCACACATTCCCAAAGTACAAAACTGGAAATCAATCACTTACATCGATGATAGTGCTATGGACTATGAGATCACCAAGCAGAAATTTTTAGGCGCGGGCATCTTCACCCACACTACAGACACTGGTTACAGTGATACCATCAGTATCAATTCTGGATGCAGCGGCCCACACTCACCATCAATAGAGTTGAACTTGCAGCTGTGCTAGTAGCGGTACAAAAAGGCCACACTGAAATTGCTACAGACAGTACCTCATCCCTCTTTTAGATTAGAAAACAGCTATTGAACCCAATGGCTGTACTCCACCACTTGCACAGGGAACTACAAGGACATTGTAAATTTAATCCAATCCTCACCATCCACTGTCACTTTCTACAAAGTGAAATCTCACTCTGGTATTATTGACAATGAGGGTGCAGACCACCTAGCACACAAAGCAGCAGTCAATCAAATTTCTTACGTTTCCTTCCCGCCAGCTACTGACCTCTTTTACGACCTGTTCTGGCTAAGCGCTCCAAACAACGTTGGCTCCCATGCAGAAGAGCTACGAGTTTTGACTAACCTGCAAGACAAACTAAAACATCACATGCACGCCCAACATTACCTTGGTGAAGCTAACACAGATACACTGCTTTACAAGCTCTGGCAAAAATTGCATGATACGCCCGAGCGTGCAGCACAGCCCGACTCTCGCACACGCACAGCAACCCAGCTAGTGCAAAGCCCCTTGCTCAAGAACTCAGTAACACTTTCTGGTCCATGCCAAATGTGACCTTTAAGGAGCAGGGACAAGTCCTTAAGTACAGGACGGATACGATTCACACAGACAAGCACACCAAACGGTTTAGCCATACGACAGGGCCTGCCAAATGCCCTCTGTGCGGAGGATCAGACAGTGCGTGCTCCACACATGCTTCTTAGGTGCAACAATCATACTCTGAAGAGAATGCACATAAACCGACACCCCCACGCAGTTAGCATCTGTGGTGAAGAGATCAGTAAAGGCAAGCTGGGTTTAGCAATTGTTACAATGGATGCTTGTAACAGTGAAAAATTATCTGACCTTATCATTGAACCCCCCGATGACATTGAAAGAATCATTCCTGACTGGGTTTTCCCAACACAACAAAACCTTTCAACTAGACATCAAAGCCGTCCAGATGGTGTGTTAGTTATGCCCATTGAGGGAAGCGGCAGGCATTTGAATCCCAAACAGATTCCCACTAGGGACAGAGACACACATCTTGTACAATTCAAATTCTGCTCAGACATAAACCCGCAACAGACATTAGAAAAAGCGCACAACCAGGCAGCATCAACCCCTTATCCAGCGTCTACGAACATGGAGCCTCCGAGGCATCTCGCTCTCGAAACAACAAAGTCACACTTCATGTTATACTGTTATACTTCTTGGAGTCAAGGGCACAATCTACAATCAATACACCATATTTCCTCTACTGAACTCGTCCCCACGCACAAAGTGCACCAACCAGCTACTAAACTGCACTAAGCTTAAACAAGATTACAAAAACAAGACACAAAATACACCTTAACAAAAACAGTGATAATGGGGGATCTGATGAGGGGTTACTGGCCGAGCGGCCGGATTCAGACTGGCTGAGCGGCCGGATTCAAGCTGGCCGAGCGGCCGGATTCAGGAGGGCTAGGCGCAGGCCGGATTGCATGGCTGACAACCCGCCGGATCCTAATTAGTCTCTTGCTTCTCTTTTTTAGTTTTTTGGTGGGGCTCTGGCTAGTGTGAGCACTAGTTGAGAGCCTTTCCTTAATGCACGCTGGTGACTTCCAGTGTAGACTCTTACTTTTCAACAGGTGAACAACCATACATTCCTTTCTCAGCAGAACAATAGACTGTTTCCCTTTCTTTCTTCATTTATATGTGGCAGGCCGAGGCCAGTCAGCAGCCAATCAGCCAAGCAACCTAGCTGAAGGTCACCCCCATTATAACCATTGAAAGTCAGGAACAATAGCCTGCAGAGAGGGAGATTGCAGCAGCCAGCACCCCTCCACAGCACCAATCGCACTACTAATAAAGTGCTACACCATTCGACGTTGCTCTTGGACCAGTGTTTAAACTGGTATAACCTTTCCAGCCTAGCAGTCACACGTGTTTACTGATGGCTTTATCTATAAACTCAAAAAAGAACTGTGCAATCTTTTCAAAAAGCATACACGGACAGTAAAAGTTATTTAGCAGTGGTGCTACTAAATAGCATTAGTAAAAGAAGTTAAGTCAAGACACGGAAATCTTCAAACACACAACATGTCCAGAACAAGGTGCATGGGTAAACGTTTGTGGCCAACTCTAAATCTATTCAATTCGCCTGCTGCGCCTGGACAGCAGCCTGTTTTAACACTCGCAACTTCATGACGATTCCAAGCGGTAGCCGGTCGCAGCCCACGAAGCGTACAATCCTTGGCACAGCCACGGCTTGGGATTGCAATTGTGCAAGTGCTGTGGGGGCTAAGGAGAAGGCAATGGCGTTTGCTGCCGGCACGTCCTGTGTGTGAGAGGGGGAACGTGATTATACACATATATATAATATGATCATACATACATATAACATCACATATACACATAATATGATCTTACTTATAATATGACCATACACACATACATATCTATATCTATATAACATCACTCATACACATATATCATACACAAAACGTGACAAGTTGGGCCTGCAGTTGCATGGATGGGGGCTGTGTGGATTGCGGAGAAGGCAATGTGTGGATTGCGCTGTGTGGATTGCGGAGGAGGCAATGGCGCTGCCATTTTAAAGCAATTTTTCTTTTTTTCCGCTTCCGAGATGGTAAAGAATTAAACGGCGGGTTCAGCTTGCGCGACCATACACAGACGGCATGCATATGGGCTTCTAAAGTGGAATCCAGAGAGCAGATATTGGTAGCGGTTGCTAGGACCTGCTGCTTCAAGCATACACAGCAGGCAGATTGGCTCACACACACAAACGCAACCACTCCGTGGTGCATACCCATACAACAGAGGTCCATAACCACATCGCCACACACCGGATGCGCAACACACACAAACGCAACCACTCCGTGGTGCGTACCCATACAACAGAGGTCCTTTACCACATTTCCACACACCGGATGCGCAACACACACACACACACACACCTCTACAGGCCTGTGCAAACCATTCACAACCAAACCATCCGCCGCTTTTTCTGCAATTTTGCGCAACACACACACACACACACACACACACCGAGCTAGCGGTGGTTATTCATAGCGTGCACTTTGCACCATAATGTGCATTGTGCACATACAGCACACCGAGCTCTAGTATGATCACACATACACATACGACACTCATGCAGCGGATACATGCACTGCTGTATACCCATTGCTCATGCATGGGCACTAAAAGTAGAGCAATTGTACTGAAGCTATTCCAAAACGTTGTGCGGGACTCAACCTTACGTGTAAGTTGTTGGGCTAGACCGCACCCTTGGTAAGGTAGGGTTGGCCAGAACCGTATATATGCACCGTATATGACCGTATATTTGGTGAATTCTCTGCCAAATTTACCGTATATACACCGTTTATATATGGTTCTGGCCAACCCTATGTGTAAGGTAGGTAGGGTACGGTGTTACGTGGTAACTCCTACCTTAAAGTGGTACAGAAAATACTCAGTAGTGTGACATCACACTTTGGTACTTTCTGTACCACTTTACACTAGGTTACAGGTTATAGACCCAGTGGAGTCGCCACAGCGATCATTCGACCCGAAGGTCTAGGCTTCCGGTCTGTGAGCTACCTTTAGACGTTTACTGCACCAGTAGCATACCAACCTCTACAGATGCAGACACTCGCATCTCCATGGGCCCATGCACAGTCAAAAGTTCATACATTAGTAGGGTTGGCCAGAACTGTATATACACTTAATATGCCCGTTTATTTGGTGATTCCCCTGCCAAAAATACTGTATATACACCTTATATATATGGTTCTGGTCGACCCTATACAGAAGCATACCCACCATCACAGGAGGGCCATGCTTGAGCACAAACACACACACACGCACACAAGCACAAAGACACGCATACACATACACACGCACATGCACCCACCCGCCCGTATAAATACACATGTACACACATACAGACACGTGCAGCAGCAGCAGCAGCAGTAGCAGCACATGTACGAACCTCCATAGGCCCGTGCTTGAGCACAAGCATACACACACACAAGCACAAGCACATACACACACAAGCACAAGCACAAGCATACACACACAAGCACAAGCATACACACAAACACAAACACACACACACACAGACAGACATAACGACATGC
>Ga0307963_1003244_pt1 | contig 12899 bp, 15 predicted proteins | sample OrgLakmetagen594_FD_201829 | JGI IMG/M metagenome (GOLD analysis project Ga0307963, IMG submission 201829) | Saline water microbial communities from Organic Lake, Antarctica - #594 | ecosystem: Environmental > Aquatic > Non-marine Saline and Alkaline > Saline | place: Antarctica: Organic Lake...
CCCTCCCTCTCTCCTGCATCCGTGTTCTATTTATTGTGCTATTGCAATCTCCAACCTCACCTGGAGTCCCCCGCCTGTCGATCCTGTTGGGCCTCTTTATTCCCACATCCATGTGTTCTTGACTGGCAATCTCATAATCCCACCTGGCAAGACCCACCTGGAACCGTAATACTGCACCTGTATTGTATCCATTGTGAATGTTTTGTGACTACATCTGAAATGCTAGTTTTCACCTGTGCCACTTTTCACTGTTCTTGCTTTTGTGTTCGTACGTGCAGCAGGCCCTCCCCCATCATTGTATGAACGCTTACGGCACCTAGTCTACACCTCCCCCTACATTGACCTCGATTATGTTCTTACCAAGCTGCCATACGGTACGTTGAATTCTTGGCTACAACGCCGCCACCACTGTTCATAAGTTTTCAGTATGTCCTACGTTTGATAGGACGCAGTGCCAATCCAACTACCAACTACTCCTATGGTAGTTTGAGGAGCAAGTGGACCATTGACGGTTGGTGCGGCGTAGGGTTGATACAAAGGGTTAGTACAAAGGGTTGGTACAAAGGGTAGTACTAAGGGTCAGTACAAAGGGTCAGTACAAAGGGTCAGTACAAAGGGGTAGTACAAAGGATTAGTACAAAGGGTTAGTACAAAGGATTAGTACAAAGGATTAGTACAAAGTGTTAGTATAAAGGGTCAGTACAAAGGGTAGTACCAAGGGTCAGTACAAAGGGTCAGTACAAAGGGTTAGTACAAAAGGTTAGTACAAAGGATTAGTACAAAGGATTAGTACAAAGGGTTTGTGCAAAGGATAAGTACAAAGGATTAATACAGAGGGTTAGTACAAAGGGTTAGTACAAAGGATTAGTACAAAGGGTTAGAACAAAGGGTTAATACAAACAACTTTCTTTTAGCAAGTCAGTGGGACCTTATGACTGCACACACTACAGCCTTTGACACCGGTACGGATAGTCTGAAATGAAAAAAGGGAATACTACGCAGGCAACGAAGAACTACTCCCCACAATAGGCTTTGACCCTGGTGTTGGGCTTTAACAAGCTGGACTCCTCAGCAACAGCATATCCAAAACTGACTATTAGCATTGAGGCTTTCCCGTGTTATTTCCGGGCATCATGCGCATCCCCACTTTCAGGGATCTCCAGAATGCAATCTGCCCTAGACAGCGCGATTCACGATTTTATGGAGGTGTACCTATTGCTAGTGCGAACCTAGTGCTAGTGCGAACCTAGTGCTAGTGCTACCTATTGCTAGTGCTAGTGCAAACCTAGTGCTAGCGCTACCTAGTGCTAGTGCGAACCTAGTGCTAGTGATAGTGCTAACCTTGTGCTAGTGTAGTGCTAGTGCGAACCTAGTGCTAGTGCTACCTTGTGCTAGTGCTACCTAGTGCTAGTGCTACCTAGTGCTAGTGCGAACCTAGTGCTAGTGCTAGTGCGCAATTCACTCGCAAAGCGCAGGCTTGATGCTTTGCCCTGCACCTGTTTAGCTTACTCTCTGTGTCGGCAAGAACAAGGTCGGGGAATCGGTGCTGTGCTTACTGAAATTCTACATCTCTATCTGTGAAACAAACTGATATGACCGTGATTGTATCCTCATAGGGAGTAATTGAAATTCTATTGAGAAGGCGATTTCTGTATGGCCGCAGTGCAAGAAGTGCAGAGCATACATTATTTTAATAACAAACTCGGAGCACCTTGACCCCACTCCACTTATTTGCAGCAAGCACATCAAAAGAATGTAGCTGTTCTATATTCTACCTTAACCAAAGCTAGGATAATATTTCATCAATATCCTGCAAGGCAACTGTTGTCGCATCAGTGAATCACAACACACATGCGTAAAAGCACATGTGTGCACAAGCAGGAGCGCACAAACGCACTTGCTCAAGCAATGGTTACACAAACGCACTTGCTCAAGCAATGGTTGCACAAACGCACAAACGCACTTGCTCAAGCAATGGTTACACAAACGCACTTGCTCAAGCAATGGTTGCACAAACGCACAAACGCACTTGCTCAAGCAATGGTTACACAAACGCACTTGCTCAAGCAATGGTTACACAAGCACCAAAGAAAGTACGCACTCAACCAATGGCTTCCTACCCCAGGGCAACTGCCGGAGATCCGTGCGCTGATGCTGGAGCGTCTACGCAGGCATCGAGAAGCGCTTGTCCTGTACGTGCACATCTTACACAGCCTGGGTGCTGCAGAGGCCTACTGTGACAGGTGCAGCGCAACACACACACACACACACGCATACACACACACACACACACACACACACACAAATGTATGAGTGGGCTCCCCGTAGAAAGCATTCGTATGATTTGGATTGGCCACATTCATATGTACACATTGTACGTGCCTGCCAAAAATATGATCTTGAACACTGTATTTCTATGGCTTTGGTCATCCTAATTTATGATCTGTGTGCATGACTTGCACGGCCTGGTTGCTGCAGAGGCCACCTGTGGCTCGGGCAGTACTACGAGGCAAAGGCTTTCAAAATAAGCTGTTTGGGTCTGCTTGGACTATTGTGTGTCCAGGCTTTTAACTTCCTACCATGCAAGCTTTTCCTCTGTGGAGATGCAAGCCTATTTCTGTTGTTTCTAAGCATTTTCACTCACGGTTGAAATGAGTTGCTGGGTGCGGATATTGAGGGGGGTTCAGGTCCGGCTGTGGCTCCTTTTAATTGCTGCGCCCTCCTTTTCTCAGAGTGCCATGCGTGGACTTAATCCATTCCCTATAGTGCCATTCCGGGATGTTTCACACGGCCATTTGGGTCGTTCGATACGGTAAAATACGCGTTAAATAAGCAATACGCGCATTAAAGGATCGTAATTTTAAGCAATTTTGGGAGTGCCGGTTTTTGACCCAAAAATGGACCCGGTTTGCCTTAACATAACCCAAAACGTATCCAGTTATGTTCTAACAAATCATATGTTATACTTATATTAAACATAGCATTGGAAGCTCGCTGGAAGGCTGTATTTGGGCGGAAAACTGCCTAAAAAGGCCAAAAATCGCCTCCAAACGGTAATTTTGCAATCGTACAACAGGCCCGATTTGTTCAATACGGTTAAATATGTGTTATATATGCAATACAGCGTATTATACGAATATGCCGAAACATCCCTGGTGCCTTTTGCTTGCTGCAACTGTTTTCTTGTTTGTGCCATGCGTGAAAAGGTGCGTGGAAAGGTGCTGGAAAGTGTGCGTACTCGTTGCATGGTTCACGCTGCAGAGTAGGTGGTTCTTCTATCCCCAATACTTTCAGCCAGCTCACGCTGCAGAGCAGGTGGTTTTTTCTATCTTCAAACTCTCAGCCATCCCATCCCCACTTGCATGAAAACACATGATTCCAGCGCATTGCTTTGGTCATGTGTTCTTAGAGTGATCCTAATGCATCCCAGCAGATCAAAGCAAATCCCCCTCCCACCCCCCTCTGAGCACACCAGCCTGTCTCTTGTAGTGAATGCATCCTCCCTAAAAAGCAAGTCTGCTCGCTTTCATTCCCTGCTTCCACAACGTACGCTGGAAGCAAGCCCCCCTCCTGCATACCTACCGCCAATGCATCCCTACTGTAATGAACGCATCCACGCAAACATATCAAACTGCTGTCGTGTGCTCCCAAAGGGTTACTGCGAAGCAGGCCCCCCTCCTGCATACCTACCGCCAATGCATCCCTACTGTGATGAACGCATCCACGCAAACATTTCAAACTGCTGTCATGTGCTCCCAAAGGGTTACTGCGAAGCAGGCACCCCTCCTGCATACCTACTGCCAATGCATCCCTACTGTGATGAACGCATCCACGCAAACATTTCAAACTGCTGTCATGTGCTCCCAAAGGGTTACTGCGAAGCAGGCCCCCCTCCTGCATACCTACTGCCAATGCATCCCTACTGTAATGAACGCATCCACGCAAACATATCAAACTGCTGTCATGTGTTCCCTAAGGGTTATTGCGGAGCAGGCCCTCCTCCTCCACCACCTGCAAACCCGCAGCCAGCTAATCTGTACCTTGTGCAGTGAGCTCATCCACATAATTGTAACACAGTGCCTTTTTCATGTGTTCCCAAAGGGTTACTGCAGAGCAGGCCCTCCTCCTCCACCACCTGCAAACCCGCAGCTAGCTAATCTGTACCTTCCGTAGTGAGCTCATCCACATAAATGTAACACAGTGCCTTTGTCGTGTGTTCCTAGAGTGTACGCTGCGGAGCAGGCCCTCCTCCCCCATCACTTGCAAGCCCGCAGCCAGCTCCTCCCCTCCCTCACATCCTCTCCTGCGGTGGCCAAAAGCAGCACAGGAGCACCACCAGCAACGGGGGGATATCCGGGACACGCGTTCGGAGTGGCAGGTGTGGGGATGATATGCTACCTCTTTAACTACACAGTGTGAGGTGCAAGGTGGTAAATAGACAGCGAGTTTTGGTGTGGGAGGCAATGGGACAGACAAATGTAGACGTGCTCCTGTGGTGAAGGCAGCAAGGAGCAAAAGTGGTAGCAGTGTGGACCTATAGACAGTGTGGACCTATAGACGGTGTGGACCTATAGACAGTGTGGACCTGTAGACAGAGTGGACCTGTAGACAGTGTGGACCTATAGACAGTGTGTACCTATAGACAGTGTGTACTATAGACAGTGTGGACCTATAGACAGTGTGGACCTATAGACAGTGTGGACCTATAGACAGTGTGGACCTAAAGACAACGTGGACCTATAGACAGTGTGGACCTAAAGACAGTGTGGACCTAAAGACAACGTGGACCTAAAGACAGTGTGGACCTATAGACACACGCAAAATAGTCAGGAAACATGCTGCCACCTGCACACGCACAGCGAGTAGTAAAACAGACAAAAAAGGTGCAGCAACAGAGCTGTCCACACTCACATACCCCCCAGGAAGCTATATATACTGTTTAAATCCACACACACACACACACACACACAACACACACACACACACCCAACACACATGCTTACAAGCACACTCAACATGCATTACTGCCAATTGAATGACAGGTGCTGCCCAGGGGCCTGTGGCACAACACGCCCTTCTGCGCAAGCCCTCAGATATCTACCTCATTTTGCTTGAGGTACAAGCAATCGTTGTGTACTATATCGTTTCTAGATTGTGTGACGTGTCTCCTTCCAGCGCATGGTGTGTGCTGGGCTATGGACCTTCCCTTGATTGCCTTCCGATGCATTTCAACATGTTTTGATGCTGTTGCAAGCCTCACGTGCTCATGTGCACTTCTCAGCAGCAGTCTCGTGACTGCACCTAGGCCTCTACAATATGGCTTCTAGGTTACTGCGCCTGGGCCTCTACAATATGACCTGCACCTACAATATGACCTACACCTGCACCTCTACAATATGACCTGCATCTATGGCTTCTAGGTTGGTGCACCTAGGCCTCTGCAATATGACTACTAGGTTAGTTCCATCTTCATAATAATAACAAGTTTGTATAAAAATTACTACTAGGTTACTTCCGTATTCATATGTATTGATTACTAGGCTAGTTCCATATTCATATAAATGACTGACTAGGTTAGGTTGCTACGCCTAAATTGCTACGCCTAACCCTACATAATGACGGCAGTAGCTTTTGGATGCATGCCATGATGGTGGTGCCAAGCTGCTGCCAAAAGCTACTGACGCCATTCTGCAGGGTTGTGTGTAGCAACCTGAGCTCGTAGTCATTTTATATGAATGGAACTAACCAGTTGGCACCACGGTAAGCATCAAAAAAAAGTAAGGAAAAGAAAACTACATGGTACAGATCAACTTAGTCGCCATAAGGGTCATTAAGGATAATTGAATGCTGCCAAAGAGCACAAACGCTCTCCCTCCAGCGTAACCGCAGCACAGTCATACAAGCGTGCTGTTGTTTGCTGTACTCCCCTCTGCAAACGACAAAGCATCTGCCACTGTCTTCCATCGCGGAAACTAATGAAATTGCTACCATTGGGTGTGTGCTACCATTGGGTGTGTTTTTGCATTGTTATCATTGTGTTTGCATTGTTACCATTGTTACCATTGGGTGTGCTACCATTGGGTGTGTGTGCTACCAGTGGGTGTGTGTGTTTGCATCACACTTGGGCTAAGAAAACGTACCACGATCCCACAGACCCCAGCCCCTCCTGTTCTTTGCCCCTACGAGCTGTCCTTTCAACCTCCCTTTTTTATGTGTCATGAGTCATGAATCAACCTCCCTTTTTTATGTGTCATGAGTCATGAATCAACCTCCCTTTTCTATGTGTCATGAGTCAACCTCCCTTTTCTATGTGCCATGAATCAACCCCTCCCTTTTTTATGTGTAATGACTGCTCATTAACCTGTCCCTCTTGTCCACCCCAACAGGTGGTTCTCTCGACCTCCTGTCCTCCCTCAGCCGACCCCACCCAACCCCCCCCAGCAGAGCCGACAGAAAGCGACAGAATTGTTCACACTGCTGGTCATTGTCTGCCCAAGGAGGACAGTGGCGGGGAACAGAGTGGCCAAAGAAAGGAGGGTAGAGGTGCCCTGGTAGAGGGTCCGCTGGCACTGAATGAGAAGACGTGGCAGCAACTGACGTGGCTGCTCAGCCGCAAATGTGGGCGCATGGACCCTTTGGAGGTGGGTGTAACACGCGCACGCATGGCTGTGCCTTTGTTTGCAATGCATTTGTTGCAGGTGCAGATGCTGTGTAAACTGGGCCCTGTAGGGCGGTTCTTCAGTGGCAGCTACAGATGCAATCTCACAAACGTCCGCTGCATAAGTGTGTGTGTGTGTGTGTGTGTAGGTACGTGCTTGTGTGTACCTACGTGGCGTTTTCATTTTCCTATACCGTACACGAGACACGTTTACCTGATAAATACAAACTAGCAGCTGTGTGAAAAGGGGCTAACTTTTTTACTGTATGCTTTGAGGTATATCATATGTAGAGGACCTAACTTGAGAATAATCGCAAGGTCATGATGCATCGTTGCTAAAGGGTTATAACTCAAGCACTGACGCACATGCATTCACACACATACACACACATACACGCACATACACGCACACATACGCACACACACGCTCCCACTCACGCATTCATGCACACACACACACACGCACACATACACACAAATACACACACGCACACATACACACAAATACACACACAAACACTCTCACAACACACACACAAACACTGCAGGTCTTAGAGCTGCTTCCTGAAGACGTGCCGCTTGGCCACGTCATGCCCTGGCTAGGGTCTGCACTGGGCCACTGTACAGAGCAGTCCAGGAACATGGCAGTAGTGAAGCACCTGCGCAGGTAGGGCCTTTTGTCAGGTTCAGAGCAGTACTGAGACTCAATTATGGCTGGGGTCTGCACTGGGCGAAAGTACAGAGGAGTCCAGAAGCATGGCAGTGGTGAAGCACCTGCGCATGCCTCTTTTTACAATGTGCACAGTGGACAAGGCACACGTCCACGTGCATTATAAGTGTGCAACAAATGTAAAAATACGTGCATACACTACGCACACACATACACTTGCCCACAGGTCTGACAAACATACACTATCACACGCACACACACACACACACACATGCATCCACGTGCCCACAGGTCTGAGTCTCTGAGCCTCCGTGAGTCACTAGGCAAAGCCAAGCAGGGCCACGTGCTGCTCAGCAGCGAGCGCATCTGCTGCTTGTGCTACAAACGCATTGGCCCTGCCGTGTTTGTGGCATACCCGGACCGCACGCTTGCGCATTACGTGTGCCACACACGCAGGGCAAAGGGGCGTGCTTGAAGTGTATTATAGAGCAGTGCTTGAAGTCCTGTTCTAGCTTACTAGCAATGACAAAAGCTTTTCATCTCCACGCTACGCTAAATTGTTTGAAGGAGCTATGAGTCTGCGGTTAAAGCTCATGCTGGCATCCTAGGGAAGAACGAGTGCGCTGATGCCATAGCAAAGTGCTCTGCGGAAAATCAAAGTGGCCATGATCTCCACATTAACACTGACGCCCATCCCCATTCATCCATATTCTGGTCAGCAAGGATAAAAAACCCTCCTTCAGCTTGCCTACCAGATACTCTTAACACCTGCCTGCCAACGAGGGCCTCCAGTGGACAGGCTCTGTCTTCATTTTCTCATATCTTGATGCTGTAAACGCACACATGCACGTCTAAAACAAACTAGGACCTAAATCAAAAAAGGTTTCAAACCATCAGTCCACAAAGTGCTACCCAAAATACCAAGAACTGATCAAGGAAGGCATTGTCGAGAAAGACATAATCAACTCATTTTGGAAGAATGCAAGTTTCATCTCTGGAGAGAAGAGGAATGTCATGCTCTGCCGCACAAATTTGTTATATAACCAAAAGTGTGCCGTTCAGTGCAACCTTACAAAAGGCCCACCAACCTGCCCCACCTGCCAGAAGATAGAAGCTAGACGGCACCTGCCACATGCTGCCAGGCATCCCATTATAAATAAAATGATTATTTACAGGCACAAAGCTGCTGGACAAATGATTACTATAGCGATCCAACAAGGTGCACAGGGTGCCTGCCTGCTAGTACAAGCAGAGGATGCAGGGAGTGCAACAATGGTATGACAAGGCATCATACGCCCTTCCGAGGAGATACAGATAGGAGTGATTCCAACTTGGCTCTTACCTTCCAATCTCAAAGCACAACAGCGGCAGAAATCTAGCAAGCCAGATGCAATCATAGTAACTCTGACCCAGCAGCCACGCCTCAAAAGAAACCCAACAAACACGTAACAAACTAGGTTTGCCAATAATGCAAGAAGAGCTGACCGTGATAACCTAGTAGAGGGCCCTGCCAACCCATACCCCCTGGCTATGAAACCAAGAGACATACAACTAAACAAACGTGATATACATTTGTTCGAAATTAAGTGGTGCTGTGTAGACACTTCCCCTACTCAACAAGCAGAAAAGGCACAAGAACAACATAAGCTGCTAATATGCCGCTTACTCGAACACCGTAAAACCCTTCACACCATCCTGCTAGGAGCAACAGGCACCATCTAAAGCAGCCACACAAGGAACTCACTCCACAGCCTCGGAGTTATTCTGCGCTTCATGCCGCAGCACTTATGAGAAAATTAAGCCTACATGCAATCAGATCCGCAACAAATGTCATTAAGATGAGAAGAGACTTTGAATACAACCCCCACAAATATATGAGCAATACTCTTGGTGGTGTGCAGGCTTCTGCCTCCCAACTACCAGGACCCCACTGAAAACCTCCTCTTACTTTCATTCACCAGGTCTCTGCATCCATTGTGTGTCTCTGCATCCATTGGCTGCAGAACACAAACATCCTTTTCTAATCCATGCCGGTAGTGTTTATGTGTAACGCCCAATTGTTGGCAGTGACGACTCGTGTGATTTGGTTAGCTGGTTTTTAGTTGAGGTTGCATTGGTTGTGCTGAGTCTTATACTTTGCAGTGACGGTGATTTGCTACGACAGACGCGTATCTGCGTTCTTGTTCTTGTTTATTGTGGTCGTCCTCACTGGCAGTGCATGACGACTTATATTAGTTACGTAACAGTATGCTTTGAAGATGACGCGGCTTTGTATGACGGTCATGCCGCATAGGCGGCAGCAATGAATGTGAGCCTCCATGAGCCGTCAGTTGAGTTTTTTTGCAAAGGTACTTGTGCGTTTTGAAGTTGTTGATTTGCTTGCAGCTAGTGGTTCAGGCAGTGGATCTGGCATCATAGTTGTAATGGTGTGACTTGCCACCGTTAGTCCTTGTCCTTTTCGTTTCTTCTGTGCGCCTTCTACCTGTACTAAGAACTTACAATGCAGTTGCTTCAAGTTGCTGTTTGCCTTAACATACCTATATAGCAATTGCTTCTCATTTGAAATGATTTCAACCCAGGGGAGCAGATCAAAACACTTGTTTCTTCCGCTTCAACTGCGCAAGTGCGGCACTTTTAACTGATGCTTGTTTTGTCTGACGAGGCCGATCAGCCGAACAGTCTGACTGAAGGTTCCCCCCGGGCCATGTAAATCAAAACCTTTGACAGATGGGGCAGACTGGCGGGCCTCCTTTCAGTACACACTATTTGTACTATACAGTAAATAATGCGACCTTCGATCTTCTGCAGAGCGTCTTGCTACGGCATAACTCGCACTCGTTGCCCAGGATGCTTAAGCGTCGTTAGGTACCTTCTTTTCTTTGCTAACTTGCCTGCTCTAGTACCAAGTGTGTCCGCAGTCCGAGAATCCGATCCGTCCTGATCAAGTGCATTCCTTGTTTCAACTGGTATCTAGTTGCAACATTATCTTCTACAGTTTAAAACTCATGCTCCTCTCATTATGTATACAAAACACTCAAAATAACTGCTGGGGGAAAAATGCTAACTCAATGTCTAGCCCCAGCCACGGAACAACGAGCATTTCCATCACATGGCAAAAAGTTGAGGATTTGGAAGCCCCAGGTGCCCCGTGGGGCGCAAGCCAGCCAAGGGATCAACTACACTGAAAAACATTGTTTCCTACTGTACCATGTCAACGCCTAGAATCAGCACTCAAAACAAGCATGGGTTGTAGAGCTCCTACAAGCACATAGCTGATCTAAAATAGTGGTCAGTAATTTCCCATGTGAGATTCTGCTGCTCTGTCCCTCCCCCTTGTCTTCCTTGCTTTGACTTCATCAGGCTGCGGCCCTACTAGTTGCAGCAGAGCTAGTGGCAGCGCCTGTCGGGCCTTTCATCGACTCCCACGTCCAGCATTGGTGCAAGAAGGTGCACTACGAATTCTAGATATGATGACTATTTATATACATGATGCAAAACACTCTGTGCAATGGTAAATAAAGGTCAGCCGCATCATGGTGGATTGCAGGATCTCCTTTCCTTTCCACCACAAATCTACAAATCTAACTTTATTGGCAACTTTGGTAAAACAGGAGAGTGACTATGGGAAGCAACGCCTGTGGGCAAGTGTAGGGTGGGGTTTGACCGCACCGTTGGCTGGAGCACTGTTGCAGGTACGGGGTGTTTATATGTGTGTGTTTGTGCGTGTGTGTGTGTGTTTTGTGTGTGTGTGTGTGTGTTTTGTGTGTGTGTGTTTGTGTGAGTGTGTGTGTGTATGTGTGTGTGTGGGGGGGTGGGAGTGCTGCACCAGGATTTTTGAAATTGCACGGCTGACTATGCCTACAAGCTGGAGCAGTTCATTGTTAACCCATTGCAGGATGTTATTTGCAAGTAGGAAGCAAGAGAACACAAGCCATCACTTGGCCTAGATTTCATTGCACTTTATGCCAACAGTTAAGTACTGACCCCATACCATGTGCAGCGCTATGGCATCGGAGTTGGCTTCCTGTTCTATACCGGCCTTTCCATTCCTGCCCTGATTGCCGCCACACTCCTAGAATCTGCTCCAAGCGCGGCCAGCAAAAATGACGAGAGAGGAGCAGAGCAAGAAGAGGTACAGCAGCAGGACAAACAGCAGCAACCTGAGGGCGCAGAGGGTGCATTACGATCTGGAGAGCCTAGCGGCCTTTCCTTATTACAGCATTTTCCACCAGACCAGCCAAATGCTGTAGGTAGCGCCAGGAGCAATCTGGGGGACTGTACGAGCTGGGAGGTGAGGATGTTCTGTGTCTATCTGGTTCTACTCTGAAAAGTCGAAAAAAAGAAATCTAGGTGCCTGATTCGCTATGTGGGAAAAATACTGACCCACCATCTTCAAAATAGCTATAGCTCGCATGGCAGAAGTAGAATAGGAGGATGGCCCGGGTCATGTAAACAGAAATGTCAGGAATATCTTTTACTGGTTTCTTTGGATCCAACTTTTTCCGCCTGAACCTTTTTCCCCGAAAGGCCTCCCCCTTGCCTCCTTTTTCCCGTCCAACCGGCCTCTCTTGCTGCCCTTCTTCTTTCAATTTTCCTTTATTTTCTCACGTAGTAGGGACTTTGCTATCTCCCCTTGATTTATGTTATACCCTTAAAACCAAATGTCACTGCAGCTGTGTCAGCTTTTTCTAGGGATGTTTGATGAACAATGATCCGGTTGTCCAAGCCTTTTGTTTGTTCATGGTTGCTTTGTTATAAAGCTGATAATGTATTGCTCATGGTTGCTTTTTTATAAAGTTCTTACTGTATTGTTTTCAGGAAAAGCAAGGTAGACCCAGTATACACCCCCCCCCCCGGTCATTAGACTGGTTTAAATTAAATAGCAAAGAGTCCCCAGATGCAATTCCTCGCATCCCCAACTGACCATAAAGTGGCTCTCCTGCCCACAAATCCGCACACTCACACACCCACAGGCTCCTTAGCCGTGTGGCAGCTTCTCCTGCAGTGTTTAGCTCTAAATTAATCACTCTCGAGGAAACACATACACATACACATACACACACGCTGACTGCTAGGCTGCGTATGTAAGACGTGTAAAATATGTGGTAATTGTTGTCGTAGCACCAGACTTGGAATCATTCATGATGCAAGAAGAGTTGCCAGTGATTTAACCAAGCAGATGGCGCTGCCAATTCACACCCCCTGGCTATTAAACCAAGAGATGTACAAAAAAACTGTGCAGGCAGTGAAAATCACTCCCCAAAGAAAAAGAAGAGAAAGAACTACGCAGGCAGTGAAAGCCACTCCCCACATTAATTAAGGAAAAGGAGCCACTTTGGTACCGGTTACCATAACACTCCTCCACCAAAGAACAATAAAATCACCAATGGGGATAAGAGGGTTGCAGGCTTGGCCTGAAACCGGCTCCTGATGAGAGTTGATAACAGTACTGGAAAGGGCACGTCTAGTATGGACAAGTTTAGCAGCAAAGTTCACGGAGTGCACATGGAGCTTGGAGGCAAGCTTCTTTACTCTTTGAGAATCAAGACCCAGTTCCTTGAAAGGCTTCAG
>Ga0307963_1003246_pt1 | contig 12895 bp, 20 predicted proteins | sample OrgLakmetagen594_FD_201829 | JGI IMG/M metagenome (GOLD analysis project Ga0307963, IMG submission 201829) | Saline water microbial communities from Organic Lake, Antarctica - #594 | ecosystem: Environmental > Aquatic > Non-marine Saline and Alkaline > Saline | place: Antarctica: Organic Lake...
ACTCAACTTACTCGACTTTACAGTGCTAGGTCAAAAGCCAAAACTGCACATGTGAGACAGAAAGTCGCCACAGTGCTAGTTCAAACAGCCGACGTCAGCACACACTCAGCTTATTAGCCACAGTGCTAGGTCATGAACAAATACAAAAAAATATGACTCACATATTGCCACAGTGCTAAGTCACAAAGCGAACGTCAGCGTGCACAATACTCACATGTTGCCACAGTGCTAGGTCACAATGCCAATTACAACACACACACACACACACACACACACACACACACACACACACACACACAATGTATACACGTTGTCATCAATGGTGAATGCGAGTGCACATATTATAGATATCGTATGCATTTAATGTGCCCTACATGGGTGCTGAATCAAATGTCAGAGCCAGCACTTCCCACGCTTTTCGCCTCTTCTTTATTACAGGCCAAGGAGAATGCGCGCGTGTGTTGAGCACGGCTTGACACATCCAACACATGACCAGGTACATTGCTTGTGCACATCACGTGCCAAGTCAACTTGCATCAGATAATGCAGGCTACGTGTGTCATCATGAAACCTAGCTTTGTTTGCTGTCGCAAGCCCATACTACAGACGAAGATGCAACACAAAGGAAGCAGCTCATGCACATTGCTGTTGCAAGCCCACACAACAGAGGAAGGTGCAACGCAAATGTGGCAGCTCATGCGAATTGCCGTTGCAAGCCCACACAACACAGGAAAATGCAACACAAAGGAAGCAGCTCATGCGAATTGTCATTGCAAGCCCACACAACACAGGAAAATGCAACGCGAATGTGGCAGCTCATGCGAATTGTCATTGCAAGCCCACACAACACAGGAAAATGCAACGCGAATGTGGCAGCTCATGCGAATTGCCGTTGCAAGCCCACACAACACAGGAAGGTGCAACGCAAATGTGGCAGCTCATGCACGTTGCTGTCGCAAGCCCATACGACAGAGGAGGGTGCAACAAAAAGGTGGCAGCTCATGCGAATTGCCGTTGCAAGCCCACACAACACAGGCTGGTGCAACGCAAATGTGGCAATTCATGCACTTTGCTGTCGCAAGCCCATACGACAGAGGAGGGTGCAACAAAAAGGAAGCAGCTCATGCGAATTGCTGTCGCAAGCCCACACAACAGAGGAAGGTGCAACGCAAATGTGGCAATTCATGCACATTGCTGTTGCAAGCCCACACAACACAGGCTGGTGCAACGCAAATGTGGCAATTCATGCACTTTGCTGTCGCAAGCCCATACGACAGAGGAGGGTGCAACAAAAAGGTGGCAGCTCGTGCGCAAAGGCGTTAAACCCCCCTCCCACCTGTTTCCATTGCTTGCGCACGTCCAGCGCAAAGTCCATGTAAGCTATGCGCTGGAACTTCTTGGCAGGGGTTGTGTCTGAATGCTGCATTGCTCGTGACCACACCTGTGTGTGTGTGTGTGCGCGCGTGTGTGTAGGTGTGTTTGTGCGTGTGTGTGCATATGTGTGTATGTCTATAAGTGTATGCCTTCTGCCCCAAAACTTATTGGAAGGGGCTGTGTCTGAGTGCTGCATGCATCTACATCTGTGTGTGTGTGTGTTTGAGTGTGCGAGTGTTTGTGTGTGTGTGCGTGCGTGTGTGCGTGTGTGTATGTGTGTGATGCAATGCATTCAGTGGAGGCTACCTATCCTTTCTCCTTGCGCGACCTTGCCAGCTGATGGATAAGCGTGTGGAATGTGAGCACTATTTTAAACAAGCTCAAACACGTCCCAACATTGAAACCGAAACCGGATAACGCCCAGCAATTACACCCAATATATCAGTCTACACTACAAAAAAGAGTCTAACCCATGGAATACACCTGCCGGTGCCTCAGAGGCGTAAAAAAGAACACCGCTCAGCATATTTGCCTACACTGCACAGGAAATACCAGACCGTACGCACACCGTGCACGCACACACACACACACACACACACACACACATATGCACACACACACACACACACAAACACACACGCACATGGCTGCCTCCTACGGCATATACACACACAGCCCATGGCTGCCTCCTACGTGTGCTCAGCATAGGGCACTCCCAAACATGCAAGGTACATGACTGAATACAAATACAGCTACATGTGTGCCAGCATGTCTGAGAACATTGCGTGTGATTACGCTATCAAATTGTAGAACTCATAGCTGGCTGCCATGCTCAATTGCACTCCTATGCTCAATTGCACAGCCACAAGTTTGAGGTACGTCATTGCTCAATCACAACTGAGGTCACGCACAGAAAACACAAATATGAGCCCAACCAGCAACAACAACCGCACCAGCATGTTGGAGGCATGCAGCTCGTAGTTGGGCTCCCCCCTTTCCTGCCTCCTGTCTGGCACCTTGTTTGTGTTCACAAACACAAAGGACAGCGCACTACGGTGCTGGTTCAGGAAAATGTTGGAGAGTGCGAGGGAGCGAAGGCCCCTCAAAATGGCCAGCACACTCGTAAACTCCACCATCATGACCTACGTGTGTGTGTGTGTGTGTGTGTGCGTGTGTGTGTGTGTGTGTGTGCGTGTGTATGTGTGTGTGTGCGTGTGTGTGTGTATGTATGTGTGAACGTGCCTGTGTGTGTGTGTATTTGTGTGAGCGAACGTTCGTAAGCATGCATGCGTGTATACGCGTTACACGCACGTTTCTCTATAAGTTTATGTGTGCGCATTTGCAACCGCATGAAAGTATGTGTCTGTATGTTTGTCTCTGACCTGCTCGTTCCGCAGCGTGTGGGAGATGGCGCCCGCTGTTCTGCCTGCTGGGGCCATTGCATTGAGACGAATGACTGCCAAGCCATCGCGCCTCCTCCGTGTGGGCGGCATCTGGGGTACAGAAGGCTCTGGGCACCTCTTGCCATTATATCTGTCTGTCCTCCTCCTTTCTGCCTCCTCCTGCTCGCTGTTGCCCTCCACACCAGGCACCACGTCGATGGGGTTCTTGTTGCGTTGCCTCTGCTGCAGCTCCTCAATCCTCTTAGAACTGGCACAGCATGTGGTTGGTGATTCTTGCTTAAAGGATTGCTTGGCTGGTGTTTGGAATGGACATCAGAAAGAATGCTTGCATTGTCTAAATGTGCACCAAATCCAGTCCCGCCACCCTAAACCAGTATAGCGTGCATGAGCTGGCGTGCAGCGTAAGACACACAACTCACTCTCTCTGAATCTTCTGCAGCACAGACGATGAAAGCTTTTGCCTCGAGCGATTGCCATCTTCGCCCCTGCTCCTCTGCATCGCTACCCCCTCCACAACAAACGGAGGAACGAGATTCTGCTGGGTTGCAGAAATGGCAGGAGCCAGGGGCCTCCCATGCGGGGCCCAGTGCGAGCCGCATTGGCAGGTACACGCAGGTAAGCGTAGCATTTGCAATAAAATATTATAATATTTTCCTCATCTAGAAATGGGCAGCAGTTTGGGTGAGATTTCCCCGTGGCGGTGTGAAATTGAGATTTTTAATAGAAGGGGGCCTGCCCAAATTTCTCGCACATTTTTTAATGAGAGGTCTTGCGGAGGACAGCAGAGCTTTTGGTTAATTTATGAAGTGTGAAGTTCACGATTTGAAAATTCCGAGATTATGATGCTTCAAATTTTCCGTGTGCGTTTTCGATATCGTCATTTTTTCCAGTTTTTTAATTTCCCATTTTGTCGCTTATATTGAATTAAACTTTTGTCCAATTCCCGTGATGACAGTAAACGCGCAGGTCGTGCGGAGGACAGCAGGTGAGGCTGTGGCCATGTTGTGAGGTATAATGGTGTTTGTGGCAGGTCACTAGGGGCAGGTGTGTTTCGTGTAATGTATGTGTTTTGTCGTTTGTGAGGAACACAGGTCTGATCGCGCATTTGCAAAAACCTCGTGTTGCGAACTTGAAAGATCTGCAATTGTTTGTTTGAAATTGCGCTGTTCAGGTCTAGCAAGGCAGCCAAGACTTCTGAGTCTGAAATGTGAGTGTGTAGTGGCTGCCGTGCAGTGTTTTTGTCGTTTGATCTGCAACATTTGTTGTAAACCATGGGTCTGGCCTAGTATTGTGGGGCGTGTTGCAGTACAATAGTTTGCTGATCTGGCCTACATTTTCTTGTACGCGTGTTTGCAGGGCACCATCGTCCTCTGCGGCTGCCCCTGCTGGCCCTGCTGGCCCTGGCAGGTATGTGCGCGTGATTTTGTTACATCTGAATTTTTTTGGGCCATTGTATTTCATGTCTTTTGTTGTTGTTTAGGACGGTGTCCGTACTCGTGCACGGCTATGCCGGTCCTCCAGTCACGGGGCGTGGCATTGTTTGGGCCGGCGAGGCTATATACATGACCAGCGGGCAAGACATGAAGTTCTTGCCTGCTGGTCATGCTTTTGTCGTCGGTGTCGCACGGGAGGATGAGAAGCTTGTCTTCATTTCCGTTTCTCCACAAGCCGTGGAGCAGGTAATTGTTGGTAGTGTTTTGTGAGGCTTGTTCTGTGTCGAGGTAACTTGTGCCGCGTGTACAAAGCAGTGTTTCATTTTGCAGGTCCGCTCGTGCTTAAGTGAAGCTGCGCTTGGAAGCACGTTGGTGCTGGAGGATATCACTGCAGTGCAAGATTTGCCTTTGGGTGTGGCAAAATACGCCACGCCTGTTTTTTCGGGGCGTTTCGTGTATGATGGTGCTGGGTGCGGTGTGAGCCCCCTTGATTCGGTCGCTTTGCCCATTCCTGCAAATGTAAACGATGGCAGCTATGCATTAGTGCCAGCGCAGGTGCCAATCAGTATAAGAACCTGGCAACCTACATTGCAAAGTGCTGCACAGGTGCGGTTGTTGCGTCTGCGGGGATTGCATTGGTGTCTTCTGCTACCAATCGTTATGTGAGGGATGTCTTATCTTTGTAGGTTGCTGTGCTGGAGCGTCTGGCGGATCCCGGCTACGAAGGCGGTCGGGTTGTTATCTTGTCTTCGTCAAGTCAGATGGTAAGGCATTTTGTTTTGTTGTGCACGCATTTTTGTTGCTGCTGTTGTGTTGTTTTCTGCGTCAGATTGTGAACAACCTCAAAAGTTTGCCTGCCATGCTGTTGGACATTTTGTTACATGAAGAAAGTGTTGAATGCCTTTGTTTTGTTGCAGGACTCCTGCAGCAAAACAAAGGCATTCCTGGAGCGTGGGCCGCCATCACCACCTCGGAGGTGGTGATGGCGGCCCACGCTCCGTGGATTCAACTTTCTGTGTGACGTCCAGATGTGTATTTGAAGATGGGCGTTCGCAGCTTTCTGGAGAGCTGCAATCTGTTGGTCTGGTACACCATTTTTGCACGTCAGGAGTTTGCATTTCTTTGGTAGTTTAGGTTGTTGTTTGTCTGCTTTGCGGTTTTATTGTTAAATGTAGGGAAGTGGTCATTAAATTTTTGTAACATGCCTGTTTGCAGGTGATCATTGAGGATGGTGCCGGTTTCCTGGACCTGCTATGGCCACGTTTGGCGTCATCACCTGGCCAAAGGGCTCGCCTGTTGAGTGGTCTAGGATCAGTGCCTTCAGCTGTTGAGTGGTCTAGGATCAACGTGCACGTGCTGAAGGTGCAGTGAAATTCACTGCACCTTCAGCACGTGCACGTTTTGTTGTGCATCGTGAGATTATCTCGAGCACCACTCAGGTAGCTGTGGACTGACAGGACAAAGTTATTTATATTAGAGCTCGGAATTGTGTTACGTACGATAACGTGTTTATGGCAAGAATTTGATATGCTCCAAGCTTTGCTGGTGTGTTTGCCTTATCGGAGTTGCTCTGCGGTGTTAGATGGGGAGAATGTTTTTTTTGCTGTGCATCACCGTTTATTTACTGTGCAGGAGATGTATAGGTTCAAGTTTAGAAAGTTTTAAGGAAAGCTTCCAGGGATGACTGCAAGGTTCATCAACAATAAGTCACAAAACGAACTGATTACTATTATTATTTTGTGGCTCATGAGGAGCTGGTTTACAACGAAAAGATGTAGGTTGTAGGTTGTATGTTTTATGTTCGCAACAATAATGATTCAAACCAGAAGAAGGTATGTCTGGAGGGGGGAAATTTTGCAGCAAAGTTCACAAAGTGCATGCAGTTTGGGAAAGTTTCATTATAGTGTCTGGTGGGGGAAAATTGTGCAGCAAGTTCACAAAGTGCATGGCTCACGAGGAGCTGGTTTACAACGAAAAGATGTAGGTTGTATGTTTTAGGTTCGCAACAATAATTATTCAAACCAGAAGAGAAAGTATGTCTGGAGGGGGGAAATTTTGCAGCAAAGTTCACAAAGTGCATGCAGTTTGGGAAAGTTTCATTATAGTGTCTGTGGGGGAAAATTGTGCAGCAAGTCCACAAAGTGCGTGCAGTTTTGGAAAGTTTCATTAAAGAAGCTTGTCACATGCCTGAAACCGTTGTCGGCTGTCATTAACTTTGCTGAGGCCCTTGCCTAGCAAGGGGGGTTGTGCTACAACTCATTGCAAAGACCTATTATTGGTTACTTTCTGCATTTTGGAACTTCTATAACCATTGCTTATTCATCTCATTACGTCAAGTCATCTGGCTTGAACGCGAAAGCTATGCTCCATTATACTAATATAAAACCTTTGAAATCTGTTTCTGTAAATTTACCTTTTCTGTACAACCACAAGTGTTTTGGTAAAACCCTTGGGAACGGACGTCAATGAGGATACGTGCCAGTTCAATTTTGGTTGACAATAAGCACGTTATGCTGTGCTTTTACTGTACGAAATTGTAGGTGATCTTCATTTGTGCAATTGAACATTTATATATTTTTTTGTTATTTTGTGCGGTATGCCAGGAAAGAGAGGACGAAGCGGGCGTGAATCATCTTGAAAGTGCGTGGCGAAGAAAAGATCTTACACTGGCGGTATGCGGTGGGAAATGAGTGGCACATTTGCAAGCGCTTGAAAGCAACACTGCTATAGCATCCGCCTCCTGCCACATCGTTGTAGAATCCACACCTGGACAAGCTCCTGGATGCTATCAAGTGGTTGTGGGAAGCACGCTGTTTAATTCGTATGGTCTTCTGCATTGGCCGGAAACATGTATGAATGGCTTTATAGGTCTCGCGTCTAGCGGAGAGGTTGGACAAATTGAAGAATTGGGTCTATTTAGTCCTTCCCAGATCTGTCGATCATCCTACCCACAAGGAGCGATAATTTCTCACAAAAACTATACAAAATAATGCTAGTGCTACAGGGATGGAACGGGTGGGGAGCTATTTATGTTTGACCAGCTTCCGACCTCTGTGTTGCACCAGCATGAAAAAACTAAAAGTATACGCTAAGGCTCTTATAAAAGGTATTGCTTAAAGTGAATATCATGTCAACAATTCCATCACATAATCGTCATCACATGATCTGATCTGTACAAAACATTTGTGTGACCCTGAAACAATACACCTTAACAACAACAGTGACAATGGGGGATCTGATGGGGGGGTTACTGGTAGAGCGGCTGGCTTCAGGAGGGCTAGGCGCAGGCCGAATTGCATGGCTGACAACCCGCCAGATCCTCATTTGCCTCTGTTGTTTCTCTTTCTTCCGTTTTTTGGTGGGGCTCTGGCTAGTGTGAGCATTAGTTGAGAGCCTTTCCTTAATGCACGCTGTGACTTCCAGCGTAGACTCGTACTTTTACTTTGACCCATCACCGCCTGTCCTCCCTTCTGCTGCCGTGACTCCTATCCTTGTACTCCCGATCATCTCCGTACGCCCGGCTGCCATGCCTCTTCTCTGCTCCCTCAGGGCTGTCATGCCGCTTACTCCTCCCCCCCCTCTCACCCCGCCCTCCTCCACCCCCATCATCCTCCCTCCCTCGCCCCCTCACCCGTGGGTCCAACTGAATCTCTCCTCTCCTACTGTTCCTGCCCTCCAATTCCTCCCGCTCATATCTGCCCTCTCCTCTCCAACTTATCCCTCCCCCAACTTCCTCCCGCTCATATCTGCCCTCTCCTCTCCTACTAGGTCCCTTGTACTCCTCACTGCCTCCACCGCCGCCTGCAATTCGAGTATGTACAGAAAGGTGGGAGAGGATAGGTCCAACTTAGGCAGCAGAAATTGTTGTAAAGGGGCAAACAGTAAGACAGTTATAAACTGGCTCAGAAGGCAGCTTCATCAGAGAGAAGCAAGCGGGCACAGCCACAATTAAAAGAGGAAAGCGAATGAGTGTTGCCATGAATAGGTTAGGAAACTGAACTGTCTGAAAAGGTATGTAATCAAACGTGGTAAAGGTTTGCGGGTGCAAGTTCAAAAGTAAAAGGAGAGGTGGAGGCATGGAGAAATCACCTAAGTAAATACGTGACTTACAGCACGATTCTGGCAGCCAAGGTGAAAATGAAATTCCTCTTTTTGCTTTTTAAATACACACCAAGCCTTCTACAACCCATACCTACCCCACATCATTCCTACTTAAAGCAGCCCAGCCACACGCTGCATCAAAGGGCGGTCGCTGCCACAATCAATATACCCCCTAATTACCATTGCCGAAGAAAGGGGGCCATTTTTTTGCTGTTTCTCTGTTCCCTCCAACAACACACTGTTGCTGCTGCCACAAAATACAGCACACAGCACACAGCACACAGCACACAGCACACAACTACACAACACACAACACACAACACAACAACTACTTCACCATTCACCTGGTGCCGCACGGCGGCTAGCCTTGGGAGGGGGGCTCAGAGATCTTCCTCTGCCACCACCGCCTTCCTCCTCGCTGCTGCTACCCCCGCTGCTGCTGCCACTACTGCTGCTGCTGTGAGACCTTGCGCGTTTGCCTCCCTTCTTGCCGCCTGCTGTGATGACGATCGAAAATGAGCAAGACATGATGTGCTAGACATGCTAGACATGCTAGACATGTTAGATATGCTAGACATAATGTGCTAGACATAATGAGTAGGGTTGGCCAGAATTGTATATATAAGCCGTATATGACCTTATATTTGATGATTTCCCTGCCAAAAATACCGTATATGCACCGTATATATATGGTTCTGGCCAATTCTAATAATAAGCAAGAGTGCTAGACATAATGTGTTAGACATAATGAGCAAGAGTGAGCATAGACATAATGTGCTAAACATAATGAGCAAGATGAGCATAGACATAATGTGCTGAGCATCGAATTTGTGTGCTTATTCCACTGAGTGCTGTGAGGTTATGTGCTTTTGCCTCCCCTCTTTGCCTCTTCCATTGATGACAATGTGTGCTTTTGAGTAAGTTTGAACACGTTAGCACTTGCTACTTGCTTGCAGCCGTCCCTGTGTTTGATGACGATTTGCAACGGTCAAGAACTTTGTACAGAATCAACATCCCCTCCTTGATGCTGGCAAAAACAAAATATTCACGCTGCTGACACCAAAAGCCACAACAGACGCAAACTAAGAATGCGATTTGGGCTCCTAGCATCGCTTCCCGCACAAATGAAAGTGAGTAAAGGCAAGCAGGTTCACGATGCTGCCGGTCAAGGGAGATCCTCGACAAAGTACTCCCCTTCTTCAGGTCTAATAGCTCCGCGGTCCAGACAGACATGCATAAATCACTACCTCAGCACAGCAGAACCGTATCAGTGCGTACAGCAGAGACACCAGTGCGTACACCAGAGACATCAGTGCGTACACCAGAGACATCAGCGCACACACCAGAGACACTAGTACGTACACCAGAGATAACGGTGCATACAGCAGAGACACCAGTGCACACACCAGAGACATCAGTGCGTACACCAGAGACACTAATACGTACACCAGAGATATCGGTGCATACAGCAGAGACACCAGTGCACACACCAGAGACGTCAGTGCGTACAGCAGAGACATCAGTGTATACACCAAATACATCAGTGTATACACCAGAGACATCAGTATATACACCAGAGACATCAGTGCATACACCAAATACATCAGTGTATACACCAGAGACATCAGTGTATACACCAGAGACATCAGTGTATACACCAGAGACATCAGTGCACACACCAGAGACATCAGTGCTTACACCAAATACATCAGTGTATACACCAGAGCCATCAGTATATACACCTGAGATAACAGTGCATACACCAGAGACATCAGTGTATACACCTGAGATAACAGTGCATACACTAGATACATCAGTGTTTACGCCAGCGACACCACACGTCAAACCCAAACTCACTGCAAAGAAAAAAACAGTACGCAGGCAGTGGATACCACTTCACACATTTATCAAGGAAAAAGAGCCACTCTGGTACCAGGTACTGTAAAACTCCCTCACACATGCAACTAACTACACAGAACCCTGGCACACCTTGCTCTCCATCTTCCCTATCCCGTTTCGTTCCTTTGACTGCTCTCTTGGCCTCCTTCTTGGCACGCTTTACCTCTCGCTTAGCCTGTGCGTGTGTATGTATGCATGTGTGTGTGTGCATGTCTCTCTTGGCCTCCTTCTTGGCACGCTTCACCTCTCGCTTAGCCTGTGCGTGTGTATGTATGCATGCGTGTGTGCATGTGTGTTTGCTCGTGTGTGAATACAAATGACAGCAATAACGCACATTGCACATTACATATGATGTGTGAACCATGCCAAAACATCCCCTGCTCAAAAATCCCTTGAAATCTCTCTCTCTCTCTCTCAGCCTCTTTCTCTGTACGCTTTGCTTCGCTTGGCCCGAGCATATGTTAATATATTTCATTCCTGCATTGCCTGTCAGCCGTGCCAAAATGTGCCCCTTTTCAAGTTCCTGACAGCTCTTTTGGCCTCATTCTTGAACGCTTTACCTCACACTTGGGAAGTAGGTATGTGAGGCTAGAGTTTGACGAACAGTAAAAATAGTTTGTTGGGGGTAGCTACCGCCTAACAGTAAACATAGTTCAATAATAGTCAAATAATAGTTCAATAATAGTTAAACATAGCTCAACAGTAAACATAATGGTAGCTACCGCCTAACAGTAAAAATAGTTTGTTGGGGGGAGCTACCGCCAAATACTTTAATTGCCGTGAACAATTCAGCAAATTTTCCTTTTTTAGCACGCTTTGCCAATTGCCAGGTCTGCACACTCATGCAGGCGTACGCACATCAATGCTGGTACCGAGGCATGCAACTCTATCGCGCGAATGAAAAGAAACTGCGTCGACATCACGCCCTTTACCAGGCACGTGAATAAGCCCGCCACCAGCGCCACTGAGGCACAATCTACAATCCTACAGGGAACTTTAGATTGTACACACACCATGTGTGACTGTACACTTGAACTTTTCCCTGCTAAAAAGTATCGTACGCATTATGCATTGCATACTGCATCTTTGTTCTTAGTGCATGGTCCTGGCCGTATGCATACTGCATCTTTGTTCTTAGTGCATGGTCCTGGCCGTAAGCATCTTTGATCTTAGTGCATGGTCCTGGCTGTATGCATACTGCATCTTTGTTCTTGGTGCATGTTCTTAGTGCATGGTCCTGGCCAACAATAAGTACCAGGTTCACAGGTACACGCTCCTTCGTACAGCACTCAGCTCCGAACCAAGCATGCACTTGATTGCTTAGACCACCCACGCGATTCCACATGATTAAGACTGCCTCCACTTTTTGAGGCTATTTAAGCCAATGCTTTTTTTTCTCACGTCCTTTACCGAGAGAGTCATTGGATACCTTGTGGCAACAAGTGTCTTGGCTACCTAATAACTCGTTCTTTTGTCCAATCCACATTTTTTGGCAGTTTCTTTGTCCTTCTCCTTGACCCAATCCTTACCTTCACTCAATGCAACCAGCTGCTCGGCCTGGTCTTCACTCAGCACTTTGCATTCAGGTATGCATATATGCAGCTACTCCTCACTCCTACAATCTCACTTGTCACTCCTCACTCCTACATTCTCACTTGTCACACCTCACTCCTACATTCTCACTTGTCACTCCTCACTCCTACAATCTCACTCCTCAGTCCTACAATCTCACTCCTCACTCTTACAATTTCAAGTGTCACTCCTCACTCCTACAAATTTCACTTGTCACTCCTCAATTTTTTATCCTCACTCCTACACACAGGTGCACCAGGACCAAGCATTCTTTGAGACAACTAAACCCTGCCCACCTTTTTGCGTGCTTTCTTTGCTGCTTTGGCGGCTTTCTTGTCCACCTTGCCCAGCTGCTTAATCTGGTCCTTACTCAGCACGTTGCTAAAAGCAGCCACGGCGGCTGCTCCCCCAGCAGGGAGGGGAGGTGGAGGGGGCAGGCGCTGTTGTTGTTGCGGAGGCTCTGACACACCTGTGTGTGTGCGTATGTGCGTATGTGTGTATGTGTGTGTGCGAGTCTCTCAGTCTGGCTGTGTCTTGTCGGTAGTCCCACGGCATCGGCAGCTGCACCTTAGGATTTAGGCAGAACATACAAGTCAAATGAAATTGGGGCTTTGAATGCTTTACACGGAGAGATAAGAATGCACAGGCAAAGAGGCTCCAATGAAATTACAGAGGAGGAAGGTGGCACTGCCACTGTTGCTGTAAATCCTAAAGATTCCTTCAATATAATGACCTTCACAAATTGCTACTTGCAGTTACTGCTGCTGTTGTGGAGCGCTGGACATAATTCACCAAAGCCGGCTTGACTGCATGGTACATGTGACCACTCGACAATTCGAAATTAAAAGAAGGTCTAGTTATATGTAGAGATGGAAGCGGCACAGCCTTGGCAGCATAACCCACTCAGTCACGTGGCCCCACATCTTGGTGCCCACTGCAATGGCAAATGCTGCAATGGCAAATGAAATCAACTTTTGCTCTTCTCCGGTTTGACCAAACAGCAGGATCCCCACGAAAAGGCCAAATATAGTCGCTCCAGTAACACCACTCCTTCCCCCTCCCCACCAAAACAACAAACACCCACACCTACATTACCCTTTCACCCCCCCTCAC
>Ga0307963_1003247_pt1 | contig 12895 bp, 13 predicted proteins | sample OrgLakmetagen594_FD_201829 | JGI IMG/M metagenome (GOLD analysis project Ga0307963, IMG submission 201829) | Saline water microbial communities from Organic Lake, Antarctica - #594 | ecosystem: Environmental > Aquatic > Non-marine Saline and Alkaline > Saline | place: Antarctica: Organic Lake...
GGTCAAGCCCCACAATGTGATGATAGACCACCAGAAACGTAGCTTACGGCTCATCGACTGGGGCCTGGCTGAGTTCTACCACCCTGGCATGGAGTACAACGTGCGTGTGGCCTCACGCTATTTCAAAGGACCAGAGCTGCTCGTGGATTTCCAGGTGCGTGTGTGTGTCTGTGTGCGTGCGTGCGTGCGTGTGGCCTTACGCTACTTTAAAGGACCAGAGCTGCTCGTGGATTTCCAGGTGCGTGTGTGTGTCTGTGTGCGTGCGTGCGTGCGTGTGGCCTCACGCTACTTCAAAGGACCAGAGCTGCTCGTGTATATCCAGGTGCGTGTGTCTGTGTTTCTGTGTGTGCGTGCGTGTGGCCTTACGCTACTTTAAAGGTCCAGAGCTGCTCGTGGACTTCCAGGTCCGTGTGTCTGTGTTTCTGTGTGTGTGCGTGCGTGTGGCCTCACGCTACTTCAAAGGACCAGAGCTGCTCGTGGATTTCTAGGTGCGTGTGTGTGTGTGTCTGTGTGTCTGTGCGTGCGTGTGGCCTTACGCTACTTTAAAGGTCCAGAGCTGCTTGTGGATTTCCAGGTGCGTGTGTGTGTCTGTGTGCGTGCGTGCGTGTGGCCTTACGCTACTTTAAAGGTCCAGAGCTGCTCGTGGACTTCCAGGTGCGTGTGTCTGTGTTTCTGTGTGTGCGTGCGTGTGGCCTCACGCTACTTCAAAGGACCAGAGCTGCTCGTGGATTTCCAGGTGCGTGTGTGTGTGTGTGTCTGTGTGCGTGCGTGTGGCCTCACGCTACTTCAAAGGACCAGATCTGCTCGTGGATTTCCAGGTGCGTGTGTGTGTGTCTGTGCGTGCGTGTGGCCTTACGCTACTTCAAAGGACCAGAGCTGCTCGTGGATTTCCAGATGCGTGTGTGTGTGTCTGTGCGCGTGCGTGCGTGCGTGTGGCCTCACGCTACTTCAAAGGACCAGAGCTGCTCGTGTATATCCAGGTGCGTGTGTCTGTGTTTCTGTGTGTGCGTGCGTGTGGCCTTACGCTTCTTCAAAGGACCAGATCTGCTCGTGGATTTCCAGGTGCGTGTGTGTGTGTCTGTGCGTGCGTGTGGCCTTAGGCTACTTCAAAGGACCAGAGCTGCTCGTGGATTTCCAGGTGCGTGTGTGTGTGTCTGTGTGCGTGCGTGCGTGCGTGTGGCCTCACGCTACTTCAAAGGACCAGAGCTGCTCGTGGATATCCAGGTGCGTGTGTCTGTGTTTCTGTGTGTGCGTGCGTGTGGCCTCACGCTACTTCAAAGGACCAGAGCTGCTCGTGGACTTCCAGGTGCGTGTGTCTGTGTGTCTGTGTGTGCGTGCGTGTGGCCTCACGCTACTTTGAAGGTCCAGAGCTGCTCGTGGATGTTCAGGTGCGTGTGGCTACGTGCTCGTGTGTTTGTGTTGTGCATGTTTTTTTGTGTGGACAGGTGGGGTTACTCTGAAAGAGGCGGAAACAAGCGCTGCTGGGGGATTGAAGGTACAGTCAGGGGATAGTCCGTTGACAATGTGTGCCTGCCATCTAACTAATTTTGTGTGCCTGCCATCTCACTAGTGTTTGTGTGCCTGCGATCTCACTAGTTTTGTGTGCTGCGATCTCACTGCTAGTTTTGTGTGCCAACCATCTCACCATTAGTTTTGTGTGCCTGCGATCTCACTAGTGGTGTGTGCCTGCGATCTCACTAGTTTATGAGTGCCCGCCATCTCACCGTTAGTTTCGTGTGCCTGCGATCTCACTAGTGTTTTTGTGCCTGCGATCTCACTAGTTTTTGAGTGCCCGCCATCTCACCGTTAGTTTTGTGTGCCTGCGATCTCATCGTTAGTTTTGTGTGCCCGCCATCTCACCGTTAGCTTTGTGTGCCTGTGTTCCCACTAGTTTTGTGTGCTGTGATCTCACTGCTAGTTTTGTGTGCCAACCATCTCACCGTTGGTTTTGTGTGCCTGCAATCTCACTATTGTTTGTGTGCCTGCCATCTCACTAGTTTTTGAGTGCCAACCATCTCACCGTTAGTTTCGTGTGCCTGCGATCTCACTAGTGTTTGTGTGCCTGCCATCTCACTAGTTTTTGAGTGCCCGCCATCTCACTAGTTTTTGAGTGCCCGCCATCTCACCGTTAGTTTTGTGTGCCTGCGGTCTCATCGTTAGTTTTGTGTGCCCGCCATCTCACCGTTAGCTTTGTGTGCCTGCGTTCCCACTAGTTTTGTGTGCTGCAATCTCACTGCTAGTTTTGTGTGCCAACCATCTCACCGTTTGTTTTGTGTGCCTGCAATCTCACTATTGTTTGTGTGCCTGCCATCTCACTAGTTTTTGAGTGCCCGCCATCTCACCGTTAGTTTTGTGTGCCTGCGGTCTCATCGTTAGTTTTGTGTGCCCGCCATCTCACCGTTAGCTTTGTGTGCCTGCGTTCCCACTAGTTTTGTGTGCTGCGATCTCACTGCTAGTTTTGTGTGCCAACCATCTCACCGTTGGTTTTGTGTGCCTGCAATCTCACTATTGTTTGTGTGCCTGCGATATCACTAGTTTTTGAGTGCCAACCATCTCACCGTTAGTTTCGTGTGCCTGCGATCTCACTAGTGTTTGTGTGCCTGCGATCTCACTAGTTTATGAGTGCCCGCCATCTCACCGTTAGTTTTGTGTGCCTGCGGTCTTACCGTTAGTTATGTGTGCCCGCCATCTGAACGTTAGCTTTGTGTGCCTGCAAACTCATTAGTTTTGTGTGCTGCCATCTCACTAGTTTTGTGTCCTGCCATCTCACCGTTAGCTTGATGTTGGTGATGATCTTGGGTTGGGGGCTGGGGACTGTGTTACCTTTGACTGTGCGACTGCATTGTGGAAAGTGGGATGGTGAGGGAATTATGAGCATCATGACACTAAAGGGAATTATGAGCATCATGACACAAAAGGGAATTATGAGCATCATGACAGCTCACAAAAGCAACGCTGGTCAGTGTTCGCTGTTTGAATTTGTGCTTATGAATGAAATTTATGGTCATATGAGTCCATCTTCCTTGACACACACACAGTCTAACCAAACGTAACCTTCACTGCAAATACATACATACTTGCCCGTGCATGCATCTAACACACACGCATACACTTGCACTTGCACGCACACAAACACACTCACACACACACACGCACACACAGCAATACGACTACAGCCTGGACATGTGGAGCTTGGGCTGCATGTTTGCCGCCATGATCTTTCGCAAGGAGCCCTTTTTCTATGGCCACGATAACGCAGACCAGCTGGTGCAGATCGTGCGGGTGCGAAGGACAAAAGGCTTGAGCGCCTGCATTTACATACACACATTTGCATTCACCTGCCACCTGCACACGAGAGGCAAGGCAGACCATTTGGTGCACATTGTATCAGTGCTAACAACAAAGGCCTTGAGTACGCGCGTGTACATATGCACATATTTAGGGTTGGCCAGAACCATATATACACACGTTATAAAATGGGTATTTCTTGGCAGATATACGGTCGTAAACGGCGTATATATATAAATATATATATATATACGGTCTGGCCAGCCATACACATATACATGCATCTTCACACAAAACAATGCAACACAGATCTGCTGGCGCAGGTTGAACTGGTGCAGATTATCAAAAGTTTTTTCGTGCTTACGTGCAAGCATGTGTGAAATTATTTGCTCTAATACAGTCCTCCGATGGTTTGCTCCTGCACGTGCACGAAATACGCAACTATAAACACGCACACACACACACACACACACACACACACACACACACACACACACACATACACACACACATATATACACACATACACGCATACACACACATGCAAATGTAAGTCAGTTAACGAGAAGACATGTTTTTTTTATCAAGAGCTACTCCATGTGCCCGCACACGCGTGCGCACGTACACACACACACACACACACATTAACACACACACAAACACACACACACACACACACACACGCTTGCCATCTCACTTGCCATCTCTCCTGCGTACAGGTTCTGGGATCTGAAGCGTTTCAAGACTACCTCAACAAATACGATATAGAACTGGACCCGCAGGTATGTGTGTGTGTTTGTGGCTTAATGATTTGGTATGACATATTTGAATTTTTAATATTCGACAGAAATGAATTTACACGATAAGCTGCTAGGGACCGTTGTGGTTGCACATACACATACACGCATGCACGCATGCATTTTTCACGTCCACACAGCTGGAAGCCTCAGTGGCGATCACCACTCACACACTCACTCACACACACACACACACACACACACACACACACACACACACACACACACACACACACACACACACACACACACACACATGCACACACACATACGCATACATACATGCTCTTATCATTTTCAGCTGGAAGCCTTATTGGACAATCACGCATAAACACACACACACACACACACACGCACAAACACACACACACACACACACATACGTACGCACTTCCTGCATTCATGCAGCTGGAAGCCTTAGTGGGCAACCACAGCCGCAAGCCTTGGGAGAAATTTATCAACTTGAGCAATCAGCACCTTGTGACTCCTGAGGCAATGGACTTTCTGGACAAGCTACTCAAGTAAGAAAAGAGTGGGGGTATTTTTTAATGTACCTATCTATGTTTGGAACAAATGGCTTTGGGTATGAGCTGCTCCAGTAAGAAAGGACGGGGGCGCTCTTTTAGTGCGTTGATGTCTTGAGGTGGTCGGGTTTCCGGACAAGCTGCTCAAGTTATAAAACAGTTTAAGAGACATCGCACATGCACGAATTGCGTGTTTTTGTAATTACAAGGCTGGCCTAGGACAGCGTGTGCCTCAGTTTGCAAAGGTGTTTGCATACAGATGTACAGAATGAGGAAGGCTTGTCTAGGTGCATAGATGACAGCTTCTAAAAGTTTACACGTGAAGGCTTGAAGGCATTACACAATTCACATAAATATCTAGGGAGTGACAGAGGGTGCTGGAAGTGTCACGTACTGAAAACAAGCTTGATCCAGTATCTCCTCCAGTTCTGGTACCTCCTTCCAATCGCTGTGCATTGCTGTTGTCCGAATGTGCACGTCGTTTGGGGATTGTCAGAGCGTTGCTGTTATTGTCTGAGCATTGCACGTCGTTTGGGGATTTTGTCCGAGCATTGCTGTTGTCCGAGCGTGGCACGTCGTTTGGGGATTGTCCGAGCGTTGCTGTTGTCCGAGCGTGGCACGTGGTTTGGGGATTGTCCGAGCGTTGCTGTTGTCCGAGCGTGGCACGTGGTTTGGGGATTGTCCGAGCGTTGCTGTTGTCCGAGCGTGGCACGTGGTTTGGGGATTGTCCGCGCGTTGCTGTTGTCCGAGCGTGGCACGTCGTTTGGGGATTGTCCGAGCGTTGCTGTTGTCCGAGCGTGGCACGTCGTTTGGGGATTGACCGAGCGTTGCTGTTGTCCGAGCGTTTGCACGTCGTCTGGGGAATTCATGCGTTTGTCAGCAGGCGGCCATTTGCTGGGCAAGAAAGTAAAGGTTGCTCATAGGTAGCCTGAGTCAAAAAAAAGGCACAAACCAGCCGTAAGGCCAGCCTTACAAAAAGCAAACCTGGATGATTTCCCACAATATGGCTACGGCATCTTAAAATATATTTATTTTCAATCATTTTGAGGTCATTGGTTGTTCCAAGTTATTAATCTTTTGGGGGTGCAAGGAATTGCAGGGATTCACTAAGCATTTCTTATTTTTTGGGTGTGGGATGCGGAGGGTAGTTCGGCTTCCTGTCAAGCCTTGTAATCGTTCCTTGTAGTTTCAAGCCTTTCAAGCCTTTCAAGCCTTGTAACACCATTAGGTGCTTGTTCCTGCCAGAACTTATCTTTTCATAGGCTCGAATAGCCAAGCCAACGTTTCTGAGATAAAAACTTCACACGCAAAACGCACACACACAGGTTTTCTTATATAAAGACGGCACACGTAAAGGCACACACTCACACACAGGTTTGACCACCAGGAGCGCCTCACGTGCGCAGAGGCCATGGCCCACCCTTACTTCGCCCCCGTACGAAAGGCAGCGGGTTTAGAGGATGGCAGCAGCATCGCAATGAGTGACAGCTAATGCTGTCCTATCAGCAGCATCGCAATGAGCTAGAGCTTTCCTATCAGCAGCATCGCATGAGCTAGCGTAACGATCTATGCGTTGCTCTGTCTGATTATTTATGCACACTGCCGTGCCTTTTGTCGTACACGCTCGTGCTTGTTTCAGCTAGTGCTTTCCTATCAGCAGCATTGCAATGAGTGACAGCTAGTGCTTTTCCTATCAGCAGCATCGCAATGAGTGACAGCTAGTGCTTTTCCTAGTCACGGCTGTATAGCTCCTGCGTGCTTTGTTCAGGGGGAGCATGCAGCTTTTATGCTTGTGAACATGCCAGCTTATGCTTGTGAATACGCCAACTCATGCAGTCCATTCCCTACTCACACCACCCGCGTCAATGCCCTCCTCACCCTGTGTGTGTTTGTATGCATGTGTGCGCATTTGGTGAATACGCAGCTTCCCAGCTCACGTTGGTCTGGATGGCTGCTGTGTAGGTGGCAGCTGATACACACTCAAGGCGTGCGTACTTAGTAACGATGAGCTTGTTAGTAACGATGAGCTTGTGTTTGAGCTTGTGGGGTCGATCATAGTATTATAGCCGGAACACACTCAGGCATCCGACCCCGTTGGACGCAAGCTGGCACAGAACGGACGGTTGCTTGCGTTTGTGTTGAGATGTTAAAAAAACAGCTGTTATGAATCATCGTTTGTATTGAGATGTAAATAACAGCTGCTATGAATCATCGTTTGTTCTGGGATGTAAATAGCAGCTGCTATGAGTCGTCGTTTGTACTGAGATGTTAAAAACAGCTGCTATGAATCATCGTTTGTATTGAGATGTAAAAAACAGCTGCTATGAATCATCGTGCTCTTTTTTGCATTGCCAGCGGGAGTTACAAGTAGCTTGCAGTCGTTCAGTGTGTGTGTATGAGTGTATGAGTGTGTGTATTCACGTGCTTATGTGTGCACTGACGATTGCTCGTGTGCATATTTACGCGTGCTTGTGTGCCGTCAGTCGCTTGTGCACTGACGTGTGCTCGTGTGTGCATTTGCGTGTGCTTATTTGTGTATTGAAGAGTGCTCGTGTGTGCATTTGCGTGTGCTTATTTGTGTATTGAAGAGTGTGCTCATGTGTGCATATTGAGTACTTGCATTGCCGAGTGCTCACGCGACAGCAATGAGGTGCAGAGCATTGAGCTTTTATGTCAGGGAGGGGGATTATTAATGAGGCACTGCTGCAGGAAGGGTCTTTCTTGTGTGATATTGAGGGGGATATACTAAACAAGTCACAACAGCATGAAGGGTCTTGCTCACACAAGTGTGCAGGTCTTTCAAGGGTTGACTATGGAGATTGAGAGGGGCGCTCATCGAACGGTAGCCATACAATGATTGATTATCGCAACTTGTTTAATGAATTCCTTACCCTTCAGCAACTGCTGGTGGTACAGCCAACACAGCGACCAGCTAGCTTGGCCCGGAATGCAACTCTGAATTATCACCCTTCCATCGAGCACAGGAAAACTTTTTCTTTGTGTGCACCATCAGTGTGCGATGCGCTATCACGTGTGTATACACTTGTACACGTGCACATAAGTATGCGACAGTATACGATGTATGGTGCCAGCATCACGCATGTACGCCTGCAACTCATCATTGACGTGCGTGAGTAGCATGTACGTGTATAGATGTGCGTGAGTGTGTATCTTGCTCGGTAGCACCGCTTGCCAAACTACCAATGAGACCATGTGAGCATAAGTACTTGTTTTTACAGAGCAGTAGGTGTTTTGATATATTTAAAGAGCATGTGTGCTCTTTCAGTATTAGGAAGGTAAGGTTACATGTATGCCTTAGGTGGCATTTGAGCGGAAGCTTGGAAAAAGCTTGTAACCACACCGAGCTGAACAAAAGATATAGAGCTAGGCAGAGGAAACACGAAACAAATGTGTGCAGAACAGAGAGAGTATTAGGAAGTGCACCCAAAATGTATGTTCATCCCCCCTCTAATTCATGGTGAAATAGCAAAAGGGACCAGGCAGCACTTAACGAGCATGGTTTTTGGTGGGGCTCTGGCAAGTGCGAGGAGTAAGTGAGAGCCTTTCTTGAATGCATGCCGGTGCTCTCCAGCGTAAACTTTTACTTTTTACGAGCATGGAAAGTGAATCTAAGGATGAGGGCCGTACTATGGACCACTTTTAAAATTGAGGAGCGAGGAGGGACCAGGGTGCGATGCACTACCAACTTGATTAACCATTCCTAATGGTATTGGAAGGCGCGTCTGTACAAGGTTTTACTAGGCTTTACAAAAAAAGGCCTTCAATCAAGAAGTGCGACTGCTAGCCTGCTTATAGAAAGCAATTATTAGTTCATGGGTAAAATAAAGCTTGTTATTGTTCTGGCTAACAAGTAGACACATCGTGGGCTCCTGTTGGGGGAAACAGAGACGCACATTTCCTGCGGAGGGAAATCACGTGGGGATTGGCACAGTGGAAAAGAACATGCTGCTCATCTAGGACATCATCAGTATCACACCTTGCAGACACCTCCATCAAAACAGCAGGCCCTTAGGGAAATCCTTTCTACAACATCCACTGGCTTGCAAAAGAAGATAAAAAAGAAAACCAAACCCATAATAATCATACCCATCCAACAAACATGGCCCATTTTCCTCCCCCAAAACTTTGGTACTTACCAAACCACAGTGACGCCCTTCAAGCACACGTGCATTTTCTCCATAAACTGGGAAATGCCAAAACTGAAGCGAACTACCATGCGTACTACCAGACATTCTTCATAAAGGACGGCACTGCTAATGGAGCCACTAGCAATGCTTACCTAGCATCATCCGATGTCCCCTTTAAGACCAAATGTATCATTATGAAATACAGAACAGGCACCCTATATCATTAAAAACATGCGGTATTGTTCAAACTCTCAACAAGTCAAACTTGCCCCCTCTGCTTACAAGTAGACAGTGCCCTGCACATCCTTTCTGGGTGCCAACACAAGCAAATAAGGAACATGGCTGATCACCGAAAGACACAAGTTAGCATGCCGCATGATCTTTGAGCCTATCAGGCACCGACCTAAAGGTCTCAACAATACTCGGCGCGACATCCACCTCGAGTGTCTGTCCACGTCGAGATCAAGTACTGTGAGGACACCAGACCTCAGAACCAGCTGAACGCCGCAAAGGAACAGCACAAAGATCTTTGCAACATTCTCCAAGGAGCCTCCGTTACTCTCCACATCGTCCTTTTGGGTGTGGGCGGCACCATCTACAACATTCACACTCTGAAGCCTTTCAAAAAACTGGGTCTCGATTCTCAAAGAGTTAAGAAGCTTGCCTCCAAGCTCCATGTGCACTCTGCGAACTTTGCTGCCAAACTTGTCCATACTAGACGTGCCCTTTCCAGTACTGTTATCAACTCTCATTAGGAGCCGGTTTCAGGCCAAGCCTGCAACCCTCCTGATCCCCATTGATCTTTCCTTTCCTTTTTGCGGTGCCTTTACGATACCAAAGTGGCTCCTTTTCCTTAATTAATGTGGGGAGTGGTTTTCACTGCCTGCGTAGTTTTTCCTTTTTCTTTCACACAGGTTACAGGTGGGGGATTACTTTGATTCCATGTCACTGTCTCAAAATGTAGAGTGTGAACACAAAGTCTGAAACAAGCTGTACTACGGTTGACATCATGAGGCAGGTTGAGAAATACAAGTATTTGGGAAAGATATAATGCGCCTGTGGCATTGCTGTTTTTACTCCTAAAAACCATTTTTACACCCAGCTTGCATCCCGGAGATAAAAAACTATACTTGCCTGAATCAGTACGAATTTAGGAGCGACAGTGCGCCCTTTGTTTGTATTGTAAAGCCCTTAGTCTGCTCCTTTGTACAATGAGAGGTGTGCACGCATGCGTAATGATTATTAATAAAGCAAGCGTTGGCTCCCTCGCAACGTAGAACCGTCCTTTCACTACTACAGGCACAGAGCGGATCTGTGACAAATGTGACTGGCACACTGTTCAGGATGAGGAACGCATTTTGCTGGACTGTCCGCATGAACATCTTGTAAGCCTACGCACACAACACCGCCAGCTGGTCTTCCTACCTCAGTACGAGGAGCGATAGCCCAACTCGTTTGAGGATCTTTTTGAACCAGCCAGATATGTTACATATCTGGTCATATGTGTGATGTGGCCTCTTTTGTGGCTGAGTGCCTACTAGCCCTATTCCCTTGAAGTTGAAGTTTTTGATTGATTTATTTGTTGGGACCTATAGGTTGAGCAGCCATGCCAGGCTGGAGGCCTTTGTAATCCAAACTAAACTAAACTTGAAGTTACTAGCGCCTTTTTAGTTTGGTTACAGGCTTTTCCCAATCTTCCGCTCGGATGCCCCCAGAGGCATATATAGCGATGTAACTCTACCTTACCTTGCCTTGTCTGCGGTGCGCAGGAGACCAGTCGCTCACCTGCATTACCTCCTCTCAGAGACAAGCCCTTCCGAGGAGACACAGGTTAAAACAATTCCAATTTGGCCCTTACCTCCCAATCTCAATGCACAACAGCGGCGGGATCTAGCAAGCCAGATGCAATCATAGTTAGCTACTCTGACCCAGCAACCACGCCCCAAACGAAACCCAACAAACATGTACCAAACTAGGTCTGCCGATCATGTAAAAAAAGTTTCCCATAACCTAGCTCACTATGGGGCGATGGCCTAAGGGCTGATTCAGTTCAGTACCAGTTCAGTACCAGTGCAGTAGGTTATACGGACCAGACCAGTAGGCTATACAGGCCAGTTTCAGTAGTCTCAAACTTGTGTTCAAACTTCATTTGTCCCTGCGTTTTCAACTTGTCCAACTTATTTGTGTGTGTGCAATCTTTCGTATCTTTAAGGTTCGCATTTTCCAGTTGCGTCACAGCCCTTTTTTACTTCGTTTGTTTTGGGGTTTACCTCGTTCTCATAGGTTGAGCAGCCATTCCAGGTCGAATGCCTTTGCAATCCAAACTTAACTAAACTAAACTAAGGGCTGATGGCCCTGCCAATCCGTACCCACTGGCTATGAAACCAGGAGACAACCAACCAACCATACATCTGATCAAAACTAAGTGCTGTGTTGACACGTCCCCTACCCACCAACTTGTTGCTTGGTGCAGGAAAGGCACGAGCACAACATAAGCTGGCTGCTAATGCCTTACTTACTTGGACACCGCAAACCCTCCACACCATCCTGATAGGAGCAACAGGCACCATGTACAGCAGCCACACAAGGAACCCACTCCGCAGCCTCGGAGCTACTGGTTTAAATGCCACAGCACTCATGAAACAATTAAGCTTACTACACACAACCAGATCCGCAACAAAAAACATACAGATGAGACGAGACATTGAACACAACCCGCCCCAAAAATAGCTGAGCAATACCCCTGGTGGTGTGCAGGCCTCTGCCTCCCAACCACCTGGCTAATCCCAACTGAAAGGCCTCTCCTCTTTTGTTCTCCAGATGGATGTTGTGTGTCTCTGCATCCATTGGGTGTTGCACATCACAAAACATCATCCTTTCCTTATCCATGCCGGCAGTGTTAGCTAACACTATCTGCGTTCTTTTCTTTTTTCTTCTCAGCCAACAAAGTGAGCAGCCAGTCCGAGTAGAGGGCTCTGCTGCTCATGTTGTTCTTGTTGATAATTGTCCATCAACATAATGCAAGGAATCAGCAGTCATGCCCAGAAAGAGACTTTCCAGGAAAGGATGAAACTCTTCAACCGCACAACCTGTTCGGCATGTGTCATGAGTCATGAGATGCAGTTTTCAAAAATGCCAAAGCCAACCACAAAAGGTGCACAGTTTTTCTTGGCAAGATATTCCCCCATACATACCAACATGGTACACATACACATTGGATGCTTATCACGAGCGTTGTTGTCTCTCTTGCAACGCACATCGAGTTGTTCGGTCATCAGTCATCATTCACACATACATACATGCATGCCAAGCTTTGTTAGTTCCGATGCGTGAGCGAGGTCAGATCACACGCCCCCTTATTACCGCAACTCATGCATGGCACGAGACACCACTCACGAGGCAGCAGGAGCCATTCTTTATGCCACTTTGTCGCACGCACACTACCTGCCATATTCTATATCCACTTTTGAGGCTCTTTTTGAGTTGAGTGATCATGGCACACAGTGAGCATGCCACACAACTTCCAAGGAGTAGGCTGTGCCACTGCTGCAGCGCCCACACAGTGAGCATGCCACACAACTTTCAAGGAGTAGCCTGTGCCACCGCTGCAGCGCCCACACAGTGAGCATGCCACACAACTTTCAAGGAGTAGCCTGTGCCACTGCTGCAGCGCCAAGGGGGGGAGGCACGGATCTAGACCAGTGGGTTTTAAACTAATGTAGCAACACTACGATTCCTAAATAAGACTCGCAGAACTAGGTCAACACACACAGCTCCCAAGCCTGCTGATGTCCCCATTCTGCATGCCCCGGCTGAGTAGAAGCCATTGACCGGCAGGGCCCACACACACATGCAGGGACACACACACACACACTCCACTATTTGTGGTGAACCCTGCCGTATGCTCCAACACTCAGTACCGGCTCTTTCCCATATTAAGGCTGGCAGCTCCGGGCATTTTTATTGGCCCCAATTGCGCAGGTTGCTGCTGCTGTTGTTGAGAGTGTGCCCTAGACAAGGCCGCCCCACCCCCTATCTGACCTACCCCTCCCCCGGCAGGGTACTTTATCACACCCGGCGGTAGGCCTGCCACCCCTCCCCCTCCTCCGAGCCCCTTGGTCGCATTGGACAACGCCTC
>Ga0307963_1003248_pt1 | contig 12892 bp, 16 predicted proteins | sample OrgLakmetagen594_FD_201829 | JGI IMG/M metagenome (GOLD analysis project Ga0307963, IMG submission 201829) | Saline water microbial communities from Organic Lake, Antarctica - #594 | ecosystem: Environmental > Aquatic > Non-marine Saline and Alkaline > Saline | place: Antarctica: Organic Lake...
CACACACACACACACACACACACACACACACACACACACACACACACACACTCATATTACACCCCCCACCTGCGCCACTGAGCAAACCCCCGTAGGAAGCTGCACGTTGGTGTACGCTGCTGCTGAAGCGGGAAAAGGCTGAGCCTACTTGAGGTGCTTGGGAGTTTAGTGCCGTGGGGGGGGTGAAGGAGCCCAGTAAGGAGCCAGGGGGGGGGCCTGCGTGTGTGTGTGTGTGAGTATATGTGTGTGTGCTTATGTATGTGTGTGTGTATATATACCCACTTCACCATATATATGGTGAAAGAGCACCCGTGCCCACTTCACTATACACTGTATCTTCACCCACCTGCAATCATAGCGTCCTTCCGTACGTTGGTGAGCATTCGATCACACTCGCCGGGGGGGAAGCCTACGAAAAGGAATTGCTCGTGGTCCACGGTGGTCAGCAGCAGGGAGTTGGGCTCCTCTCCTTTGCAGCACTGGTTCACCTGTGTGTGTAGTACGTGTGTGTACACGTGTGAGTGCGTGTGAGTGCGTGTGAGTTCGTGTGAGTGCGTGTGAGTGTGTGTGTAAGTGCGTCTGTACTCTCTATATGTGTGTTATTGTTTCTGTGTGTTTTTGTGTGCGTCTTTGTGTATTTGTGTGTGTGTGTGTCTGTGTGTATGGGCGTGTGCGTGTGTTTGTGTTTGTTTGTGTGTCTCTGTGTGTATGGGCGTGTGTGTGAGTGTGTGTGTGTCTCTGTGTGTATGGGCGTGTGTGTGTGAGTGTGTGTGTGTGTCTCTGTGTGTATGGGCATGTGTGTGAGTGTGTGCAGTGTGCTTGTGCTCAAACCAACATGCAATCCTTCACAACTGCCCATAATGTTTGCATTCAGGCTTTCGTGGCGTGTGTGCTTGCTTGTAAGTGTAAAGCAACAGGGTCAGCCCTCACGCATCGAGGCAGTTTCATGTGTATGTTGCAAGCAAGCGAGCTGCCCATGGTGAACACGCTGAGGCTTATGTGACGTTCATACACTATGCACTGTATAAACTGTCAAATATTAGAAATCCTGTACTTTTGGAAGCAAACTCTGTGACTACTGTGCCTGAAAGATGATGGCGTAGCTGAGGGTACAGCCACATGAGTGTGTCTGCTCCAACACACAGTGCAAGTGTAACAGCTGTTTGATGAGGGTACAGCCACATGAGTGTGTTTGCTCCAACACACAGTGCAAGCGTAACAGCTGTTTGATGAGGGTACAGCCACATGAGTGTGTCTGCTCCAACACACAGTGCAAGCGTAACAGCTGTTTGATGAGGGTACAGCCACATGAGTGTGTCTGCTCCAACACACAGTGCAAGCGTAACAGCTGTTTGATGAGGGTACAGCCACATGACCGTGTTATAGCAAAGTGCACGTGTAACAGTTGTGTAGCAGCTGGAGCCAACATGTTCCACACTTGTTCCACACATGTTCAACACACCACAAAAAACGCACGGCCAGCAGATAATGTGGTCAAAATATGTACTCGATGCCTCGTAATCGTTGACACACACACACATGCACACACACACCAGGAATTCAATACCTTTGCCAGTAGCACAGTGAATGTGGTGTCTGTGTCAGCCTTGAGGTCTGCATCCAGGAGGGTGGTGAAGCACAGTACCTCCTGCAGCAGGGTCACGCGTGTGTGTGTGTGTGTGTGTGCACGCGCATGTGTGTGTGTGCACGCGCATGTGTGTGTGTGTGTGTGTGTGTGAGAGAGAGAAAGAGAGAGAGAGAGAGAAAGTGTACATGAGTATGTGTATACATGTGGGTGAGTGAGTATGTACATAATTAATGATACGGACAAGGAAGTGAACTTAGGGAACACGGACCGAGTACTTGTCTGACAGTTAGCGCATATATTTCAGTTTACCCGTGTGTAGGGTTGGCCAGAACCGTATATGTACACCATATATGACCGTATGTAAGGTAATTCCCCTGCTAAAAATACCGTATATACACCGTATATGCGTATGTATGTATGGTTTTGGCCAACCCTACCCGTGTGTCTTCATGATCCTGTGATCAGCTGAATGCCCGACAAAAATATCCAACCTTGCAGTGACACTATCTGAGCGAAGGTAGTTGCACATCCCAGAGCTGCAATGGCCCAGCTACCAAAACACACAAGCCTCGCATCTACATGCACATAAGCCTCTCAAGCGAATGTGCATACAACCCGCACAAAGTACCCACCCTCCTTAAGGAGTCACCAACTTTTATCATCCACGCGCACAAGCGCACCCCCACACCCAGCCACCAGTGCCGGCCTCCCACCCACGCGGACGCGTCAATACCAATATAATGCTCTCTCTGTCGTGCATGCACACATAGACGCACACACAAATACTAACGTGCACATGAACACACACACAAATATATATATATATATATACATTTGTGAAATAAACAGGTCACACTGATAAAAAGGCATACCTGCGTCAGTCCGAGCCTCCCAATGATACGGCTGCCTGCAACAAAGCACTTGGCTTCTGCCACGAGCCGTTGGTGGCTGGAGAGCCCAAATAAGATCTGAGGATGTGGTGTTATTGGTGAAAAAGGAATACGATGTGTGGTGAATGAAGAACCGATAGGGGGAAACAACATGAGGGAGCGTACAAGAGACAATGCGAGGATGTGCAATAGGAGCTAGTGATGTACGAAGGTGAGTGACACACACACACACACACACACACACACACACATACACACACACAGCTAGGGACGTGGAAGTAAGGAGTGTCAGCGGCTGAGGAGCTCGAGCGTAAGGTCTTGGGTTTGGTTATTCAATCACACACAGCTGACGGTGTGGATGAAGTTATGGCATGAGCGTGTGGCATGTACATAAAATGATTAGGTGTGGCCGTCAGAAGCAGTGACGCTATGTTTAGAGGAACTGAGCAGGAAAGTTGCCCACATTACAGAGTTTTTGCTACCGACAATGTATACAGAAAAGTGTTGTCCCTGAAGGGGTGCGTGCAAAAGCATGTGCGCAGCTTGTTTGAAAGCACAGGCGTGCGTTCAGAATGCTACGACCCACGTACACAGGACACCTCTCGATGCTAATCTTGGATGAGTGTTTTAAATAGCCAGATACACACAGACTTGGTGAAGGGGCACGTGCACCTTAATTATACACATAAAACCATTTATATTATACACATTTATCATTTATACTATACACGTATATCATTAATTAAATACACGTATCATTTATGATTACCAAAGGGAATTTTTAGGATATGAAAAGGAGAAAGGGTGAGCAAACACATACTCTCCTGATCCCCCCCTCTTCTCCACACATTGAATCAAGCTGCTTCATTCGCAAGGCACGTCACCATCCAAAAAAGAACGGAGACCCCTAACCCACATTATTGAAAAGTATGCAACCATACACCTGATGCCTGCATGCACACTGCTGCAGCTGCCTATAAGATGCTTTACAGCAAGTACACAATGGCATCCATAAGGGACACACAGACACACACACACGTCTGCACACACACACAAACACACACACACACACGTCTGCACACACGTACACACACATGTACACACACGTACACACATGCACACACACACGTACACACACCTGCGTCGGCACTGCTGCCGCGGCTTTGAGCTGCTCCGTGGCAAACGCATTGGCAGCAGGATCAATGCGCCTCCGCTGCCGTAGTAGCCTGAGAATGTCGAGGAGGGAGAGCTGCTGGGGTCCGAGGGCCACAAAGGCTGGAGCATCTGTGTATGCACGTGTATGTGTGTGCGTGCGTGTTTGTGCGCTTGTGCATGTGAGTGTGTGTGTTTGCGTAGGTGTGTGCGTGTGTGTGTATGTGTGTGCGTGTGTGCATGTGTGTGTTGCGTGCGTGCGTGTGCGTGTGAGTGTGTGTGCATGCGTAAGTATGTGCGCGTGTGTATGTGCACATGTGTGTGTGTGCATGCGTGTGTGTGTGCATGTGTGTGTGCGTGCTTGTGCGTTTGAGTGCATGTGTTTGCATTTGTTTGTGCACGAACGTATGTGAATCTGATCGTCGCATGCACAAGCTGTGAAATGCAGGAGACAAAAACCATCCATACATAATTACAAGTCCTGCTATTTATAACGGCAACATCCTTAGATACGGCCAGATGCAGCGCTAGATGAACCTGCCACTTCAGAACACACACCAAGACACTGAGACTCCCGTTCACCCAAATCGTTTTTTTGTTTGTAGCCAACGTTTGGCGTACGGCACGCACACAATCGAGTACCTCCCACCCATCCCTGCCTGTCTGAATTTATCGTACCAAGCACACCACACGTCTGCCTCCCTGATCCAAAAAGGAGGCCAGGATGAAAACACATGCTCCCTTATCATTATAAAAGGGTTAGAAGAGATGACTCTGCGGACCTGCTGCTGAGTCGGAAGCGGCTGCGAAGACACCGGCTCCCTTACCATTATACAAGGGCCAGAAGAGATGAAAGCGAGAGCCTCCTGCTGGCTTGGAAGCAACTATGAAGAAACAGGTCCCCTTATCGTAAAAAATGGGCCTCCAGCTAACTGAGATGCGGCTGTGAAGGCTTTTTTGTCATTAAAAATTTAAAAAGGGGCCTATTCCTTATCATTAAAAAGGGGCCTCTTGCAGACTCAATTCCGGCTCACCTGCATCTGAGAGGCTTGCCACCTTCACATCAACATTAACAACATCCTGTCCAATCTACAGGCTTGCCACCTTCACATCAACATTAACGACATCCTGTCCAATCTACAGGCTTGCCACCTTCACATTAACATTAACGACATCCTGTCCAATCTACAGGCTTGCCACCTTCACATTAACATTAACGACATCCTGTCCAATCTACAGGCTTGCCACCTTCACATTAACATTAACGACATCCTGTCCAATCTACAGGCTTGCCACCTTCACATTAACATTTACGACATCCTGTCCAATCTCCAATCTACAGGCTTGCCACCTGGCCAGGCATGCCACCTTCACTTTCGGCTCCCCTGCATCTGACAGGCCTGCCACCTTCACCTCTACGAGCTTTTGTCCAATTAACTTACTTTGGCAGTTGCTTCGGACGTGACTGAGATGTGCAGTGTACGTATCTCACACACTGACAGACACAGCAATCCCCCTCATTCCTATCCTCTCACCTTTGCCCAGTCGAGCCTCCTGGATGCAGCTAAGCTGAGCGGAGTACATTGCTCACACTGACAAACACAGCACCCCTCCTCACCTTTGCCCAATCGAGCCTCCTGGATGCAGCTCAGCTGAGCGGAGTACATGTCCTGCAGATCCCCTGAGTCTGCAGTGACCGCTTGGAGGAGCGCACTGCAGTACGCGCTGCTGAGCAGGCGGCTGATCTGTAGTGTGTGTGTGTGTGTGAGTGTGTGTGTGTGTGTGTGTGTGTGTGTGTGTGTAAGAGCGTGTGTGTTACTTTTATGTACGTGAGAAAATGGCACACTCTTGTAATAATTGGCTGACCTATTGTGTGTGTGTGTGCGTGCGTGCGTGTGTGTGTGTGTGTGTGTGTGTGTGTGTGTGTGTATGTGTGTGTGTGTGTGTGTGTGTGTGTGTGTCACTTTAACGTGGTGAGCACATATCACACTTACGTGAAACTCAGCTGATCAGTAGCGTGTGCGTGTGCGTGTGCGTGTGCGTATTTGTGCGTATGGTGTACTTATATGTATGTAGACAAGGAGTTCCAGGGTTGGGAGAGGGTGCCAATCAACTTTGTAAGCCAGACATGGAACCTGTCCTCCAGCCTCCTCAGTGGGGTCAGCATTATTACCTAAGGCCACACGCGCTGGACCTTACAATGAAAGCACACGTTTACGAATTTCGTGGCAGCTGTAAGGACGACAACCCGCAAGGTTATGACGACGAAGACTGCATGCTCGCACACACACAACCCACAAGGTTATGACGACAAAGCCTGCATGCTCAGCATACGCTCTTGCACACAACAACAGCACACATGCATGTGCATGTCTGTGTGTGTCTGTGATCTACGCCATTGCATACACCCACTCAGTCCAGCACACACAAATTATACCACATCAAACCACTCAGACACACGCAAACCCACGCACACACATACGCACGGGCACATAAACACGCACAAACACACACTGCCTCCCCAGCACACAATGTAGGCACACACACATCACACACACACACGTACCCCCCCTCCAACTCACACACACACACATGTAGGCATCCACCCACCCACCCCACACACGTACCGCAGGGTCAGGGGGCAGTGCTGGCAGCAATCCGTGTGGTGTGGGCAGCTCTTGGCTTACAAAGCGGTCCAGATCAAGACTGGGCTCAGCCCCCATGGTCTGAGATCGCCTGTGTGTGTGTGTGTGTGTGGGGTGTCTGTCACCGAACAGTATATCTTATGCATGGTCACAAAATGAAAAGGCATGGTCTGAGACCGCTTGTGTGTGTGGCTCAGAGCAGTATATCTTTTACATGGTCATATCAAAAAAATAAAAGGAGTGGAGGTGAGTCATTGAGTGAACGCAGAAGGTCAGGTGTGCATGGACGATCTTGTATGCTGTGTGGTGGAGGCGACCTTTGGTAAGAGCCTGTGTGTATCAAGCGAGCAATGAATGCTGTGTGGTGGAAGAGACCTTTGGTAAGAGCCTGTGTGTATCAAGCGAGCAGTGGATGATGTGTGGTGAGGGCGACCTTTGGTACGAGCCTGTATGTATCAAGCGAGCAGTGGATGCTGTGTGGTGGGGGAGAGCTTTGGTAAGAGCCTGTGTGTATCAAGCAAGGAGTGAATGCACAGTGAGCAGTGAAGGCAACACTGAAGGCAACAGTGAAGGCACAGCGGAGGCACAGTGATGGCAATATCAAAGGCAATAGTGAAGGCAACAATGAGGGCAACAGTGAAGGCACAGCGGAGGCACAGTGATGGCAATAGTGAAGGCAATATTGAAGGCAACAATGAGGGCAACAGTGAAGGCACAGCGGAGGGAGGCACAGTGATGGCAATAGTGAAGGCAATAGTGAAGGCAATAGTGAAGGCAATATTGAAGGCAATAGTGAAGGCAATAGTGAAGGCAACAGTGAGGGCAACACTGAAGGCAACAGTGAAGGCACAGCGGAGGCACAGCAATGGCAATAGTGAAGGCAACAGTGAAGGCAATAGTGAGGGCAACAGTGAAGGCACAGCGGAGGCACAGTGATGGCAATAGTGAAGGCAACAGTGAGTTGTAAAGGCAACAGGGTCAGGTGAGGGCACGAGAGATTTTAAAAAGGTTCACACGTGAAGCATTCTAAAAGGTTCACACGCAGGTTCACACGCAGGTTCACACGTGAACAATGTGCAGGTTCACACGTGAAGCCTTTAAAAAGGTTCACACGCAGGTTCACACGTGAACATTGCGCAGGTTCACACGCAGGTTTACATGTGAAGCATTTTAAAAGGTTCACACGCAGGTTCACACGTGAACATTGCGCACGTTCACACGCAGGTTCACACGTGAAGCCTTTTAAAAGGTTCACACGTGACAAGCATTTCCTGGCCTAATTCCTGTTTGCCCGCCTGTTGGCTCAAGTGGTTTGACACATCCTGTCACAAGTTTTACAGAGCCACGAGCAAAGCACGTTAGCCACATGCCTTGCACCTTGACACACACACACATATATACACACAAACACACACTCCTCTACACACACTCCTCTACACACACCCTGGCCCACCTGTGGAACATGCCGCTAGCCTCTCCGCCCCTCCCCGCCCTGCCACTAACATTACGTGCGAGCGCACCCGAGGGACTCAGTACCGAAGTGAAGGCACCTGCGTACACAGCAATAAAGGTGGGGATGCTTGGAATTCGAACCCGTTAAGGCACCTGTGTGATAGGGTAAGAACGACGGTGCTTTTCAGGTCTTTGAAGGCGCGCCTGTGGTTAAACGGAAGCTATGACGGTGCCTTTTAGGCTTTACAAGGTGCCAATGTGGTTAAGTAGAAGGAATGACGGTGTTCTTTTAGGCTTTTGAAGGTGCTGGTGTGGTCAATTAGAAGGAATGACGGTGTCCTTTTAGGCTTTTGAAGGTGCTGGTGTGGTGAAACAAAAGCAACGACGGAACTTTCCAGGCTCTATGAAACGCGTGAGCAAGCAGCTTAATAGAAGCAACGACAGCGCTTTCCAGGCTTCCCAAAAGAGCCTGCGTGACAAAGAAATCGATGACAGCTATGTTTAGGCTTGAGAAGGCGCCTGGGTGATCAAAGAAATCAATGACGGCTATGTTTAGGTTTGAGAAGACGCCTGGGTGATCAAAGAAATCAATGGCGGCTATGTTTAGGCTTGAGAAGGCGCCTGGGTGATCAAAGAACAGGGATGCCAATTCTGTTCAGGCTTGGGAAAGCGCCGGTGTGATTTAACAAAAGCGTTCATGGTGCTTTGCAGGCCTTTTAAGGCATCTACGTGATTGGATATGAACAATGGCAGCTACATCCAGGCTTGGGAAAGCGCCGGTGTGTACGAACAATAAGCATGACAACCTTTCAAGCCTGTGAAGTGTAAGCGCCTGTATGTTGGAACATAAGCATGACAACCTTTCAAGCCTGTGACGGTGCAAGCGCCGGTGTGTTGGAACAATAAGCATGACAACCATTCGGACCTGTGAAGGTGCAAATGCCTGTGTGTGTACGAACAATAAGCATGACTACTTTTTAAGCCTGTAAAGGCACCTGCTTACAGAACAACAACAAAAAAAGGCGATTTTTAAGGCTGAGCTTCAATGTTGGTATAGTGCCTCTGTTTGCTTGTTAAGCTGTACGTGAATGTTGGTATATCGTCTCCATTCGCACATCCTTCTTTGCAGGCACACATGCCCAGGTGAAAGATCACGTATGCAAACAGCACAGCGTACGCTAACTTATCAGCTGCAATTCTACCGCACACACAAATGTGGTCTTTTGACGAGCTCTAAGGGTCAGCATCACCTTAGTCTATTTTAATTCAACTACCTGCTGACACAGCTAATACCAGCCCTTATTATGCAACCCCTACTTCCTGGCTTCTACTTCAATCCGCACATTCATTCAGCACCTGCATTTACCTCACACGAAATATTGTTGGGCATTACACATCCTGACACATGTATCTGCTTTTCACCTGCATGGCCGTTGTCTGCATCCAGCTGGCACAGCTCCAGTAGCTCCCAAAAGTAAGACGGATTGGGCACGCGGGTGGGGTCAAGGCGGGGCTGTGTGTGTGCGTGTGTGTATTTGTGCGTGTGTTTGTGCGTGTGTTTGTGCGTGCGTGAGTGTGTGTGTGTCTGTGTGTGTGTGTGAGTGTGTGCGTGCGTACGCACACAAGCCTGCATGTTGAGTGTATTTCTGAAAGTGGTTGAGTCCCTATTTATGTACTCCAAAGACAGTGGGCAAACGCAAACATCTCTGCATTCCACATTCATCTTTTCAAGCACCAGCCACTTGCCATTGCTGCTCACTTCAAGTGTGAGAGTGGAAACCCAATACGTAAGCTTGCTGCTGCACTGCTCGTAGAGCAAGCACCTGCACATTACACACACAACGCACACGAACACACACACATTACACCCGCATATCTTCACGCACCTGCCGCTTCCCGTTGCTGCCCGTTTCGTGTGCGAGGGTGGGGACCTCTTCCAAAAACATGTCATACAAGCTGATGAGCATCTGGCGAGAGACGTCAGCCTCCTCCTCCCCCATGACACGGAATCCAACCTGGGATGCAGGGCAGGTGCGTGTGTGTACTGTTTTTTTGTTTTTCAGTGCCAGACATCATAACAAAAGCCATTTCAGTGCCAGACAACGCAACACGAGCCTGTCAGTGCCAGACAACGCAACACAAGCCTTTTCAGTTCGAACAACACAGTACAAGCCTTTCTAGTGCCAAACAATGACACTTAGGGCTTGACTACCCTTTAAAAAACAAAGTTCTCTCCTTCTCTCCCTCTCCCTCGTATCCCTTCCTTTACAAATGTATACTACGAACAAAGCATTTCTTACTATCACGCATGTAGGCATACACACATACACACACATACACATACACAAACGCTCACACACACACATTCACACAAACACACTTGCACACACATACACACACAAAGACATACACATACATACACACATACACACCCTATCTACACTGTAACGCAGTCAAGGCAAACTTTATTGAGCGCCCCCTTCCCCCAGTCACAGACACACTTGCATGCACAAAGGCAGTATCAGCTGCAACGCAGGCAAAGCAGCTTTCCAGCCAAGCACACACACGCGTACACACGCAACACACACACACACCTGATGCAGCACTACCAGCTGCAATACAGACAAGGCGGCTTGCCACCCAAGCGGCTTGTCACCCAAGCATACACGCGTGCATGCACAAGTAATCACACACACGCACACACAACACACACACCTGATGCAGCACCAGCAGCTGCAACGCAGGCAAGGCAGCTTGCCACTCAAGCACACACAAATGTACACACACACACACACAACACATACACACACCTGATGCAGCACCAGCAGCTGCAATGCAGACAAGGTAGCTCGCCATTCAAGCACACACAAATGTACACACACGCATACACACACACACAACACATACACACACCTGATGCAGCACCAGCAGCTGCAATGCAGACAAGGTAGCTCGCCATTCAAGCACACACAAATGTACACACACGCATACACACACACAAAACATACACACACCTGATGCAGCACCAGCAGCTGCAACGCAGACAAGGTAGCTCGCCATTCAAGCACACACAAATGTACACACACACACACAACACATACACACACCTGATGCAGCACCAGCAGCTGCAATGCCGACAAGGTGGCTCGCCATACAGCTCCTGCCATCTCAGCAGCTAAGGGAGCACAACCGCCCACACCGTTTCGCATCACTTTCAACTCATCGTGCAGTGCCGTCAGCACGCCTGCGCATTTGAGTACGTGTGTGTTTGTGATATTGTATGTGAGTGTAAGAATGTGTGTGTGTGTGAATGTGTATGTGTGTGGGTTTGTGTGTAAGTGTGTGTGTGTACATGTGTGTGTCTGTGAGTACATATGTGTGTAAATGTATGTGTCTGTGAGTACATGTGTGTGTGTGTGTATGTGTGTGTGAATGTGTGTGTGTGTGTGTGTATGTGTGTGTGTGTGTGTGCGTGTGTGTGCAAGTCTCTTTGTGCAACATTTGATGTACAAAACACCCGGAAAATACCGCCTCTCCCTCTGCAATTTGAATGTGCAGGTCTACAACTAGTAGACTTTTGCCCATGGCCTTGTGTGAGGCGATTTCATGATCTTTTCAAAGCCTTTGTACGTGGGCTGAAGCCTTTGTACGTGGGCTTAGCCTCATGGCCTCATGGCTTAGCCTCATGGGCTTAGCCTCATGACTGCTTTCTACACGCGGTGCGTACCTCCAAACAATTTCATCAATGAGTCTGTCTGTGGCGTTGCATTTGGCCGTTGCATAAACTAACAGAGCACGTCAAACAATTTCATCAATGAGTCTGACAGTGTGGCTGTGCATTTGGCCGTTGCATAAACTAACAGCGCGCGTGTGTGTGCCTAGCTCAATACTGCTCTCTCCACACAGGTCGCACCTCCGAGGATTTTGGTGCTGGGCTCGTCCGTGGCTTTGCGTCCACATGCAGCGATGAGCATGTTGATGATGCAGCTGCGCGCCTGTGTGCGTGTGTGTGTGTGAGTGTGTGCGTGTGTGTGTTAGAAAATTGCAATTGCATGCCCTTGTGCAGTGTGCCTGTAACGTGGCTGTGCGTCTGTATTTGAACATTGGTCTTCAGGTTGCACTTGTTCCACAACTAGTTGAGGAGCAGATGGGACTTTGGGGGCTTTGTGCAAGTCTCGGCTGATGGAAAGAGTAGACAGTAGACTTTATGAGACTTTGTCACGATGACTACAGCTTGTTTGAGTTGAGGGTGTTACTTGTCTTTCAAGCTGAATTTCATTGTTACCAGTGTGTATGTGTGTGTACATGTGTGTGTACATGTGGGTGTGTATGCGTGTGTATAAGTGTGTGTGCGCGTCAGAGAGACCGCCATGGTGCACTTCTGATCTTTACTCTTCTAAGCGTTTGACGCCTAAACGCCCAGCTTCCTCTACCCATATCCACAGACTCGGAAGAGTAAGCTTACGCGCATTGCATAGCTCAGGTTTTCACTGCCTGAATGATCAGGTTTTTTCCTGTGTCTAGGCAACCAGAAGCCTCTAAGTAGCCTCCAGGAATGCATGGTGATATGCTGCGTTCCTCTCCATAATCAACGCTGGAGGGGTGCTACCAGCACTTGCTGTTTAAATTCTACACAAGGCACGCTGAACACCTCCACTCCCTGCCTGTGCAGTGTAATGTCATGCACACACATATACATATATGATGCACGCACGCACCTGCACGCACACTCATATATGATGCACGCATGCACACACACTCACGATGCACGCACACATGTATATGATGCATGCACACTCATATATGATGCACGCACTCATATATGATGCACGCACACGCATATATGATGCATGCACACACGTATATGATGCATGCACACACATATACATGATGCACCCACACACGTAAATGATGCACGCACACATGCATATGATGCACGCACACACATGTATATGATGCACACACATGTATATGACACACGCACACACGTAATGATGCACGCACACACGTACAAGATGCACACACACATGTTTATGATACACATTGGGGGGCGATGTATGAGCACCTCCGCGTGGTGCCCCCTGGAAAACGCCTTCGTGTGCCTTCGTGCACACGCCCGGAAATACTCGGGAGCGGCTAAGACTCATACGGCGGAGCAACACGGC
>Ga0307963_1003249_pt1 | contig 12891 bp, 8 predicted proteins | sample OrgLakmetagen594_FD_201829 | JGI IMG/M metagenome (GOLD analysis project Ga0307963, IMG submission 201829) | Saline water microbial communities from Organic Lake, Antarctica - #594 | ecosystem: Environmental > Aquatic > Non-marine Saline and Alkaline > Saline | place: Antarctica: Organic Lake...
TATCACTTAGTTTCATTATAACACACCAAGTACCTACAGGTAGTCCTTCAAAGCCTAGTGCAAATGCTTTATCTTTAGTTGCATCACTTATAATCCATGATTCTACAATAACACTAGACTCTACTTTTTCCTTTTGATTGTGGTCAAACCAGTTATTCTTATTAAACCCCTCTTGTTTAAAAAAATTATGTGCTAGTTTCTCTATAGTCTCTGCATCAAAGTAAACACTAAACTCCCCTCTTTCTTTAGTATATCTGGGAATGCGTTGTTCTGGGACTAATACTACCCCTGCTAACTGCTTCTTTTGTTTATCCTCTACTTTTAGTTCTATTTTCTGTTTCTGTTCTTCACTAAGTTGAATAAACTCGTATTTATTAGCTGGACTTCCAATTAATGATATACCATATAATAAGCCATCATCATCTTCATCCCAAATAGCACGAAATATTTGTTCTTTTTCCATTGTATTATTCTTTTTGTCTATTTATATTAAAAACAACTTAGACGAATCTTGAGTTATTTTGTTTGTTTCTATCTAAATCTTGTTGGTTTGTTACTTTACCTGATACAACATAAGTTTCTCTTGGAGTATTATCCCTAGACTCTTCATTCTGGGCATTTCTTACACCTTCTGAATCTCCTACAGTATCAAATCTAGGCCCAGTAGATATATTACTACTAGCACCTCTTACACCACCACTAGATGCAGGCCCAGCACCAGTAGTAGGGTCAGTAGATGCAATCTTAGCTACTTGTAATAAACCAAATACTCCTGTAGCAACTGCTTGTGCAATAGCATAACCTGGTACTGGTACTCCAGCAAATGCAGCTAATGTTTTATTAATAGCTAAGTAGGTATTAAATGCAGACTCAGCAATAGCAAATCCTTTAGCAGCTATACTACCTTGTGCAAGTGATTTTACAATAGCACTAGTTGCACCTAAATATGCTTTTATTTCCTTATTCTTAGCATCCTCTGTAGTCTGTGCTTGGTCTTCTTCTACTTTATTTTTATTTTTTACTGTATTCTTATCAAATTCAGCAAGTAAAGCAGCTTTTTCTTTTTCAAATATTTCTAAGTCTTCTAATTCTTTGGAATAAGCTTCTCTTTGTTCTTGTCTCTCTTTCTCAAATATTTCAACTTGGGTTAAACCTTGTGTATCTTCATCAATATATTTATTTCTAATCTCTTGTAACTTAGATAATGATTCATCTTCTAAATCTTGAAGACCTTTATTATAAGCCATAGCTGCTGCTAAAAGTAAAGCATCTCTTTCTGCCCCAGCTTTTACAGTCTTCTTTATCATTATTTGTTGGTCTTCTAAAGTATTTTCTAATTCTACTTTACTCAACTGTTCTTTAGTTTTACCTATCTTTTTTAACTCTTGTAAATTAGTTCTTTTTTCTTCTCTTAAAGCTTGGTCTGCAAGTAATTGTTCAGAAGTATATCCTGCTATTCTTTCTTCTACATCTGCTACTTCTGCTTTAGCTTTTAATACAGCAGTTTCTAAATCAACGTTACCTTTATTATTTGCTAAGTCTGCTTCTGCTGCTGCTAATTTAGTTGCTGCTAAATCTGTCTCTAACTTACCTTGTTCCTTTAACTTTACAGCTATCTTATCATTAGCCTTTATTCTAGCTTCTATAGTTAAGTCTGTGTTATCTCTAACTTGTCTTAACTGTTCTACTTCTTTTTGACTTTGAAGAATACTTAAAGCAATTTGTGCTTCTGCTAATTTAGCGTCTTTCCTTAACTTAACCTGTGCATCAGCAGCATCATAAGTCTCTTTAGCATAATTAGCAATAGCAAGTCCCGTTTTCTTTAATGTCTTACTTATCTTATCATAACTATTATCTACGCCTGTATAAACATCAACTACTTCTTTACCTGCTTCTTTAGCTGTATTCCAAGCACCTGTAAAGTCTCCTTCAAATACTTGTTTAAGTGCTTTTCCTGCTAATCCTAAAGTGTCAATAAATGAATCAAACCTTTCAATAAGATTCTTTTTAATAGAGTCTCCTAAGTCACTTACAAATTTCTTGGGATTCTCAAATGCTTCTGTAAAGAACTTTGATATAGGTTCACTACTATCTATAAGGAAACTAACAAAGTCATTCATTACTCTGGAAAGTGCTTCCATTACCACATTAAAGGCATCAACTACCTTCTGGTTCTTCATTAAGGCTTCTGTGAACTTGGCAAACAAAGCAATGACTAATCCTATACCAGCAGCTTTTAAAGCAGTACCAATACCTTTAATACCTGTTTTAAATGCCCTTAATAACTTAGGAGTTTTCTTTGTCTCCTTATTAAGCTTCTGAGTTTCTTCAGTTACTCCTTTAATAGAATTTTTAGTATTCTTTATATCCTTTATTGCATCTTTGTTATTTACAACAAATTCAAATATCTTTTTTATTACTGACATATTATCCTAGTATTTTTAGTATTAGTCTTTTAACTATATTCCACCTTTTAAAATAACCCTTAAACACCCTAATATAAGGGTGTCTTGGGAGTTCTTTTGCTGACTGTACTCTATCAATTGTATCTGTTATCATTTCCTTTTATATTTATTCTAAAAACACTCATAATTAATTACCAAATTAACATAGGTCAGAATTAACTACTTCACCATTACTATTGGTTTCTAATACTATACCTTCTCTAGAATAGAATCCTGAGTTAACTCTCAAAGAACCTGTACTGTTACTGTATAGTACTTGACTACCTCCAAAATTACTACTCTCTGACCAAACAGAAATGCTAGGATTTGTATTACAAGCATTTGATTCATCAAAACCTACAGCTACTAAGTATTCAAATAAATCGTTTGGATTAACTCCTGCTTGTGTTACTGTATGTATTTCAGTTAGGTTACCTGTAGAGAATGTTATATCCGCAACTCTAGTAGTATTTGATGAATTGTTAAGAACTCTTACTTCTAGGTTATCATTTCCACTTCCAGAGAATACATCAATGTCTATCCAATTGACATCTCTGAATACTGTCCAAGCTGTATTAGACTCAATAGTTATATTATAGTTCTGGTCACTTTTTGATACAGTTTTATTTTCAGGGTTAATTACTAAGGTATCACTAACTCCTATTTGTGAAACATTAAAATTCCTTGTAATAGTATTATTAGGACTACCTACATTAGCTTCTACTTGTAAAGTAGCACTTCTACTACTTCCAGAATTATTAGTATCAGCATCTATTATAAATGAACCATTACCTGTATCACTACCTCCAATTACTGTAAACCAAGAAGGTGCTGCACTAACTATCCAGCTTGAATTACTGGCAACATTTACACTTATATTATTTGGATTAAACTGTGGTAAACTAGCAGATGTAGGAATTAATGATAAAGTAGGTGTAAAAGCAGCTTGTGTAACATTATGTGTATCACTACTATTACCTACATTAGCTTCAACTGTAACTACACCTGTTCTAGTGTTGTCTGTGTTAGCAGAATAAATGTAATCTATCTCTTTATTACCAGAACCAGTTTGGTCAGCAGTAGGAATACTTAAAAAATTATTACCACTAGCACTCCAAGCAGTATTTGATATCACATCAATTGAATTACTACCACTTTGATTAGATACACTAGAATTATTAGGTCTTATTATAACTTTCCTATCTACTACTATATTTAATGATATTAAATTAGCTACACTTTGTTGTCCTAAGTTATCAACTGCAATCACTCTATATTTGTATTGTCCACCTCCAACTATATCAAAGTCTGTAAAGAATAAATTAGAAGTTGTACTTACATTTTCAAAGGCCCCAAAATTAAGACTTCTTTGTACTATGTAATTAGCAATAGTCCCATACTCAGGATTAGAAGCTAACCAAGAAATATCTATTCTATCTCCATTATCTAAGTAAGTTACTTGTCCTTGGGGTCTACCAGTAGGAGGGGGATTAGGTTGGTCATATTCTAATTGATTTACAACTAAAGTATCTTCAATATTATTTGTATTATTTCTTACTGTAACTATACCTTGTCTTTGTGAACCTAAATTATCATCTAAGGTTATACTTACATTATTACTATCACCATTTCCATTTGTTGTATTTAATGTTATCCAAGAAACATCTTTAGTTACTGTCCAAGATACATTTGAATCAACTTCATATATATAACTATTATTATCAAAATCTAAATTAACATTAGAAGGTATTACCGTTATAAAAGGCACTGCATCAGATTGTGTTATAAGTAAAGAATCTGTATAATAACTTGTAAAGAAGTTTCCTATTCTAAAAGTAATTAGAGAATCCCTATTTTCAGTTGTTGAGGGGTTTTCAGTTATTGTAAAAGTAAATCTATATCCTCCAGTTATAACAGTTGAAGAAGTTTCAGTTATAAAAGTTTCTTCTATAAAAGTAGTAGGTGTTACATCTGAATTTGTAGCTACTTCTACTGTAAAGTTTTGTGAACCACTACTTACATCTAAATCTTCTGTTAATACTTCTATGAAAGGTTCTGCTTCTTGAGTAAAACTAAATGTTCTAAAAGATTGTTGTGTCAAAGGAAATACTATAAAAGAATCATTTCTTTCTTCTTCTGTATCATTTTCAGTTATACTTAATCTTATAACACCATTACCAAAGTTTAATTCATCACTTAATAAAGTTATGTAATCAGGTAATTCTCCTATAGTCCAAAATCCATTTGATTGTACATCTACAGTAAACTCTTGTCCTACTTGTTGCAAAACCCTAGAAGTAGGAGATATTGTTAACTGTGTATTATTTAAGCTACCTACTCTTGATGCTTGGTTAATATTTACCACATAAGTCTGACCCCCAATGACAAGAGTTATAGAAGCATTTCTTTGTGAATTTATATAATTCTCACTTACAAAAACAGGTACATTAAATACTCTCCTATTACCAGAAATTTCCCCTAGAGTTATCCAACTTGAATTTTCAGAAATAGATTCTATATCTTTATCTGTTCTTACCACTATATTAGAGAATCCTCCACCTGCATTAAAGTTAATCTGCGTAGGACTTACAGTAGTTCCCGTAACTAAATATTGATTATTAAAGTTTGGAAACAGTCTAAAATTACTTTCATTAGTAGTTAAATCTATCTCAAAATCTTCTATACTGTATTTGTTATTCTTATATATTATCTGGCTATTTAAGTCTATATTATTAACTATGCTAGGAGGTAATATACTGTCCATAGAAGTTATCCTTGCATCAGAATTTAATAGATTATTTATCCATGGTTTGTGATTTTGGTTGTAAATATTTTTTAGTAAACTAGTTTGATGCCACCCATTTATTGTTGTGTCACTAAAGTCCAAATTATTAGAAACTTGTGATTCCACATAATTATTAGATGAGTCACAAATAGGTACTCCAAATATATCTATTATTTTAGGAGGTTGTAATTCACTTTCTTCTGGTTTAGGGTTTAAGTCTAATTTAATAGGTTTAACAGTTTCAGCATTAGTAACAGGTGTTAACCCATTATAATAAAAACTTAACATATTTTCTGGAAAAACTCTATCTATTTTATTTCCATCTACTTTATTATATATTGCTATATTTATATTAGAAGGTCTATTAGTATCTGTATTTTTTAATCTAACAAAGAATGGTATTTCTGTTTCTAATTCAATTTCTGTTGTTTTTTTATTATCTACTGGAAAGTTTTTAATATCATTTCCTCTAAACCTTCCTGTATTTTCTTTAAAATTTAATTGTAAATCACTATCTTCTTCTACTGAATAATTATAAGATATCTTTTTATTATTTTTATAAACAGAAGACTCCTCTGAATCTTCATCAACATACTTTGTAATATCAATTATATTACCTTCTGCATAATAATCATTTATATTTTGTAATCTAAAATTAGTTGTACTGTTAGGTCTTATAATTAATTTAAATTCTTTAATAAGATTTTTTAAATAATCTAATATTGTTATATCAGGCATATTTCTACTTACTGTAAAGGTAGGTAGTATTTCCTCTATAACTCTTACACCTCCTAATGCAGAAGCATCATTTATTTGTGTACCATCACCAGAAGTTCCTGGAAGTTTCCAAGTTGTAATCATATCTGAATAGTATTCATTACCATCAGCAGTATTTATTTCTTTATTAATTTGAATTTCAACTCTAAAGGTTTGGTCTATTACATCATTAGAATTTGGAACCATATTAAATTGAGTATTAAATATAATTTCAAAAAATCCATTATCCCCAATATTAGGATTTGTAGTACCTTTACCTTGTGTAAGTTCACTAGTATGTAATATATTATCCTCTCTATCAACTATTCTTATCTTAAAAAATATATCATTAGGAAATTTATATTTAAACTTATGTTCAAAATTAATTTCATAACTCTCATTAACAGACTCAGAACCTATTTCATCAGCTAAATTAGCACCAGTCATGTTCAAATTAATGTCATCACCATTAAATGTTAGGTATTCATCCCCAGCATAAGCAGAAGCTTCTAAAGACTCCCACTTAAATACATTACTTCCATCAGGGTTACCATTTAACCAAGTATATAAAGTAGTAAAATCTGTACTATCTATAAAGTCTCTAGAGAATGTTATACCATATTGTTCTTCTATTGCTTCAATGATAGCAGTTTGTCTTATAGCAGGTCTTAAATCCTCTACAAATAATCTACCTTCATCAAGGGTTATATCACTTTCATCTTCTGTTGTACCAGTGTTATATTCTATTTTTCTATCAGCAGGTACAATCATTGGCATTATCAAACTAGGTACTACAGATAAAGATTCAGTTAAAACTAAACTAGGTGTAGTAAATAAGGCAGTTATATTTCTTTCGTTATAAGTGAAATTATAAGCAGAGAAATCTAGGTCTTTTAATTTAGCTTGTTCTCCTAAGTCATTACCTTCATTATCTTTTAATGTAAACAAATCTTCTAGACCTGTTACTTCCCCATAGAAAGTAATAGAATAAGAATTAATCTTCCCATCCTTATTTCTAATCTCTTCTAACTGTGTTTTACCTGTTCTAAACTGTAATGTATTATACTCAAGGAAAGAATCAACTCTTAAATTAGGGTTAAAACCATCTTTGACTCCCATCTCAAACCAGTTCTTAAATATCCTATTATTCTTAGGACTAGCTGGAACTGTAAATGTATTTACAAGGTCATTAAAAATAGCTTCAATATTCTCTGAGTCTACTAACTTACCCCTATACATTATACTCTCATCTTCAAATAAATCTATTTTATCAGATTTAGTGAAGATTGAGTTGTTATTTTCTGTATTAAATGTTCCTATGTGATAGTTTAAATTCATTATTCGTTTATTTTTATGTCCTCTTTAAATCTAAAGCTGTAATTAATCATGTCTGTCTGTAAATTATCCTCCTTATTAAAGTTGCTTTCTTCTAAAGACACTGCTTTTAATTCCCCTTCATATTCTAGCCAAACTTCTTCTGACATAAATAGGTCTTCATAACAATCATTCATGTAAGCATCAACTAAACCTGTGTTACATTCCCACTCTCTTTCCCCTACTTTATTGTAAGTTTTGTTTCTATGTCTTAAAGGTTCTTGTATATTACCATTAATATCTTTTACATCCCTTTTATATTTAGAACTATCAGTACTTACAGAATCAATACTTCTACCGCCCATATAGGTAGTTTCTAGCACTCCAAAGCTATTCTTAAATATTACTTTGAATGAATTAAATAAGGCACTTGTATTAGCTTTAAATAGAGTTACAGTATCAAATAGTCCATTGTTATCATAGAAGTCTACGACTGTTTTATCCTTATTAAAGTATAAGTCATAATCAATACATACATAGCTGATATATATATCTGAATTGTTAGGGTCTATATTCTCAAAATTTGTATTAAATAAAGTAACATCAAGTAAACCATCCCTAACTATTACCTTAGATACTCTTGAAGTTATAAAAGGAATTGTTATTTTATCTTTTGCCTTAAAGGTTCTTTTTTTACCTTTTAAAAGTATAGACTCAAAATCATTATACCCATCTAAAATAAAACCTATATTATTCTTCTCTTCTAATACATTATCATTAATTGATATGTTTGAAGAAAAGCTTATAAACTTACCTACATTTGCTGAATTTAAAATAGGAGAAGTTGTTCCATAATCTAAACTATCATAGTAGCTTATGTTCGATTCTAAATCACTAATGTCAATTAATGGACTAAGATTTAAAAACTGATTTGTTTGTGCATCACTTATCTTTTGCTTATCAATTTGATTACTATCTTCATTTAATTGCATAGAGAAAAACCCTTGTTCATATACGTCATATCTAAAACTAGCATTTGACCAGTTACTTGCAGCAGGTGATTTTATAAAGAAATCCTTTCTTATGGGGATATTGATAAGCCTACCTTCTAAACCAGCATCATTACTTGCTATTGTTATACTTAACTTATTGGGAATATCTTTTATTTGATTTATAAAGTATATATCATTCTCATTTTCAATTATTTTGAATACTCTAACGGTATCATTACCTATTTTTATGTATCTAAATCCTAAGTCTGTATCAATAGAATTTTGTTCTACAAGATTATTAAATAGATTATCCCTTGTAATACTTACACTTGAATTAACCAACAGTACTTCATTTGGGTTTAAGTCTGTAGTTAAATCATTGTATTCAATTATATCACCACCAATTAATAAATCATTTGTACTAGATGAATTATCATCTTCTAAATAAGCAAATGCCTTTACTCTATTATTTATATTTAACCTCTTGTCTATTAAACCTGTGTTTACATTTAATCTACCAAAATCATAAGATAAAGTTTGTGAAACAAAGTTTATGTAAATAGTATTATTCTCTGCAACTACTGCTTCAGTTATTGCATCAATATCATAATCAAAAATAAAGGTTGGGTCAATAACACCATCTAAATTTACTCTTATTATTTTATTAACATTTATACCATTGTACTCCTCAAAATTCCCTGATATGTAATAATTATTATCTATTTTAGATATATTCTTTGTGTTAGCATCTAATGATTTAAACCCATCTATCTGAGTGCCTAAAGAGTTAAAAGCGAGGAGATTATCTCTTATACTACTTTTAAAAGTACCACAAACTAAGATTTGTAAGTCCCCTTGTTGTTTAATAAAGATATCATTTATATCATCTCCACCTCCTAAGAATTGCATATTAATTGTATTCCTAAACTCATCAAATAGTACATTATTCTGTAGTTCAAACTGTGAGTTAACCATAAATAATCTTCTTGCAACTACACCAATAACCTCTGTAAACTTACCACCAAATGCTATCACTCCATTACTCTGTATAACATCTATTGCAGTAACCTTACCATTAACACTTCCTTCTGTAGCAAAGTTAATCATAGAAGCTGAAACTGCTTCGTTAAGTAAGTCTAACTCAAAAAGGTTATTTAAATCATAAATATCTACACCTTCAAATTGTCCACCTATTAATAAAGAATCATTAATACTATGATATTTTATTATATCAACACTTCCAGAGGTTTTAATAAAATCTGAATAATCTACTGAATTAAATACAGTCCCATCGGCATTTAAAATTATAAATAAATTACAAGCAGTTGTTACACCATTCTTAGTGTACTCTGAAAACTTACCGCCTACTGCAATTAAATTAACATCCTCTTCTCTATAATTAAAAGGTTCAATAGTTAAAACCTCATCATCAAAACTTCCTATTAAGTCTTTAGCAATACCACCATTTAAAGTAAATATATTATCTACCTGTGTAGTATCTGCTGATACAAAAGTTTTATCAACTAAAGAAGGGTTAATGTCATAACCAAATCCTTCAAAGTTCTTATTAATTTGATAAGTAAAGTTAGTACCAGAAGGTATATGTAACTCAGGTTGCGAAGGAAAAAAAGAACTTGAATCTAACCTTAAATCTATTTGTAATAATTTTATTTCTGCCATGTTTATTTATTTTTTAGTCTTGGAACATTTGTTCTTCTATATCTTTACTATATGCTTCTGTTATTTCTGAAAAGTCAACTGCTGTATCTGCTTTGGTTATAAAGTTCTTAGCAGGAATACCCTTATTATAAATACTAGTTTGTACTGCCCAAACATTAAGACCTCTCTTTTTACTCCAATCTCTAAGACTTTTTGTTATCTTAGGTTTCTTATTAGTGTAACTGTATTCACTACCTCTATTAACTTCAACTCCATTAACTCCCTTGTCCTGATAATATAAATAATCAAGGGCATCTACTACAAATCCATCATCATTAGCCTTATAAGTAATAGAATCTTTTAAGCGTGAGGTATCAACGGGTGCTACACTCTGTAATTTCTTTGTGTACTCCTCTGCTACTTTAACTATGCTTTTATGTAGGTTACGAAACATCTAGAGTATTTATCATTTTAAAACTTACTGTTACAAACCAACCATCTAAACCATTACTGTCTTGTAAGAATAAAGGGGATATATCACTTACACTAGTCATATAGATTTGCTTTCTGTTATCCTTTGACAGTTCAGTTAGAAACTCATTGATAATACTATAACAGGTATTGTGGTTGTCAATTACATTATCATTACCCTCAAACTTAGTGTCTTTATTTCTGTTATCTTTAGTTCTTTGATTAAATACTCCTACTTCAAATGTAAACTCATTAGAAGCTTCATTTGTCCAAGGAGAAGATACAGGGTTGAGGTGTGCTAAAGGATATATATTATCTTTTAATAAATCCTTATCTTCTGTTCTAGCATAGATAAGAGTATTCACTAAAGGGTTTTCCTCTAGTGAATCTCTTAATTGCTTTACTATTGTATAAAAGTTGTTATTCATCTTTATTTATATTTATTCTAAAAACAGTCAAATTTAATTATTAGTATTAATTATAGTATTAGTATTATGATTATAGTAAATTAGTATATTAATGTATATAGTATATCATTATGTGGGACAAGAATAAAAGTAGTTAGATGTAGTGGTAGTAAGGCTTAACAGAGATTTTACCCCCTGTTTTCTTAAACTCTCCCCCAGTTAATTACTTCTCACTATTAACTTTTCTTATCTTTTCATCTTCTGCTTCATTAAAATCTACCATATAGTTCAGGTAGTGTAAGAACTCTGCTACAGGACTTCCCATAACTCTATCAATTTCTAAGTACTTATAGTCTGCTGCCCTCATTACATGATTATACCATCCATATTTACTAGCAACTTCTTCTCCTTTAGTTATAAGTCTTCTCTTAGAGGTTGTAGATTCTTTCTTTGTTAAGTCTTGGTCATAGATTCGTGGATATCTTTTAACAAAATCTCGTTTAAAGTCAAAAAAAAAGACATTACTGAGTGATACACACTAACATTTACATCAAGCATTACATCTGAATACTTTTTAGAACCTTCATACTTCTCAATTTCATATAGTTTACCATAACTAGAAGTAACTGGTCTGTATAATACTGCCATTAACCTGTGTATATTACTAAGGTCATTCTCATATAACTCTATATCTAAATACTCATTGGTAATTAACCTTTCAAAATCAGGTATTAAACCATACTCTACTCCATTATAAGTAAAAAGTTGTGTTAGGCTTTCTTTCTTAGCATTGAGTCCATCTAAGTAGCCAAGAAGTATCTTATTAGCTTCTTTAAGTTCTAAGTGTTTATTAAGTTTAAGAAGTTCTGTAGTAACTTTCTTTGAGTCCTCACCATATACTTCAAATAATCCTCTTACTGTCATGTATTCTTTAATTGTCATATCTTTTATTTATTTATCTGATTCTAAATCTTTTTATCTTTTTGTTTCTCTGTCTATGTACCACATAATAATTAATACCATCTATATAGTGGTTAAAATCATCGATTGGTCTATCTCCTAATGGATAGTTTGAATCCCAACAGTAATTATTAAGTTCTTCTATAATATTTGTACTCTCTGGGTCTACTATTATCTTATAATCTCTAAGCAATTCTAGCCTGTCTACTATCTTAGGTTTCTTTACACCTTCTATATTACACCCAGTATTTTTAAGTTCAGCTATGACGTCAGGAGATGCACTATCAGCTACTATTAAAGACCTATTTGCTATACCTTTAACTATCTTAGCTAATTTAGAAGGAATAATACCAGTCTTATATAAATGACCTTTAACATATAATTCTTTCTTAGCATGGTCTATATAACATTCTGATAAAGCTGTGGGGTCAGCACTAAAACCAAAGTCTAATGCAAACTCTGAATCAACTCTAAGAGGAAATTTACCTAACTCCCAATTCTTTAAAATTAATCCTTCTGCCTTATCTCTAAATCCTCCCATCACTACATTATTATATTTAGTAGGATTGGTTAATTTCATATCTGACATCTCTTCTGCAAAATCTTCTGAGAGGTGGTCTAAGTTATCTAAATAGGTTGTGTGGATATAAGTGTTCTTTCCTTTAGTTAAGTTACTCCCAGGCTGTACTCCTGCCTTTTTAAACCATCTGGTGTATAACCAATGTGATTTAGTTGGTGGATTAAATACTAATATGATTTGGTTGTTAGCATTCTTAGTTCTTACTGAATAGTTTATCTTATCAAATAATTCCTCGTCAACTAATTCTTCTGCTTCATCCAATACAAATATTGTAAGTCCTTCTATAGATTTAATGTTGGCTGTCTGCACTTTACTACCTGTCTTTAAACCTTTAAATATAATTCTACTACCTGTAGTCTTATTTATAATCTCCTTATTAGTTATATGGAATACTGCATCTAAACCTAAGTCTTCTATCTTACTATTAAATTCTGGTATAACAGATATCTCTGCTGAAACCATCGTTAACCTACTAAATAAAATAACTTGACCTTTCTCAAAAGTCTTTAACAATAAATAGGTA
>Ga0307963_1003252_pt1 | contig 12884 bp, 18 predicted proteins | sample OrgLakmetagen594_FD_201829 | JGI IMG/M metagenome (GOLD analysis project Ga0307963, IMG submission 201829) | Saline water microbial communities from Organic Lake, Antarctica - #594 | ecosystem: Environmental > Aquatic > Non-marine Saline and Alkaline > Saline | place: Antarctica: Organic Lake...
CATTGTGTGTGTGCTTGTGCTGAGAGCATTGTGCGTGTGTTTGTGCTTGAGAGCATTGTGTGTGTATGCTTGAGAGCATTGTGTGTGTATGCTTGAGAGCATTGTGCGTGTGTTTTATGTGTATATGTGTGTGTGCTTGAGAGCATTGTGCTTGTGTTTGTGTGTATGTGTGTGTGCTTGAGAGCATTGTGTGTGTGTGCTTGTACTGAGAGCATTGTGCGTGTGTTTGTGCTTGAGAGCACGTAAGGCACTGTGCGGCAAACAAAGTGTAGCAGTTCCACGTTAGAGGCGTGTTTGCTTTTCACCTGCCCAAGTTGACGTGGTCCCGTGTGTTACGAGCTTTTCCCTGGACTTGTGTGTGTGTGTGTGTGTGTGTGTGTGTGTTTGTGTGTATGTGTCAACTTCAGATACACGCATTTTGCATCCAAATTTCACTCCAAACAAACACAGGTGAGACACACACACACACACGCATACACACAGTAAGAAGCACAAACACGCGCAAAAAAGTTTAAACATTTACAATTAAATTCACGCATACTTACACACACAACTCCCTGCTCACACAGTACCCTGAGCTGGAGAACACAGAGAAGGAGGTGCAGATGCTTGACCGACTGTACAACCTGTATGTCAACGTCATCACCACCATCAAGGTGTGTGGCGTATCTGAGATTTTGAGCCAATGTTTTCTTCCTTGTCTTTGTGTGAGCGTCATCACCACCATCAAGGTGCGAGGTGTCTCTGTGTGTTGCGTCAATGCTCGTTTTCACTCTCACCTGTATGTGAGCGTCATCACCACCATCAAGGTGTGCGGCGTATCTGAGTTGTTGAGCCATTGGTTTCTTCCTTGTCTTTGTGTGAGCGTCATCACCACCACCATGGTGTGTGTGGCATATTTGTGTATTTTATTTCACTGTTTACTTCCTCATCTGTGTGTGAGTGCCATCACGGCCATCAAGTGTAAGGTGCATCTGTGTTGTCAAAGCGTCCATCCTCTAGACCTCCAACCTGCTCAGTTTTCAACCATGGCTGAGGCAGGCGCACCCACACGTGCACGCACACACACATGCACGCATGCACACATGCACTCACGCATACGCACACAAACGCGCACACACACACGTGCATGAACACGCATGCAAATGATCAAACCGCAGGGCTACGGTGACTACTTCTGGGTGGACGTACACACATACACACATGCACACATGCACACATGCACTCACGCACACATGCACCTACGCATGCGCATGCAAATGATCAAACCGCAGGGCTACGGTGACTACTTTTGGGTCGACGTTGTTGAGAAGATTGAGGAAATGGCGGAGACAGTGAACCAGTACCAAGCGCAGTCCAGACGTCTGCCAAAGGCCCTCAGGGAGTGGCAGGCATACTTGGACTGCAGGCGCACTATTGACGAGTTCCTGGAGATGCTGCCGCTGTTCCAGGTGTGTGTATGTGTGCGTGCATGTGCGTGTGTGTGAGGTTCTGGAGATGCTGCCGCTGTTCTAGGTGTGTGCGTGCGTATGTGTGAGTTCCTGGAGATGCTGCCGCTGTTCCAAATGTGTGCGTGCGTGCGTGTGTGTGTGTGTGTCTGTCTCTGTGTGTGTGTGGGGGGGGTATGTGAAGGCCTCTTTTTTTCATTTAGGCCTTTGCTCATGTGTACATGTGTTGCGCTGCACACGCAAGTAAGGAAGCGTTTTAGCACATGCGCAAACACACACACACACACACACAACACAAGCACTTGCACAATCACGCACAGGCACTCCTAGCGTCTCCTTGCCTAGTTCGACACGTGTGCATGCACACACAAACGCGCACACACACGCACATACAGACATGTACACGCACACACACGTGCACACACACGCACGCACGCACACAGTATACGCATATATACACACATACACGCACGCACACACACACACGCACGCACACACACACACACACACACGCACACACACACACGCACACACACACACACACACACACACACACTCAGGCCCTGACCCACAAGTCCATGCGCCCCCGTCACTGGGCGGAGATCATGTCGGTCACCGGCAACAATCTGAACCTGGCAGAGGACGTGTTCAAGTTGCAACACTTGCTGGACTGCCACCTGCTGCGTCACAGGGAGGAAGTGGAGGAGCTGACAGGTGCGTGTGGGTGTGGGTGTGGGTGTGGGTGGTGTGTTTGTGAGCATGGCTGATTTGCGCTGGACTTCCACTTGCTGCGTCACAGGGAGGAAGTGGAGGAGCTGACAGGTGCGTGTGGGTGTGGGTGTGGGTGTGGGTGGTGTGTTTGTGTGCATGGCTGATTTGCGCTAGACTGCCACCTGCTGCGTCACAGGGAGGAAGTGGAGGAGCTGACAGGTGGGTGTGGGTGTGGGTGGATGTATGCGTGTAGGTGTGCGTGTGGGTGGATGTATGCGTGTAGGTGCGGGTGTGGGTGGATGTATGCGTGTGGGTGTGGGTGTGGGTGGATGTATGCGTGTGGTTGTATGCGTGCAGGTGTGGGTGTGGGTGGATATATGCGTGCGGGTGTGGGTGTGGGTGGATGAATGCGTGCGGGTGTGGGTGTGGGTGTGGGTGGATGAATGCGTGAGGGAGTAGATGTTGGTGTGGGTGTAAGCTTGGGTGGTCTTGCTTTGTCGAATGTGTGGGCAGCTTGTTGCCTTTCTGTTCACACACTGAAGAGCTGACAGTGATTGTATACACACACACCTTCACAAACACACACTCACTCACGCACACACACACACTCACGCACACATTCGTACACATACGCACATAACCGTGCACACACACACACTCACACACATTTGCACACATTTACACACTTAGGAGCTGCTGTGAAAGAGGAGCAGATTGAGTCCAAGCTGGCCAGCATCCAGGTTGACTGGGCCACCATTAACCTCGTGTTTGCTGACTGCAAGACGCGAGGCCCCGTCATCCTCAAATCCTCTGACACTGCAGACCTGATCGAGAAGCTGGAAGATTCACAGGTGGGTGAGGGTGAGGGTGCATGTGTGTGCGTGTGCGTGTGTGTGCGTGTGCGTGTGCGTGTGCGTGTGCGTGTGCGTGCACGCGTTGGTGGATGAGTAATTATGGGTGAGAGTGCAAGCGTGAATGCTTTCATGGTATATGGGTGTGGTTGCAGAAGCGTGTATGTGTGGACGTTTGTAATATTTGGGTGTGAGTTTGAATGTGGGTGACGGTGCATGTGGGTGTTGGTGGGTGGATAGCAGCTGCTGCTGCTGCTGCTGCTGCGCAAAACAATATGGGCTGGTTTGTCCTCCCTGTGAGTACCTTGCAAATGCCTGCTGGCGGCATGGCCACAAACACAGCGTGATTCCATTTCAAACCCAATCAATTGCATCTGCCAACGTCTTGTATTTATTCATGTGTATATGTCCTGCAAATGTCTGCGGACGGCATGGCCACAAACCTAACCAGCTTTCATGTAAGCTGTCACACTCAGCGGAAAGTGCTAACTCCTGTGTGTGTGTATGTGTGTGTGTGTGTGTGTGTCCTGCAGATGTCTCTGGGCAGCATGGCCACAGACAAAACCAGCTTTTCCGTAAGCTGACACACCCAGCGGAATGTGCTAACTTCTGTGTGTGTGTCTGTGTGTTTTGTCTTGCAGATGTCTCTGGGCAGCATGGCCACAAACCGGTACAGCGCGCCTTTTAGAGAAGACGTGCAAGCATGGATCGTCAAGCTGTCGACCGTGGGCGAAATCATTGAGCAGGCAAGTCGTTGCATCACAAACAAGAAAGCCACTGTGTGTCAAACTGAGCTGGGCAGTGGGCGAAATCATTGAGCAGGCAAGTCGTTGCATCATAAACGAGAAAGCCACGAGAAAGCCACTGTGTGTCGAATTGAGCTGGGCACAAGTAGAGCGAGCTGGAGCTGTGTGGCTGGTCACTCCGTGTATGATTGAGTGGTGAGGCCAGTTTCAGTTGAGCACGGAAAAAAGGCGTCGTCTTTGTATTAATATGAAAGGGCGCTCGCAGATGGTTGCATGTGCAGTAGCTGTCGGTGCGGAACGCGTGGGTGTGAACGGAGGCTGTGGCCTCAGGGGGGGCAGCATCAAGAAGCATGACGCAACGCACGCTCCTTGTCTGACAGACACCCTTTGTTGTCTTATCTGTGTACGTGCAGTAGCTGATGGTGCAGAACGTGTGGATGTACATGGAGGCTGTGTTCTCAGAAGCATGACACAACGCACGCTCCCTGACAGACACCCTTTGTTGTCTATCTGTGTACGTGCAGTGGCTGATGGTGCAGAACATGTGGATGTACATGGAGGCTGTGTTCTCAAAAGCATGACGCAACGCATGCTCCCTGTCTGACTCCCTTTGTTGTCTTATCTGTGCACGTGCAGTGGCTGATGGTGCAGAACATGTGGATGTACATGGAGGCTGTGTTCTCAGGGGGTGACATTGTAAAGCAGCTCCCCCAAGAAGCCAAGCGTTTCCAGAACATCGACAAGAACTACATGAAGATCGTGACCAACGCGCTGGAGACACAGAACGTGGTCACCACGTGAGTGTTTTGTGTGTGATTGCGTCCTGTGTTTCTTGCATCACACCTGAAAAGCTCGTGTCCAACGCGCTGGAGACACAGAACGTGGTTGCCACGTCAGTGATTTGTGGGTGTGGGTGTGGGTGTGGTTGCGTCTTGTGTTTCTTGCATCACACGTGAAGACCGTGACCAACGCGCTGGAGACACAGAACGTGGTCACCACGTGAGTGTTTTGTGTGTGATTGCGTCCTGTGTTTCTTGCATCACACGTGAAAAGCTCATGTCCAACGCGCTGGAGACACAGAACGTGGTCGCCACGTCAGTGATGTGTGGGTGCGGGTGTGGTTGCGTCTTGTGTTCCTTGCATTACACGTGAAAAGCTTGTGACCGACGCGCTGGAGACACAGAACGTGGTCGCCACGTTAGTGATGTGTGGGTGCGGGTGTGGGTGTGGTTGTGTCTTATGTTTCTTGCATCGCATGTGAGTGTTGTGTGTTGGCTTTAGAGTGGCTGTGCGTGAGCACACGTGCTTGTGTTTGCATGCGCGTGTCTTGTGCTTTGGACCCTTACAACCTCATACACATCCATAGTTCCCAAAAACACACACACACACACATGTGCACATACATGCACAAATTGCACACACAATACATTCACACAGGTGCTCTAGCAATGAGCTCATGAAGAACATGCCCCCCCACCTGTTGGAGCAGCTGGAGCTGTGCCAGCAGACACACACACACACACAAATACATACACACACAGTTGCTACGGCAATGAGCTCATGAAGAACATGCTCCCCCACCTGTTGGAGCAGCTGGAGCTGTGTCAAAAGTCCCTCTCAGCCTACCTGGAGACAAAGCGTGCAGAATTCCCTCGCTTCTATTTTGTGTCCGATCCCACGCTGCTGGAAATCCTGTCCCTAGGCAGCGACCCTCCTAGGTGTGTGCATGTGTGTGTGTGTGTGTGTGTTGCGTGTCACTGTGTGTGTGGTGTGGTGTGGTCTGGTGTGGTGTGGTGTGGTGTGGTGTGGTGCGTGTCACTGTGTGTGTCAGTGTGTGTGTGCATGTATGGCCTTTGCTTTGTGTGTGTGTGTGTGCTTGTGTAGCCTTCCCTGTGCGTGTATGTCATGTACGTTGCCTGACTCCTGAACGCTGCTGAATAACCTGATGTCTCTGATGTCTTACAGCTCGCCCACATCCTGCATTTACGCACACATAAACACACACACACTTGTAAGTACACACATCTATCACACATACACACATGTATAGACACGCAGAAACAAGTAAGTACTCACACCTATCACACACACATATATATACACGCAAACACATGTAAGTACACACAACTATCACACACACACATATTTATATGCACGCAAACACAAGTACACACGCACACACCTATTCACTCACATACGCAGTGTGGTGCCCCACTTCCAGTCCGGTTTGTTTGACTCCCTCACCAACGTCACCTTTGACCGAGTGGACAAGACGCGCATGACTGACATGTTCTCGCAGCAGAACGAGAAGGTGTGTGCATAAATGTGTGTATGATCATGCAATGAAGCCAGCGTTTTTATTTCACCTTTGACCGAGTGGACAAGACGCGCATGACTGACATGTTCACGCAGCAGAACGAGAAGGTGTGTGCATAATTGTGTGTATGATCATGCAATGAGGCCAGCGTTTTTATTTCACCTTTGACTGAGTGAACAAGACGCGCATGACTGATGTTCTTGCAGCAGAACGAGAAGGTGTGTGCGTAAATGTGTGTGTGTGTATGATGAAGCCAACCTTCTAATGTTTAGTTGTACTACAGGCGTGAGCCTTGCAGATGACGTGATGCTCACAAGTGTCCACGCATCCACACACACACACACACACGCATACACACATACACACACCAACGAGCTAAGCAGGCTGTTGGTGCAAGGCATCACTGAAACCGCACGCACGCCCACCCAATACACTCACTCACTCACTCACTCACTCACTCACTCACTCACTCACTCACTCATTCACTCACTCACTCACTCACTCAATGCACACTCACTCACACACACAGGTGGAGTTTGAGCGGGCTGTGGATGCCAAGGGCAACATCGAGGTGTGGCTGCAGCGTCTGGTGGATGCCATGCAGGACACTGTCAAGCAAAACATCAAGCGTGCTGTGCGCAACGTGTCGGAGATGGGCCTGGAGGACTTCATCTTTGGCAACCCTGCGCAGGTATGTGTGTGTGTACGTGCGTGTGTTTGCTTGTGTGTGTGTACGTGCGTGTGTTTGTTTCTGTGTGTGTACGTGCGTGTGTGTGTGTTTGTGTGTGTACGTGCGTGTGTGTGTGTGAAAGTGTGTGTGTGTTATTGTACCTGTGCATGCATACCAGCATTGAGGTAGTTTAAAAGGCATGTGCAACGCACCTGGTTTGCAAAACGTGATGTGACAAAAAAGGGCGTGGGCTTCAATTTCGGCACATTTTTGTGTGTGTTGTGTTCAGCCTGTGTTCAGTTTCTTTACACACACACTTTAAACGCGTCACTCACACTGATACACGTGTACACATGCTCACACGCACACACACACACACACACAAACACACACACACACATACACACACACACGCCATACACATGTCTGTGGCACAGATCGCGCTGCTGGGCATTCAATTCCAGTGGACGGCCGACACAGAGTCCGCTCTTAAGAATGCAAAGACCGACAAGACCATCATGGCTAAGAACATGAAGAAGGTGCGTGAGTGTGTCGTTTAGGGTAGGCCAGAACCGTTTCTACTCACCGTATATGACCGTATATTTAGCATTTTCCCTGCCAAAAATACCGTATGTACACCGTATATATATATATATATATATAAATATATATGTGGTTCTGGCCAATCCTAGGTGATGGTGATGTGCACGTGCTGCGTGCTCCTAGCTCTGAATGACGCACACTGGCACGAACACACACACACACGCACATGCAAACAAACACACAACACCGGCATGTGCACGTGCAGGTGGACATGGTGCTGCGTGACATGGTGAGCATCACGCTGCGTACAGAGATCTCTAAGAACGAGCGCACCAACCTGGAGACATGCATCACCGTGCACATGCACCAAAAGGAGTCTGCAGAGGATCTGCTGAAGAAGAAGGTCAAGGACCCCTCCGATTTTGAGTGGCTGAAGCAGGTGCGTGAGTGTGTCTGTCGCACATGTGTGTCTTGCCGTACACGTATGCGTCTTGATGCACGTGTGTGTGTGTGTGTGCGTGCGTGAGTGTGTCTGTCGCACATGTGTGTCTTGCCGTACACGTATGTGTCTTGATGCACGTGTGTGTGTATGTTTGCACGCGTGTGTGTGTGCGCGCATGCGTGAGTGCGTGTATGTGCATAAAAGTGTGTGTCCTTGATACTCACGCCTTTAAACTGTTTCAACTAATCCTTCAAGACATTTGTTCAAATTAAAATGACTCGATTGACTCTAACTCAGAGCCAAAGGGCTGGGTTTGATGTGCTTATTGTTTGGCATTACCATCATTTGGCCAGTACACACTCCCTTTTACACAAATACATGCACATGCACATGCACACACACGTACGTACGCACACATCATACACGCACGCACACACACAAACACTCACGCTCAGACGCGCTTCTACTGGCGCGAGGACAAGGACACACCCATCACACACACACACACGCACACACACACACACACACACGTGCACACACACGCACACACACACACACACAATCGCTCAGGTGCGCTTCTACTGGCGCGAGGACAAAGACACCGTCATCATCTCCATCTGTGACGTCGACTTTGAATACTCGTACGAGTACTTGGGCGTGAAGGAGCGTCTGGTCATCACGCCCTTGACCGACATTTGCTACATCACACTGTCGCAAGCGTTGGGCATGTTCTTGGGGGGAGCCCCTGCTGGGCCGGCAGGTGTGTGTGTGTGTGTGTTCTTGGGGGGAGCCCCTGCTGGGCCGGCAGGTGTGTGCTTGTGTGTGTGTGTTCTTGGGGGGAGCCCCTGCTGGGCCGGCAGGTGTGTGTGTATGTGTGTGTGCGTGCGTGTGTGTGTGTGCGTGTGCGTGTCTGTGTGTGTGTGTGCGTGTGTGTGTGTGCGTGTGTGTGTCTGTGTGTGTGTGCGTGTGTGTGTGTGAGCACAGGTGCACAAACCCGCCTGTATGTGTTTGCTGCCCCCATTCTCGCAGGTACTGGCAAAACAGAGACAGTGAAGGACTTGGGCAGCACGCTCGGCAAGTACGTGGTAGTGTTCAACTGCTCTGACCAGATGGACTACAAGGGCATGGGCAAGGTGAGGTACCGGGCGGTTCCATCTTTGCAACGGCACACGTTCTAGGGTTGGCCTGAACTGTATATATACACCATATATGACCGTACATTTGGTGATTCCCCTGCCAGAAATACCGTATATATACACCATGTATATTTGGTTCTGGCCAACCCTAGGTGTGGGCAAGATTGATGCTCGATGCTCTCCCAAACGGCAACATGCTCAGCGCACCTGCGCTTTGTGTGGGTGTGTGGGTGGTTGTGGGTGTGAGTGCGCGCGTATGTGTGTACGTGCACGAGTGTGTGTGTGTGTGTGCGTGCGTGTGCCCTATGTGTGTGCCCTCCCACCCCCCCTAGGCCCACTCATGCCTCAGCATGATGCGTCAGGCTAACACTGCTCTGCCCCAAACTGGCTTTTTTCATATTTTTTCGACCAAGGCGAGATATTGTATCGGCCTTTGATTGTGAAAGCGAAGAGGCTTTCCTTGCTGATCAGACTGAAAGGGTGTAAGGCCCCACAATTTAGGCTCGCATTGTGTGTAGCAGAACAAAAATGACGATCGGTATTCACCCCTCTTACATTCACACTCTGGTGCTTCCAGATCTACAAGGGTCTGGCTCAGTCCGGACTGTGGGGCTGCTTTGACGAGTTCAACCGTATCAACCTGGACGTGCTCAGTGTGTGCGCCCAGCAGGTGCGTGTGTGCGTGTGTGAGTGTGTGTGTGTTTGTGCACCTGCGTGTATGTGTGTACGTGTGTATGTGTGCCTGTACGCAAGCGTACTTGCTGTGTGTGTATGTACGTGTTTGCATCTGGGTGTGAGTGCCCTCCTACACACATTAATATACGTGCCCTGCATCAGCCTGAATGTGCTCAGTGTGTGTGCCCAGCATGCGAACACGTTCTGGAGAAGGGAAACAGCAGAAGATCACCCTTGCCATGCAAATTACACACACAACACAAAACACACACATACACACACATACACACACAGGTGTACTGCATCTTGTCAGCCATCCGAGAGCGCAAGCGCCTGTTTGTTTTCACTGATGGAAGTCAGGTGCGGGGGGGGAACCGTTGTGAGTAGGGTTGGCCAGAACCATTCATTTATAGGTATACACAGTGTATATACGGTGTCTTTTGGCAGGGACCACCTCACCATACATACGGTCATATACGGTGTGTATATACGGTTCTGGCCAGCCCTAGGCATGAGGGTTAGCAGATGGGCATCTCGTATCATTCAGATAATGCCTTACTCTACGACACTTTGCCTGCAGTATAGCGTCAAATATGAAGAGTGGGGTAGTAACGTTTTCAATAGTAACCTAGCCGAATGGGGTAGTAACGTTAATAGTAACCTAGTTGAAAGTTGCCCAACACTTCAGTCCAGCAACTAATCTGGTGCTCTTAGATATGCGCAGTGGCCGTATTCGTTGTAATGCCTGTTGATGCTCCGACAGGGCTTTTTTGTAGGGCAGCTCCACCCGTAGTTGGTGCTCGCGTAGCGCGCATTCACACGCAAGTACACATACGCGCACACACACGCACACACATACACATGCACACACACATTCAAACACACGCAACACGTGCACATGCACACACACACACACACACACACATGCACACACACAGGTGTCCATGGACCCACGCGTGGGCTTCTTTATCACCATGAACCCCGGGTACGCCGGTCGCCAGGAGCTGCCTGAGAACCTCAAAGCCCTGTTCCGAGGAGTGACCATGATGGTGCCCAACCGGCAGATCATCATGAAGGTGTGTGAGTTTGCAGTAGTTGGCATGGGTGACCTGGATGTGCCCAACCGACAGAGCATCTTGAAGATAGGTGTGTGTGTTTGCAGTTGTTGGCATGTGTGACCATGATGGTGCCCAACCGACAGATCATCATGAAGGAGTGTGTGTTTGCAGTAGTTGGCATGGGTGACCTGGATGTGCCCAACCGACAGAGCATCTTGAAGATGGGTGTGTGTGTTTGCAGTTGTTGGCATGTGTGACCATGATGGTGCCCAACCGACAGATCATCATGAAGGGGGGTGTGTGTGTTTTCAGTAGTTGGCATGGGTGACCTGGATGTGCCCAACCGTCAGATCATCTTGAAGGTGTGTGTGTGTGTGTGTGTGTGTGTGTTCAGTAGTTGGCATGGGTGACCTGGATGTGCCCAACCGACAGATCATCTTGAAGATGGGTGTGTGTGTGTTTGTGTGTGTCTGTGCAGATGGTGGCATGGGTGACCTGGTTGTGCCCAACTGACAGGTTGTCATGAACATGGGTGTCGGTGCGGGCGTGGGTGGGAGGGCGTATGGGTGGGGGTAGTTTCTGTGGGGTGACTGACCACGATGGTGCTTGACCAACATGTCATCCTGTAGGCGGGTGTGTGTATGTGTTAGTGCATGTGGTTGTGTGTGTGGGTGTGTGGGTGCATGCACGTGTTTTAAGTGTGTACGCGCATGTGATGCTATGTACATTATTCTGTGGGTGAGAGCCTACACAAGAATGCGTGCAATGTACGATACGTAGGGTTGGCCAGAACCATATATAAACACACACACACACCGTATATGACCGTATATTTAGTGATATCCCTTCCAAAAATGCCTTATGTACATCGTATATATATAATATATATGTGTGTGTGTTTTCTGGCCAACCCCAACAATATGCAACGATGATGATGCAATGAATCTGTGGCACACATGCAATGTGCAAAGTTTACACACTCACACATGCACGCACGCACACACACACACGCACGCACGCGCACACACACACGCACACACACATACACACACACGCACGTACACACACACACACACGCACACACACACATTCACACATTCACACAATTACACATGAGCAGGTGAAGCTGGCAGCCTGTGGTTACTTAGAGAACGACATCCTGTCCAAGAAATTCTTCGTCCTGTACGGGCTGTCGGAGCAGCAGCTGTCCAAACAGGCCCACTACGATTTCGGTACGTGCACACACCTGCGCACACACGCACACAAACACACGCACACACACAAATGCACACAAACCTCTTTCGGTGTAGCGTGCGTTTTTGTGAGTGCTTTGACACCCTGATTGACTGTGCATCCCTGCTTTATTTCTAGGGTTGGCCAGAACCATACATACATACGTATATACGGTGTATGTACGGTATTTTTGGCATGGAAATCACCATACATACGATCATATACGGTGTGTGTGTATATACCGTTCTGGCCAACCCTGCTTTATTTCACAAATTGGCACAGGCGGCATGACATTGAGCCCAAGCTCTTTACTTGCGCGTGCGTTGACGCTCACGTATGTGCATGGCATGCACGCACACACACACACATTCAAACACACACAGGTCTACGAAACATCCTGTCAGTGCTGCGTACAGCTGGAACCTCCAAGCGTACGAACTCGGACAAATCTGAGGTGCGTCTGTGCGAATGTCTGAGTGTGACGCTGAGGGCAGCCACCATGCATGCAAATATGCAGCACGCGGTTGTGCACACATGCGTCCACATACACAGTGTGACACATGCACAGTGTGACACATACGCAGTGTGACACATACACAGTGTGACACATACGCAGTGTGACACATACACAGCGTGACACATATACAGTGTGACACATACATACACACACATTTATATGTACTAGGTATACATATACACACACACATATATATGTATACATACACACCATACACACACATATATATATTTATACACACATACCATACACACGCGCGCACAGGTGTTCCTCATGATGCGTACGCTGCGTGACATGAACATGTCCAAGTTTGTGGCGGAGGACGTGCCCCTCTTCTTGTCCCTCGTTGACGATCTGTTCCCTGGGCTCAAGGCAGATCGCTCCTCCTTCCCTGAAGTGTCCAAAGCCTTGGAAAAGGTGCGAGCGCGCACGTGGCGTCGTGCCACCCTCTGCGCCCCTCGGCATAGAGTAATAGAGCTGTGTCTTGTCAAAATCCCTTTCCTCTCTCTCTCTCCCTCTCTCTCTCTCTCTCTCTCT
>Ga0307963_1003257_pt1 | contig 12878 bp, 16 predicted proteins | sample OrgLakmetagen594_FD_201829 | JGI IMG/M metagenome (GOLD analysis project Ga0307963, IMG submission 201829) | Saline water microbial communities from Organic Lake, Antarctica - #594 | ecosystem: Environmental > Aquatic > Non-marine Saline and Alkaline > Saline | place: Antarctica: Organic Lake...
TGTCTGACGGCGCTTAGAAGGCATAGAAGCGTGTCTGACGGCGCTTAGAGGGCTGCTGTATCGTGGTGTCTGACGGCGCTTAGAAGGCATAGAGGCGTGTCTGACGGCGCTAAGAGGGCTGCTGTATCGTGGTGTCTGACGGCGCTTAGAGGGCTTTACCACCACATTTACCTCACAATCACGTTTCCTGGCTGTAGTAAATAATCCATTTTAATTCTGATTACCTTGGCTGTAGTAATTATCCAATGCTAATCTAATTACCTTGCCTTTACTGAAACCAGTTTCTACGTTTGCTTTTTGTCGGCTGATCCCAGCCAATTAAAACACTAGCTTGACTTCCTTTTTATAACCTTTTTATAACCCTGAAATCCAAAGAACTGCTGAGCAAAGCAAAGGAACACCAAACAAAAATCCTGCACCAATATTCAAGCAGCCTTACTTGCTCCCCACATCATTCTTTTGGGAGTGGGTGGCACCATCTAAGTTAGATCATTTAGGCTTTCGATGGAATGGGTCTTGCTTATCGAGACAAGTGGGGGAAGCGTTGCAAGCAACGCTGTAAAGTTGGCGAATTGAGGACGTTTGCCACGTCTCCCTTTCACTGCTTGTTCCCGCTCTAAGTCCTCTATATTCTTCTCCCTCCCACCCTCTGCTGCTTCTGCTTCTGCTGCTACGTACTGGTGATGTGTGCGTACATTGTGGCCACGTTGCCCACATGTGCCACATGTTTGCTGCCTCCGCGTAATAGGCTCAGCTGGTTCTGCTGCTGCTGGTTCTGCTGCTACGTGCTGGTGATGTGTGCGTACATTGTGGCCACGTTGCCCACATGTGCCACATGTTTGCTGCCTCCGCGTAGCAGGCTCGGCTGGTTCTGCTGCTGCTGCTTGACGATGGTGCGTGTGAGCGTTGTGGCCTTGCGCGCCACAGATTGTGCAGGCATACGAGGCACGCCCGCCTGCTTCCACTCGTGCAGTAGGTGGGACCTCCAGTTGCTGTGCAGTTGCTGCTCGCTGCTTAAGGACACGGTCATGCGTGCGTGCATTGTGGTCTGCTTCACCACATATGCTACATGCAGCATAGCACGCAAGGAAGGCGTTAAGCAGGCTTTAATTTGGACATGCCATAAGCAGCTGCACAGGCATTATACGCACCAGAGCACGGAGAGCAAGCCATCAATGACATTGAGCACAGAGAGACACCTCCTCTCTGTAATCATTTAACAGTGTTACATGTTCAAACTGGGCATGCTATTACCATGCAAGAGTTTACTGCAGATTTGAAGCATAGGATGAGAGGTGTTTGGAGAGAAGCTGAGTTGGTGGACCCCAACACGCACAACAACATACTGGCCACCTATCATTCTTGGTTTTCCATCCCTTTTGCTAGAAATGAGCGTTTGCCAATTAATGTACCACGGTATCTCCATCTTGATCTGTTCATACATGTTATGCGCAATATAAGTAGATTCCGCTTGCGTGCGCATACTTTGAAAGTTAAGGCAGCAGCGTGGCTTGAAGGTGGTTCTTGCGTATGTGACCTATGCCCTGGTGAAGATGAACATGTTCAGAACGAGGTGCATGCTCTTTTATTTTGCCAAGACCATTGAGTTTGTGAGCTGAGGAAACACTTTTTAACAGCACAGACAGAGTACAAAAGAGCTGAAAAGAGAATCAGGCCTGAACACTGTCGATCTCCAGCATAGATCTCACACAAATCTCACTGCATACAATGTTTTGTAAAAACAGGTTTCCTCCCAAAATCTCGCGCAACAAAAACCATACAGATTAGATGAGACATCAAAAACAGTTGCCAAACTTTCTGAGCAATACTCCTGGTGGTTTGCAGCCCCTTGCTGCATCCCAACCATCTGATCTCCTCAACTTAAAGCCCTTCCTCTCTTTACTCTCCGAGGTGGGATGTTGTGTGGCTTTGCATCCGTTGGGTAGTACAGAACACGAAACAACATAACATGACTAACACAGGTAATAGCATATGACTAGTACATATGACTAGCTCAGATAATAACATGACCAGTACAGAATATGAAACAACACAACATGCCCTGTACTAGTACAGAACATGAAACAACACAACACAACATGCCCTGTACTGGTACATAACATTAATAACATGACCTTTTTACAATCCATGCTGGTGGTGTTTTAACTGGCTGCGTTCTTCATCTTCTCTTCTCTTTCCACACAGTTAGGCCGTCTGGGTCAAGTGCTTTGTTTGAACACGCTAGCTCCTGTGTCTTCGATGGTCTTAAAGGTCACAGCTCGGCTTGCTAAAGCTATTTAATCGTTGCTGGGTTTAGTGAGCACGCCTGACCTTGTAGCCTTCACCTTTGCACCAATTTGTTTACGCTAGCTGAGACAAGAAGTTGCTAAGCCAGCGCTTTTTTTACAATTTTGCAAACATTGTAATCATAACAACTTTCCACTGGCTGAAACCTGTTCCAATACATCTTATATTTCCTATGTTGCTGGCTGAGCCCAGCAAATACGCCCACCATTCTAATCCTAATGACTGCGGTTACCCTCTGTTTTGTAAACTATTGTGCTTAGCTCTGCATAACAAAAACCTTAACACCCTTCTTCATATCTGAGGTTATATATGGATTAATTTGTGGCTGGCCGAGACCACTCAGCAGCCGATCAGCTGGCTGGCTGACGAACCCTCTTTGTCGTGACCCCCTCATGCATAAACCCTTTCCCGTATTCTTTTGGGAGTGAGTGGCACCATCTACAACACAATCACACACTGGAGCCTTTTAAGGAGCTGGGTCTTGGCTCTCAAAGAGCTATGAAACTTGCTTCCAAGCTTCATGTACGTCCTAGCAACTGCTAAACTGCTGGTCCATACCAGACGCACACTTTCCTGTGCCATTACCGATAATAACTCTCATCAGGAATCAGGCTTCAGCCAGGTCCAGCCTGCAAACCTCCTGATCTCCATTAATCTCTTTCTTATTTCTTTTTGGCGGAGGAGTTTTACGGCACCAAATTGGCTCCTTTTCCTTAATTAATGTGGGGAGTGGTTTTCACTGCAAGCGAATTGTTTTTTGTTGAGGGTGTTTATTGCTGCCTACTAAGGGCACCTAAGTAACCCCCTCCCTTAATCATGCTGGCTGTGTAATCACTACCGGCGGAGTCTTTTTTTTTCTTTTCTTTGCTTTGCGCCTACTTTGTCAATCTTTTACCTGCAGTTGATTGGCCAATTGACATGACACAGCACAAGCTCCGTTTAAAACACAATATGAAACGTTAAAACGCAACAAAGCTGCAAAATTGGAGACAGTCGTGATGCGATCATCGGCAGGCTCATGCCAAACCATAATACTGTGCATGGATAAGCAACAAAGTTTGGTCACAAAAATTTGAGGTGCAACCACACAACAACAGTCTTGCAATTTTGCAACTAGTAACTTGGTAAAAAAGGAGGGCTTTCCTAAGAGCTTGCAACCGCAGCAGCTTGACGATTGAGCGCAGGAATATCCCAAAAGAGGAGAAAAAGTCATTATGCAGCAGGTGCAGCATGAATTACTTGCTGTACTGGCAGCATCACTTACTGGCAAAAAAACACCGTACAATAGTCTCCTCATTAAATATTATAACAGAAGTCACGTCCTGGTCATACAGAAGTCAGGAAGTCCTCTTCCTTTCAGAATAATTGCTGCCACGCATTCACTCTCCTACTCATTCCCTGAAATAAACTCAGCGTGCTCATCCATATAACCACACATGCCATGTAACCACACATGCCATGTAACCACACATGCCATCTCAGCACGTCTGTCAAATGGGCAATGTTCTGCGTACACAACACACACACATACACACATACACATACAAGTGCCAGGGAACACACACATCAGAAGGGCTGCTGTGCCGAAGAACAGCAGACACTTTGTACAGCTTTGCGCATGAGACGTAATAATTCACGCCAACAGAGCGTGAAAGGAAAGGCTCGCTGCAGATGAGCAATAGTGAGAGGTCAGCACTGGCAAGGGTTGGAATGACCCTGGCAAAAAAAAAAACCGTGCAAAACAATGCTCACACTAGCCAGACCTTGAAAAATTTAAAAAAGGTAAGGGAAGCTAGCTCTCTTCCTACGACATGCAAGATGTCACTCAACACCAGCTTGCAGCACCAAAACTCGGCACGCACCCCTGCTGAAATACTTCCTGCGACCACTCTCTCAATCCTTTAAACACAGTGCACAATGTGGAGCACTCAAAACTCTTTTTCTGTTACGACAGTGCCACCTAAATATTGCACACACGCACGCACACACACAGGCCTAAAAATATGTATCACTCTCACTCTTTCTCTCTGATACAACAGTGCATATATCTACTACCCTGCACTACCCTGCAATCTTCCCGATAGAGGGTAAAGCACATGTGTGCATCTACTACTCCACAATGCCTAGCGACCTTCACGACAAAAGGTTAAGTACACATGTGTGTGTGAGTGTGTGTATGTGTGTGTGTATGCGCACGTGCGTCTACTAATCCAAGTTGCCTTGCGACCTTCACAACAGAAGGGTCAAGTACGTGTGTGCATCTACTACTCCACACTGCCTAGCGACCTTTACAACAAAAAAGCTAAGTACGTGTGTGCACCTACTACTCCACACTGCCTTGCGATCTCAACAAAGACTCCACAGGCACACCAGCTTTGGTACTTCTCTCACCCCCCCCCATGCTCACACCATTTGCATGCACCCCACCACCACCACCACTGACATAACAATTGCCGACGTCACTACTTCCATTACCGCTACTGCCGCCACTTGTACTGCCGCTGCTGCTGGCAATGTCACCACCACCACCGCTACTGCTGCTGCTGCTGCTGCTGCTGCCGTTCCTGCCACTCTCATTCCCATTGCGCACATGACCACTACTACTGCTGCCGTTCCTGCCGCCATTCTTGCTACCTCCTAAACTGGTATCGCCGCCGCCGCTGCTGCTGCTGCTGCTGGGCAACGTTGCTGGGCCAGTGCTGGTATCGTCACTGCTGTTGCCGCCGCTGTTGCCGCTGCTGCTGCTGCCGCTGCTGTTGGGCACATCCCTCCCATTGACGTAAAACACACCATTCTCCTCGCTCGCACCGGCACCAACGCTGCTTCTCCTGCTGCTTGGCACTGCTGTGCTGCAGCTGGCATCATCACCACCACTTCTACTGCTCCTGTCACCGCCACCGCTGTTGCTGCTGCTGCTGTTGCCAAGCAGGTCACTCCCATTGCTATGAGCTCTTCCCCCCTCCTTCCTGCTATTACTACTGCCACCCACATCTACATTATTGGCTGCGTTGAGGGTTCTGCTGCTGGCAATCCAACCACCATTGCTTAAAACATCAGCATCAGCACCAGCATAAGCACCAGCATCAGCACAAGCACCAGCAGTACCAGCACCAGCACCAGCACCAGCACCAGCACCAGCACCAGCATCTACATCAGCCGCTTCTCTAGCTCCGGCAGCTGAAGCGGCAGCAGCAGCACTAGCAACCACACCCCCCGCAGCAACAGCGCCACGCGCATCAAACTGGCCGGTCCTGATTCTCTCTGCAACCTTGGAAGCCACGTCATCACTGAAAGCCTGTACAGCACGCGTGTGTGAGTCGATGTGTAAATGGCCGGTCCCGAATCTCTCTGCACGACCTTGGTAACAACAACATTTTGGAAAGTTTGCACGGAACAAGCAGGTTGTTGGCAACACCCACACAGTTGGGCAAGGGCACACCAATCGCCCACACATTTGGGCCACACATTAGGGCCATACATTTGGGCCGCACATTTGGGCCACACATTAGGGCCACACATTTGGGCCACACATTTGGGCCACACATTTGGGCCACACATTTGGGCCATACATTTGGGCCACACATTTGGGCCACACATTTGGGCCATACATTTGGGCCACACATTTGGGCCACACATTTGGGCCACACATTTGTGCCACACATTTGTGCCACACATTTGGGCCACACATTTGGGCCACACATTTGGGCCACACATTTGGGCCACACATTTGGGCCACACATTTGGGCCATACATTTGGGCCACGCATTTGGGCCATAAATTTGGGCCACACATTTGGGCCACACATTTGGGCCACAGGTTTGGGCAAGGGCACGCCAATCTCCCAGTCCATACTCAACAATGCTTTAAAAAAACAGTCCCTCCACAGGCCCTCTGCGCGGACACCTGAAGGAAGGGCCTGGACCCCGCGCGGAGTGGGGGAAAATTTAGTATGGCCTTCCTACAACTGAGGCAACGTCGTCATCATTAGTCCCTGGCGAAGGATTAGGGGTCTTATCTTAAATGAGATAAATTAGATTGAACGAAATTCATTGTCGAGTAAGTTTTGACCTGCACGAAAGCTGTAGTAATGATCAGGACGGCAGGAAGAGGGTGGCCGGATCCGTCCATTGAACATCGCGCACCTCATCAGCCAGTCCTTGCTGAACATTCCTGACCTGGAGACTGTTCACGCCGACATGGATATTCACGTTGAAAAGATAGCCAACCAACACATCAGCCAGTCCTTGCTGAACATTCCTGACCTGGAGACTGTTCACGCCGACATGGAGATTCACGTTGAAAAGATAGCCAACCACCACATCAGCCAGTCCTTGCTGAACATTCCTGACCTGGAGATTGTTCACGCCGACATGGAGATTTACGTTGAAAAGAAAGCCAACCAGCACATCAGCCAGTCCTTGCTGAACATTCCTGACCTGGAGACTGTTCACGCCGACATGGAGATTCACGTTGAAAAGATAGCCAACCAACACATCAGCCAGTCCTTGCTGAACATTCCTGACCTGGAGATTGTTCACGCCGACATGGAGATTCACGTTGAAAAGATAGCCAACCAACACATCAGCCAGTCCTTGCTGAACATTCCTGACCTGGAGATTGTTCACGCCGACATGGAGATTCACGTTGAAAAGATAGCCAACCAACACATCAGCCAGTCCTTGCTGAACATTCCTGACCTGGAGACTGTTCACGCCGACATGGAGATTCACGTTGAAAAGATAGCCAACCAACACAACCCTCAGATTGTGCACTTCAACTTTCAGTTTTACCTTCCAGCTGCCTATTCCTGCCGGCAGTCACAATACCTCCCAGCGGCCACTCACTACCTAAAGCCCATTCGTACCTAAAGTTCACTCACTCGTACCTAAAGCCCACTCACTCATACCTAAAGCCAACTCGTACCTAAAGCCCACTCACTCATACCTAAAGCCCACTCACTTTTACCTAAAGCCCACTCGTACCTAAACCCACTCACTACCTAAATCCCACTCGTACCTAAAGCCCACTCACTCATACCTAAATCCCACTCACTCATACCTAAAGCCCACTCACTCGTACCTAAAGCCCACTCACTCATACCTCATACCTAAATCCCACTCACTCGTACCTAAAGCCCACTCACTCGTACCTAAATCCCACTCGTACCTAAAGCCCACTCACTCATGCCTATAGCCCACTCGTACCTAAATCCCACTCACTCGTACCTAAAGCCCACTCGTTCCTAAGCCCACTCACTCGTACTTAAAGCCCACTCATTCATACCTAATACCCACTCATACCTATAGCCCAGAGTTTAGTAGTACCTTCTTGTTGAGGTACATATAGGAGAAATAACACATAGGGCCTGCCAGAACCATTTATATACGGTGTATGTACGATATTGGGTCGATGCTTTTCTTGGCCTCCCTTTTTGTTGAGGTACATACCGGAGGACACACACACACACACACCATTAGCAAGCCAACGCATTCACTGATGGGGGTAGATGCTTTTCTAGGTCTCCCTTTTTGTTGAGAAACACATTGGAGGACACACACACACACCCCATTAGCAAGCCCACGCATTGGCTGGCATGTACAGATACGTACCTCGACACTTCCAACTGTCCCCTACTACTAAGCACCTTCAACCTTCCCACTCCTAACTAAAGCTATACCCCTGTCCTGCCTTCTCCTGCCTGTTGTCATACATGTCTGTAGTCACAGTCTTCTCCTTTCTGTAGTCATACAGTCTTCTCCTGTCTATCTTCTCCTGTCTGTCTCCTGTCTGTCTTCTCCTGCCTGTAGTCATACAGTCTTCTCCTGTCTGTCTTCTCCTGTCTGTCTCCTGCCTGTCTCCTGTCTGTCTTCTCCTGCCTGTAGTCATACAGTCTTCTCCTTTCTGTTGTCACACCTCCAACTGTCCAATCCTTGCAAAAGTTATTCCTCCCAACTTCCCACTCCTACACAGTCATACCTCCCAACTTCCCACTCCTACCAAAACTATTTACCCACGAAAAGTCCAATATTATCCAAAGATATATAACCACGAAAAGTCCAATATTATTTAGTGTTATATACTCACGAAATGTCCAATAGTAACCAAAGCTATGTACCAACGAAAAATTCATACCTGCACTGCATCCTCTTCTGCCCGCGTTGGAATTGTGGACATTACTCCTTGATTGGTGTACGCGCTGTGTTTGCTGAACCAGTCACGGTAGACGCCTGTGCGAGCAGAGATGCATGTGGTTTGTGATTTGTGATTTGTGTGCAAGGTGGTGGTGGACACCCGTTTTTGGAAACGTGCATGCGCTGTGTTTGCTGAACTTGTCACGAAGCACGCCTGTGCGAGCAGAGATTGCATGTGGTTTGTGGTTTGTGATTTGTGATTTGTGTGCAAGGTGGTGGTGAACACCCGTTTTTGGAAACGTGCATGCGCTGTGTTTGCTGAACCAGTCACGAAGCACGCCTGTGCGAGCAGAGATGCATGTGGTTTGTGGTTTGTGTGCAAGGTGGTGGTGAACACGGGTTTTTTGAAACGTGCATGTGCTGTGTCTGCTGAACTTGTCACGAAGCACGCCTGTGCGAGCAGAGATGCATGTGGTTTGTGGTTTGTGGTTTGTGCGCAAGGTGGTGGTCAACACTCATTTTCTGAAACCACTCGCTCTTTCTAGTTGCAGCACTACGCATAATGATGAGCAACTCACGCTTCAAAAACCTCCAGCACATCTGAACAGGGACAGCAATTTGAGGACCGCCCACTCCTTCTAGTTGCAGCACTACGAAAAATCGCTCATGGCTCATCGCTCATCAACGCTCATCGCTAATTGCTAGGGTTGGCCAGAACCGTATATTTACACCGTATATGACCGTATATTTGATGATCTCCCTGTCAAAAACACCGTATATACACCGTATATATATGGTTCTGGCCAACCCTACTAATCATTAATCTACGCTCTTTCTGGTTGCAGCACTACGCATGATAACTCATCGCTCATCACTCATCAACGCTCATCAAATTAACAACACACGCTTCATACCTCCAGCACATCTGAACAGGGATAGCAATTTGAGGACCGCCCAGATGCTGAGGTTGGAGACGAGGTCATGACTGGACAGGTACACCAGTGTGCCGTACTGCAGCATGCTTGCCACAATCTGTGTGTGTGTATGTATACGTTCGTATGTGTGCGTATGTGTGTTTGTGCACGTACATCTGTGTCTGTGTGTCTGTCTGTGTGTCTCTGTGTGCGTAAGGTCAAGACTGGACAGGTACACCTGTGTGTCGTACTGCAGCATGCTTGCCACAATCTGCGTGTGTGTGTATGCGTGTGTGCGTGTGCGTGTGCGTGTGTGTAAGTGCATGTGTGTGTGAGTGTGTGTGTGTGCATACGTGCGTGCTTGCGTGCGTGCGTGCGTGCTTGCGTGCATGCATGCGTGCGTGCGTGCGTGCGTGTGTGTGTGTGTGAGTGTGTGTGTGAGTGTGAGTGTGTGTGTGTGTATGTGTGTGTGTGTGTGTGTGTGTGTGTCGTGCACAGACATTGGATGAATGCCCAGACACTCCAACACCACAAATTCAGTTGATAATACCGCAAATGATAACACCACAAATACAATTATGTTTTTCCACAGATGCGCTGTACCACAGGCTTGACTTGAAACACCACAAATTACAGACTGCTAGCAAATGAACACACGCAACCCGCTGGTTCTGAAAAGATCACAAACACATAGACTCACACTATCGTACACTCACACGCACGCACACACACGCACACACACACGCACACACACACGCACACACACACACGCAGATTGTGGCAAGCATGCTGCAGTACGGCACACACACATACGCAGACGTACGCACGCACACACTTACTTGTACATACGACATGTAGATTGTGGCAAGCATGCTGCAGTACGGCACACACACATACGCAGACGTACGCACGCACACACACGTACACACACACTTACACACACACTTACACACACTTACTTGTACATACGACATGTAGTCTGTTTGTTTTGCGGCCAGCAGAGAGCCATCCAGGATAGAGGCAGCCGCATCCAAAGGAAACAGCACACACACAAGGGGCAGTGTCAGCATGACCTGCAGTGTGTGCACATGTGCGTGTGTGTGCGTGTGTGTGTGCGTGTGCATGTGTGCGTGTGTGTAAGTGCTCGTGCACGTACCTCTGCCAATGTATGTGTGCACGTGTGTACCTCTGCGTATGTGTGTGTGCACGTGCGTACCTCTGCGTATGTGTGTGTGCACATGTGTGTGTGTGTGTGTGTGTGTGTGTGTGCGCACTGACGCACACACAAAAGCACACACACACACCTGCTGCATGAACAGGGGGTCCTTGCTAAACAGTGATGCCACTTGAGTTTGTGAGCACGCGTGTCTGCTCATGTGCCTGTGTGTGTGCGCACTGACACACACACACAAAAGCACAGACACACATACACACACACGCACACACCACACACACACAAAAGCACAGACACACATACACACACACGCACACACACACGCACACACACACACAAAGCACACACACACAAAAGCACACACATACACACACTGACACACACAAAAGCACACACACACACACACGCACACACACACACACCTGCTGCATGACCAGGGGGTCCTTGCTAAACAGTGATGCCACTTGAGTTTGTGAGCACGCGAGTGTGACCCCAAGGGCCGCTCCAATGGACACCCCCAAAAACAGAAGACGTTTCAGCACGCCAGCAGCAGAGGCACGATCCTGGGCACCTATGTGTGTGTATGTATGTGAGTGTGTGTGTGTATGTAAAACAGAAGACGTTTCAGCACGCCAGCAGCAGAGGCACGATCCTGGGCACCTATGTGTGTGTATGTATGTGAGTGTGTGTGTATGTAAAACAGAAGACTTTTTAGCACGCCAGCAGCAGAGGCACGATCCTGGGCACCTATGTGTGTGTATGTATGTGAGTGTGTGTGTATGTAAAACAGAAGACGTTTCAGCACGCCAGCAGCAGAGGCACGATCCTGGGCACCTATGTTTGTGTATGTATGTGAGTGTGTGTGTGTATTTTAGAACAGAAGACGTTTTAGCACGCCAGCAGCAGAGGCACGGTCCTGGGCACCTATGTGTGTGTATGTATGTGAGTGTGTGTGTATGTAAAACAGAAGACTTTCTAGCACACCAGCAGCAGAGGCACGATCCTGGGCACCTATGTGTGTGTATGTATGTGAGTGTGTGTGTATATTTTACGTTTCAGCACGCCAGCAGCAGAGGCACGATCCTGGGCACCTATGTGTGTGTATGTGAGTGTGCGTGCACTTGTGGGAGTGTGTGTGTGTATGTGAGTGTGCGCGCACTTGTGGGAGTGTGTGTGTATGCTGGATTGAATTCTTGCACACAAACATGCACACACACAAATAGCTGGCTTGAGATCACACACATACACACACACAAATAGCTGACCTATTAAATAGCACACGTTTTGTACACAACCATCATGTACCCATGATGTGTACAAAATATACAAAGCCTTTTCCCTGTGCACTATATGCCAGATATACAACGGCCAGATATACAACGCCTTTTCACGGTGCACTATGTGCCAGATATACAACGGCCAGAAATAGAACGCATTCAAAGCGCACTGTATGCCAGATATACAACGGCCAGATATACAACGCCTTTTCACTGTGCACTATATGCCAGATATAGGACGCCTTTTCACTGTGCACTACATTCCAGATATAGGACGCCTTTTCACTGTGCACTACATTCCAGATATACAACGGCCAGATATAGGACGCCTTTTCACTGTGCACTATTATGTCTTTTCACTGTGTACTATTATGTCTTTTCACTGTGCACTATTATGTCTTTTCACTGTGCACTATTATGTCTTTTCACTGTGCACTATTATGTCTTTTCACTGTGCACTACTATGTCTTTTCACTGTGCACTATGTGCCAGAACGCCATCACCGTGCACTATATGCCAGATATACAACGGCCAGATATAGAAAGCCTTTTCACGGTGTACTATTATGTCTTTTCACTGTGTACTATTACGTCTTTTCACTGTGCACTATATTGTCTTTTCACTGTGCACTATATTGTCTTTTCACGGTGCACTATTATGTCTTTTCACTGTGTACTATTATGTCTTTTCACTGTGCACTATTATGTCTCTTCACTGTGCACTATGTGCCAGAACGCCATCACCGTGCACTATATGCCAGATATACAACGGCCAGATATACGTCTTTGCACTGTGTACTATTATGTCTTTTCACTGTGTACTATTATGTCTTTTCACTGTGCACTATGTGCCAGAACGCCTTCACCGTGCACTGGCTGTGACAATGTTCCTGCTACGAACACTGCATAGAATCTGTAAACACACACACACACACTCACACACACACATCAAAAGGCCCAATTACAGAGCAAAATACACACGCACCGCAAGCTGCACCCACACCCACACCCACACCCACACCCACCCCCACCCCCCCCCCCACCCCCCCCCCCCCCCCCCCCCCCCCCCCCCCCCC
>Ga0307963_1003259_pt1 | contig 12873 bp, 16 predicted proteins | sample OrgLakmetagen594_FD_201829 | JGI IMG/M metagenome (GOLD analysis project Ga0307963, IMG submission 201829) | Saline water microbial communities from Organic Lake, Antarctica - #594 | ecosystem: Environmental > Aquatic > Non-marine Saline and Alkaline > Saline | place: Antarctica: Organic Lake...
TGGATGGCTGTGGGTATGGGTGGGGATGGGTTTGTGAATGGGTGTTTGGGCTTGAATGGGTGTGGGTGTGGATATGTGAATGGGTGTGTGAATGAGTGGGTGGGCGCGGAAACTGGTATGAATTAGTGGCCACTTTCGCTGTTCACTATTGGCAGCATTTGCGCTCTACTGCTGTTGGTGAGCGCGCGTGTGTGTGTGTGTATACGAATTAGCATGAACTTGTACGTAATTTGCGGTTGCATTGGACGCAAGACACATGTGCAGCTTGCCCAAGCCTTGCTGCTGTATTCCGGGATCCCTGGAAACCTGTAACTGGCTGTTAGAGCACAATGTGATCTAACTGGCTGGTAGATCGCAACTGGCTGTTAGATCACAATTGGCTGTTGGATCCAAAAGATCGCGGCAGAAGTGGTATAATTCTCAGTCAAGGCCGTTCTGTCACAACCCCCTGTATATTCCCCCTTTGCTGGAAACTCACAACTGGCTGTTAGAGCACAATGTGATCTAACTGGCTGATAGATCGCAACTGGCTGTTAGGTCACAACTGGCTGTTAGATCCAAAAGGGAAGTGATATTTTTGGTGGAAGTCATACTATAGCCATAAAAGGGCTGCTTGTAATCCCCATCCCGTTTGGCATCCCTGCAACTGTTTAGTACTATTAGAGGAAACACTGAACTCAACTTGCATGCATGCCTATTGCATGTGCCGTGGTATCATATACACGAGAGTGAAGCAGAGCACACATTCATGACGGCAAGCACATCAATGGCGCATTAATGGCGCATTCATGATGGCAAGCACATCAATGGCGCATTCATGGCACATTCATGGCACATTCAATGAGGGCAAGCACATCAATGGCGCATCCATGACGGCAAGCACATCAATGGCACATTTATGGCGCATTCATGGCGCATTCATGGCACATTCATGGCACATTCATGACGGCAAGCACATCAATGGCGCATTCATGGCACATTCATGGCGCATTCATGGCGCATTCATGGCACATTCATGGCACATTCATGACGGCAAGCACATCAATGGCGCATTCATGACGGCAAGCACATTCATGGCGCATTCATGGCACATTCATGGCACATGCATGGCGCATTCATGACGGCAAGCACATCAATGGCCGTGCACCTCAGGTGGCAATCCCCCAAAGCGTGAGCTAAATAGGCCGCAAGGAGGAGCTGCAGACGGTGGCGCTCACCGCCCAACACGCTGTCAATCCGCTGGCCGCGCTCAACCGCATCACAGCTTACGCCAGGTGGCTGCAGCTGCATTACGTTTGCTTGCGTTTGTATGCTTTTGCATGCGTGCGTGTGTGTGTGTGTGTGTGTGTGTGCGTGCTCAACTGCACCACAGCTCACGCCAGGTGGCCGCAGCTGCATTACGTTTGCTCGCTTTTGCATGCGTGCGTGTGTGTGTGCGCGTGTGTGTGTGCACGCTCAACCGCATCACAGCTCACGCCAGGTGGCCGCAGCAGCATTACGTTTGCTTGCGTTTGTATGCTTTTGCATGCATGCATGCATGCATGCATGCATGCATGCATGCGTGCGTGTGTGTGTGATTGTTTAGTGTGTGCACGTGTGTGTGTGTATGTGTGTGCGTGCTCAACCGCGACACAGCTCACGCCAGGTGGCCGCAGCAGCATTATGCTTGCCTGTGTTTGTATGCTTTTGCATGCGTGTTGTTTGTGTGTGTGTGTATGTGTGTGTGTGTGTGTATGTGTGTGCGTGCTCAACCGCGACACAGCTCACGCCAGGTGGCCGCAGCAGCATTACGATTACTTGCGTTTGTATGCTTTTGCATACATGCGTGTGTGTGTTTAGTGTGTGTGCACGTGTGTGTGTATGTGTGCGCGCGCTCAACCGCACCACAGCTCAAGCTAGGTGGCCACAGCAGCATTATGCTTGCCTGTGTTTGTATGCTTTTGCATGCGTGTTGTTTGTGTGTGTGTGTGTGTGATTGTTTAGTGTGTGCACGTGTGTGTGTGTATGTGTGTGCGCGCTTAACCGCACCACAGCTCAAGCCAGGTGGCCACAGCAGCATTATGCTTGCCTGTGTTTGTATGCTTTTGCATGCGTGTGTTGTTTGTGTGTGCGTGTGTGTGTGTGTGTGTGTAATTGTTTAGTGTGTGTGCAAGTGTGTGTGTATGTGTGTGCGCGCTCAACCGCACCTTAGCTCACGCCAGGTGGCCACAGCAGCATTACGCTTGCCTGTGTTTGTATGCTTTTGCATGCGTGTGTTGTTTGTGTGTGTGTGTGTGTGTGTGTGTGCGCTCGCGTGAAATTGCGTCCACACATGTGTGTATGCGTATCTTTGGTGCGCACGGTGTGTACCTCTACCCCTTTGGCATGCGTTTGCTTGCAATGAAGAATCCATTGGTCCCTCCCTTTTATCTTGCTTACGCTACATAGTGTTTGAGTGTTTGGGGTGTAATGGTCTGGCACGCAGGCAGAGACGGCAGCATTGCACGGAGCAGAGATGTCTTTATTACAGGAAAGGCTAGAGGAAGTGAGAAGCCAGCTAGAGGATGCACAAAACACGGTCCAGGTGTGTATCAAAACGTCTGTCTGTATCTGTGTAAGTGTGTGTATATGTGTGTGTTTATGTGTGCATGATAGAGAGGGTAATAGGATGTGAAACTGAATTAACGTACACCTGAAAGACATGGCACGTGTCTGTGCATGAATGTATCCTGGTTCACTCCTGTGTTGTCATTTCACCTCACTCACTAATGCACTCAACTTCTCTCAGCATCACTGATCGTGAACGCCTGCATCACTAACGCACTCAACTTCTCTTAGCATCACTGATTGCAAACGCTTTTGCATCACAACCCTCCCTGAAGGCCCCTTCTTCTTCGGCTCTTCTGAGACCCATCATCCAAGCTCGCCTCCTGTACTTTGCCTTATTATAAGGCTCTCCTTCGAAGGCTCTCTTGCTCTGAGGCGCTTTCTCAAAGACTTGCCTTCTAAAGCCAATATTTAAGACCATTCTTTAAAAATCTCTTAGGACCAGATCTGACCACTTCACCCGCTCTCTACAAATTTTCTTGCCAGCCTGTTCTCATGTGTTGCTGTAAACTGTTTTCCATGAATTTTCTTGCCAGCCTGTTCTCACGTTTGCTGTAAACCGCTTTCCACAAATTTCTTGCCAGCCTGTTCTCATGTGTTGCTGTAAACCGCTCTCCACGAATTTTCTCAGAGGTGGACAACTCCCCCCAAAATGGGCATGTTTTTCAAATGTTCCCCGCGTATGGGCCCCCAAATCAGGTAGCTTCAAACTAGGCATCAATATGTTCCAAAGCACTTCCGCTTGAGGCTGCCTAATTTGGGGGCACATGCCTGGTAAGCCGCGATGTGCGCCCCACTTTTTACCACAGATTCTTCATACCAGATTCACCCACTGCACCAATCTGAAATATTTTGAATTTTATAAAACGAATATCAAAATTTTCTAATGGTATAGAATTCTTTAACATTGCAACAAAAATCAATGAAAACGGCTGAGTGGTTGGTGTTTTATGAGGATTTGAGCCATTTTCCCATGGAAATCACCACATTAGGGATTACATGCACCATGTGTGCTTAATCCAGTCTATCTCAGCACGCAAAGCGATCCACATAAAACTGGGCACGTGCTCGGGTAGCTCTCAATGCCAGCTATAATTTGGTACTAGAATAATGTCAATCGGATAAAGTGGCTGTGACTGTGAGTGGCTGCCTTCTGAATGCAAAAACGCACATTTTCAGGCATCTTCTCCGTTGACCCCTTCTGGAAATTTCTTGCCAGCCTGTTCTCATATTATGCTGTAAATCTTGGGACTGTGAGGCTTTATGTGCTGAAATGATTAGAGTTGGCCAGAACCATCATATACAGTGTTTGTGCGGACTATTTGGCAGGGAAATCACCAATTACATGGTCATATACGGTGCATGTTCACGGTTTTGGCCAACCCTAGAAACGATGTCAAGCATTTTGACATTGTCTCCTCTGTTGTCTTGCACCTTTGAGTCCCTCTCATTTTCTCACTGTCCACGTCCGCATCTCCTTTTTTCTATCCTATTTATAGGGTTGGCTAGAACCGTATATATACACCGTACATGATCGTATACTTATTATTTCCCTGTCAAAAATTCCGTACAAACACTGTATATATTTGGTTCTATACCGTACAAACACTCTATATATAGTTCTGGCCAACTCTACTTTGTTATGCTGGTTTTTGCACCCTACGCAGTCTCATTCCGAATTGGAGGTGCAGCTTCGTGATACTATTGACATGCTGAGGGCAAGGCTGCATGCCCAGGGAGCAAGAGAGCAGGTACGTGTGTGTGTGTCTGTGTGGGTGAATGGGTGGGTGTGGACGTGGGTCAAGGTGTGGTGTGGGTGTGCGTCTGTGGGTGTGAAAGTGGGTATGTGAACTGGGCAGGTGCACACCAGACCTTTAAGCATGAAAGCGTGTACACATGCATTTTAGTGATGGTACACTGCTGGCAAAATTTCCAGCTATTTTCCTCTCTCTCTCTCTCCATATCTCTCTCTCTCTCTCTCTCACCCTCTCTCTCTCTCTCTCTCTTTCTCTCTCTCTCTCTCTCTCTTTCTCTCTCTCTATATATATATATATATATATATCTATCTCTCTCTCTCTCCCTCTCTCTCTCCCCCTCTCTCTCTCTCTCTCTCTCTCTCTCTCTCTCTCTCTCCTCTCCTCCCTTGGGGCACAACTAGCATGGTTAAGCACAAACACTCAATTTTACCCCTCAACTCGCTTAACACACATGTGCAATAGTTCTTGCTGCATCAAGCTAAACAGCCTTGCTTTCGTCGTCTTGCAATCAACTTTTGACCCTGGGGAATGCAGTTTTTTTGTGTCTTGCATCTCTCAAAAGTCGACCCTTTCCCCTGCTACACACACAAGAGCAGCAGCGGCGGCTGCAGCAGCATGGATGGTTGGAGCCCCTGTTTGACTGGCTAGCAGAGAACTGTGCTTTTTGCTAACATTGCATCACTTTCAATCGAGCCTATTCTCTGGTGCACACACAGGAGCGGCAGCGGCAACTGCAGCAGCAGCATGGACGGTTGGAGCCCCTGTTTGACCAACTAGCAAAGAACTGTGCTTTTTGCTAACCTTGCATCACTTTTAATCGAACCTATTCCCTGGTGCACACACAGGAGCAGCAGCGGCGGCTGCAGCAGCATGGACGGTTGGAGCCCCTGTTTGACCGACTAGCAGAGAACTTTGCCTTTAAGAGTCCTGAGGATGTGGTGGCGCGTCTGGAGTTCCTGGAAGATGACAAACTGAGCTCCTTGGACGAGCTCATCAGGGTAAGGTCTGATAGAAAGAAGAGAAAAACTACGCAGGCAGTGATAAACCACTCTCCACAATAATCAAGGAAAAGGAGCCACTTTGGTACCGGGTACTGTAAAAATCGTCCACCATTAGAAAAGAAAAAAGATCAATGGGGATCAGAAGGGTTGCAGGCGTGACCTGAAACATAGTCGATAATAGTGCTGGAAAGGGCACGTCTGTTATGGACAAGTTTGGCAGCGTAGTTGACAGAATGAACATGAAGCTTGGAAGCAAGTTTCTTGACTCTTTAACAATCAAGACCCAGCTCCTTAAAAGGCTCCAGCGTGTGATTGTTGTAGATGGTGCCACCCACTCCCAAAGGGATGGAGTGGAGAGAAACGGAGGCTCCTTGAAGGGTGGAGCAGAGGCCTTTAGGTAGGTTTGATACTGTGATAGACCTTTCTGTCTGGCATGAAAAGGATGTTTGTGCTTTTGTGGCTCCTTGGACAAACTCAGGGTCTAATGAACTTTTCATGCTTAGAAGGGAAAAGGTGTGTGTTTGCGTGGTCATTGGATGAGCTCATCAGGGAATAGATCTGATGGGTATTCCATGCCTGTAAGGGTGGTTGTGTTTGTGTGGTCCTTGGATGAGCTCATCAGGGGGGATCTAATACTGTGATGAACTTTCCATGCTTGGAAGGGAAAAGGGTGTTAGTGCGTGTGTGGTTTTCTGAATCAACACTTTAGCAGTCGTACGTTTTGACTGATGGCTTACTCTGTAAACTAATAACTAAAAAAAGACGTGAGCAAGTGCATGCTGCTGAACAAGTGCATGCTGCTATTGTCTGTGCTTGGAAGTAAGAGGGCATCTGTTCTGGTTCCCTTGTTGAACTCACATCAGGGTATGCTGGATGTTGGGGTAGGGTATGCTGGATGTTGGATGTTGGAAGTAAGAGGGCATCTGTTCTGGTTCCCTTGATGAACTCACATCAGGGTATGCTGGATGTTGGGAGTAGGGTATGTTGGATGTTGGATGTTGGAAGTAAGAGGGCATCTGTTCTGGTTCCCTTGTTGAACTCACATCAGGGTATGCTGGATGTTGGAGTAGGGTATGTTGGATGTTGGATATTGGAAGTAAGAGGCCATCTGTTCTGGTTCCCTTGTTGAACTCACAACAGAATATATGCATCAGGTATGCATCAGGGTATGCATATGGTGTTGCATGTTGCATGTATCAAAAGGGTATGCATCAGGTATGCATATGATGTTGCATGTTGCTTGTATTAGAAAGGTATGCATCAGGGTATGCATATGGTGTTGCATGTATAAAAAGGGTGTGCATCAGGGTATGCATATGGTGTTGCATGTATAGAAAGGGTATGCATCAGGGTACACCCGTGTCCTCACATCAGGGTATATGCATACTGCTGTGCTGAAGGCTTATCAAGGCGTTTTTGCTAATAGTTTTCTTTCCACCTCCAACATCAGGGTATACTGCTGTACTGAAGGCTAATAGTTTTCCCTTCACCTCCAACATCAGGGTATATGCATACTGCTGTGCTGGAGGCTTATCAGGGCGTGCTTGCTAATAGTTTTTCCTTTACCTCAATATGTTGACCTCTCGCTTCATATTCAAAATAATTCAATCAATTTCGAAGGTACTGATTTCTACCCCGCACACTCTGCCATTACCCTCCCCAATAATATAGCACACACATAAACACACACACATACACACACACATACACACACATACACACACATATGTAAACATATGTAAACACCTAAGTACACACAGACACACATAAGTACACACAAAAGTACACACACGCTGCCGTTCCTCCTAAACGCTTGCTGCGCACAGACCCAAGAGGAGGTGACGTCCCTCCAAAAGGCTCTGGCGGAGTCTGTGAAGCGTGTGGAGCTCACACACTCAACCTTGACCACTACCCACATTGGTGCCACAGCCCGGATGTCAGAAGCCAACAACAGCCTGCAGGCAGAGGTCCAAGAGCTGGAGGTGCGAGTAAGGGGGGATGTTTGAAACAACATCCATTTGCTTGAAGGAAGCAAAGCCTTTTTAGTCGTGCTAGCAGAGGTTTCAGGATCAGGAGGTATGAGTAAGGGAAGATGCTGGAAATATAATTCGTTGTGTTTGGAGGAAGCAAAGCCTTTTTAGTTGTGCAGACAGAGGTTTAGAAGCTATAGATGAGTGAGGGGGTATCCCATTATATTGGTGCGTGTGAAGGAAGCAATACTTTCAGCTTGCAGGCAGAGGTTCAGGAGCAGGAAGACAGTGAAGGGGTATCCCAAGAATGAAAGGACGTAGAGGTGAAGATAGATGCAGGGTGCAGATTGTTTGCAGGCAGAGGTATAAGAGCTGGTATTCAGGAAAGGAAGGGCTGGTGATTGATAGTTGCTGATGGAGTATCAGTGCAAAATAATCAGAGGTGGTCAGCTGGGGAAATGTCCAAATATGTGCCCTTTTTGCACTCGGAAGCCAGCCATCCACAACCCCTCAATCCGATTGGTACTATTTTTGCTTTAAATTGAAGCTGGCATTATGAGTTACACGAGGATGTGCTTGGGTTCATGTGGGTCGCTCTGTGTGCAATTGGCAGGGCTGAAAGCCCACAGTGACCACCAAAACCCTAAGAAGGTGGCTTTGCATGGGAAAACAGCATATGTTGGCCTACATTCCCAACTAGTTGACCGTTTCACTCCAATTCTTTTGCAATGACGTTTGTTTATAATAAGGACTCTATAACACCAAAAATCATGTAATTTGGTAATGATGTTGGCAGAGATTTTATGGTGAAAAATAGGGTTCACGCCGCAGGCAATCAGACATTTTTGCCAATACCGGCAACATTTAAGCTCAGGTGCTATCAGCAGCCCAGGTCAAGGGCCCAGATCAAGAGCTACCTCTGGGAACTGAGCTTGATTGTTGCCAGTCTTGGCCACCATACTCGAATCACATTTCAAAAACACCCCCATTTGGGGCCTCAGATGACAACCTCTGCAAGATTATTATGACTATGCCCTGGTCATAATTAGAAGGCAAACAGTGGCCCACTAAGAAATGCTGAAGATGTTGGCGTCAAAGCGCCCCATTACAACTGCTGCCTTAGATTCCCTGTGTGTCCTCCGGCTATTCTGTTGTTTCTACTCTACCCCAATCTCTAAGTTTTGTCATAAAACGCTGTCACTTGAAACATACCAGTCCTTACAAATGCAGGCAGTAAATCATGCATCAGAAAATCCTTCAGGCACATACCCTAAGGCACACATAAACAGGCTTGTGATGTGAACATGTGTGCAGGATTTGCATCAGGTATGTCTGTGAACGTCCGCAAGCATATACGCCACAATGCAAACTAACAATCTGTTTCATGTAATGCATGTTTGTATCTATAAATATGCACGCACGCACACACACACACACACACTCTTACACAAAAAACACACACACAGGGTGTGAATAGGAGGCTTGTGGATCGCCAAAAGGCACTACTGTCCTTACAGGTACGTAATTGTTCACACATGTGCATTCCTGCTAGTGCATGAGAACGTACCTGTTTGTGCGTTTGCATGGACCTAATTGTGCGTGCACACATACCTATTATGCAAGTTTGTATCTGCACGTACTTGCGCTTTGTTGTTCATGTTGCAAGGAAAAGGGAAGGCATGTATTTGTAGGGTTGTTCAGAACTGTATATATACACCGTATATGACCGTATATTTGTTGATTTCCCTGCCAAAAATACTGTGTATACACCGTATATATATTGTACTGGCCTACCCTATGTATTCGTGTGCCTGGAAGGGAGGGACAGACAATCTGTATTGGGCATGATTGTAGAAAGGCATGCATTTGTGTGCCTGGTAGGGAGGAACAGACACTCTGTTTCAGGCATGATTGTAGAAAGGCACACATTTGTGTGCCTGGTAGGGAGGAACAGACACTCTGTTTCAGGCATGGTTATCGATACCGCTTTAAAGATTCACGAACCTCTTGGGTGCTGTAATCGGTATGTTTGACAGATAGTATAGCCGGAACCAACAAACATGCACATAATATTCAGACAAACCTGCAGGCACTCACACACTGGCACGCAGGTACACAAACACACAAGTATACACACACATACACACACACAAGTATACACACACATATACACGCACACGTACATAAACACACGCACATTCACGCACACGCACATACACACACACATACTTGCACACGCACATACACACACATACACACACACACACACACACACACACACACACACACACACACGCACATGCACATTCACGCACACGCACATACACGCACACGCACATACACACACGCGCACACACACACACACACACGCACATGCACTTCCAGGGAGCTGTCATAGATCTGTGGAGCCACTGTCAGGATGACCCTCACTTCAAGCAGGAATCCCCTCCTGAGAAAGAAGGCAAAGGCGCAAAGAGAGGTGCGGCAAAGAAGAGCGAGGCCACACTGAAAGCCGAGCAGCGTGCTTTGAAGAACAACAGAAAAAGGCAGTGTATGTGAGAAATTAAGGGGATAGGGATACTAAATTTGCCCTTAAACTGCTACTTTGCCTTTGCTGCTTACTTTGCCCTTAAGCTGCTTATTTTGCCTGTGTGCTTAATTTGGCTGTGTGCTTAATTTGCCCTTAAGCTGCTACTTTGCCCTTAAGCTTTATTTCTCCTTAACCTGCTACTTTTGAACCATTGGCAGACCCGGCATTGGATGTCCTGTGTATGTGCAGGCAGCATTAGCAGCAAAAACCACAGCAAAGACATCATTGAGGGCAACAGCAGCAGCAACGCAAACAGGCTCCCTGGCCAAAGAGAGGGGGGCCCGACAATGGCAGACCCTGGAGACCCGTTCAGCATCCTGGCTCTGGTCAAGGAGTTCTTAGTGGCAAAGTGAGGGTGGTGTTGTGTGCAGGATGAAGATGATGGCATGTGTGCATTGAAAGGCCTGGTGCCTGGTGTGTGTCTATGTGTGTTTCTATGTCTGTGTGTGTGTGTCTATGTGTGTTTCTACGTCTGTGTGTGTATGTGTGTGTGTGTGTCTGAATGAGAGTGTGTGTGTGTAAATGGGTGTGTCAAGTCTCCTCTTTGGCTAGGAGAAGGGAGAACAGGGAAGGCTGCTTGGCCTGCGTTCCAATGTTCCAATGCTAAAAGACAGGGGAAGAGGGATATATCTTATATGCCCACATTTCGAATATAGCATGCTGGTTTGTGGAATCCTGGTTGGTGCATCCCCTCCTAACGCCCTCCCGTTAGCAGATTCCAAGCACCTCCTGCACCACAAAGTCTCCCAAAACATGCCAAAGCAGCTCCTGCACCACAGATTCTCCCAGAACATGCCAAAGCACCTCCTGCACCACAGAGTCTCCCAAAACATGCCAAAGCACCTCCTGCACCACAGAGTCTCCAAAATAGAAACAGTCAGAGCACCTCCCAAGTCACACCAACACAAACTTCGAAGCGCAGAAGTATCACTCCATACCTCTCCCCCTATCCTTTCCCCTGACTTTTCATTCAGACCAACCCAGCTTTTTGACATAGGGGTTGCATTTGGACTTTACGCAAATGCTTAGGGTTGGCCAGAACTGTATATATGCGCCGTATATGACCGTATATTTGGTGCTTTTCCTGCCAAAAATACCGTATATACACCGTATATACATGGTTCTGGCCAACCCTACAAATGCTACGGCGCAATGACTCACCCCCCTGTCTCCCCTTCAATGCTTTTCAGGTCACCACAGCTGGCTTCCAGACAGTACCTAGAGCTACAAAAAGTGGCCAACAATGTGTGGATGCAGCACTTCCAGCACAAGGTGTGTGTAGATCACGAGATGCATGCGTGTGGTGTTTTGGTTGTTTTGTTTAGCCTGTCAGCAACTTGTGACCTGAAATGAAGCGGATTGGGTCAATTGGTGAGAAATGCTGCGCTCGTTTTACATGCAGCGCCACACAATTTCCAATTTCGGACCTGAGCTTTGTATGTGGCGCGTACAGATCTGCCAATACAAGAGCTCTGTGCTTTCCTTTTTTACACAGTTTCCAAAAGCCCTTTTGCAGAGCCACCCTCTTGGTACCATTGCTATATAATCTCAACGATGTAAATCCAGACACTAGTGTGTCCCTCTGCACAACAGTTACCCTCTGCACAACAGTTACCCGTAAACGACTGAAACACTGACAGTTAAGCATTTGAGCATTGCAATCCTGAATGCATTTGTAATATTTCGACTCGTATATAAGTGAACCTGTAATAATTAAAGCAATTGCCCCGAAGCCTCTATTTTATGTACAGTGATAGACATGTGTCGTACAGTGATAGACATGTGTCGTACAAACCCAGAGTGTACAGTGATAGACATGAGTCGTACAGTTAAAGACATGTGTCGCACAAACCCAGAGTGTACAGTGCTAGACATGAGTCGTACAGTTAAAGACATGTGTCGTACAAACCCAGAGTGTACAGTGATAGACATGTGTCGTACAGTGAAAGACATGCGTCGTACAAACCCAGAGTGTACAGTGATAGACATGTGTCGTACAAACCCAGAGTGTACAGTGATAGACATGTGTCGTACAGTGATAGACATGTGTCGTATAGTGATAGACATGTGTCGTACAGTGATAGACATGTGTCGTATAGTGATAGACATGTGTCGTACAGTGATAGACATGTGTCGTACAAACCCAGAGTGTACAGTGATAGACATGAGTCGTACAAACCCAGAGTACAGTGATGGACATGTGTCGTACAGTGATAGACATATGTCATACAGTGATAGACATGTGTCGTACAGTGATAGACATGTGTCGTACAAACCCAGACTACTATCAAGTGTGCCGCTGCTTTGTCTACTTGTCTGTCTACCTGCATTCCACACACACACACACACACACACACACACACACGCACGCACACACACGCACGCACACACACACACACAAACACACACACACACACTCACACACGCACGCACGCACGCACACACACACACACACAATCACATACACACACACAATCACATACACACACAAACACACACACACACACATTCATTCGTAAATACACAGGCAGGCCTGCGTGGCCGAGTCGCTGAGACCTTTGAGGCTCTGTCCAGCTTAGCCGACATAATGGCAGCAAAGATCAGGATCATGCAGGATCAGCTCAAGGACAGCAAAGTAAGCCGAGTTGGAACCTCGCATTTGCCGCTGTAATCACTGAGCACTTATAATGATACATGCACTTTCAGGCAGCATACATTTGCTGCATATGTAGCCAGGGCTGGGATCGTGGAGTCGTGATGCTGGATTTGATCTAGGAAACGGTGCAGGGTGTCATGATGCTGGACTTGATCTAGGAAACAGTGCAGGGTGTCATGATGCTGTACTTGATCTAGGAAACAGTGCAGGGTGTCATGATGCTGGACTTGATCTAGGAAACAGTGCAGGGTGTCATGATGCTGGACTTGATCTAGGAAACAGTGCAGGGTGTCATGATGCTGGACTTGATCTA